>OBXV01000054.1_pt1 | contig 171357 bp, 161 predicted proteins | sample 1495451 | NCBI WGS metagenome assembly OBXV01 (sample SAMEA2580178, study PRJEB22360) | human gut metagenome | biome: human gut; feature: human-associated habitat; material: faeces | place: Denmark | collected 2008/2010 | reverse complement strand
GTATTATTGGGAATCCCAGCTTAAATCATAGATACCGTAAGGGATTTTATTCTTTATTTAAAACTTTGCAACAGAACCAATTGAGGAATGCTTTTTCATAGAGTCCCTCCTATATGTTTATGAGGATATTATAGCAGAGATGGGTTTCGCTTTAAAAGATACAATTTTTTGCTAAAGGGTTCTATCTGATGAAACATTTCTGTCTATTTTTCTAAAATTCCTGGAGGGGATGTGCAAAAAAGCTAAAATTGTATTTTCTCCGAAAGCATAAGTGGAATTTTTGTGCCATCTTTTTTAAGCCAATCACTTCCAAGTCTTTGGTACCAAAGGACACATTGATCAATTGAGATGACCGATTCAGACCAGCTTCCTTCAAGGCACTCTCAGACAAGTGAATTCCTTTTTTTAGACCCGCTGGCGAGGCATTCCCGATTCCGATATGGCAAGCTGTATTTTCATCAAGTAAAGTATTGTAAAAAAGACTATTCATCTGAGCTAGGGGAGAATCATTAAAGACTAAAGCAATTTCGCCTAAATAGTGAGTTCCCTCTTCAGCTTCTATGATATTTTGCAGTATTTCTTGTCCTACAGAGGCATGAAAATCAATAATTTTACCTTTTTCAAAAACCAAATAAAAATCATCGATAATATTCCCACCATATATAAGCGGCTTAGAGGCCGTCAATTTTCCATTGATTTTGTATTTATGAGGAACGGTAAAAACCTCTTCAGTTGGTATGTTAGGGAAAAAGCGAGTTCCTTGTCTATCTTGGACACTACCACCAAGAAACTGATGATCTTCTGGTAAACCAATTGCTAATTCAGTGCCATGTTTATTGGAAAAATATAGCTGGGTAAATTGTTGATAATTTAAAAAGTTTTTCCTAGCTTCCAAGTTTTTATCATGAATTTGCCAGTCGTTAAAAGGGTGTTCGCCATCAGCACGGGCACCTTTTAATATCATTCCCCATAACTTGCTGACAGCTTCTTCTTTATTTAAAGTAGGAAAAAGTGTGGTTGCCCAAGTAAAAGAAGGCACCACTACAAGATTCCAACGAATTTGATAGGATCTGGTCTTTTCATAATAGAAGTTCAAATATTTACGGGTGGTTTTCTGAAGTAAGCTCATACGATATGAGGGCACCGTGTTATAGATGCCGGGTGTTTCTGAAATAATGCGGATGAAAGCTGCTCCTTGATTGATCCATGCTTTATGACGGAGGATTTTCCATTCTGAAAATCAGCAATCGTCTCAACGGTTGCATACACTAACTGCTGCTTGGTGGTTTCTTCATCTGTCCAATCCATCACCACATTAGAAGCACCTGCTTTGTAAGCAGCTTTTTGAACAAAACGGGCGAATTCGGCATGTTCAAGATCACTGTGAACGATTACTAATTGATTTTTTTGCACATTTACGCCAATTTGTACAGCGAGATTTGCGTATTTTATCAGTGCAGCTTTACTGATACTCTCGTTTTTTTTAGTAGATGTCATATTTCTCCAATCTTTTAAAAGAACTTAATTAATTTAAAAGTTCACTAAAAATAGGTAACTATTTCTCTTTTTCTATCAAAAATAGGATGTTTCTCTAATTAAGCTGAAAAATGCTGGTTTTCGCAAAATATCTATAAATAGCTCACTAAGTAATATTTTATGAAAATAGTGACTGATAAAGTGAAGAAAACGGATATTTTAGTAAGATAAAAACAGACAATAGCTAGTAAATAAAGAGCTGGATCAGGAAGAGTCTAAAGGGGACTAAAATCAAAAAACAGCTAAAGCTCATTAAGCTATTGATAGAATAAGCTTGGTCATTAAGTCTCTGCTCAAAACAGCAGGAACAATTATTTATTGATAAGTGATAACTCCCAGTTTTCGAATGAATGTAACAAGCCATCTTTATGCCAATAAAAACCAGTCGGAAAGTTTCCGAACTGGTCTTTTTATCTTGGTTCGAAATCAAACAAGCAACCCTTAATCTGCAACTTCCAACGTATAGAATTAATCAAAGTACTCATGAAACTCGCCATAAACAGCTTCATAATTTTCATCAACGAGGTCTAAATGACGAGAAACTAATTTTGCGATAAGGTCTGCATCTTTGGCTTTCAGCGCTTCATAAATATCCCAATGCTGTTGCAGGATATTCATCCAATCAAAGTCTTTTACTTTTAAGGTCAAATGGCGGTAGCGATTCAAATGAACATTTAAATCCAGCAACCAAGTATAAACATGTGTTTTATCGGTCACCAGGTAGAAAAATTGGTGAAACTCTTCGTCCAATTCAAAGAATTTTTCCGAGTTGCCGTTTTTTAGGTAAATCTCTTGCATTTCGACGATTTGCCGAAGGGACTCAATTTGTGCATCATCAATAATCCCAATAGCTTCAACAACAATAGCAGATTCTAATTTTTCTCGTACAAATTTTGCTTCCCGAACTTGCTGCATGTTGATTTTGGAGATAAAAGTTCCGCTTTGAGGTCTTATGACTAACAACCCTTCTCTTTTCAGTTGAAGAATAGCCTCTCTAACGGGAGTATCACCGATATCCAGCATAGACACAAATTGTTTTCTTGAGATTTTTTCCCCAGGCAATAGTTCCAATCGAATAATCTTTTCTTTGATGATGTGATAAGCTTCGTCTTTATAGCTTGCTATAGTCATTTGGCGTCTCCTATTTTTATTAATATATTAGTTTGTCTTTTCAGTATAACCAATAAAGATAAAAAAAACTATTGCAACCTTTGAAAGCGCATGCTAATATTCTAATATATTAGTTAACAAGTGCACATTTTAATTAATAGCAAAGGAAGAAGTTTATTTATAGAGAGAAGGAGAAACAGATGGAAAAAATAATGGCTACTTTTGATGGGGTCTTGGCAGGAGTCACGAAATTCAGTAATAATAAGTATATAAAATCGATTTCTGATGCAATGATGGCACTGATCGGTATTATGATTTTTGGTTCATTTGCAGTTATTTTTCGTGCATTCCCAATACCAAGTGTTGCGGAATTTTTCGTCACTATCGGACTTGATGTGTTTTTTGGCGCAATCAACAATTTGACGATTGGTGCAATTTCAATTTATCTTGTCTTTTTGATAGCAAAAAACTTGACGGCCAAATTTAACTTGGGAGAAGATGGTACAACTGTCGGGTTGATTGCTATCATGAGTTTCTTGATCTTTACACCATTAGGCAGTTATACCGTCGATGAGGCCAATATCACTGCGATTCCACTTACTTGGATTGGAACGAGCGGTATGTTTTCTGCAATTATAATAGGCCTTTTAGTTGGTCGAGGTTATGTATTTATTAAGGAACGGAAGTGGACAATCAAAATGCCTGCGAGTGTCCCACCAATGGTATCGCGTTCATTTGAAGCACTGATCCCAACTATTTTATTGGGTACACTTTCCGGTTTTGTCGCGTACTTGTTTAGTCTTACTTCCTTTGGCAATCTGCATCAGCTGATTTTTACGATCGTTCAAACGCCGTTGCAAGGAGTCGGAAGTTCTATCTGGGCGGTCATGCTGATTATTGCTTTTCAACAATTTTTGTGGTTCTTGGGTATTCATGGAACGAATGTTATTGGACCGATCGTCACGCCGATCTGGATGGCTTTAAATGTTGAGAATCTGACTGCCTATGAAGCTGGGCAGCCATTACCGAATATTGTTACTCATGCATTTATCAACATCGTATGCTGGGGAGGATCCGCATTGGGACTGGTCTTGCTGATGCTGTTTGTAAGCAAAAGCCAACGCTATAAAGAGATGGGAAAAATTTCGATCATCCCTGCATTATTTGGTATCACTGAACCAGTAATTTTTGGAACTCCATTAGTTCTAAACTTTAAAATGGCTGTACCTTTTATTTTCAATAATTCGATTTGTTTAGGAATCGCGTACTTCTTAACCAATATCGGATTCATCGAACGAACGATTGGTGCACAAGCGATCTTTGGGTTGCCAGTAGGGTTTCATGCTAGTATTGGTGGAAGTGTATCGATCATTATTCTGCAGCTTCTTTTGCAGTTGATCTTGTCGCCGATCCTTTGGTATCCGTGGTTCAAATTGATCGATAAAGATGCCTATTTAGAAGAACAAAAACATGCAGAAGGCAGGTAGATAAAATGTTGTATCCCGTGATGAATGAAACACGTTCGCTGATCGATTTAAGTGGCATCTGGCGTGTTCAAGTTGAAAAACAGAATGAATCAATTGATCCTGCGAAACCTTTGAAAAATCCTTTCTTGATCGCGGTACCAGGATCTATTGATGACCAAGTAATTGATGAAACAATTAGGAAACATGTTGGAAACTTCTGGTATGAAACAGAAATGATGATCCCGATTTCTCTAATGGATGAAAGAAAAGTGTTGCGTTTTGCCTCCGTGACTCATGAAGCTGTTGTTTATATCAATGGTATAAAAGCAGCTCATCATATTGGCGGTTTTACCCCCTTTGAAATAGACATTGATTCTTTGGTTCATGCTGGGAAAAACGATTTAAAAGTGTGTGTTTCAAATATCTTGGATGAAAGTACACTACCATGTGGATTTTATCAAGAAAAAAATGGCCGACCATCGGTAACACCTCGTTTTGATTTTTACAATTATTGTGGTATCCATCGTCCTGTGAAACTATACACAACGAAAAAAACATATATTGATGATATCGTGATCCATTATGAGTATCACGGTGGGGTAACAACGGTTCGGCCAGAAGTGTCTATTACTGGGAACTATGATACCATCAAGCTGAAAATTTGGGATGAAGACAATCAGTTGATCGCCCAAAGCAGTGATGTTGAACAACCGTTATTAATCTCTGAAACTCGACTCTGGCACCCGCTGGATGCTTATCTTTATCGATTGGAGGTATCGCTCTTTGATAAAGAACTTTTGATCGATACCTATACTGAAGAATTCGGTGTTCGAACGATTCAAATAAAACAGAATAAAGTCTATATCAATGATAAAGAGTTTTATTTTAAAGGCTTCGGAAAACACGAAGATTTCCCTGTATTAGGTAAGGGATACAACGGCGCTGTTGCGAATCTGGATAAAAACCTTATGAAATGGCTGGGTGCGAATTCTTTTCGAACATCGCACTATCCTTATTCAGAAGAAGAAATGCGGCTTGCTGATCGTGAAGGAATCGTTGTTATTGACGAGGTTCCCGGTGTTGGACTGTTTACTAATTTTCACGTAGATGTCAATTTGAACAATAACAAGAAGAATACTTGGGAGACGCTGAGAACACATGAGAACCATCACAAGGTGATTCAAGAGTTGATTGAACGTGATAAGAACCATGCATGCGTAGTTGTTTGGGCGATCGCGAATGAACCAGCGAGTCATCAAGAAGGTGCCGGAGCATATTTTAAACCGTTGGTTGAATTGACTAAAGCATTGGACCATCAAAAACGGCCTATTGTGATACCAAACATCGTCAATGCGTCGCCAGATTTGGATCAAGCAGCAGAACTCGTTGATATTCTTTGTTTGAATCGCTATTATGGCTGGTATATAGAGCACGGGGATCTTGACTCTGCAATGATTGGGCTTCGACAAGAAATTGAAAAATGGCACGAAAAGTATCCTGATAAACCGATCATGTTTTCTGAATTCGGAGCGGACACGATTTCAGGCTTGCATTCACTCTATCGGACACCTTATTCAGAAGAATTCCAAATTGATTTTTACAAAGCCAATTTTGAAGTGCTGGATGCTTTAGATTACGTTGTTGGGGAACACTTGTGGAATTTCGCTGATTTTGCAACAGCTGCGAATATTCGTCGGATCGATGGCAATAAAAAGGGGATTTTTACCCGCGACCGCAGACCAAAATCGATTGCCTTTGAAATCAAAAAACGCTGGGAAGCACGATAAGAAAACATTCCTTTACCCAGCGGATGACTCAAACATCAATCTATACAGCAGATAGACTGAACGATGTCTGATTTCTTAAACATATGGTTGCTAGAGGTTCGAAAAATCAAGCAAAAGAAACAATGAAATTGCTGACAAAAAAGAGAGTGAAGACCCGCAAGGCGGCCTTCACTCTCTTTCGTTTGTTTCGATCGCAATTTCCAACTGCTGTTGAATTTGACGAAATATAGCTTTACTGATTTAGAATAGAGGATCAACGAGCGTTTGTCTATTACCAAAAGACTTAATAGTACTCCCCGTGGCGATAGTCCCATGAGTTGAAGTGATCAGAAAGGTACATTTGGATTTTTTCAACATCGAGTCCTTTACGGATCAAGACAGGTGCTGGCGTGATGGAGCGTTGGTCTCCTTGCTCTGGAATCAAGTTGCCGTCTTGGTCAACGAAAGAAACCATGACTCCTTGCTCATAGCGGGTTTCCAGCGTTTTGTCTGGTTGGATCGATGCAACATAGTCGTTGCCTTCGATGATCAGATCGGCTTCTTGCGCGATTTGTTCGCCGATCCCTTCAACAAGCCCGCGATTTCCTTTGCCTGAAGGGTTCGCTGAGCTGGCGAAAAGCAACTTCTTATTCTGCTCCCAAAGCTCTTTAGAAATCTGCTCGCCAGGAACTCCAAATTTAATCACGAAGCAGCTAGTTCCCCGAACGTCAGTCATCAATTCCTCTGAGCCATCGTTTGGGATATAGGCTTTTCCTGATTCTTTCCAAGGCAAAATCGCGCCGAATAACACGTCATTGTTCCAACACGTTTCATAAACAGCGGCGGTTTCCGCATTTAATTCAGCTAGTTCGTGTAGCTGCTCCAATGAGCTGCAAAGAACGACACCTGGTTTATTACGTTTGCGATTCTTTGCCGAAAACTTGCGTTCCAGCCCTTTTTTATCAGAGACGGCAATAATATAGCCGACTTTGGTGGGGCAGACGATCACTTTGCCTTCTTCATACAAATAGTTGATCGCTCGTTGGTTGGGTTCTCCTGTCCATGGGACTTGTTTTGCTTCATTCACTCTCTTCATCCTCCCTGTCTTCCAATGAATCGCCGTTATGAAAAATATAACGGAATATTCTGAAAATTCTGATTGAATATGGTTACCCTTGATGATAAGGGAATCAATCTGCGTAGTCAAGGGGATTTACACCAGAATGTAAAAAGAATAGGCCAGGGAAATCGAGGATCTGTAACGAGGACTAGGAAGAGTGAGTGACAGCAACACTATTTTTTTCCGCTTTGTATGAAAAAAATGACTGTTTTTTATGTTATTTATATGGGAAGATAGGCTTATAGATAGAAGAATGCAATCAAATTGATAGTTTTTTTGAAAAAAAGAAAGAGGAATATCATGAGTGAAAAGAAAAAAATACGCAAGCTCTTGCTGGCCTCGATTGTCGCTGGGAGTATCTATGGCGGCGGTGCCTTGCTTTTTGGGTTACTGGTCAGTTATAACGTTCTCTTGTTAGATGGAGTTTATACATTGATTGGTGCAGTGATGTCGCTAATTGCTTTATATGTAGCAAAGTATATCCAAGCCCAAGATTTTGAACGTTTCCCATTCGGTAAAGAGGCATTGATGCCATTAGTGGTATTTATTCAATATAGTATCATCCTGCTGATCTCAATTTATGGGATTATTGAGTCTGCCTTTAGTTTGTTACACGTTAGTGACGGCATGATTGATCCAATCGGTTTGTATTTCTCACTGGTTGGAACGATCTACTGCTTTTCCTTTTACCTGTACTTAAAAAAGAAACCACTGACCCATCCCTTTTATTGGGTGGAACTAGAACAATGGCGTTTCGGCTTTTTCTTTAGTCTGGGTGTCGTCGGTTCATTTCTTGTGTCCTGGCTGATCCAAGCCAGTCCCTATGGGAATTTTGCGATGTATGTCGACCCAATCATCTCCATCGGGATCACCTTGTTCTTTATCCAGCTTTCGATAAAAGAGTTGAAAGCAGCGATTTTAGAATTGACTTCTTCTACTCCAAAAGAAGAACTGCGGGAGACCATCATGACGATCGTTGAAAAAGAATTGCGCGCAGAAGAAGTGGTGGACTTTGTGTTACGTACCGCCAAAGTCGGTAATCAAGTCATTGTGGAATTAGATGTAGTGATTTTACCGGCAACTCCTCTCGATACAGTAGGTCAGCAAGATCCCTTGCGAGAACGATTGAATCAGGCAATCAGCCAACAGATTTCCGGTTATTCCCTCTGGCTAAACATAAATTTTGTCGGAGACATCAAATGGGCGTATAGTGAGGAGTAAGAATGGCTGCTAGGCGGTCACTGACGGAATCAACTTGTGAAAATGACAAAGAAAAGAGGAAACAAATGACAATTCTGAAAACTTATGGAAAAATTACCGCAGCACTTTTTTTACTAGCGGCAAGCATCAATTTATTTTTAGGCCCGCATCATGTGGCAGCTGGCGGTGTCAGTGGAATCGGTATTTTATTAGAGTCAGCACTCGGTTGGGATCGAGCAGCTGTGATCATGGTCTTGAATATTCTCATGCTTATTCTGGCCTATGCCTTTTTAGGGAAGGGGCCTTTTTTGAAAGTCCTTTATGGTAGTTTTGCTTTTCCAGTAGCAATTGCCTTAGTACCAGAATATATGGTTGCTGAAGACCGGCTGCTTTCCGTGATATTTGGCAGTGCGATTTTTGCTTTAGGTGTAGCGATTTTGTACAAAAATCAGTCTTCCAGCGGCGGCACAACGATTCCACCGCTGATTTTCAAGAAATACTTTAATTTGAATCCAGCGATTGGCTTGCTGGCGACCGATGCGATCGTTGTTTCCATGAACTTGTTCGTTTTCGGGTTTGAAGAGTTCTTGTTTGCGATCTTATCGATCGTGATCACCTCTGGTGTGATGACCTACATTGAAACGGGCTTTAACCGGAAGAAATCCATCATGATCTTAAGTGAGAATCACGTGAATGAGATTCGAGAAGCGGTCTTTGATAAAACAGCTCGTGGTGCCACTCTATTGGCTGCCCAAGGCGGTTACCAGCAAGCCGACAAGCAAGTGTTGCTGATCGTGGCCAGTGACCAAGAGTTTATGCAGATCAGACAAATCATTGAGACCATTGACCCCAAAGCGTTTGTGATCGTCAATAATGTCTCAGAAGTACTAGGGCAAGGTTTTAGTTATCATCCCATTGAATGATGAGAAACACAGTCAAATTCTACTATGCCTATTACAAAACACAGCGAAGTGAACGCCACTTCACTGTGTTTTTTTGTCTTGTCCATTTAACGCAGTAAGGTCAAACCAGAAATGGAACAGTCTAGAGAAAATACTAGCCTTTGTTCGCAGGGAAGAATCATTCTTGGGAACAAAAAAGGAATTGTAGGTTTCTCTCTTGAAAATGCTTGCATTTTTCTTTTGTGTAGATTAGAATACTAATATATCAGTTTAAATAATTTAAGGAGGATATTCATGTTTGATCACAATGTCTTGAAAAAGGCGCGCGTCATTTTTCCTGCTGAAAAAAAAGCAGCGATTGATGCTCAAACAGAAATACAGCCGAGATGGCTTCATTTTGGCGGAGGAAATTTATACCGAGCGTTTCATGCAGAAATCGCACAATCCTTGATTGATCAGAACGAATTATCGAGCGGCATCGTTGTCTGCGAAACATTTGATGAACAGATAATCGATCAAGTATATACACCTTATGAGAATGATATTCTAGAAGTGATCATGCATGAGGATGGTCAATTAACGAAAAATCTTTTGCAATCGACAGTTGCCAGTTATTATTGTCATCCTTCTTGCACCGATAGTTATCAAAAGGTACGTCAGCTGTTTAGCGATCCTTCTGTGCAGTTGGTTACCGTAACGATCACAGAAAAAGGCTATGGCTTAAAAGACAGTCAGGGGAATTTTTTACCTGTTGTCCAAGCGGATCTTGCTGCGGGTCCCCATCAGGTCAACCATACAATGAGCATTTTGGCTAGCTTTTTATGGGATCGTTTTCAATCAGGGGCACTTCCGATCGCTATGGTCTCCACCGATAATTTTTCGCAAAATGGGCTCCGTTTCCAAACGGCGATTGTCACCATCGCAAAAGAATGGCAAAAGCTAGGGCATGTTTCAGAAGCGTTTGTCCGATACTTAGAAAACAACGCGCAGGTGACGTTTCCGTGGTCAATGATCGATCGGATTACACCAAATCCTTCAACAGCAGTTGCAGAAGATTTAGCAGCAGCTGGGATCGAGCAGCTGCCAGTCATCCGGACCGATAAAGGAACGAATATCGCTCCGTTTGCTAACACAGAGGCGACTCATTACTTGGTGATTGAAGATGATTTCCCGAACGGTCGCCCGAATTTAGATAAAGCGGGGGTGATCTTGACGAGTCGAGAGATCGTCGACAAAACCGATAGTATGAAAGTCACAACTTGTTTGAATCCACTGCATACCGCAATGAGTTTGTTCGGCTGTTTACTCGGTTATACATCCATTGCTGCGGAAATGTCCGATCCTGATATTATCGCTTTGATCAAAGGAATCGGCTATCGTGAAGGCTTACCGGTAGTGGAAGATCCTGAGATCATTCAGCCAAAGAAATTTATCGATGAGGTGGTTGGTCTTCGTTTACCGAATCCGCTGATTCCTGATACCCCACAGCGGATCGCCGCAGATACCTCACAGAAAATCGCCATCCGTTTTGGCGAAACCATCAAAAAGTATGTGGAAAAAGAAGGCTCGGCTTCTGAGCTGACTTTCATTCCCTTAGCGATTGCAGGCTGGTTGCGTTATCTATTAGCGATTGATGATGAAGGCCATCCATTTGGCCCAAGTCCTGATCCCCTCTTAGCAGAATTACAAGAGATTTTATGTGAGTGTCAGTTGGGGACAGCCGCCGATGTTCAAGGGATCATTCGACCAATCCTAGAAAATCCGCAGATTTTTGGTTTGGATCTCTATCAAGCAGGAATCGCTGAAAACGTGGGTCACTTGTTCGCTAAGATGCTGGCAGGAACCGGCGCAGTCCGTAAAACATTACATGAAACAGTAGAAGGGATCGAATAAAAAATGGAAATGACATTTCGCTGGTATGGAAAAGACTACGATAAAATCAAGTTAGCAGATATCCGTCAAATTCCAGGGATGAAAGGCATTGTCGGCACACTCTTTGATTTGCCTGCTGGGGCAGTCTGGCCGAAAGAAAGGATCAAGGCGCTCGTGGAAGAAGTCGAAGCAGCTGGACTTTCCCTCAAGGTGATCGAAAGTGTCAATATTCATGATGACATCAAGATTGGCTTGCCTTCGAGAGACCTGTATATCGAAAACTACAAAGAGACAATTCGAAATTTGGCAGCATATGGGATCGAAGTGATCTGCTATAATTTTATGCCGATTTTCGATTGGATCAAAACGGATCTTGATTATCGCTTAGCCGACGGTTCTTCTACGATGGCATTTGAAAAAGCAGGAATCGACAAAGACCCAGAAGAGATCGTCAAAGAAGTTGAGGAGTCAAGCTCTGGCTATACCTTGCCAGGCTGGGAACCAGAACGTTTGGCACATGTCAAAGAATTGTTTGCTGCGTATAAGGATGTCGATGATGACAAATTAAGAGAAAACTTTGCTTACTTCCTAAAAGCCATCATTCCCACCTGTGAAGAGGTCGGCATCAAGATGGCTGTTCATCCAGATGATCCTCCCTATTCGATTTTTGGTCTGCCGCGTATCGTTAAAAACCGCGATGATTTGGATTGGGTCTGCAACGTGGTCGACAGTCCGTCAAATGGGATCACACTTTGTACTGGCAGTATCGCCGAAGACCCAGCCAATAATGTCTATGAGATTTTGGCTGAGTTTTGTCGCCGGGACCGGATTCCTTTTGCTCATGTTCGTAACATTCAATACTTGGGTAATGACAAAGACTTTTATGAAGCACCGCATCTCTCCTCTGAAGGTTCGTTAGACATGTATCAAATCCTAGAAGCGATGTACAAAAATGGCTTTGACGGCTATATCCGACCAGATCATGGGCGAATGATCTGGGGAGAGACGGGACGTCCAGGCTATGGCTTGTATGATCGGGCGATCGGCGCTTCTTACTTATTAGGGTTGTGGGAAGCCATCGACAAGAGCGTGGGGCGTTAAGAAAAGGAGCGAAGAAATGTTTTTAACTGATGATTTTATTTTGAAAAACAGCTTTGCCAAACAGTTATACCATGAGTATGCAAAAAAGCAGCCGATCATTGATTACCATTGCCATTTAGAGCCGAAAGAGATTTTCGAAAACCAAAACTTCACCAATCTCACCCAAGCGTGGCTGGCGGAAGACCATTACAAATGGCGCTTGATGCGAGCCAATGGTGTTGCGGAATCATTGATCACTGGCGATGCTGACGACTACGAAAAATTCTGTGCTTGGGCGCAGACCTTGGAGGCTTGCATTGGCAATCCCTTATATGTCTGGACCAATTTGGAATTGAAACGAATCTTTGGTATTGATGAGCGGTTGACACTAGCCAATGCAGCAAGTATTTGGGAAAAAGCCAATCAACAGCTGCAGACGAAGGAATTTTCACCACGAGGACTGATCAAAAAGATGGCCGTTGAGGTGATCTGTACGACGGATGATCCCATTGATTCGTTGACGTATCATCAAAAGCTGGCAGAAGAATCCTTTGCCGTGTATCCTACCTTTCGTCCTGACAAAGCAATCAATCTGCAGAATCCAGAATTTTCAGCATACCTTAAGCAATTGGCTGCAGCTGCGAGCAAAGAGATCACTAGCTATCAAACGCTAGTTGAAGCATTGACCGTACGTATTTCTTACTTCCAGCAACAGGGCTGTCGTTTAGCAGATCACAGTCTGTCACGTCTTGGAGAGGAAGCTTATGATGTCGCTGCACTTGAAGCGATTTTTCAAAAGCGTTTGACCACTGAGACACTGACTAATGAAGAAATCAGACAGTTTCAGACCGGCTTGTTGATTGACTTGATGCGCCAATACGCAAAGCAAGGCTGGACCGCGCAATTGCATCTGATGGCGACTCGCAACAACAGTCAAAAGCTTTTCCAACAACTAGGGCCTGATAGCGGCGGTGATGCGATGGGAGACGACCGTCTAGCGAGGGGCTTAAGTCGGACATTGGCGCAGCTTCAGGCGGAAAGTTTATTGCCGAAGACGATTTTGTATTCACTGAACCCCAAAGATTATCCAGTGTTGACTGCGCTGATGGGGGCGTTCCAAGAAGAGAGCAAAGGCAAGCTGCAATTAGGCTCTGCTTGGTGGTTCAATGATACGTATTCTGGTATGCGACATCAGTTGACGACCTTAGCAGAAGGCGGGATTCTTGGAAACTTCGTCGGCATGCTGACGGATTCCCGCAGCTTTTTGTCTTATCCACGCCACGAGTATTTCCGGCGGATTTTGTGTCAGGTGATCAGTGAATGGGTGGAAGACGGTCAACTGCCAGCAGATGAAATGTATTTAGGGCAGATCGTCGCAGATATCTCTTATCACAATGCGAAAACCTACTTTGATTTTCCAAACTAATGACTACTCGATTCGTTCTTGGCTTGCTAGAGAAGGAATCGAGTGTTTGTATGGCTATTGCTAAAGTTGCGTCTGTTCATTTACTATTGGCAGGGAATCCAGTACTATGATAGAAAGATCAAAGAAGGAGCGAACAGTATGAATCCATTCTATGAAGAAGTCTATGCGCTGGCGCGGCAGATCCCTTTTGGTAAAGTCGTCTCCTATAGTCAGATTGCGTGGAAATTGGGACAAATCAACGGCGCGCGAGCAGTCGGTCGAGCGATGCGCTTGAGCCCTCAGGATGTCCCTGCCCATCGAGTCGTGCGGGCAGATGGCGTCTTAGTTGGTCCTACCGCCAATGTGCGAAAAGCAGCACTCGTCGATGAAGGGGTGGTCTTCAAAGCCAGTGGTCGTATCGATATGAAGGCTTGCAGTTGGTCCATGAGCGAGATCGCTCCCGCTCAAATGAAGGAGCCATTATGAAAAAACGTGAATTTATCGTGCAAGATCTGTTGAGTAAAATCTATCAGGAAGAATTTTCTGCCGGCAAACTACCCAACCAAAGAACCCTTGCGCAAACCTATGGCGTTTCTCGGTTTACGATCCAGCAAGCAATCAAAAACCTTGAAGAGATCGGGATCGTCAAAGTGGTTCAAGGCTCAGGGATTTTTATCCATGAAAAATGGGTCAAAAACCCAATGATCTTTAATTCCTTGACCCGCACCCCTTATGACCGAATCCGTTCCAAAATGATTTCCTTGAATAGGGCGGAAGCAACGTTGGATGAGCAGCAGATTTTCCAAATAGGCCCAGACGAGGAAGTCTGGACCTTTGAACGAGTGCGGATCGTCAATTACAAAATCGAGCAGCTGGAAACCTCTAAATTGCCTGTCAGTCTATTTCCCGAATTGACACAAGAAATCGTAGAGCACTCGATCCAACGCTATGTCGAAAGCTGCGGATACCGTATTTCCCACTACATCACCAGCTATACCCCCATCACCACATCGACCGCGCAATCGGGCATTTTATTGTGCAAGCGGGGGACGCCGGCAATGCAGATCAGCAATCGGGCGATTTTAGAAGACGGCCGCGTGTATGAGTTCAGCAATATCGTTGCCATTGATTATGCCGTGACCTACATCCGTCCCTTTGACCGCGAGATCCATCGCTCACGCATCGATTGATTTTGGGAAAGCAAATGTGCCAGTTGCGTCGTCTTTACCCACAGAGAACAAAAGACATCCCCTGTCGGTGGACAGGAGATGTCTTTTGTTGTGTTTAAGGAGTGATCAAAGTGCCGTCTGGTGTACGGCTCTGGGTCCATTCATGAGGACGGTAAACCACGGGAAATTCCGCAGCTGCTGCTTCATCAAACGTGATCCCGATCCCACTTTTCTCGATGGGATAAAAATAGCCATTTTTTGGTTGGGGACTGCCACCAAAGACCGATTGGGTATTTGCTGGGATCGCAATCGTTTCTTGGATCGCGGCATTGTGGAGATGGATATTTAGATGGGTGTTGACGGCTAAGCCGACAGGGCTGATATCAGACGGCGTGTGCCAAGCGATCCGAATGCCCATCGCATCGCAGAAGTGAGCCAATTTCAATGCTGGCGTGATCCCACCGATTTGTGAGACATGGGCACGCATAAAGTCGATCTGTTGATTTTTGACCAGCTCTTGCCATTCCATCGGATTATTGAACAATTCGCCGGTCGCGATCGGGGTCGCCGACTGGCTGCGGAGTTGCTGCAACCACTTGTTTTGATCCGGCGACAAAATATCTTCGAGGAAAAAGAGATTAAAAGGTTCCGCAGCTTTTGCAAATTGAATCGCTTGGTTTGGATGCAGCCGTTCATGCACGTCATGCAGCATTTGGAATTGATTGCCGTATCGTTCTTGGATCGCAGCAAACATCTTTAGTGTTGTGTCCATGTAGTCTGTTTGATCAAAATAGGAACCAGCGATGGGCTGATCGGGTGTTTGCAGTTGGCTAGGATTTCCACCATAAAAGCCTAATTGGCAACGGATATAGCGATACCCCTCAGCCAAGAAGCGATCGATTTCTTGGTAAAGGTCTTCGAGATTATCTGCCACGGCATGGGTATAGGCGGGAATCGCCGTACGCGCTTTTCCACCTAACAGTTGATACAATGGCATATCGGCTAATTGTCCCTTGATGTCCCACAAAGCCATATCGACTCCTGAGAGGGCATTGTTGGTGATCGGACCATTCCGCCAGTAAGAATTGACATTCATCACTTGCCAAAGGTCTTCGATTTGATTGGCATCGCGGCCAAGTAAGAGAGGGCGCAAATACTCGTCAACGACGGTTTTTACGGCTAGTGGGCGAAACTGGAAGGTTGCACAACCTAACCCAGATACGCCTTTGTTCGTTTCTACTTTAACGACAACAAGGTTATGACGATCAGGTTTGATCGCAAAGGCTTTGACGTCGGTGATGATCGTTGGTGTCATTTCATTCACTCCAATTTTTGTCTCTAGTTGCTATAGCCATTGAAACATGCTTGGCAACCGCTGTCAATTTGGTCTAATAAAAACTGGATATACACCATAAAACCAGTCCAATTTTTACTTATTTTATAATAAAACGTTGATATATAGCGTTTTTATTCTGGTTTTATCAAAAAAGGACTGGTTTTACAAGTCTGTGTGAGCATGCTACTATGTGTGTGAAAACGGAAACACCTGAAAGGGCGCCCGTCAAAAGGATCAGGACCGTTAGCAAACAACAGGGGGAAAAAAAGATGACCAAAGAAGACATCGTAAAACAGATCATTAAAGATGTTGGCGGATCAGACAATATCAACAATGCATGGCACTGTATGACTCGCTTGCGTTTTGATTTAAAGGATGAGAAAAAAGTCGACTATGCGGCGTTAGAAAAAACACCCAAAGTCGTAGGAACAAAATATCAAAGCAATCAGCTGCAAGTAGTGATAGGAACGGATGTTGCTGATTATTATGCACCTTTAGCCAAAGAATTAGGTCTTGATGAAGCGAACCAAGGGGAAACATCAGAGAAAAAAGGAGCCGTTTCCTTATTTATGGATACCGTTTCTGGCGTTTTTGGTCCGATCGTTCCAGCTATCGCTGGCGCAGGAATGATCAAAGGATTGATGGCTGGATTGGTGGCATTGAATGTCATCTCTAATCAAACAGATACCTATTTAGTGATCGACATGATCGCGAGCGGCGTATTCACATTCTTGCCATTTTTTGTTGCTGCCTCTGCCGCTCGGATTTTTAAAACCAATCAATATTTAGCGATCGCAATCGCGGCAACGCTGCAATTTCCAACGATGACCAATGCGGTAGCCGAAGGAAGCATTTCCGCCTTTCGTTTGTTCGGCGTATTGCCAGTACCCGTCTTTAACTATGCAGGGACAGTGATTCCCATTATCTTTGCCGTGCTGGCGCTCAGTTATATTTACCGTTGGGTCGATAAACTCTTACCACAAGTGCTACGTACCGTGTTTACACCGACGATTTCGTTGTTTGTCGCTGGTATCTTGACATTAACGGTCATTGGTCCAATCAGTATCCATCTAGGAAACTTATTGGCTGCTGGCGTGGCTGGATTATTCACTATCTCGCCTGTCTTAGCAGGAATCGTGGTAGGGGCGATTCGACCAATTGCAATCTTCACGGGACTGCACCATGCCATGACCCCGATCGCTTTGCAAAACTTCGCCAATCAAGGGTATGACATGCTGATGCCAATGATGTTTATGGCAAATATGGCAATCACCGGCGCAACAGCAGCTATCTATTTCAAAGTCAAAACCAAAGAAGAAAAATCGATCATTCTATCTTCGGCTGTTTCTGGCTTGTTAGGGATTACAGAACCTGCGTTATTCGGGATTTTGTCGAAGTATAAAAAAGCCTTTATCGCAGCAACAGTTGGTAGTTCTGTGGCTTCTGCTTTCATCAGTTTCTTCGGTGTTCGTATTTATGGGTACATTCTTTCAAGTATCTTTAGTTTGCCAGCCTATATTGGGGAATACTTTATCTATGCCGTTTTAGGGATCATCTTGGCGATCGGCTTATCCTTCGCAATGAGCTGGTTCTTAGTACCAACTCAAGCAGCAGAAGGCGATCGTTACACCAACGAAGTGGATCTGCATGCCGTGACTCATGGAGAATATGTCCCATTAGAAGATGTACCAGATGAAGTTTTTTCAACGAAAATGATGGGAGAAGGCTATGCCATCGAGTCACAAGATGGCCAAATCTTTGCACCAGTCAGTGGCGAAGTGACCACTGTGTTCCCTTCAAAACATGCCGTTGGGATCAAAACCCAAAACGGCGTGGAAGTTCTTGTGCATATGGGGATCGATACAGTTTCCCTTGGCGGTCAAGGCTTTGAAGTCTTTGTCAAAGCTGGGGAGCAAGTCACTCCGCAAACCAAACTGGCACAAATGGATCTGCCTTATATCAAGCAGCAAGGCAAAGAAACCATGGTGATCGTTTTGATCACCAACATGGATCGCGTGCAGCAATTTTCTGGAAGTACTGATTTAGAAGGCAGACACCAAGCCGGTGCATTACTGGAAAAAGTCGTTTTGAATGCCTAATAAAAGAAAAAAGATGAGCTTCTTCAAGGAAGTTCATCTTTTTTTGTTTGTCCAGTAACTATTTTTTTACTCATAGCGCAAAGCTTGAATTGGATCTAGTTTGCCTGCGCGGTTAGCAGGCAATGTGCCGGCTAAAAAGGCGATCAATAGGATGACACCCATAACAGTCAGCGTGTTCGACCAAGAAAAGCCGATCAATTCAAAACCAGTCAATTCTTCTAGGAAGGTGTTCGCAGCGTAATCGTTGATGACATTTCCTAAACCATAAGCGGCGAGAATTCCGGTGAGGGCGCCAAAGAAACCAATCAAAAGCGCTTCGAAACTGAAGGTGAGAAAGACCTTGCTGCGGCTCATGCCTAGTGCTTTCATCAATCCAATCTCACGGGTACGATCTTGAACTGACATATAAAGTGTATTGATGATACCAAAGCTAGCGGCAAGTAATGAGATAGCGCCAAAGAGTGTAAGAACCCCAGTGATAGCGTTGATGACTAGTCGGAACATATTGATTTCATCTTCGATCGTCATACCTTGAAACCCGAGTTCACGCAATTCTTTTTTGATCGTATCGATTTTTGTGCTGGACAGGCCATCCTCTAGATAGGCTTGTGCTGCAAAGGATTGATTTTTTAAGTTTTCTGGTAATCCCTTTTCGGCGATTGTTTGCACGCGCTGGCTTAATGCTTGGTTCAAAATGGTCATGCCTGCTTGGATAAAACTAAAGTTACGGACTCCAACGACTTTGGCGGTCACAGTTTCTTGTTCGCCAGTCGCTTGAGCAGAAACTCCGAGAACGACTTCTTTTTCCAATGCATCTTGAGCATTTTTAAAACCTAGTGGTTCGATATATTCTTGATCAAGGACGATCTCATATTCGTCTATCTCATTATTGATTTGACGCCCCGCCTCTAAATCTAAATCAACACCAGCTGAGCCCATGGCGTTTAGTTGATATTTTGAATCAGTCAGACCTTGAATATAATCAATCGTTAAAGCCGCGATTGGTTCTACTCGGTAGATATTGTCAATAGTTCCTATTTTTTCGATATCCTTTGGAGTGATCATACTTGCCTCAGCGGTATTTTTTTCTGGATCGTATTCTTGTAAATTGCTGCCCGGAACCATGCTGACAGTCCCATCTGATTTATAGACAGCTAAAAGCTGATCATTGCCAACAGTCTCTAACTGCAGATCCATATAATTATTGACGCCGGTATTAATACCTAGTGTTAAGTAGATCGTAAAAGACCCAATAAAGATTGCGATGATCGTTAGAAGTGTTCGACCTTTGTTGCGTAGTAGATTTCCTGCAGAAGATTTTACTAAATCGATTAGGTTCATTTTTCTACCTCCTCAATCACCAAACCATCTTTGATATGGATCTGACGATCACAGCGATCAGCCAGCTCAGGATCGTGAGTGACGATGACTAAGGTGATTTTTTCATTTTTATTAAGGTCGAACAATAGGTCTGCGACTTTTTGGCCAGTCGTTGAATCAAGGTTTCCCGTCGGTTCGTCGGCAAAAATGATCTTGGGTTTGTTAACGATGGCGCGGGCAATACAGACCCGTTGTTTTTGACCGCCAGAAAGATCGGTTGCTTTATTTTTGGATTTTTCTGATAATTCCACAGCTTGTAAGGCTTCATCAACCAATTTTTTTCGCTGACTGCGGCGCATGCCTTTTATTTTTAATGGCAACATGACATTTTCATGGACTGTATCTTTAGCATTCATAAAGAATTGTTGGAAAACAAAGCCAAATGTTTCATTTCGTAAGTGATTTAATTCCGACGCTTTTTTTCCTTTGACGTTTTGACCCATCAAGAACAATTCTCCGCTAGTGGGTTGATCAAGTAACGCCAATAAGTGCATCAATGTGGATTTTCCGGAACCACTTTTTCCGACGATTGCTACTGAGTCACCTTCTCTGATTTTTAAATCAATTCCTTTTAACGCATTGAAGGATGATTCGCCTTTTCCGTAGACCCTTGTTAAGTTTCGTGCTTCTAAAACAATCATTTCATTCCTCCTCTTAAAAAGTTATTAAGTTAAGGTTATCACAAATAGTTGTCAATAAATCAGTCTCTAGTCGTAGATTTTTAAATATAATGAAAAAAAGACGATTTCCGCTGGAAATCGTCTTGAAAATGCAAGAAAGATTTTAAGTTCAATTAACTACGCAGCCCGCGGCCTTTTTGGATCAAGTACCAGCATACGCTGTATAAGACAACAATGAACAAGACCAAAATACCGATGGATAGGAAAATTGGGACATCGATGGTGCCTAAAAAGCCGTAGCGGAAACCAGAGATCATATACACGATCGGGTTGACTTTGGAGATCGTTTGCCAAATCGGCGGTAGCATGCTGATGGAGTAAAAGACGCCTCCAAGATAGGTCAATGGTTGTAAAACAAAGGTTGGCACGATGGAAACATCGTCAAAGGATTGGGCGAAGATCCCATTTAGCAACCCTGCTAATGAAAATAAGATGGCGGTCATGACTAGGGTTAAGACAACGATGACCCAAGAATACACATGTAATGGCACGAAGAAAAGGGAAATGATGGTCACCAATGTGCCCACCAAGATACTACGGCCAAGTCCGCCAAAGACAAAGCCCCAAATGATGACGTGGGTAGGAACCGGCGCCACTAAGAGTTCCTCAATGTTTTTTTGAAACTTCTGTGAAAAGAAGGAAGAAGACACATTAGAGTATGAACTGGTGATCGTCGACATCATGATCAGCCCAGGAACGATAAATTCCATATAAGAAAAGCCGCCCATTTCGCCGATACGGCTGCCGATCATTTTCCCAAAGATAATAAAGTATAAGGAAGTAGTGATGACGGGTGGGACGAGGGTCTGCACCCAAATCCGTAAATAGCGGTTGGTCTCTTTGACCGCTAAACTTTTTAAGGCTGTAAAATAAAGACTAAACATGGTTTTCCTCCGCTTCGTGTGCTTCTTCGGTGATTTTCAAAAATAGTTCTTCCAAGCGATTGGATTTGTTGCGCATGGAGAGGACATTGATCCCTTGCTGGCTGAATTGAGCAAAAAGATCGTTGACGCCTTGGTCTCGAGCGACTTCAACGGCGATGGTCTGTTCATCTTCCATTTGGATCGGATATCCAGTGATCGTTGGGGCTTGTTTGATCGGTGCGATATCAAAAAGAAAGGTTTCAAATTGCAGTTTTGCTAACAAAGATTTCATACTGGTGTTTTCGATCAGTTCACCAGATTGAATGATCCCGATGTTGCGGCAAAGCATTTCCGCCTCTTCTAAATAATGGGTCGTCAAAATGATCGTTGTGCCATTTTGGTTCAGCTCCCGCAAAAAGCTCCACATTTCCCGACGCAATTCGATATCGACACCTGCCGTCGGTTCATCCAAAATCAATAGCCGTGGTTCATGCATCAGGGCACGGGCAATCATCAAACGGCGTTTCATCCCGCCCGACAGCATCCGCGCACGAACATTGCGTTTTTCCCACAAATTCGACTGCTTCAAGTATTTTTCGCTGCGCTTGATGGCTTCGTTGCGGGGGACACCATAATACCCGGCTTGATTGACAACTATCTGTTGGACCGTTTCAAAGGGATTGAAATTGAATTCTTGGGGAACCAGACCAATCTGTTGTTTGACTTGGACCAATTCTTTGTCTAAATCGTAGCCGAAGACTTTGACGCTTCCGGAAGATTTATTGACAAGAGAGGTGATAATGCCGATGGTGGTGGATTTTCCAGCGCCGTTAGGGCCTAACAAGGCATAAAAGTCGCCTTCTTCCACCGTCAAATTTATGCCCCGCAACGCTTCAACGCCGGTAGCATAGACTTTGCGTAAATCGGTTAGTTCTAGTGCATAGGTCATGTTTATTTGAACTCCTTCTATGTATGATGGTTTATTCTATCATTTTTTTTCAAGAAGAACCGCATGTTTTGATTTTTTCATTCGATTAGATAACGATTGTTGCTAATTGATGAAAAGTGGGAAAGAGACAAAAGAAAAAACGACCGTTTGATCGTTTTTTCGATAAAGTCGATTGTTAGCATAAATACCGTTCTGGTCGTTCTGTCTGTCCTAGTAAGTAATCGACAGAGACATTATAGAGGGAAGCTGCGTGTAGCAGCGTCAATACATCGGGTAAGCGATCGCCTGCTTCGTATAAGGTGTAATCGGGGTAAGGCACATCGAGATGCTGGCATACTTCTTTTGGGCTCAATCCGCGTTCTTCTCTTAAAAATTTGAAGCGGCATCGCAAGGTGTCTAATAAAAAAGCTTCTTCTAATGTCACTTTGCGGTCCTCCTTAAAAAAATCGCGCTTCCTTTCGCACTGTTCTCTTTTTATTGTACCAACAAAAGCAAAATATGCGAAGTAATTCACATGAAGGTCGATCGGTTTTTGTTAAAAAGTGAAACAAATGACTTGCTCTGAGACGCGTTTCATACAGTATGCTTGATTCATAAAAAGGAAGGCGGGATGAAAAATGAATACGTACATGAAGAAAAATGGTGCGGAATGTTGTTATGTAACGTTGGCTTTTGATGGACAACAATTGGTATTGACGAAACCAAAAGGGTTCTTTCAAGAACGGTTGGTAGAAATTCCGGTGGATGAGATCAGTCATTTGACATGTGATGAACACTTCGGTTCTCAGCGGATCGGTTTTATTCATCACAATGATTACTATGAATTTTATACATGTGGGTTAAGTGTGTTAGACTATATGAAAGAACAATTATTCGTTTAAGGAGCAGTGAGTCATGGCAAACATTCGGGATATTGCACGCTTGACCGGTTATTCGGTCTCCACAGTTTCACGAGTCATTAACAACAATCCGTATGTCAGTGAAGAAAAGCGTCGTAAGATCCTGGCTGTCATGGAAGAGGTCAACTATATTCCGAATTACACGGCACGGGCATTGAGTGTTGGCAAAACCAAAAATATTGGTGTGATTCTGCCATTTGTCAATCATCCGTACTTCGATCGCTTGTTGAGCGGCATCACGACAGCAGCGTTTGCCCGGGGTTATAAGGTGACGCTTTTAGCCACGAACTATGATCCGCAAGTAGAGGAAGCGTATTTGCAAGAATTTGCGGCGAAAAGCTTTGATGCCTTGATCATTGCCTCGCGGGCGAATCCGATCGAAACCTTATTGCCTTATCGTTCTTACGGTCGCATCGTCTTTTGTGAGAATATCCCGTATTTGACTGACGGCTGCACCTATATCGATCGAGAGGAATCGATCAAAGAAGTCTTTACGTATTTTAAGGAACAAGGTATCCAGAAAATCGGCGTGACATTGGGACGTAGCCGTAAGCTAAGCAGCAATTCAAAAATCACGGTCCGTTTGGCTCATGACTATTTTCCGACCTTTTCCGAAGGCTTGATCTTTTGGGATTGTTTGACGGAAGAAGATGGCAAAGAAGCAGCTGCTTATTTTGCAGATAAAGGGGTCGAAGCGATCTTCACCAATGGGGATCATGTTGCAGCTGGGATCCAGTCGCAGGCGCCGGGAGAATGGCTTGTGATTGGACGGGACAATTTATACATCAGCGAGCTGCTGCAGCTTTCAACGATCGATCATCACTTGCAAGCTTGCGGGGAGACTGCCGTCCAATTGGCGATAATGGAAAAAAGCGGCAACTATCGCATGCCCTATGAGTTCATCAAACGATAGCATAGACGAAACGATGCGCAAACAAAGCCCCTGAGCGGGCAGTGCTTGCGCATCGTTTTTTTAATGGGATTTGGTGTAATGGTCAATGATCTGTTTCAACAGCTGGGCGCTGCCGACACCCGCTTTTTGATCGTAATAGGCGGTAAAACGCTCGTCTTGAACGTACATTTCCCCTAAAGATCGGTGATATTCTGCTGAGTAAAAGGGCGCTGCTTGTTTGAGCCATGCTTGATGCGCAGCAAAAGCCATTTGGGCTTTGTCAGAAGGGATTCGTTTCCCTTCCTTTTCATTCAACAGCTCTTTTATCAGCTGCAATAAGCGGTTTTCGTTGTCGGTCAGTGCTTGATAATCGACTTGGGTCATCTGCTGCCACTTTTGGTTGCTTTGTTCGATGATTTCCTCACCGTAGGCTTCTCGTAATTCGGCACCGTAGTTCGCTTCGTTTTCACGAATTTTTTGTTCCTTAAAATAACTGAATTTCTCTTGATCGGTCATGGTCTTTTCTCCTTCATAATAATCAATTGTTTGCGCTAAGGTGGTCAAAAGACTGTCCAGGGCTGCTCGTTCTTGTAAAAGCTGTTGGTAATGCTGCAACAAGACCGTTTGGATCGATGCTTGCGGCTCATCCAAGATTCCGCGGATCGTTTCTAATGACAGCCCAAAAGACTTAAAATACAAAATCTGCTGCAGGCGATCGACTTCCTGCCTCCCGTAGATACGGTAACCAGCTGAGTTGGTGCGTTGCGGTTGTAACAACTTGATCTGATCATAATACCGCAGGGTACGACTGCTGACTCCTGACAGTTTGGCTAAGGCACTGATCGTATATTCCATCGGCTTTTCCCTCCTTACACCTGTATCCTAAAGGTTGACGTAACGACAAAGTCAAGAAAATTTTTTTGCGTTTTTTAAAATGTGCTATAATTATAACAAAGAAAGGAAGATAAGATGCAAATAGTTTTTTCTGATATTGATGGGACGTTCCAAGAAATGGGGCACCCGATTCATGAGATCAATAAAGAAGCCATCCGTTGTTTGCAAGCCCAAGGGGATCACTTTGTGTTTGTCACAGGGCGAGGATTTGAGCTTGTTCAAGATATGATGGCGGAAGAAGGCCTTTCCTGCGATGTGATTTTTGGAAACGGCGCTGGTCTGATGTTAAAAGGAGAAGCGCCTGTTTTGACGCATACCTTGCCCTATAAGACATTGGCGCAAGTGATTGGTATCTTAGAAACAGAAGAGGTTTTTTATTTCTTACATACTGACCATGGCATCATTTCCCCACAAGCGCATTTGTATGAAGCGCAGTTTCAAGAAAGCCGCAAGCAGTTACTCGCGGAGTTAGGGGAGCGAGGACAAATCATCGCTGACTACAAATATGAGTTCTTTTACAACGAATGTCTTCATAAAGACGACGTGCTGCAGTTTATGAAGGAAAATCCAGAGATAAAGGTCATCAAAATCGAACTGATGGAAGCGTCAGACGAAAAAAGAGAACGGCTGCGGGCGATGATCCAATCAGAAACGGCTGCGATTTTTCAATCCTTTGTCCAAACACTGGAGATCGTTGATCCATTGGCGACCAAAGGTGCCGCGATCCGTTCCTTTTTAGAAGCTTTTCCCGCTGCCAAAAGCTATGGGATCGGTGATGGTGAAAATGACCTTGCGATGTTTGAAGCGGTGGATGTTTCTTTGGCTGTAGCAAATGCCAGCCCAGCGATCAAAGCAGTTTGTGATCGAACCATTGAGCGCGCGGAAGACGGCGGTGTTGGCCGCTTTATTTTAACAGAATTAGTTTCGAGAGAGGATGTTGTGCATGAAGTTGATTGAAACCCCAGTAAACCAAAATCTAAATATGGAAACTTTTTACCCGAACATCTCCAAGTACCTATTCGACAAAATAGCGATCAAATACTATAAATTGTACTCGCTTGATCGGACGCAGATTCTCTATGTGGATAGTTTTGATACGATTTCTTTAGTATTGATCAACAATAAAAAGAAAATCAGTCGGGAAGAAGTCGACACAGCGATTCATCGTTTGCTGAAGGTCGATCGCAAAGACGTGACCGTCAATGTTAATATTCGTAAAGAAATGGAAGCAAGAGGCATCACCTTTTCTAAACCGAGAAAAGATGTCATTCTTGTTCAATTGCCTGTGAAAGAACACTAGTTGAAAGAAGTTGGGACATGCACGTTGCAAGAGTAATCAAACGTTGAAACAAAGGGGCGACCTTATACGAGCGCGTAAATAATGCGCAATAAGTAGGAGGTTGACCCATGCTTTGAGCAATTTGTTCTCAGGTGGATTGTCTTGTACTGGCAAAAACCCAACTTTTTTTTGAAAAAACAAGTTTTTCTGTCTTTTGTGTTTTTTTTGCTATAATGAGAAGAAGTAAGCTAGAGGGAGTAAGAACATGCAGAAATTATTTAAAGATGACAGCTTGACGCTACACACCGATCTCTACCAAATCAACATGATGCAAACCTATTGGGAGTTAGGCAGAGCCGATCGTAATGCGGTGTTTGAATGCTATTTCCGTGACATGCCTTTTGAAAACGGCTATGCGATCTTTGCCGGTCTGGAACGATTGATCGATTATTTGAACGATTTATCCTTTTCAGAAACGGATATTGCCTACTTGCGAGAAATCGGCGGCTACCCAGAAGCCTTTTTAGAGTATCTAAAAGAGTTCAAGTTTGCTTGTACCGTTCGTTCAGCGTTAGAAGGCGATTTGGTCTTCAACAATGAACCGATCATTCAAGTAGAAGGGCCGTTGGCACAAGCGCAGCTGATCGAAACGGCGTTACTAAATATGGTCAATTTCCAAACCTTGATCGCCACGAAAGCTGCCCGCATCAAATCCGTGATCGGCACGGATCCCTTGTTGGAATTTGGTTCACGGCGGGCACAAGAATTGGATGCAGCCATTTGGGGGACTCGAGCGGCCTATATTGGCGGAGCGGATGCGACAAGTAATGTGCGAGCAGGGAAGATTTTTGGCATCCCAGCCAGCGGAACCCATGCCCATTCCCTCGTGCAATCCTACGGCAATGACTATGATGCATTTATGGCGTATGCCCAAACCCACAAAGATTGCGTATTCTTAGTCGATACCTATGATACATTGCGTTTAGGTGTGCCAAATGCGATTCGTGTGGCCAAAGAGATGGGGGATAAAATCAATTTCTTAGGTGTGCGGATCGACAGCGGCGATATGGCGTATATCTCGAAAAAAGTCCGTGAACAGCTGGATGAAGCGGGATTCACGGAAGCCAAAGTCTATGCTTCCAATGATCTAGATGAAAATACGATTCTAAGCTTGAAAATGCAAAAGGCGAAAATCGATGTGTGGGGTGTCGGCACCAAGCTGATCACCGCTTACGATCAACCGGCATTAGGTGCGGTTTATAAACTGGTTGCCATCGAAAATGAGCAGGGAGAAATGATCGACACCATCAAATTATCCAGCAATGCCGAAAAGGTTTCGACCCCTGGGAAAAAACAAGTCTGGCGGATCACCCGTAAATCGGACGGCAAGTCCGAAGGCGATTATGTCACGTTATGGGAAGAAAATCCCCAAGCAGCAGACGAACTGTTCATGTTCCATCCTGTTCACACTTTTATCAACAAAACAGTGACGAACTTTGATGCGCGACCATTGTTGCAAGACATCTTTGTAGATGGCCAGCAAGTGTATCAAGTGCCTGACTTAGAACAGGTCAAAGCCTATGCGACGAATTACTTGGATTCCCTTTGGGATGAGTACAAACGTGATTTGAATCCACAGAAATACCCAGTCGATCTCTCGCAAGAATGCTGGGATCATAAAATGCGGACGATTGAAAAAGTACGCAAACAGACCAATGGCGCGATTTTGTAATCCGCAACTGCGCTGGTCCTAAGATCAGTCAGCTGCTTCAAAAAATAAGAGGAGGCGTTTCTATGACCATGCAACAAGAAATTATCAAAGAATTAGGAGTCTTACCGACCATCGACCCGAAAGAAGAAGTTCGTAAGAGTATTGATTTTTTAAAGGCGTATCTGCAAAAGAATCCGTTCTTGCATACGTTTGTCTTGGGGATCAGTGGTGGACAAGATTCGACGTTAGCCGGCCGAATCGCGCAATTGACGATGGAGGAAATGCGTAGCGAAACCGGGAATCCCAACTATCAGTTCATAGGGGTACGCTTACCTTATGGGGAACAAGCAGATGAAGAAGATGCCAAAAAAGCCATTGAATTTATCAAACCAGATATTGAGCTGCGGGTAAACATCAAAGCCGCCGTCGATGCCCAAGTGCAAGCGGTGGAGGAAGCAGGCTTAGCGGTTTCTGACTTTAATAAAGGCAATATCAAAGCCCGTCAACGGATGATCACACAATATGCCATTGCGGGTGAAAAAGCAGGGGCTGTTCTGGGTACGGATCACGCTGCGGAAAATATCACCGGCTTCTTTACGAAATACGGCGATGGCGGTGCCGATATCTTACCACTATTTCGTTTGAATAAACGCCAAGGCCGTCAACTCTTGCAATACTTAGGCGCGCCAGAAGCGTTGTATACAAAAGTCCCAACTGCGGACTTGGAAGATGGTAAACCTTTAGTGGCAGATGAAGCAGCTTTAGGAGTGACCTACAACGACATCGATGACTATTTAGAAGGCAAGGAAATTTCGGCTGAAGCCCAACAAACCATTGAAAACTGGTGGAACAAAACGCAACACAAACGCCACTTGCCAGTCACGATTTTTGATGATTTTTGGAAATAAACGAAACCAGTGATTGAGTTCCATTCGGATAGAAAGAAGAGTCTAGGGGGCAAGAAACCTTAGACTCTTTTTATATGAGGATTGCTTTCTTTAAAAATAACAAAAGCTTCTTGCCCTGGCTTTACTTTCTTGTCCTGAAAGCATAAAATACGGGGGTACCTAGAACGTGTAGAAAAGGAGGAATGTTCCTTCGTGAAAATAAATAGCCATCCTTATCTGAAGATCGCATTAAAAGGCATCGCCATCGTCCTGTTGATCATTTTCAGTAATTTATATTTGCAATGGTGTCAAAACAATCTTTCCGTTGAATTAGCCTTGAAATTTGCCTTTTCGTGGCATACAGCAAAGTTTTTCTTGGCTTGTGGGGTGCTACTGCTGGTGTATGGGGTGTTTGCCAGTTTGGCAGGTTCAGTACTGATCGGGGGCATCTTTTATAGTGTCGTCATCGGAATCTTAGGGTATGCCAACCATACGAAGATGGTCTATCGCCAAGAACCAATCTATCCTGATGATTTAAAGATGGTCACTCAATTCGACCTTCTACGAACCATGATCGGCAATGGCGCCTTTTTCTTAGCCATCCTCTTCGCTCTGGCGGCGATCGGGGCGATCGGCTGGAGTATCTATCGCAGCCGCAAATTAAACCGGCGTTTACAAGTAATGCGAGGGGCAGTGCTGGTCGTATGCTCGCTGGGCTTAGTCTATGTTTCACACTTCAACGACAGCAACAACCTTCTACGCAAAGCCTACAATCAGACCGCACTTTGGATTCCGTATTCACAAAAAATGAACTATTACAATACGGGATTTATCGGTGGGTTTTTGTACAACTTGCGGGTAGATGCCATGACGAAGCCTGAGGGGTATTCAAAAGAAGCGATCCAAGCGATTGCGGATACCTACAATGCACAGGCGGCGGAGAAAAACCAAGACCGTGAAAGTGAAGCACCAAATATCGTTTATGTGATGAGTGAGAGCTTTTCCGACCCGAGCCATTTAAATGGCCTGTCGATCACCGGCGATCCGTTGAAAGACTATTACCACGTCGCCGATCAAACCATCAGTGGAAAAATGCTTTCGCAAAATTATGGGGGCGGTACGGCAAACATCGAATTTGAAGCGTTGACTGGTTTTGCCATGGGCCTATTGAATCCGCAAATGACAACGCCTTACACGATGCTGGTGCCGAAATTGACGCAACTGCCATCCCTCGTTTCTTTCTTGGAACAATCAGGGTATACGGCAACGGCGATCCATCCTTACGATACATCAATGTACAAACGCAAGGATGTCTATGGGGTGATGGGGTTTGAACAGTTTATCGATCAAGATACGATGACCTATACCGACAAAATCGAAAATAATCCTTACATCTCTGATGAGGCGGCCTACAAAGAAGTGCTGGCATTGTTGGAAAACGATCAGCAACCGCAATTTGTCCATTTAGTGACGATGCAGACCCATATGCCCTATGCTGGCAAATACGATACGCTGAATTACCAAGCGAGCGGTCCGGGCAATATGGCTTCCTTGGAAAACTACCTACAGGATATCTCTTATAGCAGTACAGCGTTGAAAAACTTTGTGGCTGAATTAGAGCAGCTGGATCGGCGAACGCTGGTCGTCTTTTGGGGCGATCATTTACCAGGCATTTATGCCGATGAGATCAAGGATCAAAATGAAACGGCTGCCCTGCATGAAACCGAGTTTTTGATGGTTGATTCGCAAGGGAATTTTGCACCAGAAGATGTACCAGTAACAAGTCCTTTTTATTTTGCACCGAACCTATTAGAAGCCAGTGATCAACCAACCAGCGGGTTTTACCAGTTGTTGTTGGCCTTGCAAGATGAGTTGCCGGCTTTTGAACTGGGTCAATATTATCAAGAGGGACAATGGCAGACGACTCTTGCGTTGGATCAAGAAGCCCAAGAAATCTATGATGCCTATAGTTTGATCCAATACGATGTGCTACAAGGAGAGCAATACAGTTTAACGACTGGTTTGTTTGACTAAATGAAACATAAAATAGCGCCCTATCCTGTGACTGACACTGGGATAAGGCGCTTTTTTGTGTGTGAAGTTATAATTCCTGCCATTTCCGGTTTTGATCAAAATCATTGGCGGCGGCATAGGCGTCTTGAACGATCATTTCAGGGTAGCCCATGACTTTTAAGAGGGCGATCGCGTTGCGGCTCAAGGCAGGACCGGATTTGACCTTATAATCAAAGGAGATGCCGTCATCTTCCGTGACTTGTTCAGAAAAATGAATGTTGCGGCAATCATTTTTCAAAATTTCAGTCAGCTCAATATCATGGGTAGCGACAAAGGCTAATGATGGGTAGGCTCGCAACCAATGGATGATGCTAGCAGAAGAAGCGATTCGTTCCACCGTATTGGTTCCTTTTAAAATCTCATCAACAAAACAGTAGCAGCGCTGTTTCGTGGCAACGGTATCTAGCAGGCGTTTGATGGATTTGATCTCCGCCACGAAATAGCTGTCGCCTTCAAATAGATCATCTTCGACAGCCATCGAGGTAATGACGTGACCAGGAACCATCGTAAAGGTTTCAGCTACTGCTGTCTGGATGGTTTGTGCCAAAATACAGTTGATGGCGACACTTTTGACATATGTCGATTTGCCTGAGGCATTGGAGCCAGTTACAAGGGTATTGTGGTTCCAAGTGACATCATTCATGACTGCTTCACTCAGAAGGGGATGATACGTACCCGTTGCTTCTACACCTCCGCTTGTTTGGAAGGTCGGTAGGCAAGTGATGGGCATATACGTGCGAAAATTTAAAATGGCGGCTGCGACTTCCAATTTTCCCAGCAAATTCCACAGATCGATGGCTGCTTGTTGGTGTTTGGCTAGAGCAGTAGTGACCGTTTGGTAGGAAATAAACGGCAGCATAAAAATGATATTGATGTATTCAAACAACATGTCTCCTTCGCTGCCGTTTTTGGCACGAAACGAAAAAGCGAAACGAGTGATCTTTTTTAATGGTGCCAAGGATCGTTTGATCTCATCTTGGAGGGGCGTGTTGATTTTAGCGATCTGACTGCCACAGGCAATCGTTTGAACCAAATAGCGCATGCTGTTCAATTCTGTTTCCAGCTTGGCTTTTTTGATGGAGTAATAGATCGTATTGAAAACGACACTAACCAACGTCAACAGGATGCCTTGGACAAACCCCAGCAGGAGCAGCAAGATGCCGACTAATGGCAGCACACCTAAAAAGACAAAGAAAGGCAGAGAACCGATGGATTGCGCCGCTTCATTGGCTAAGTAAGCTTTCGAAAAATTATCATCTTGTTTTCCTAAACGAGCAAACGTATATTGGGATTGTTCGCGTGCGGCACTGTCAGCAGCAAAAAAGTCGATCAATTTGGTCAGCTGTTTGTCCGGCTTGAAGTGAAAATTGCGTAATTGCTGATACAACGCTTCTGAACCGACACTGGAAAACGTCAGATTAATGGACTCAAACAACGAAAAGCCATCCAAGTCATACCAAGTGATGTCATCGACCTCACTATCAAAATCGTGAAACTTCTTCTCAGTCAGCCAAGCCTTTTTCAAACTCGCTTCTTTATCAAAGCGGGGCTGGCGGGGAAGCTTTCCCCAAGCAAGCCGAACGTAACGGCGTACTTTGTATCGATTCCAGATATCTAGTGCGGTCAAGATGAGAATGCTGGCGAGTATGATCAAAATGACCATCGTTTGTGGTTCCATATGCAAAAGTCCTCCTAATGGCTAATGAATGCTGGCTAAAGCTAAGTGTTGCTGTGGGCAGGATCGATTTCTTTCAAACAAGCATAGATCCGTTCAATATCTTGGGTCGTGCCTCGTAGCTCGAAATCTGCTAAGAACGGGATCGAAAACTGTTCCGCATATTGCTTTGCGGTCAAGCAATATTGATAATTGAAGTTTTTGTTGCCGCTGCCGATCACGCCCAAGCAAAGAGCGGCGTTGTTTTCATAGTCAATGTATTCCCGCATGGTTTCTGTGAGGATCTCCTGATCGCCGTTATCGACGCCATTTCCACCTTCTAAATAGGTAGGGACAAAAACCACATAAGGTTCGTCTTCTTGTTCAAAGATACTATTGTCATGAATTTCTTTGGCTTCCCAAGTACTCGGGGTATCTTGCTGATCCGCATAGGCCAACAAGCGGTTGACGAATGCACGGGTATTTCCAGAGATTGAAATATAAAGTAGTTTCATTTTTTTCATCACCTTCCGCTTTCTAGTATAACAGAAACCATTTATGAAAAGAGGAGAACTTCGGCAGTCTTTTCTAGTAAAATGCAGCCAAAGGCATTAAACTGAGAGAGGAATCCAATACAAAGGAGTGGCAATAATGTTTTCAAAAATGCATCATGTGGCGATCATCGCCAGTGATTACCAGCAGACCAAAGAATTTTATGTAGAGAAATTAGGCTTTGAAGTGATTCGTGAACATGCGCGCCCAGAAAAGAAAGATGTAAAAATCGACCTGCGCTTTGGGGAATCAGAAATAGAACTGTTTGTGGTGGAAAACCCACCAGCAAGACCAAGTTTCCCCGAAGCAGCTGGCTTGCGGCATTTGGCCTTTGCGGTGGAAAATATTGAAGCAGTCGTGGCAAAGTTAGCCGCCAAAGGAATTGTGTGCGAACCGATTCGTTTTGATACCTTTACGAATAAGAAAATGACCTTTTTCCAAGATCCAGACGGCTTGCCTTTGGAATTGCATGAATAAATAGAGGGAACTTCAGGTAGGACATTTTTTTGATTCAACTTGGTTTTTCTTAAAAGAATTGTTATTCTATGTGTAGAAGCAAGGAGGAAAAAACGTGATAAGATTTGCAAAAGAAGAAGATCGTTTTGTCATGGCTGAACTCGTTTTAGTCATTTTAAAGGACATGGAATTGCCGTTTGTCAAAGAGATCGGAGAAGCCAAGACCTTAGAGATCTTGGCAGATGCCATGCTAGAACCCGATTATCGTTACGGCTTTCGCCGTGCACTAGTCAATGAGATCGACGGGGAAGTTGCTGGGGTCGCCTTTGGATACCCAGACAAAGAAGAGGCGACGATCGATCAGCCTCTAGATAAAGTGCTGGAACAGTACGGTTTGAGTAAAGACATGAAGCTGTTTATCGATGAAGAGACTTTACCAAATGAATGGTACTTAGATACCATTTGTGTGGCTGAGAAATTTCGGGGCAAAGGTGTCGGCTCAGCCTTATTAGAAGCATTGCCAAAAATTGCTTCTAGAGATGGCTATGAGGTGATCGGCTTGAGTGTTGACCGAGCAAATCCCCATGCGAAGCGGCTCTATGAAAAGCACGGCTTTGAAGTCGTGGCCCAAAGAGAAATCAGTGGCCACCTTTACGACCATATGCAAAAAAGAACCAGCTGATTTTTCAGCTGGTTCCATTTGTTAGTCGAAGCTCAAGAGGATGGTCTTTTTTGCGGTGCCGATTGTACAGCCAGTAATCCATGACGGCCGCAATACAGATGCAGACCGGCGCATCCCGGTCATCGACAACATCCAGTACATAATAATCCCCCGTCAACAAGGTCGCTTTGTTCATCTCCATAATCTTTTTATTGAAATGATGGATCCCATAGCGATGATTGTAGATATCGCCGTGGACTGCCCAGTGAAGCTGTTGGATATAGTAGAAATCACCTGGCCAGTTAAAGATTTTTTGCAGTGTACCGACTTTCTCAAAGTCTTTGTAGATCTCAAAGCGTGTACCAAAAGTAAAACTGATTTGTTTGATACTAGCGACCATTTGCCCATTTAAACGGTAAAGGGAGAGGGCATCGCCCTTGGTTCCCCAACGTCCCACCATCAAAAATAGTGATTTGCCTGTTTCATCTTTGACAATGGTTCGTGTGACTCTGCTAAGTTGCCTATCTTGGATGAAAAATTCTGACATACTTACGCCTCCTCATGTATCCCCAAAAAGCTGCGTGGTTTAAAGATTTTCATCAATTGCCCGAACGATTGCTTTGCCGACACCAGCCTCAATATTGGTGTCCGTCAAATACTTCGCGGCTTCTTTTACCTCTAACTCGCCATTTCCCATTGCAAAACTAACGCCTGCCAGTTGCAGCATACTTACGTCATTTAAGTTGTCACCGATCGTCATCACTTCCGCCAGTGAGATCATTCGATCTTTGGCGACATGTGCCACTGCGATTCCTTTTTGCGCGTTTCGGTGGTTGATCTCAATATTGTTTTGTCCAGAAGAAGTCACCACTAGATCGCCGTACCCATCGATGATTTTCGTGATAGGACCCAATACCCGGGCACCGTCTTGGTGGAAGCAGATCACTTTCAAAAATTCTAATTCTTCGATCGAAAACAACTCACTGAAATCATCGACATAATTGATCGGTAAAAATTCTAAACGGGCTGCTGTCATAGCAATCGCCATCTTATGAGTGAGATGGGGCATTGCTTCTGCCGTATGGATCGCAAAATTTTCGATCCGACGTGTCTGACTTTCCGAGTAGATCCCATTGCTCGTTGAGATCTCAAAATAGATGTCGTTTTCTTTTAGTAGGTCGATCAACGAACGAGTTTGTTCATGGCTGATCGGCACAGTAAATAATGAATTACCCGCTTCGTCATAGACTTGGGCCCCATTCAAGGTGATCATGGCACAGTCGATCCCGGCTTCTTGCAGCGGCGGCAATGCCTCTTTACGGTTACGGCCAGTTGCGACCATAAATTCGATTCCTTTGGATTGGGCATATTTGATTGCTTGGATATTTTCTTCTGAAATCTGCATACTGGCATTTAAAAGCGTACCATCCATATCAGAAGCAATTAATTTGATCATTGTCAGCGTCCTTTCTTAATCGTTTCTACAAATAGTGTACCATAAATCACGGATTTTTTTTCTTTCGAAGAGTAATTCTTGTTTCTAAGGGGAGGGATTTGTTATCCTAGAAGAAAACAAAGGAGATTCGCCATGAAACGACTATTGGACAATGATTGGCAAGAACAATTGCAAGAATCATTTGAGCAACCCTATTACCAACAACTACGGGCTTTCTTGAAACAAGAATATGCCCAGCAAAAGATCCATCCAGCGATGGATCATATTTATGAAGCACTTAAACTGACGCCATACCATGACGTAAAAGTCGTCATCTTAGGTCAAGATCCTTATCATGGCCCTCACCAAGCCCACGGACTGTCGTTTTCCGTGCAGCCGGGGGTCAAAATACCGCCTTCCTTACGCAATATTTACAAGGAATTAGCCGATGACTTAGGGATTGCACCTGTGTCCCATGGCTATCTTGTGCCATGGGCGCAACAAGGGGTCTTATTGTTGAATACCGTATTGACGGTACGTGAAGGGCAAGCCTATTCACATCATGGACGTGGCTGGGAGCAGCTGACAGATACGATTATTGAAAAATTGAATCAACGAGAAGAACCGGTCATTTTTGTGCTTTGGGGCAAACCCGCTCAAAAGAAAGCCGCTTTGCTTGATACCAGCAAGCATATTATTATAACAGCGCCTCATCCAAGTCCGTTATCAGCGCATCGAGGATTCTTTGGTTCGAAGCCTTTTTCTAAGATCAATCAAGCATTGCTGGCATTAGGGGAAGAACCAATTTCCTGGGCGTTGCCAGAAAAAATAACACAGTTGTAAAACTGTGTTATTTAGAATGAGTGGATTTGTGAAAAAGGTAACGATATTTAAAATAATCGACTAATACAGGATTTTTATCTGTTCTTTTTTTCGCAGTTATTGTACAATGGAAGGGTATAAAAAAACTGGAGGTCTTTACCCGTGGAATTATTCGAAAGTTTAAAATTTAAAATCGTGCGTCGTCATATCAAAATCGTTTTTCCAGAAGCAACAGATCCTCGTATCCTAGGGGCTGCTAGCCGTTTACGTTCAGAAGAATTAATTGAACCCGTTTTGATCGGTAACCCGGTTGAAATCGAAAAAGCAGCAGAAGCTCGCGGAATCAACGTATCAAACTTTGAAATTTTAGATCCTGAAAATTATGATCGTTGGGATGAAATGGTTGAAGCTTTTGTGGAACGCCGCAACGGCAAGGCAACGAAAGAACAAGCAGAAGAAATCTTAAAAGATGTCAATTATTTCGGAACAATGTTGACTTACATGGGCATTACTGAAGGAATGGTTTCCGGAGCGATCCATTCTACGGGTGATACAGTAAGACCCGCTTTACAAATCATCAAAACAAAACCAGGTGTGAGCCGTACAAGTGGTGCTTTCTTAATGGTTCGTGGTCGTGACCAAGAAAAATACTTGTTCTCAGACTGTGCCATCAATGTAAACCCAAATGCACAAGAATTAGCAGAAATCGCTGTTGACTCAGCGAAAACCGCTGAATTATTTGAAATCGATCCAAAAGTTGCTATGTTAAGCTTCTCAACGAAAGGTTCTGCGAAAGCACCAGAAGTAGATAAAGTCGTTGAAGCAACAAAAATCGCCAAAGAATTGGCACCAGAATACCAAATCGATGGAGAATTGCAATTCGATGCGGCGTATATCTCAGCAGTTGCGCAATTGAAAGCTCCTGAATCTGAAGTAGCTGGTAAAGCAACCGTCTTTGTTTTCCCAGATTTACAATCAGGAAACATTGGCTACAAGATCGCCCAACGTTTCGGTAACTTTGAAGCGATTGGACCAATCTTACAAGGATTGAACAAACCAATCTCTGATTTGTCTCGTGGTTCAAATGAAGAAGATGTCTACAAATTATCAATCATTACTGCGGCACAAACATTAATGGAAAAATAAGCAGCCAATCGCTGCACTGATGAAAAACTGATCCCTTGAGGGTCAGTTTTTTGTTTTGCTTTTGGAAAGTTGAGGGCAGCAAAGCAGGGGGCGTCCGTATGAATCAACGATCCAGTGATCGTCGGGAAATTTTCCCTAAGCTCCTTCTTTACAATTCCTTGAAAAACAGGCTATACTAGCAACTAGTAAATTAGATTGATCAAAGGATGGGGACTATGTTTACCATTAACGACTTAGAAGCAACCGCAGCATTTGCAAAAATCATTGGAGAGGTAGCCGAGCCAGGGGATAATCTGGTATTGACGGGCGACTTAGGTGCTGGCAAAACAACCATGACGAAAGGCATCGCCTTGGGGCTAGGAATCGAGCAACTGATCAAAAGTCCGACCTATACGATCATTCGTGAATATACCAATGGGCGGATGCCCCTGTACCATATGGATGTCTATCGGGTGGAATACGGTGCAGATGATTTAGGACTGGATGATTATTTCGAAGGGGATGGCTTGTGTGTGATCGAGTGGGGCAATCTCTTAGAAGCCTCCCTGCCAGAGGATTATTTAGAACTGATTTTGGAAAAAGATGATACAGATGAACAAAAACGTCTTGTGAAATGTCATGCATATGGCACCAAAGCAACCGCCTTTTTGCAACGGATCACAACAAAATGGCAGGCAGCCCATGAGTGAGATCCAATTACAGATCAAAGAAGCCACGGGTGCTGATGCCAAAGCTGTGTTAGCAGTCAGTCAACAGCTAGGAGAAGAAACGGATTTTCTTTTAATGGACGAAAGCGGCTTGGCGTTGCCAGAAGCTCTATTGGCAGAACAGCTGGATGCTATCTATGAACGGGAGGACTATTTGCTGTTGCTGGCATTTGATCAAGAACAGTTGATCGCCATGGCATCAGTCAAAGGCAATGAAGAGTGGCAATTAGCCCATGTCGGGGAGATCGGTATCTCGATTTTAAAAGACTATTGGGGCTTGGGCTTAGGTTCGCTCCTGATTGAAGAATTACTGGACTGGGTAGTAGAAGTTGGCGAATTGACCCGCATCGAGTTGACCGTTCAAGCGAGAAATCTACGGGCGATCCATCTGTATAAAAAATTTGGTTTTTTAACAGAAGGCTGTATGAAAGAAGCGGTGCAAACCCGCGAGGGGCAAAAAGTTGACGTCTTGATGATGGCACGTCTTTTTGAATCATAAAAAAGGAGTGAAGGAAATGGAGTTTCGGGAACCGACGATCGCAGACTGCGATCAGATCGAAGCGTATCGGCAAGCGTTTGAGAAGAATCAAGAAGTCATCCATGGTGGGGCAGGACTTGTAGAAAGTCCGACAGCCAAAGACTGGCTAGAGGGATTGGCGGATTTTAAAACAGCAGAAACGGTACCAGAAGGATTCGTTCCCGCCCGTACCTATCTGGCTATCCAAGATCAAAAAGTGGTCGGTCTCTTGAATCTGCGTCTGACACTTAATGCGTATTTGCGCCAAATTGGCGGACACATCGGGTATTCGGTGCACCCAGATCATCGAAAGCAAGGCATCGGCTCGGCAATGCTGGCACAGTCATTGGTAAAGGCCAAACAATTTGGCTTGAACAACGTGTTAGTAACCTGTGAAGAAGCCAATCGCACCTCCGCCAAAGTCATTGAAAACAACGGCGGTAAATTAACCGAAAAAGTCATTGATCCTGAAGATGGCGCTGTAATCTGTCATTATTGGATCGATCTGACCTGAAATGAATCCTTCCTTAAATGAAAACGTGCGTTCTAAAGTCTAGCGCAATGCTGACTTTAGGACGCACGTTCTTATTTACTTGACTAATACTAATTTTTTTAATGGATCGATGCCAAATTCTTCTTCTTGACGCAATAAGATTTGGGCACATGCCCGACTATCTTCCAAGGCATCATGGTGGTTTAGTAAAGGAATCTGTAATTGCTCACAAACCGTGTTTAATTTGTGGTTCGTAAATTCTGGATACAGTTTGCGGCTCGTTCGCACCGTACATAAGGAAAGATAATTTGGTTGTGACAACCCATAATAATCAAGACATCCTGCCAAAACCCCAGTATCAAAACCAGCGTTATGCGCAACGATCAAACTGTTCAGTTGATAATATTGTTGGATTTGTTTCCATACGTCAGGAAACTTAGGCGCTTCTTTTACATCTTCTGGACGGATGCCATGAATTTGAATGTTTTTCCAAAAAAATTCCGTTTCCGGTTGGATCAATGTGTAATATTCGCCCACGATTTTGCTATCTTGTACCATGACTAGTGCAAGGGAACAGGCACTATGCTTTTGATAATTTGCTGTTTCAAAGTCCATTGCGATAAAATTCATCAGACTCACCTCATTGCCATTCTAGCACAAAATCAAAGAATGAAAAGCGAACAAACGTTAAGAAAAACTGAAGTTTTCTTACGGTTATTTGAGATCCAGTTCCACCGGACAATGGTCACTGCCGATGATATCTGTATGGATCTTGGCGTCTAGCAAGCGCTCATTTAAGTCATCCGAAACGACAAAGTAATCGATGCGCCAGCCGGCATTGTTTTTGCGAGCGTTGAAACGGTAGCTCCACCAAGAATAAATGCCTTCTGCATCTGGATAGAAATAACGGAACGTATCGGTAAAGCCAGCAGCCAATAGAGTCGAAAACTTTTCCCGTTCTTCTGGCGTAAAGCCGGCGCTTTTTTGATTGGTTTTCCAGTTTTTGATGTCGATATTCTTATGGGCAACATTCAAATCACCACAGAGAATCACTGGCTTTTGTTGTTTCAATTCAGTCAAGTAAGCCAAAAAGGCATCTTCCCAAGTCATGCGATAATCCAAGCGGCGCAATTCATTTTGGGAATTTGGTGTGTAGCAAGTAATCAAGAAAAATTCAGGATACTCCAGCGTGATGACGCGACCTTCCGTATCATGTTCTTCGATCCCTAATCCATAACGGACGGATAGTGCAGGTTCTTTTGCGAAAATCGCCGTGCCAGAATAGCCTTTCTTCTCCGCATAATTCCAGTATTGATGATAGCCTGGTAAATCCAATTCAATCTGACCTTCTTGCAGCTTTGTTTCTTGTAAACAAAAGAAATCAGCATCGAGGGCTTCAAACACTTCAGAAAAATTTTTTTTAACGATGGCCCGTAAACCATTGACATTCCAAGAAATAAATTTCATTAAGACTCCTCCTTATTTTCCACTACGCCTCCCATTTTACCTAAAAAAGCCAGAAGCGCAAAGCAAGTGAGCGGAATAAGGAAAACAAGGAGGAAGAATGAGGATTAAATTTGGATGCTAGAGAAAATTCATTTGTGGTACGAAAAGGATTAATGAATCCTTACTTTTCCTTACGTTTTATGGTACAATCGTTTTGAAAAGGGGGCAGTTCACATGACGATCAAAGCGCAAGTTTCAGCGAAAATGACTTCGAAAAATCAAATAACTATTCCAAAAAGTGTGCGGCAAAAGTTAGGCTTAAAAGAGAATCAGCGGGTCATTTTTGAATTTACCCCAGAAGGTGAGATCAAGGTAACAGGCGAGAAAGCAGCACCTTCTTTTGAAGATTTTTGGAAACAAGAATTAGCGATCGTAGAAGAGACTGGAAAATTTGATACAGGTGAGATGTTTTTTGGAGAAGATTTAGGTGAGGAGAATATTGAATGGTAAGACAAGGAGATATTCTTTTTATTGACTTAAATCCCACCAGAGGAAATGAAATGGCAAAAAAAAGACCTTGTGTGGTGGTTAGTAATGATTATTATAACAAGAGTTTCAATACCGTCTTAGTGATGCCAATCAGTAGCTCAAAAAAATATGTAGAAGAAAAATTTGCTCGATCGAATGCGTTTCAAACAGTTACCGAAACACAAAAGAGTAAAGTTCAAGGGACGATTCTTTGTCAGCATATTCGCAGTGTGGATCTCTTGCATCGCAGCAACTTAGAAGTAGTCGATAAAGTCACTACGGAGATGAAAGAACGATTATCTGAAATAATAAAACACTTTTTTTGAAGATGACTCTTTATTAATCGGATCATTCGAAAAGAGAAGCTTATGGGTCATTCGATCATTAAGCTCTTCTTTGATTCACCAGAGGTAGCAACTTTTCCTTGAACATGCTAAAATAAGTGAGATGTTTATTGTGAAAGGAAACCTTCTCGTGAATAAAGACTTGATGATTGCGCAATTCCCTGAAATTGCCTTATTAAAAGATGAACCCTTATTGAACTATACGTATACAAAAACTGGTGGACCGGCAGACATTTTGGCTTTTCCCAAAACAGCGGAAGAGGCTAAACAGCTGCTTGATTATTGCCGAGAACAAGCGATTCCTTGGATCGTCTTAGGAAATGCCAGCAACTTGATCGTCCGTGATGGTGGTATTCGTGGCGTGGTGATCATGCTATCAGAAATGAACCAAATCGTGGTGGACGGCACTTCTTTGATCGTCGATGCTGGAGCAAAGTTGATCGATACCACCTATGTCGCTTTGCATGAATCGTTGACTGGTTTTGAATTTGCCTGCGGGATTCCTGGCAGTGTCGGCGGTGCCGTCTTTATGAATGCTGGTGCCTATGATGGCGAGATCCAAGATGTCTTTGCGTCCTGCGACGTTTTGCTGGCTAATGGTCAAATCGTGACTTTTACCAAGGAAGAAATGGAATTTGCTTATCGTCATAGCAAATTACAAGAGCAAAAGATGATCATTTTGAGTAGTCGCTTTGATTTAGCAAAAGGCGATCAAGAGCAAATCAAAAAGCGGATGGATGAACTGACAGAATTACGGCAATTGAAGCAACCGCTAGAATATCCCTCTTGTGGGAGTGTCTTCAAACGTCCAGTCGGTCATTTTACCGGCAAGCTGATCCAAGATGCAGGCTTACAAGGATTGAAATGGGGCGGAGCCCAAATTTCGGAAAAACATGCGGGCTTTATCGTGAATGTCGATCAAGCAACAGCCACGGATTACGTTGAACTGATCGCTCATATCCAACAAGTCATCAAAGAAACCTTTGATGTCACCTTAGAAACAGAAGTCCGAATCATCGGCGAAGAATAGATTAGCGAAAAGATTGTCCCGAGGGGCAATCTTTTTTTCATGAGAGCTAATAAAAAGAGCTTAGGATTGTAAGCTTTCGCAGTCTTCGGTACAATAAACGAAAAGGAGTGAGCAGGATGAAAAAGTGGGGACGCGTCATTTTGTTTGTTGGGTTCGCCTTTCTTTTCGGCGGTTGTACGAAATTACCGCAAGAACAGTTTGCCGAACAGTTGACGAATCAGCAAGCAACGAATGCTGGTGAATTCCAAGCGACGATCGATACCTTTGAGATAGGCAGCAGCAGCGAATACGGTCAAGAAGCCGATAGGTACGCCTCTATGTTGATGTCACAGTTAGTCGGCTCGTCATTTAAAGGGGACTTCGTCCAAGACAAAGAAACCAAAGCGATTTTACTCAACCTGGCAGTCGCTTTTGGGGGGCAGGAGCTGCCGATCAAGCTGATCGTCGATCCAGAAAAACAAGAAGCATATGTGTCAGCTGAAATCTATGAAACACTGCAAGGGTATATCAGCGCATTTGGTGATGACAGTTATGGAACAAAACCAGACGCTGGGGAATATGAGGGCAAATACCTGCGCATCGATCAAGAAACCTTAGATTCTTACTTTGGCGAAGGAACTTTTGCAGAGGACGACGAGGGGACGACCGAAGCAGAAAAAGCGCCTGAAAACCTCTTTACCATGAACAGTCTTTTTCATAATGAGACATTTGCAGACTATTTGAAAACCTTTGAACCGGATGCTTTCAAAAGAGATGGAGATACGATCAGCCACACGTTTACCAAAGAAGAATTGGCAGATTATGCAACCTATGCTCAAGAACACGGCGCCGATCAAAATCAAGTCGCCGAATTAGAAGCGCTGCTGGAAGAAGTCGAGCAGTTTGACTTAGCTATGACCGTCAATACGAAAACAAATCAGCAGAAAATGGCTTTTCACTTCGTGCAAGCAGATGAGCTGCAAACCACTATCGGAGCCACGGTGACTTTTACAGGGAAGAAAAGTGATACTGCGGTTGCGATTCCCACAGCGGAAGAATTGATCGACCCAGAAGAATTGTTTTCTCCCTATGATTATGGCTGGGATGACAGCTATGACGATGGGGATGAAAATGATTATGATGATGAGTACTGGGATAGCTATGATGAAGCCGATGATTGGTCTTCTTATATGCTGAGTGATGAGGAGTTTGAAGAACTGCTGCTGCAAATCAAGCAAGAGCTGCCTTATTTGACCCAAGCAGATATCGATGATTATCTGACATTTTATGAAGAGTATTTGACCCAAGAGCAGTATCAAGAGCTTGTCGAAGCACTCCAAGTGCGAAGTCTATGAGTCACTCAAAAGGGAAGCGACCGCCAAAGTTAGCCAAAAAGCTAACTTTGGGCGGTCGCTATTTTTTTAGATACGATTTTTTTTGCGGTTCATGACTAAGCGCAAAAGGACGCTTCCAACTGCCATCGTGGCGATTCCCGCTACAATGGCTTCAGGCACGCCTTGGGCGAAGATCACACCCAAAATCGCTGCATAGACAGCATTGCCGGCTTTTCCCACAACCTCTGCATATTCTTGCTGGAACAAGAAGTAGATCAAGTTCATTACCAGGATCGTATTCGTCAAGCCTCCGGCAACACCAGCAATTAGTAGCGAAAGACTTTGCTGTTTGTTTTTCCAGATTTTTTGACAGCCTTTGTACACAAAGTAAGGAACGACACCAATCAAAATACGGGGAATCAGCGCTACGAGGATCGCTTTCCAACTTCCTTGATCACTCCCATAAATCGGTACGAAAGGAGAGAAGACAAAAGAAAGTGGGGTGATGATCCACGTCGAACGCACCATACTGATGATCCCAAAGGCGCCGCCTAAAAAGCCGCCGATCCGAGGGCCCAATACAATGGAAGCAATGATGACAGGAATGTGCATCGTTGTCGCATTGATTGGTCCTAAGGGAATAAACCCAAGAAAGGGAACCGATGCTAAAAGAATCAAGATTCCTAAAAAGAAAGCTGTTAAGACAAGTTCAAAAGTTGATATTTTTTTCATTGTTAGACACTCCGTACTTCCAAAGCAGTCAATGCTTTTTCAAGAATCGTTTCTGTTGCTGCTAATGCGCCTCTGCCGAAATCACCGCAAGCCAGTAACGCTTCACGGGGTTCAATCTCTTGGAAGCCGACTTCTTTCAAAATCCCCAAATTTCTTTGAACAATCGGGTTTTCGTACATGACGGTATTCATGGCTGGTGCAATCAAACGGGGCACGGATAACGGCAACGCTAAGGCAACTGTTGAGATCAAATCATCGGCTAAACCATGCGCCAGCTTGCCAATACTGTTGGCACTGGCTGGGGCGAGCAAGAAAAGATCGGCTTGTTTGGCTAGTTCAATATGGTTGATCCGATCTGGTTGGCGCTCTTGCATAACATCCACATGGATTGGGCGTTTGGATAATGACTGTAGAGTCAAAGGCGTAATAAATTGTGTGCTATTTTGGGTCATTAAGACATCCACTGCATAGCCCTTTTTGGTCAATTCATTGGTCAGATCGGCTGCTTTGTATGCAGAGATACTGCCGCTGACGCCAAGCAGAACGTGTTTTTGTTTCATGATTCTTTCTCCTTTTCTAAAAAAACATCTAGCTAAGCACGCAGGTCATTGCGTAATGTGTCAACGATCAAGGTTGCGATCTCAGCTTTTGTGCGACCAGTCCCGATTTGTCCTTCTTGTGTCAAAAGGTGGCCAACATGCTGGTTTCCTGAAATTTGCGTCAAGTCGTTGGCCAACACATAGTCCGCTTGGCTAGCCAGTAAACTTTTTCGTGCGACCGCGAACAGTTCTGTTTCCGCTACGTCTACTAATAATTTGAATCCGACTAATAAGGTTGTCGGCTGTAATGCTTTGATGGTTTGGATCACTTTCGGGGTTTTCTTCAACACTAAAAACAAATGATCAGTATTGGAAGAAACTTTGCCTGCCGTTGCTTCAGATTGTGCGAGCACGTGTGCCATCAATGCCGGAGTGACCTGGTTGTCATAAGTCGGTAGGGCATCGTTGATTGCTTCATAAAAGGCTGCTTCTGAAAAATGAGCAGCAGGGGTAAAATCACTAACTGCCATACTGTGGATCACGGCAGCATACGAATGGGTCGTCAATAAATCGGTCAATTGCGCCAACAAGTCCGTGGTCCCTTCAATGAAATGACAGGTAACGCGTGGATCGGTAGGCGGTTGCTTGGCAGTTTTCGTCGTAACGTAATCGATGGTCACCTCAGGGGACTGCAGCCATTCCTTGGCAATGGCTTGACCAAGTGAACCCGTGGAATGATTCGTGATTGCACGGACATCATCGATTTTTTCGGAAGTACCGCCAGCCGTAATCAAAATTCTCATTGCCCTTGTGACACCTCAACGATCGTTCGTCCCTGGTGCGTGCCAGCTAATAAAGCTGCCAACGTTTCTGGTAAGTCTTCCAAAGTGATGGCTTTCGTGTAAAGCTGATCGATCACATTCCACTCACCCGCTAATTTCTCCCATAATGCCGTGCGGATCTCATGAGAAACATTGACTGAATCGATCCCAATTACGCGAATCCCACGCAAAATAAAGGGTAAGACAGTCGTTTCGATTTTGATCCCACCAGCATTGCCGCATAAGAAGGCACCGCCCCCATAAGCGATTTGCGGAAGCACTGCCGCAAGCAATGGCCCGCCAACAGTATCGATGACCGCTGCAAACGATTGTTTTGCTAATGGTTTGACCTTTTCGGGTACCACTTCATCAGGACTGACGATTTTCGCTGCGCCTAGGTCTAACAACCACTGCGCATCGGTTTTCCGAGATAGCGCCACTATATTTGTATAGCCCAGTTTTTTCAATAAAGCAATGCTGACACTGCCAACGCCACCGCTCGCACCTGTCACCAAAATAGCAGCGTCTTTTGCTAAGTGCAGCTGCTCTAATTCTTGCACCGCTAAAGCTGCTGTGAACCCAGCCGTGCCATAGGTCATACTGTCTTTTGCTGAAAAACCAGCAGAACGTTTCACGAGCCACTCGGCTGGGACCCGTTGAAATTGACTGTAACCGCCTGGGTGAGAAACCCCTAAGCCATAACCAGTCACTAAGACTTGGTCGCCTGGGGCAAAATCAGCAGACTGACTGTCCACGACTTCCCCTGCTAAATCGATTCCCGGCGTCATCGGATACGTGCGGATCACGCCGCCATTTTCTTTTGCTGCCAAGGCATCTTTGTAATTGACATCTGAGTAATCAACACGGACAAGCACATCGCCTGCTGGCAGCTCGTCAAGGGTTGCAGTTGTGAGTGAAGCAGTAAAATTTGGTTCATTCATGACACGAAAGGTAGAGAAATTCGTCATTTCAGACACTCCTTTGATGGTTTGTACTCATAATACCATAAGTTTTATTTTTTTAACCAGTGAAGCAAGAAAAGGCAGGGCTTCTTATCAAAAAATCAGTAAAAACAGATCATTATTAAATCTACCTTTTCTTCGTTAAAATAGAAGTTGTTCTTTTAAACCTGTGAAAAGCGAAAATGACGGGATCGCCAATCCTTTCCTTTATAGCATAAGCGTTTAGCGACACTCCTTTTTTTGATCAGTAAGAAAAGAATTCAAAGAAATGAAGAAAAAAGGCTTGTGTTTTTTGCAATTATTTGTATACTAGAAAAAGTGAAATTAAACATGAAGTTTACTTATAGCAAACTTTTTTTACTTGCAGTTGTGTCAATAAAAGGGGGAATGAACATGGAGATTGGCGAGAAGCTGCGCAATTTGCGCGTTCAAAAGAATTTGACCCAAGAAGAATTAGGCGAGCGGACCGATTTGACGAAAGGCTATATCTCACAGTTGGAACGTGATTTGAGTTCGCCTTCTATGGAAACTTTTTTTACGATCTTAGAAGTTTTAGGCGTGACACCAGAGGAATTTTTCCGAGAAGAAAATGCGCAGCATCAAGTGGTTTATCGCGAAGAAGACAGCATGCTCTATTATGATGAAGAAAATGGCTATGAATTGAAGTGGCTGATTCCCGATTCCAATGAAAAAGAAATGGAGCCCGTCTTGCTGACTTTTGATAAAGCGGGCGAATACAAGACCTTTGAACCATCGTTAGCAGAAACATTTATCTATGTCTTAGAGGGCAGTGTGGCGTTGACACTTGGAGAAACGCAGTACAAGGCTCGTAAAGGCCAATCGATTTATTATCAGGCGACTGAGCCGCATCAATTAAAAAATATCGCCGGCAAAAAAAGCCGTGTGCTCGTAGTCGTGACGGATTCTTATTTATAGTACAGGAGGAAAGAGTGTGGGAAAAACAATAATTTCATTCAACAATGTGGTGAAGCGATTTGATGATGATGAAACAGTTTTGAAAAAAGTGAGTTTTGATATTGAAGAAGGTCGCTTTTATACATTGTTAGGTCCTTCAGGTTGTGGAAAAACAACTATTTTACGTATCATTGCGGGTTTTTCGGACGCAACAGAAGGCGACGTTTATTTTGATGGACAAAGAATCAATGACGTTCCTGCCAATCAACGGCAAGTGAATACTGTCTTTCAAGATTATGCCTTATTCCCACATATGAACGTTTTTGAAAATGTGGCATTTGGTCTGCGAATCAAAAAATTACCAAAAGATGAAGTGAATAGAAAAGTCTTAGAAGCGTTACGGTTAGTACAACTTCCTGGTTACGAGAATCGTGAAATCAGCGAAATGTCAGGAGGTCAACGCCAACGGGTCGCAATCGCACGAGCGATCGTCAATGAACCCAAAGTATTGCTTCTTGATGAACCATTGTCCGCATTGGACTTGAAATTGCGAACTGACATGCAATACGAGCTGCGGGAATTGCAGCAGCGACTAGGCATCACCTTTATTTTTGTCACCCATGACCAAGAAGAAGCGTTGGCCATGAGTGATGAGATTTTCGTTATGAACAAAGGGAAGATCGTCCAAAGCGGCACACCAGTGGATATCTACGATGAACCAATCAACCATTTCGTGGCGGATTTTGTCGGTGAAAGCAACATCGTCACAGGCACGATGATCGAAGACAACTTAGTGGAGTTTGTCGGCAAGCAATTTGAATGTGTCGATGGCGGGATGCGGCCGAATGAAGCCGTTGAGATCGTGATTCGTCCAGAAGATTTGAATTTGACGACGGCGGAAAATGGCAAGCTGGTCGTTGAAGTAGACACGCAATTGTTCCGAGGCGTGCATTACGAGATCATTTGTTATGACGAACAAGGCAACGAATGGATGGTTCACTCTACAAGAAAAGCTACTGAAGGAAGCAAGATCGGGCTTTCCTTTGAACCAGAAGATATCCACGTCATGCGTTTCAATGAGTCCGAAGAAGATTTTGATGCTCGTTTAGAGAGCTACGAAGATTAGGAGGGAAAGCTAATGACGAAAATGCGTCGTTTTTATGCGATACCCTATGTCTTTTGGTTATTGCTATTTGTTATTGCACCAGTCTTATTGATCATCTACCAATCCTTTTTTGATATGAACGGCAACTTTTCGCTGGTCAACTATCAAAGCTACTTAGGTTCTGGCAAATATTTGATCATGACCTTAAACTCGGTTTGGTATGCCTTTTTGATCACCTTGATTACCTTAGTGATCAGCTACCCGACAGCCTATTTCTTAACTAAGCTGCGTCACAAAGATTTGTGGCTGCTGCTGATCATCTTACCGACGTGGGTCAACTTATTGTTAAAAGCCTATGCGTTTATTGGGATTTTCGGCATTCATGGCAGTGTCAACAACTTCCTAGAAATCATGGGTGTTGGACCAAAGCAGATTTTGTTTACCGACTTCAGCTTTTTGACGGTTGCCGTCTATATCGAACTGCCCTTTATGATCATGCCGATTTTTAATGCCTTAGAAGAAATGAATCCCTCTTTGATCAGTGCCAGTCGCGATTTAGGGGCAAACAGCTATGATACTTTCCGACGAGTGATTTTCCCTCTGTCGTTAAACGGTGTGAAAAGCGGCGTCCAAGCCGTCTTCATTCCGTCGCTCTCCCTCTTCATGTTGACCCGTTTGATTGGGGGCAATCGCGTGATCACGCTTGGTACAGCGATCGAGCAGCATTTTCTCGTTACCCAAAACTGGGGCATGGGTTCGACCATCGGCGTCATTTTGATCATCGCCATGTTCCTCGTGATGTTGTTTACGGGAGAAAAGAAAAAAGGAGGGCAACGTAAATGAAAAAATTTCGCTGGTCGAATCTTTATCTGATCGTCGTCTTTATTCTTTTGTACGTGCCGATCTTTTATTTGATTTTCTATTCCTTCAATGAAGGAGGCACCATGAATGCTTTTACGGGTTTCACTTTTGAGCATTACCAATCCGTCTTTCAAGATACCCGCTTGATGATCATCGTGTTGAACACCTTTATGCTGGCATTTTTATCAGCATTACTGGCAACGATCATCGGCACATTTGGTGCGATGGGCATCTACTATACCCGCAAACGCCGAACGAGAACGGCATTGTTGAGTTTGAATAATATTTTGCTGGTTTCACCAGATGTCATCATTGGTGCCAGCTTCTTGATTTTCTTTACGATGATCGGCAACTTGTTCCGTGGGTTTAGCTTAGGCTTTTTCAGCGTATTGCTTTCGCATATCGCTTTTAGTATCCCGATCGTGGTCTTGATGGTCTTGCCGAAACTGCAAGAGATGAACGATTCAATGATCGATGCTGCCCGTGATTTAGGCGCGAATAATTTTCAAGTCATTAAAAATATCATTTTGCCTTTCTTGACGCCGGGCATCATCGCCGGCTATTTCATGGCATTTACTTATTCACTCGATGATTTTGCCGTGACATTCTTTGTGACAGGCAATGGCTTTAGTACCTTATCGGTAGAGATCTATTCTAGAGCACGTCAAGGAATCAGTTTAGAAATCAATGCATTAAGCACACTTGTCTTCTTATTCTCCATGATCCTGGTGGTAGGCTATTACTTTATCAGTAAAGAAAACGGCGCGAAAAAGTTGCGTAAAAACCGCCGTGTGGAGGTGGCAAATCTGCGATGAAACGACTACAATCTCTGATTATCGGTATTGTTGCGATCGTCCTGATCTTGCTCTTTGGTGTCCGTCAATTGGAACGCTCCTCTGGTATGGCAGGCGCTGAGGTCGTCAACATCTACAACTGGGGCGACTACATCGACCCTGATTTGATCAGTAAGTTTGAAGAAGAGACAGGCTACAAAGTCAATTATGAAACCTTTGATTCAAATGAAGCGATGTTCACGAAGATCCAACAAGGCGGTACGTCTTATGACATCGCCATACCGAGTGAATACATGATTGAGAAAATGATGGAACAAAATCTTTTAAAACCATTGGATCACAGTAAAATCAAAGGGTTAGACAATATCGACCCTCGCTTTTTAGACTTGAGTTTTGATCCTGGCAATCAATATTCGATCCCTTATTTCTGGGGAACACTGGGGATCGTCTATAACGATAAATTCTTTGATGAAGGTGAGATCACCCAATGGGACGATCTTTGGAAACCCGAATTAGCAAATAGCATCATGCTGATCGATGGCGCGCGTGAAGTAATGGGATTAGGTTTGGACAGCTTAGGCTATTCTCTAAACAGCAAAGACGACGATCAGCTGCAAGAGGCATTCAATAAGCTGCGGACAATGACTCCAAACATCAAAGCCATCGTCGCAGATGAAATCAAGATGTACATGGCCAATGAAGAAGCATCGGTTGCGGTTACATTTTCTGGGGAAGCAGCCGACATGATGTACGAAAATGAGCACATTCATTACGTGATCCCTTCGGAAGGCTCCAACCTGTGGTTCGATAACATGGTCATTCCTAAGACCTCACAAAACGAAGCCGGCGCTTATGCATTCTTGAACTTTATGCTGGAACCCGAGAACGCTGCACAAAACGCAGAATACATCGGCTATTCCACACCAAACCAAGCAGCCATGGCATTACTGCCAGACGAGATCACCGAAGACGAACAATTCTACCCATCCGATGAATTGATGGAACACCTCGAAGTCTATGAAAACTTAGGTGCTGAGTATCTGGGAATCTATAATGATTTGTTCTTGGAATTGAAGATGTATCGGAAATAAGCATTGTGTTTAGTATGACAGAAAAATTAATGTTTCATGTTTTACTCAAATTGTATAAAAAATGTAAAATAACGTCTTTAAGGCGTTATTTTTTTTGAATATTATCGGGATAAGCGTATATGTATCACTCTCTTGCCACAATATAATAGAAACAAAGTAGAACAAGGGAATTCTAGTGAGGAATGATCGATGAAGAATCAATCATATTTTCATTATTGAAAGCGTTTCACAAACTGTGTACAATGACACTAACAAAGGGGGAAGAGGGAGATGGGGAGAAAGGATAGTATTTTTGCTTTCTTATGCGAGCAAACAGAGTCATTTATTTCTGGGGAGTGTTGTTTGAGTATAGATGCGACGAGCATCGCTGATGAACTCAAATTAGCACGTTACAATGTAAGTCGTGATCTGAATAAATTAGCAGAAGAAGGGCAGGTTTTGAAGTTTTCTGGACGACCAGTATGTTTTCTTGCTAAGGAATTGATTGAACGGTGCGTGGGGAAAAAAGATGAAATCGGTACGGGAATGACACTAGAGGAAATGAGAAAGCTATTAAATAAGTATTCGAGTGATCACTTAAATGACTATCCTTTCACCGAATTGATTGGGTATAATGGCTCTTTGGAAAATGCTATTAGGCAAGCGAAAGCCGCCTTACTTTATCCGCCATTTGGTTTACATTCGATACTAACAGGACCATCTGGCTCGGGAAAGACGACGTTTGCTCGTTTTATGTATCAATACGCTAAACATGCTGGAAAGCTGCAGATAGATGCGCCATATGTAATATTTAACTGTGCCGATTATTCCAATAACCAACATTTATTGTTGGATCATTTATTCGGGCATGTAAAACATGCATTCACAGGAGCTGACTCAGATAAAGATGGATTAATTTCTGCTGCTAATAATGGCATTCTTTTCTTAGATGAAATCCATCGTTTGCCACCTGAAGGCCAAGAAATGTTATTTTCAATTATGGATAGAGGAGAGTATTATCGTTTAGGAGAATCATCCAACCCTAGAAAGGTTCGAGTATTGATTATTGGTGCGACGACCGAGGAGTTTGAAGGGAATATTTTAACCACCTTCTTAAGAAGGATTCCTTTGAAAATTTCTATGCCGAGTGTAAAAGAGCGTGGTTTGGCAGAAAAGATAAAGTTGATTTATTTTTGTTTTAAACAAGAGGCGCAAAAAATCGAGCGAAAACTACAGGTCAATGAAGATGTCATTCGTTTCTTTATCCAATATAATCCTGTAGGGAATATTGGACAAATGAAAAATGATATTCAACTATTGTGTGCAAATGCATTAGTTGATAGTATTTCTATTAATTCTGAACTCATTCAAGTTAAATTGTCACATCTTTCGACGTATTTGATTGATCAATTTTATTATGCTCATTCTTCTGAGACCAACAGTGAATTGAGAGAAAAACTAAAATTTCTGCAAATTGATGAATTTATTTTTGCTCCTGAAGAAGAATCAGGTGATGATCCGTTTCTCCTAGTAGATGAGGAAGAAAGTGTTTCTTATGAGGTTCTAGAAACCTATCACAAATATTTAGATGGCAAAAGTTCTTTGTCACCGTTAAAGTCAATTATCCATGGAAAAGCACGAGAATTGGCAGAAAAACAAGGGAATCAGCAACAGGCAATTTTTAAAATTGTTTCTCGTAAGAATTATGAAGTCACGGTCAATATTTTAAAAAGTATCGCTTCGAGAGAACGTTATCACTTAGAAGAAAGTAACATCAAAAGTCTAGCGTTGCATTTAGATACCTTGATTGAAAAGATTACAGAAGGCTATTCTTTTAGAGATAATTCCTTTTTAGAACATAAACAACCTAATGAGTTGGCAATGGAAAAAGAAATTGGTGTAGCTGAACAGATCTGCCGCGAAATTTCTAATCAACTTGAAGTTCAGTTGCCCGAGAGTGAAAAGTACTTTATCTCGTTGTATTTGAAGGCCATGAATGAAAAGTACACTGAGAAAAAAATCGGAGTTTTGATTTTGATGCACGGAACAAGTGCAGCTACTGATTTAGCCAATACGGCCAATCAACTACTGAATGTTGATCATGCAGTCGGTTTGAATATGCCTTTGTCTCAATCGGTCGGCGATACACTGGAAAAAGCAACTGAGTTAATCAAACAAGTTGACCAAGGAAAAGGCGTCGTGATTCTGAGTGATATGGGTTCGCTGAACATGTTTGGCGATATCATCACCAAAAAGACCGGAATTCCAACGAAGACAATTAAAATGGTGACGACGCCAATGGTTATTGAAGCAACTAGAAAATCATTGTTGCCGAAAATGTCGATCACCGAGCTTTCGGAAGATATTGTTGAGCAAAGTGCCTATATTGGGAATAGTGTAGAAGACTTTCAAGAAAAGACAATGGAAGAAAAAGGCACGATGTTTACGGATGATCGCCGCAGTAAAATTATTTGTATTCTTGAAGAAAGTTTGATCTTTTTAGATGGTACTACGATTTACGACCTGTTAGAAGTTGAAGCAAAAAAAATAGCTAAGGTCTTTCAAATTAAACATTTTGAGGACTTTTGGATCAAGTTCCTTTTTCATACCAGTAATATGATTGAACGTGCGATACGCAAAGAACAATTTCTAAGAGAAGATATTGATGTTATTCTAGAAAGTAATCGTGAGTTGTATCAATATCTAAAGGATTTATTGATGCCGTTAGAAAATCGATATGCAATCATTGTTGAGGATAGTGAGATTAGCTATTTAATGGAATTGATTGAAGTGAATACCGATTTAGTTTACTAACCAACACACTATAGGAAAGGATAGCAGCACACTTTTTTAGTTGGACAGCACACTAATAAAATAATTTGCTCATTGAGAAGTATCAATTGCGTTTTATTATCGAAACGTTGATTTGATACTTTTTTTGTTTGTTCATAAAATTGGCACGCTTATTGCTTTAAAAGTGGGTAAGGAGGTGAAAGAATGATCGGTGTATTGATACTAACTCATGGAGAACTTGCCGCTGGTTATCTTTCAGCATTGAAATTAATTACAGGAGAGGCAGAAAATATCGATACGTTAGGTTTATATCACGAAACAAGTATCGAAGGGTACAAGGAAGAGGTTGCTGCCAAAATGCTGAAAATGGATCAAGGAAAAGGAGTTATCGTATTTTGCGATATCTTTGGTGCAAGTCCCTACAATGTGACCGCTCAAAATTATCAAGTATTAAAAAACAAGGTGAACTATCGATCAATTACTGGCGTAAATCTTCCGATGGTAATTGAAGCGGTATGCAGCAGAGAAACAATGGCGTTGGCTGAATTAGCTAAACATATTCAAATAGTTGGAAAACAGGGAATCAAGGAGCTTTTTGAAAATTACGGGAAGGAAGAATAAAAATGAGTGAAATCGTATTGACTAGAATTGACGATCGTTTGATTCACGGTCAAGTAATGACCGCCTGGGTAAAAAAAACACGAGCAAATCAAATTCTGATTATTGATGATGAAGTCGCCAAAGATGATTTTATGAGTGAGATTTTAAAAATGTCAGCACCTGCGGGAATCGATATCGTAGTTAAAGGGCAAGTGGACGCTGTATCTTTTTTAAAGGCACAAGATAAAGAAAAGAAACGATTGATTATTTTAGTTAAAGCTCCAGCTACTATTGCTGCAATTGTAGAAAAAGGGATCGAGATTGATAAGTTAGTAGTTGGCGGAATGGGTGCCAAAGCAAACCGACGAGTACTGTATAAGAATATTTCCGCTTCGGATGAAGAGCGTACAACTTTCAAAAAATTAATTGATCGCGGTATTCCTGTGGTGATTCATATTATTCCCGATCAAAAAGAAACTGATCTTTCCAAGTATCTATAAATTGTTTTTACACATTTTTTTATGAAAAAGGAGGAAGAAAAATGCTTTTATCTGCAATATTAGTTGCTATTATATCAACGGTTTGTAACTGGTGGCCTAATCATCTAATCACTAGATCATGGCTCTATCCAATTTGGTCGGGTTTTCTAGTGGCATTAGCGATGGGAGAACCTATGATAGGGATGCAAGCGGCAGCGTACATCAATTTGGCGTATCTTGGATGGATTACTGCTGGAGGAACTATGCCAGGGAATTTGCCTGTTGCAGCAGTATTCGGTACAGCAATGACTATTTTGTCAGGAGCGGATCCAAGTCTAGCGGTAACTTTTGCAGTGCCATTTAGTTTGTTTGGAATTTTGACCTTCCAATTAACTATGTCCATTAATGCACTTTGGGTCCACAGGGCGGAAAAATTCTTGGATAATGGAAATATTCGTGCAATGCGGATGATGAATTATGTTCCTTCAGGAATTTTAAATTTACTTGTTACAGGAGTTCCAGCTTTTATACTAGTTTACTATGGAGCAGAGCCTATGAGGAATCTGTTAGACATGATTCCAGACTCTTTTGTGAATGCAATGCAGGTAGTTGGGGCAATTATGCCAGCACTAGGGATTGCAATGCTGATAAGTTTTATGGGGAATAAAAAAATTATGCCATTCTTTTTCTTTGGCTTCATTTTAGCTGTTTATTTGAATCTAGATGTTATGGCAGTAACTGCGGTTGCAGCAATACTGGGTTTTGTATTCTATAATACTGGGTTTCTGGATATGAAACCTACTGGAAAGGAGCAAGCGTAATGGAGGCAAAATTAACTAGAAAAGAATTGTTGAAAAACTGGGCATTAACTTATTCAAGTGAGGCATCGTATAATTATGAACGTCTGCAAGCTTTGGGACAGGCTAATGCAATGGTTCCAGTTATTAGAAAACTTTATCCTGATGATAAAGAGCGTCAAGTACAAGAACTTAAGAAATATTTTGTGTTTTATAATACCGAACCTTCGTTCATTGGAACAATGATTCCGGGAGTTGCCGCAGCGATGGAAGAACAACGAGCAAATGGTGCAGAGGATATTACAGACGAGACGATCAATTCTTTACGTACAGGTTTGATGGGACCAATCGCAGGAATCGGTGATACTGTCAGTCAAGGGATCGTCTATCCAATCTTGGCAGGTATTGCTTGTTCATTGGCAATTGATGGCAGCTATGTTGGACCACTCTTTTTTGAAATCGCCTACAAGATTTGTTTGATCGGTTTTGGTTGGAATATGTACCGCTTGGGGTATCAAAAGGGGAAATCTTTTATTTTATCGATGTTGCGTGAAGGCACCATCGCTCGCTTAACTGAAATTTTTAGTATGGTCGGTTTGATGGTCGTTGGTTGCATGACTGCTTCACGAGTAAATGTTGAAATTCCGATGATTTTGAATATTAAAGGCGTCGAGTTAGGGATTCAGGAACAGGTGATTGATGCATTGATGCCAGGACTAGTCCCTTTAGCAATTACGATGTTAGTTTACTGGTTAGTACGTAAAAAAGTAAATATCAATTTAATCATTTTGATTATCTTTGTTTTAGGAATCTCATTATCTTATTTAGGTATCTTAGGAATTCCGAAATAAAAGGGAGGAATCGCTTCATGAAGGCAGTCGATCTAAAAGCAGTCGGTCAATTAGAATTAGTAGAAAAAGAGAAACCGATACCTAAAAATGGAGAAGTATTGATTCATGTTATGGCCTGTGGTATCTGCGGATCGGATATTCCACGGGTTTTCGTAACAGGCTCATACCATTTTCCAACTGTATTGGGGCATGAATTTTCTGGAGAAATCGTACAAGTCGCTGATGATGTCAGTTCAGATTATTTAGGCAAGAAAGCCGCTGTTTTTCCGCTTCTACCTTGTAATGAGTGTGAGTATTGTCAATCGGGCTATTACGCCCAATGTAAAAATTACAATTATTTTGGTTCAAGAACAGATGGCGGTTTTGAAGAATACTTAGCGGTTCCCTTGTTCAATCTGGTTCTTTTAGAGGATCAAGTGAGCTATGAGGAAGGGGCAATGGTCGAACCAGCTACTGTGGCTCAGCACGTCATTAATAAAGCTGAATTAACTATTGGCGATAACGTGGTGATTTATGGGGCGGGGCCGATTGGTGTCATGGTTGCGCAATGGGCTCAAATTAATGGCGCCGGAATAGTCTTATTGATTGATATTGATCCAACGAAAGTGGCTTTCGCACGAGAATTAGGCTTTGAACATGTCTGCAATAGTCAGGAAAATGATGCGGAAGCCTTTATTTTAGAAACTTTAGGCGGAAAATTGGCGGATATTGCGATCGAGGCCACCGGTTCTAGCGCAGCTTTTGATCAATGTGCGCAATCCATTCGTACCTTTGGACGAGTGGTCTTGTTGGGAAACCCTCATTCAGATATGGTCCTTAAGCAAAAAACGTATGACCAATTTATGCGAAAAGAAGGCACGATCGTCGGGATGTTCAACAGTATCTATGAACATTTCCCTAAAAATGAATGGCAAGTGACTGCTCAAGCAATCGCTAATAAGCAGTTAAATTTGAAACCGTTAGTGACCCATAAAGTTCCAATCGAAGAGCTGATCGGAGCGTTTGACATGATTCATGAGAAAAAAGAATTTTACAATAAGGTGTTGATGGTCAATGAAAAATTATTATGAGAACAGTCAAGCAGTATTGGAAGAATTGGATCATTTATTAGAAAAAATTTCCAGAGAAGAAATTGATCAATATGTAAAAGCATTATTGGAAGCTCGAGAAGTCTTTTTTATCGGTGTTGGCCGAGTACGTTTGTCATTAGAGGCGGCGGTTAAGAGACTGACGCATCTGGAAATCAGCTGTCACATGGTTGGTGATCTAAATGAACCTCCGATTACTGATAAGGATCTTTTAGTTGTAGGCAGCGGCTCAGGGGAATCAGTGATACCTTTGGAAATTGCTAAAAAAGCGAAATCGTATGGCGCAACAGTCGTACATTTGACCTCCAATCCGGATAGTTCGATTGCAAAATTGGCTGATCACATTGTCAAATTTGATAGTCCTTCAAAAAGCAATCAAACCTTTACCTCGATTCAACCGATGACAACGGTGTTTGAACAAGGATTGCTGATTTTCCATGATGTATTAGCTTTACGTTTGATGAATGAAAAGCAGATGACCATGGATGATCTGAAAAGTCGTCATGCGAATTTAGAATAACTACGCGTTCTAGTTTTCACAGTTAGAGTAATTCAAAAGGAGCTAAAGAGATGAGTAATGGAAAGAAAGTTGCTTTTATTACAGGGGCCGCTGGTGGTTTAGGCACAGCGGTAGTCAAAAAATTACTAGACATGAATTTCATCGTTTTGGTTAATGATAACAATCAAGAGAATGTTCAAGCCCTATTAGATCAATTCAAAGAACAGGAAATACATGCCTTCTGCTTTGATGCGACAGAAGAAGCCGCTTGGGAAAAAGCAGTTACTGAAATCAAAGAGAAATTCGGTAAAGTAGACGTGCTATTTAATAATGCCGGCATTTTCAAAATCGAAACGATTGAAGAAACCAGTGTAGAGCTATGGAAGAAAACGATGGATGTCAATGCATTGAGTATTTTCTTAGGAATCAAGGCGATGTCGCCATTACTGGGCGAAGGTAGCAGTATCATTAATACCAGTTCGATCGCGTCATTTTTAGGATCGAAGAATCGAATTGCCTATGCAGCTTCAAAGGGGGCCGTTTCTGCTTTGACTAAAGCGGTGGCTATCGAATTCGCGCCTCGCGGTATTCGAGCAAACTCTGTTCATCCGGCCTACATCAAAACTCAGATGGCTGAACATGCGGCAGAGGCTACCGAGCGAACGATGGAAGAAATGGGCAGTCGAATTCCTTTGTATCAGCGAATCAGTACTGCTGATGAAGTAGCAGATGTGGTCATTTTTCTGGCATCAGATGCGTCGCACTTTATGACCGGATCTGAAGTGGTCGTTGATGGGGGACAATCGGTTAATTAACAGGAAAGAGGATCAGAACATGGTAAAAATATCTCCTTCGCTGATGTGTATGGATATCAGCAAATTTGAAGAACAAATCAATTGTTTGAACCAGACCGTTGATTACTATCATATTGATATTATGGATGGTCATTACGTTAGCAACATGACCTTATCTCCGTGGTTTATTGAACAGCTTAAGGATCACACCGAGATCCCACTGGATGCGCATTTGATGGTGACAAATCCAATTGAGTATGTGGATCAATTGCTGGATTTAGGAGTAGAAGTGATTAGTATTCATGCAGAATTTTTGAACGGTCATGCTTTTCGATTAAGTCAGACGATCAAACAACATGGTAAGAAGATGGGGGTCGTTTTAAATCCTGAAACCCCGCTGAATCTAATAACAGATTATCTCCATTTGATTGATATTGTGACAGTAATGACAGTGGATCCTGGTTTTGCAGGACAGTCATTTATTTCAGAAAGTCTAGATAAAGTACGTAAATTAAAAGATTATCGTAAAGAGAATAATCTGATATTTGAAATTCAAATTGACGGATCCTGTAATAAAAATACGTATCATAAAATGATAGCAGCTGGAGCAGATATACTAATTTTAGGGTCTAGTGGGTTGTTCAAAGTAGATGACTCGATTGAAAAAGCCATGGCAGTAATGCAAATGCATGTGGCGGCAGCGGTTCAAGAATTGAAGCAATCGGAGTAGAATAATGATTTGTTAGCTAGCAATGAAAAACGATTCATAAAATACAATGGAATACTATACAGAACTGCTTGTTGTATGAAAATCTTTAGCTTATAAGATCAAAAAGACGTGATTTTTAGCGGTCGATAATCGCTATATTTTCTCGTAGTATCATAACTTAATACATTTGGTTGGATGAATAGAATCATATTTTAAAAAAGGGGACTACTGATCTAAGAGAAGTGTTTTTCTTCAGAGTCTAATCCCCAACCACTGCTTCCTCCTCCCAAGTTGCCGGATTCAATGGATCGTTAGAAGCTGTTTTCTGGTTGATGAGCTCTTGATAGGTATAGCTTTTCTTTTCTAAATAAGCGACTCGTTTTTGCGCTTCTGCAAGTTTAACGAGCGCTTTTTCTTTTTGCGCTTGAATGATCTCGGCTCTTTCCTCGATCGACGAATCGCCGAGGAGGCAAAGCGAAATATAATGCTTGATGGCTTCTAAAGACATACCTGTTTCGCGCAAATTCTTGATACCAGTTAACCAATTGATGGAAGTCTGGTTAAAAACCCGTCTATTGTTTTTGTCCCTAATCAAACTAGGAACCAAACCCATATCGGTATAATAGCGAATCGTGTGTTCAGACAATTCAGTGATCGTGGCTGCTTCTTTGATAGAGTAAATGATGGTCACGCCTTTCATAATTTGCTGTAGTTAAAGGAGTCATGCAAAAGGATCAAAAAATTGTTATAAATCATTTTCTTTTTATACCGCATATTATAGCACAGATAATTTTGTGGAGAAAAGTAGCTTCCTGTTTGAGTGCCTTAAAAAGACAAAAGGTGGAAGAAAATGATTGTTAGAAACTCCTTGACTTCGAGTGACTCGAAGATGCTAAAGTTTAGCTAGCTTAACGAGTGCACAAAGTATCGATGAAGGAGGGAATTGTAATATGAAGAATAGAAAAATCAGAAGTTTGGCAGTCTCACCGATCGGAATGGGGTGTATGGGTTTTTCTCACGGGTATGGAAAGGTGCCAGAAGAAAAAGAGAGTATTGCATCCATTCGTAAAGCTTACGAATTTGGCTGTACATTTTTTGATACAGCAGAGGCTTATGGAAAAGAAATGTTTTATCCCGGACATAATGAGGAGCTGGTGGGCAAAGCACTGTCGCCTTTTCGAAACAAAGTTGTCCTTGCCACCAAGTATCATCTCGATGAAAAAGAAGTGAATGAAAGCACAACTCTTTACACAGCCATCCGTAACCATTTGATTGCTTCAATGGAAAAATTGCGCACCGACTATGTTGACCTCTATTATCTTCATCGAATCAATGAACAGCTTTCTTTAGAAGAAATAGCTGAAGTGATGGGACGATTGATCAAAGAAGGTATGATCAGAGAATGGGGACTCTCACAAGTTTCCGTGGAGACACTTGCTAAAGCACATGGGATTACCCCCGTTGGTGCTGTGCAAAATCTCTATTCAATGGTTGAGCGTGATTGTGAGCGAGAGATTTTCCCTTATTGTCTTGAAAACGAGATTGCAGTCGTTCCTTTTTCACCAATTGCTAGTGGGTTTTTATCAGGAAAAGTCACACCAGATACACCTTTTGAAGGAGATGATGTTCGCAAATTCGTCCCTCAGCTGGCTAAAGAAAACCTCATAGCCAATCAACCGATTTTGAATATGCTAGCAGAAGTCGCGAAAGAAAAGCAGGCAACAAATGCCCAAATCTCTTTAGCGTGGATGCTTCACAAGTACCCGAATGCGGTGCCGATTCCTGGATCCAAAAATCTAGGTAGGATTTTGGAAAATCTAGCTGCTTGGGATGTACGTCTTACAGATACCGAGTTCCAAGCAATTGAAAACCAATTGAATCAAATACCTGTATATGGCCATCGAGGACATGTCGAATCACAACAACGATCTTTTGGAAAACACTGGGAAAAACACTAAAAAAAGAAAAAGTTGGAAAATAGACTGCATGACGAATGTAGTCTTTTTTTTTTGCGTATAGTTCATTAACAGAAATTTTTGCCATCTTACTTCTCGCAATAAATGATTCTTGCTTTACCCACTAAAAAAGCTAATCAAAATAGTGCGCGATGCTTAAAAAAGAATTATGATGTGCTTATCTATTATATCTATCAAGATCCTTTTATTGCTTGGAATTATACGAAGCAATGTGAAAAAATAGAAGGACGCTTTGTTCCTAAAGCACATTTTATAAATGCTTTTTTTCAATCAAGATACAACTTGATTAAAATCAAGGAATTGTATAAAGAAAATGTGACCGGTAATATTTTTATAAAAGATTTTCATAATCGCCATTCTCATACGTTGATGGCAGTTGACAATGTATCGTTCGCTTTGCCAGTAACATACACAAAGGAAGAATTGGAGGAGAAGCTCAATGACTGAGAAAGAAAAAGTAGAAACAATCATGATAAAATATCATCGAAACTTCTCGATCTTACAGAAAAAGGCAACGCCTAGCGAATTGAAAACAGTTTTAAACTTTGTTGCAGAAGAATCGAACCGTAAACAGCGAGTGCTTGTTGGCTTAGAGAAAGAAGAATAAGCGGTCAATGAAAAAACTCAGGTTTCTTAAGAATGACCATTGAACAAGTAAAACCCGAGATAAGAAGCAAGCGCTTTTTATCTTTTTTTGTATCATTATGGCGGCGTGCCGTAACGTTAGGATCAAAATAGAATAAATTCACAAAAAGTGCTTGACCTAAAGTCAACTCTAGGTGGTATCTTTTTAGATAGAAGAAATGAGCAGCGATTGTTGAAACTCAGAAAAATCACGATTCCCCTTTAGGATAACTTGCTATTTCTCGGTTTAACAGGAATTCTAAAAAGAGCGTCTAGCTCCGATTGCCGCATTTTTTTATTCTAGAGAACGATCTACTCATTTCGACTTCGTGTCTTTTTCCTTGTGAGTAAACACACGAATCATTCAAACATTTCTACAGGAGGTACGTACATGTTATTAGAAAAAATCAAAAGCCCCAAAGAGTTAAAAGAATTGACCAGTGGGCAACTTCAAGAACTGGTAGTAGAAGCACGAACTGCTTTATTGGAAAAAATCAGTCACCATGGGGGGCATAATGGCCCCAATCTGGGGATGGTTGAGATGACGATCGCGTTGCATAAAGTCTTTGATTCCCCCACCGATAAGCTGATTTTTGATGTGTCTCATCAGACTTATATCCATAAAATGCTGACGGGACGCGCTCATGCCTTTCTTGATGCTGCGCAGTATGATGCGGTTTCTGGTTACACGAATCCGAAAGAAAGCGAGCACGATCTCTTTACGGTCGGTCATACCTCCACCTCAGTTTCGTTGGCAAATGGTGTGGCGAAAGCACGTGATCTAAAAAATGAAACGTATAACGTCGTTGCCGTGATTGGTGATGGTTCTCTATCAGGCGGTTTAGCGTTTGAAGGCTTGAACAATATCGTGGAATTAGGCACCAATACCATCGTGATCCTCAACGACAATGACCAATCGATTGCAGAAAACCATGGGGGGATGTACCAGAATTTGCGGGCATTGCGGGAAACCAAGGGGCAAGCAGCAGACAATCTGTTCAAAGCGATTGGTTTTGAGTACCACTATTTGGATGAAGGAAATGATCTCGCTGCCTTGATCGCTTTATTTGAAAAAGTGAAAGACATTGATCATCCTGTTTTATTACACATTCATACGATCAAAGGCAAAGGCTTCAAGTTTGCGGAAGAAAATCGTGAAAAGTTTCATGCAGGCGGTCCCTTTAGTTTAGAAAACGGCGAATATATTTCTGCTGGCGGCAATCAAGTAACGTACAATAGCTTAACGACGGATTATTTATTAGAAAAAATGGCGACAGATCCTAAAGTTGTGGCAGTAAACGCTGGTACACCGATGCTGCTTTTTTCTCCAGAACAACGAGAAAAAGCAGGTAAACAATTTGTAGATGTGGGTATTGCAGAAGAACATGCGGTATCGATGGTTGCTGGGTTAGCAAAAAATGGCGCGAAACCTATCTGGGCCGTTTTTTCTACTTTTATGCAACGTAGTTTTGATCAAATTTCCCATGATTTGGCCTTAAATCATCTGCCTGGAACGATTTTGGTATATGGTGCATCGATTCACGGCATGAATGACGAGAGCCATTTGGGAATTTTTGATATCCCCTTTTTGGCACATATTCCCAACCTTATTTATCTTGCGCCAACCTCTAAAGAAGAATATCTGGCAATGTTGGATTGGTCGCTGGAACAAGCCAACGCACCAGTTGCGATCCGGGTACCGGTTGGACCTGTCAACGAAACGGCAGTGGCAGTCTCTACTGACTATAGCGATCAAAAAAATGAGGTGACTCAAGCTGGCACGCAGGTAGCCATCGTCGGTGTTGGAAACTTTTATGCGCTAGCAGAAGAGATCGCAGAACAATTGAAAATGCAACATGGAATTACCCCAACAGTGATCAACCCTAAGTTTATTTCAGGGGTCGACAAAGAGTTGTTGGATGCTGTGGCACGATCGCACAAACTCGTTGTCACGTTGGAAGACGGCATACGAGAGGGCGGCTATGGACAAATGATTGCCAGCTATCTTGGTGATCGTGAGATTGCCGTCAAAAACTATGGCTTAGAAAAGAAATTTTATGATAATTACCGGGCAGCGGACGTTTTATCTGAACTTGGTATCACTGCTGAGGCAATTACGAAAGACGTTATGGAACAGTTACAGAAATCAATTCACTAAAGCGTTCTGAGTAGTTACAGTCAATTTATGAAAAGAAGGAAACCTAGCAGAAAACATGCTGCAAGGTTTCTTTTTTTAGACAAACATAAATGAGTTTCAGCAATCGCCATAGAAACCTAGCAAAATACAGAAGACCAATGCTTTTCAAGCATGAAGCCCAAGCGCGTTAAGCATTGGTCAACGAGGACAATTTAGCGAATAATAAGATAGTGAAAGGATCACTTTTTCATCTTGGGCTATTGGGTTCAGAGACAAGGAAGAAAAGGTGTTTTTAAGGAAAGGGGTAATTATGAAATTTTTTTCTATGAAGTTGTTGGCACTGTTGTCGGTGGCAATGGTCGTCTATTCGGCACCGGCGATTTCTGCCAATGTCCCAGCGATTGCGGCAAGCTTTCCAGAAGTTGATGCGGTCTACATTGGGTTACTGACCACGATTCCATCACTGTTTCTTTTACTGGGGATTTTTACTACCAGCATGATCGAAAAAAGGATCGGCAAAAAATACACGATGGTCACCGGATTGGTCATTGTGGCGATTTTTGGCACGCTGCCGGCATGGTATCAGGGGAGCTTTCCCGTCTTGTTTCTTTCTCGAGGGATTCTTGGCTTCGGGATCGGCTTATTCAATCGTTTGGCGATTCAAATGATTAGTTTGCTGTTTCAAAATGAGCCGCAAAAGAAAGCCAAAGCTCTTGGATTAGAAAGTGCCGTCGGTGGTTTAGGTGGTATCTTTATGACTTTGCTCGTAGGACAGCTAGTGAAGATTAGTTGGGAAATGTCCTTCTTGGTTTATGGCTTTGCCCTGATCAGTCTCTTCTTTGTCCAGCTATTTATTCCCAACGAAACACAGGCTGTGACTAATGAGACGTTATTGGCGAACGTCACGGTTTCAAAAGAACGGAAACAGCGATCATTCGTTTTGGGTGTGCTCTTGTTTCTAATCGTTGTCTTGTTTATCAATTACAATTTACAGATCACACCGTTGTTGTTGGAAAAAGGAATCGGGGACGCTACCGAAGGCAGTAACATGATTGCCGCCATTGCGACGGGGGCATTTATCGCCGGCAATGCCTTTGGCTTGATATACAGTCGCTTACATCGCTGGTTGCTGCCCATTGCGGCATTGCTTGCAGGAAGCAGCATCTATTTGACCTATCCCTTGCAGACGGTGGGGCTACTCTTGGGTTGTTCTTTATTATTAGGCTTTGCCTTTCGCAGCATCATGCCTTTTTTCACCCACTTACTGACGACTGGTGGTGAAGCGGAAGCTAAGTTTGGCACGGTCGTCTCGATCGTTGCTTACAATTTAGGGGTCACGTTAGCCCCTTATGCATCACGCTTGCTGATACTAGTCAGCGGCAGTGAAACAGCAGGGATGCAGATGATTCTATCAGGGGGCTTGTTGTGCTTGATTGGTGTCCTAGCTTTTTTGGGAAATAAATACTTTCTGTATTTTGAACGAGGATAGGCGAAAGCTAGCTTGATCCTCGTTTTCCGTCTTCATTTCATCCTTCTCATCGCTTATAATAAAAAGAAACAATGATGAGTTGAGCGCACTAGACAAACTGCCGGCGTCAATCAGAGGGGAGAACCAGATGTATCTTTTTCAAAAAATTGAAGAAGCAGCGTTTAAACAAAATGACGCGAGACGAACGATCGGTGACTTTTTATTAAGCAATCGAGAAAAAGTTAGTGAGTATAGCATGGAAGAAATCGCAAAACTGACCCATACTTCCAAGCCGACGCTGGTCCGTTTTGCAAAATATTTTGGCTTTTCTGGTTGGAAAGAATTTGTATATGCCTTCATGCACGAATTGGCTCATTTTGATGATGGCTCAGCAACGATCGATGTGAACATTCCTTTTGGTGAGGCGGCAGATACATTAGAAATCATTGAAAACTTGGCGAACTTGCGCATACAGACGATTAAAGAAACAGCTTCACTTATGACAGTGAAAGACCTGAATCAAGCCGCTCGGCTCATCAATGGAGCTCAAACCATCGTCATCTATGGGCGCAGTCCAAATTCGTATTTCGGACAGCTGTTTAAACGCAACTTAAACACGATCCATAAAAAAGCCTTTCTTGCGGATACGGACGAAGCGGGCTTGATTTCTAATACGCTGACCCCACAGGATTGTGCCATTCTTATCTCTTATTCTGGTAATAATTCAGAAACGTATCCTATGAAAAATGTGAAAACATTGTTGAAAAATGGTGTGCCGATTATCAGTATTACGAGTGGTGGAGATAACTATTTGCGGGACTATTCGACGATCGTCTTGACGATTGCTAGCCGAGAAAAACTGTATTCTAAAATCGGAAATTTTTCCACAGAAGAATCGATTCAATTCCTTTTGACAGTTTTGTTTGCTAAGATTTTTTCCCTCGATTATCAGGAAAATATCCAAATGAAAATCACCAATGCTCGTTTTTTAGAGACGAGCCGAAAAACGACGTTTAAAGAGATGGCAGAAGAATAAAAGGACCACACCAAAAACGGTGTGGTCCTTTTTCCCTATTGTACATTGTTGGAAGTGGTTGATTTCAATTCGATCGGCTCACCGGCAGCGACAAGACGAATCCGCTTTGGATTGACGATCCGATCGTACAAAGCTTCAGGATCCCCATTGAAGGCATCGATATGCGGAGCATCCACTGTACCCCAGTGGGAGAGGATCAAGTCAGCATGAGGATAGGTATTTGCCATTTTCACGGCGTTCTCAAAGCCGATATGCCAAGCATTGTCGTTAAAGTCGAACAAGATCGCATCTGGTTGAGGCATCTCTAATTGTTCTGGTAAAAGACGAGAATCGCCAGGAATCCATAAGGAACCATCCGGGGTATCGATCCAAAAGCCGCAATAGTCCTCAATTTGAAAGACACGGTCAAATTTTGTCGTCTCATTTTGCCAAAGGTGATACGCCTTTGTTAAAGAAATCTCCAAATTTTTAACGGTGAATGAATCATAGATTTCGTGTCCTTGGGCAGCAACTTGAAAGTGCTCTTGCATAAGTTCGGCAACATATTTGGGTCCATGGAAGCTATCGGTAACCGGGACTAATTTTTCAATCGTCGGAATGCCGTAGTGATCATTATCTGAATGGGTGATCAATACCGCATCTAAGTGAGGGACTGCCGCCGGTTTGATTGGCAGATCGATCAGTAACGGCAGGTCAAATCCTTCTAAGACCGGATCGACCATGATACAAGTACCACGGCTGTTTAGAAGAATACCGGAGTTTCCTAACCAGCGAATGATCGTTTGATCCGTTTTTTGAAAAGCGTCTTCATGAAAAAAAATCGTTTTTGGAGGCATTGCTTGTTTCGCATTTGTCATTTTCCGTCGTTCCCTTCGCCTGTTTTTTATAAAGCCAACGTAAAATAGCCGTTCATAACCGGCTAGATCAAATCGGTGATTCAATAAGGATTGCTTCAATGGTTGGGGGAAGAAGCAGTGGTTTGATCCGTTGTTGCGGGATCATCGGGGTGTTCTTTTTGGGTTGGTAGATCCATTATGTTTAAAGGCCTATTATGATCGCAGTAAATCAAAAGTAACACAATCATCTAGTAAATTATATCATTGTTTCTAGTGGCTTCGTCAAGGCGATGTTTGGTCTTTTAATGGAATAAATTTCGAAAAAAGAGCGGTATTTAATGAAAAGATGAAATCCATTTCGTCTTTAAGAAAAAAGATTGGAACCGCTCTCTAAAAATGGTACATTGCTGGCAGAAAGAACAGTATGTTATACCGGTAAGCACATACAACATAGATTTTCTTTGAAATTTATCTAGGGGTGGAATGTATGAGTGAAAATTATCAATCATTAGCAAAAAAAATCGTCCAGTATCTGGGGGGACAAGAAAATATCACGGATGCCTATCATTGTCAAACACGATTGCGCTTTAAAGTCAAAGAAGAAAAGCGGATAGATCAAGGAGAACTAGAGGCACTCGATGGGGTTGCCAAATACATCAATAACGCAGGAGTACATCAAGTCGTGATCGGAACACATGTCAAAGATGTCTATGAAGAAGTCACAAAATTGGTTTCGCTTCAATCATCAGGGGCGTCGGAACCTGGGGAGAAAAAAGGACCAGCAGCTGCAGTGATCGATTTTGTGGCAGGAACGTTTCAACCAATTATTCCCGCACTGTCCGGTGCCGGAATGGTTAAGGCAGTTTTGGCTTTATTGATCGTCTTTGATGTGATCACGGCTGATTCGCAGACCTATTACATGCTGAATCTTTTTGCAGATGGTGTTTTCTTCTTCTTACCAATGATCCTGGCCTTCACCGTGGCACAAAAATTGCGTTGCAATCCAATATTAGCGGCTTCAGTGGCTGCTATGATGATGCATCCTAATTGGGGGGCGTTGGTCACAGCAGGCGAACCCGTTCACTTTTTTGGGGTTATTCCTTTTACATTAGCAAACTATACGGGATCAGTCATTCCGATCCTGATCGTGATTTTTTTCCAATCGTATGTCGAAAAGTTTTTGAACAAAGTGATTCCAAAATCAGTAGAACTGGTTTTTGTTCCAATGCTAACATTCTTGATAATGGGTACATTAGCCTTCTCGCTATTTGGACCGATCGGTAGTATCTTGGGTGGCTATTTGGCAACTTTCTTTACCTTCTTAAGTGTCCATGCTAGCTGGGTACCAGCGGTTTTGATTGGGGGCTTTTTACCAATCATGGTGATGTTTGGATTGCACAATGGGATTGCTCCTTTAGGGGTGATGCAAATGGCAGAACTTGGGTATGACAGTATTTTTGGTCCAGGGGCATTGGTCTCAAACATTGCTCAAGCAACCGCAGTAGCAGTTGTCGCATTGCGTACGAAAGAGAAAAAGACTAAGCAGTTGGCGGTATCAGGGGCGATCACTGCCTACATGGGGATTACTGAACCCGCTTTATATGGCATCAATTTGCCCAAAAAATATCCGTTAGTTGCGGCAATGATTGGTGGGGCTTCTGGTGGTTTGTATGCTGGCTTGACCAATACGCATCGCTTTGCGACCGGTTCGTCTGGTCTCCCAGCAGTCTTACTATATATCGGTGATGATACGATGCGCTATTTTTGGAACATCATTATCGCATTGGTGATTGCAGCTGTGGTGAGTGCGGTCGTTACCTATGCCTTAAGTTTCAAATATGAAACAAAAGTGACAATTGATGTTCCGGAGATGAAAGCAGTAGTCTTAGAAGATACCCAATTGATCAATCCTGTACCAGGAACTGTGATGCCACTGAATCAAGTCAAAGATGACGCATTTGCTTCTGAAGCACTCGGAAAAGGATTTGCGGTCGATGAACCCATCGGTGAAGTCATTGCGCCTTTTGATGGAAAAGTCGCTGCTGTTTTTCCTACCAAACACGCGATTGGCTTGGTTTCAGACACCGGAATTGAATTGTTGATCCATGTCGGTTTAGACACAGTGGAACTAAATGGTCAGTATTTTGATGCGTTAGTAGAAGCAGAGCAAAAAGTTACAAAAGGGCAGCGATTGCTGACGTTCGATGTACAGCAGATAAAAGCTGCAGGATATCTCACACAAGTACCGATCATCGTTACCAATACACCACAATATACCGCAGTCGAACTTGTGAAAGAAGGATTGGTAGCTAAAGAAGAGGAAGTACTTGTAGTCAAAGTCTAGGAGGAAATAACATGGGATTGTCAGATGATTTTTTATGGGGTGGTGCAACGGCTGCCAATCAAGCAGAAGGTGGCGTATTAGCAGGAGGACGTGGTTTATCAAATGTCGACCTCTTACCAACTGGTCCTGATCGCGCAAAGGTCGCTGCGGGTGAACTGGAAATGTTGGAATGGCAGGAAGATTCTTTTTATCCAGCCCAAACAGCCATTGATATGTACCACCATTATATGGAAGATATTGCCCTTTTTGCCGAAATGGGTTTTAACGTGTATCGGATGTCACTTTCTTGGTCAAGGATTTTTCCAAATGGCAATGACGAAGAGCCCAACGAAGAAGGCCTGCTTTTTTATGAGAAAATCTTCAAAGAATTGAGAAAACACCAAATCGAGCCATTGGTCACGATTGCCCACTTCGATGTTCCGCTGCATTTGATCAAGGAATTTGGTGGCTGGAAAAATCGCCGACTCATTGATTTCTATGTGACCTATGCGGAAACCGTCTTCCAGCGCTATCGCGGGTTGGTCAAATATTGGCTGACGATCAATGAAATCAATATCTTGCTGCATCAGCCCTTTGTAGGTGGCGGGATCGTCTTTAAAGAAGGGGACAATCGTCAAGAAATCAAATACCAAGCAGCGCATCATCAGTTAGTCGCCAGTGCCTTAGCAACCCAAAAGGCTCATGAAATCGATCCGACCAATCAAGTTGGTTGTATGCTGGCTGGCGGCAGTCATTATCCTTATACTTGCCGACCTGAAGATTACCAAGAAGCAATCAATCGTGATCGCGAAGGGTATTTCTTTATCGATGTGCAAGCCCGAGGCAAATACCCCAATTATGCCTTGAAAAAATTTGAGCGAGAAGGCTTAACGATCAAAATAACACCTGAGGACGAGGCGATTTTAGCGGCTTCTCCTGTTGATTTTGTCAGTTTTTCTTATTACTGTTCGCGAACGGTCAGTGCCCACCCAGAAGACTATGCGCAAGCGACAGGGAATCTCTTTCCATCAATTAAAAATGAACATCTATCATCGACTGAGTGGGGGTGGCAAATTGATCCGTTAGGACTGAGAAATTCATTGAATCAATTGTATGATCGCTATCAAAAACCGTTGTTTATCGTAGAAAATGGGTTAGGGGCGATCGATACCCCTGATGAGAATGGGTTTGTCGCAGACGATTATCGGATCGACTATTTAAAAAAACATATTCAAGCCTTCAAAGATGCAGTGACGATCGATGGCGTGGAACTACTTGGTTATACTACTTGGGGGTGTATTGATCTTGTAGCAGCCAGCACCGGTCAAATGAGTAAACGCTACGGCTTTATCTACGTGGATCGAGACGATCAAGGCAATGGCACCTTGAAACGAACCAAGAAAAAATCCTTTGAGTGGTATAAAAAAGTGATCGCTTCAAATGGGGAAGTTTTATAATATACAAAAAGAATGACACGAGAAAATGTGTCATTCTTTTTGTATTGTGTCATGTAATTTCAGGATAGAGAAGCAGGAACTCTTTTTTTACACGAGCCAATGGTGGACGCTTTTTATCTGCTTGCTATTTTTTTCCTGCAAAATGTGTAAAACGGACAAACTGATTTTGGGCTTCTTCTTGTAAAAACTCTTTAGGTGTCAGCTGAAATTCTTGTTTGAAGCAGCGTAAAAAATGGGTATAGGAGTTGAAGCCGCAAGCTTCGAAGGTGGCGGTGGCGCTTCTGGTTTTACGTAAAATTTCTTTGCTCTTTAAGAGTCGTTTCTTGACGACATAGGCATGAAAGGCGACGCCAGTTTCTTTTTTGAAGGTCCGAGAAAGCGAGTATGGACTCATGAAAAGGGCTTTGGCGACGGTCTCTAAGGAGAGATCAGTGGTCAAATGCTGATTGATATAGGTAATGGCAGCCAAAATGTCTTTATTTTTATAGAGTGAGTCGGATAAAAACAGCGGTTCTTTTTCCTGATAGGCAATCGTATTGATGGAAATCAAAAACGCGATCAAATGATTTTGATAAAGTAAGTCGGTGCCATAATTGCTATCCGTTTTTTTGCGCAAAGGACGCAACAGCTGGTCTAGTTGGTCGGCATCGATCGATAAAATACGACTATTGATGCCGCCGTTGCTACGAAAACAGGCAGTGAGATCTGTTTGGGTAGTGGAGAGGGCAGTGAGATAACTAGGATTGATATACAGGTAGGTTCGCTCGAAAAAATCAGAAGTTTGATGGACGATTCGATGCAAGACGTTTGGAGGAATCAAGATGATCGTACCAGGTTCTAGAGGGAATTCTCCGCCATCGATAAAGAAGACCGCTGATCCTTTTAAGGTACAGTGAATCTCATAAAAACTATGGTAATGATAAAGGGTATTGTTTTCTTCTACGATGTCTTTGATATGAAAGGCCTCAAAACGATCGTTGATCATCGTGTCCGCACTTTGCTTCTCCATGATTGGCTCCTTTCGTGCTTGTTTGATTTTATCATACAAGAATAGATAGTAAAGTGTCAATAACTGCTATTTTTATGCAAATGTAAGCGTGTTACGATCAATCTATCAAAGAGAAATGAGAGGATGAACCCAATGGTGATTTTAGAACAGTTATTTGTGGAAAAACGTGTCGTAGAAGAAAAAATTGATCGCATGATCGAAAATTTAACGACGATCAAGGATGACAATGGTGAATTTCTAATAGACTTTGACGGCTTGATCGTTGATGATAAAAGCTGGGAGATTTGGAACTGGCCGCAAGGGGTGGGACTATACGGTATTTATAAAAACTACCAAATCACCAAAAATCCTAAAGCGCTCCAAGTTGTGGAAGAATGGTTTGAGCAACGGATGTTAGAAGGCGCGCCACCTAAAAATGTCAACACGATGGCGCCGCTTTTGGCAATGGCGTATCTTTATGAAGACACCAAAGATTCTCGTTACTTGCCTTACCTTGAACAATGGGCGGAATGGGTCATGCATGATATGCCGCGAACCGACGAAAATGGTCTGCAGCATGCGACCTATGGACCAGAAAATCGCAACCAGCTTTGGGACGATACCTTGATGATGACTGCTTTGCCTTTGGCGAAAATTGGCATGTTGCTGAATCGTCCGGCTTATATCGAAGAAGCAAAACAACAATTTATGATCCATATCAAATACTTAGTGGATAAAAAAACTGGGCTTTGGTTCCACGGCTGGACCTTTGAAGAACGCCACAATTATGCACAAGCGCTTTGGGCAAGAGGCAACTGCTGGATCACCATTGCGATTCCTGAGATCATTGACATTCTCGACTTGCAAGAAGGAGATGCGTTACGTAGCTTCTTGATCAATACCCTCTTAGACCAACTAACTGCCTTGCAAGAAATGCAAGATGAAAGTGGCCTGTGGCACACCTTGTTAGACGATCCTAGCTCGTATGTGGAGGCTTCTGCGACGGCTGGTTTTGCCTATGGGATTTTAAAAGCCGTTCATAAGCGTTACATTGACAAAGCTTGGGAAGATGTTGCCTATAAAGCGTTAGCCGGTTTGATCGAACAAGTCGCAGAAGATGGAGAAGTCCAAAATGTTTCCATCGGTACTGGAATGGGAGAAGACTTGGAGTACTACAAAAACATTGCGATTACGGCGATGCCTTACGGACAATCACTGACAGTCTTAGCATTTACTGAACTATTGGTTTCATTTTGTTAATTTGAACACCTTACGTAATAAAGAGAGGAGCAGACAAAGATGATCAAAAAAGCGATTCGGATGAAGTTACATCCTGGTTATGAAGCAGAATATGAAAAACGGCATCGCGAACTATGGCCAGAACTAAAAGAGCAGCTCATAGCACATGGGGCGAAAAGCTACCAGATTTTCTTAGATCCAGAAACCCTTGCGTTGTTTGGCTACCTTGAGATTGAAGATGAAACCCGCTGGCAGCAGTTAGCGGCAACCGAGATCAACCAAAAATGGTGGCATTACATGGCAGAACTCATGGAAACAAATTCGGATGATTCGCCAGTGACACAGGAGTTAAGGGAAGTCTTTACGCTGTAAGCTAGTTAAAAACGTTCATTCCTTAAAACGAACACGGTCGCATCAGTTGTTTGAAATCAATCACTGGTTAGTCAAAGAGGTAGTTCGCTCACGAATGTGAGCGGACTACCTCTTTTGTTGAAATAGCAAAACAATGCTTTCGTATAGAAGAAACGTTAAGAGAGAAGTGCTTTTTCTTGCTGCTTCAAAAATTTCTTTGGTGTCATACCAGTAATCTTTTTGAATGTTTGAACAAAATATTCAGGCGCATTGCTAAAGCCCGTCATCGCTGCCACTTCGTAGACTTTGTAGTTTTTCTTCAGCAGTTCTTGTGCTTTTTTGATGCGGTATTCGGCTAATTTTTGATTGAAGCGAATCCCGGTTTCTTTGTAATAGGTTTTTCCTAAGTATTCAGGATTTAAGTACAAAAGATGGGCGGCGATCCATTTCAATGACAATGCTTCATGGTCATAATATTCTTCGATGATCAGGTTGACTTTTTGGGACAGCTGCATGTTCTCGCTATCATCTAAGCTGCCCCGCATCAAATCGATACAGTGAAGCAGCATAAACTGGAGTTCGTGCCAATTATTCAAGAGCATGATCTTTGGGGAATAGTCATCAAAGTAAATGTCTTTTTTGATGCGATGGTTTTCAAAAATTGCCGATAACAAATCGTTGACCTGCAGCCGCAATAGTTGGACAGGGTAAAGCTCCATGCGGCAGGTAGAAAAAAAGTTTTCCGTAAGAACTTGGGCTAAAGTCAGTTCGCCTTTGTCGATCAATGCCAAAAGTTTTTCACGGTATTCCATGTAGAGACTATTTTCATAGACATTTTCTTGTGAGATTTGGGCTTCTTGGATGACTTCAAATGTATCAAAATAAAACTCCTTATCCAAGTTCCGCTTGCCTAAATGATAACTGAGTAAAAATTTTTCGGGAGTTTCGACCCAGCAATTGATAGCGATCCCTTTTCCTAGATGCGCAGCCTGTACCTTCGTTTTAAAAAAGAGATTAAAGGTATTTTCCGTACTGAAGTTCAGGATATAGCCAACTTTGTTTTGATGACCGATCACCAACTCGTGATGGTTCTCATAGCTTTCGATCCGCTTAGCGATGGCGTGATAGAATTTCGAATCAAATAAGTACATACAAAATGGAAAAACGAATGATTCAGGCAGCGGTTCTTCTCCGCAGCTATTGATGTATTGCTCAATTTGTTGTTTTAAATAGAGGGTAGATTCCATTTGGCGACGTTCAGAGCGTTCGATCGTCTCAGCCAACGCTTCTGAAAGCTTGCTCGGAAAAACAGGTTTTTCAAGGAAAAATTTGACTCCTAAAGCCATCGCTTCTTTGGCAAAGGAGAAGCTGCCAAAGCCTGTCAAAATAATGATTTGAATCGCAGGATTGATGGCTTTTAATTTTTTGATCAAGGCAAGTCCATTGACTTTAGGCATATTGATGTCGGTAATCACGATGTCGATGGTGTTTTGCTGACAAAATGCCAAGGCTTCTTCACTGTCTGTATAAATTCCTTTGACCACTAATGGAAAATCAAAAGAAGCAACGAGGTTAGCCACACCATTTGCTATCAAGGGTTCATCGTCAACAACGAGGATGTTTTTCATGTTTTACTCACTCCTTTTAAAGGGGATCACAAAGCGCACCGTCGTCTTTTTGAAGGGAATCGAGGAGACGATGGCTAACGACGCTTGATCACCATAATGCAGTTGCAATCGTTTTTGAATATTGGTCAATCCGATGCCGCCTTCTTTTTCAATCGAGAAGTTGGCTTTAAAACCAGGGCCATTGTCAGAGACACTGACTTGGAGAAAAGTTGCTTGTTGTTCAATCGTAAGGACGAGGCGACACGTTTCCTTCATATCATTGACGGCGTATTTAAAGACATTTTCAATCAATGGTTGAATCAGTAACTTAGGAATCTTAAAGGACAAGTCATTCACCAAAATTACTTCGATATACTCGATCCGTTTCCCGAAGCGAACGTTTTGAATATTGATATAGGCGTGCACGATATCTAACTCATCTTGTAGCGTTGTGAAGTCAGACTTGGTATCGATTTTTTTTCGAAACAAATAGGCAAGGGAGGTGACCATCTCTGAGATCTGCCACTGCTGATTTTCAATGGCGATCCAGTTGATCGAGTCTAACGTATTGTAGAGAAAATGTGGATCTAATTGCGCTTGCAATCCTTTAAATTCGATTTCTTGGGACAATATACGCATTTCATAATTGTCCTTGATCAAGGCATTTAATTCATCGATCATCGTATTGTAGCTTTCATAAAGGACCATGATCTCTTCTTGACTATTTTCTGGGACAGCGAGGGTCTTTAAAGAGGCCAGTTTTTTCGTTTTCCGCAGAACTGCCATTTGCGAAGCCAAGTCAGCTAAAGGGCGGGTCAGCTGATTGCTTATTTTCCGAATCACAACAATAATCAAACATAAAAAAGGCAAACTCACAGCGATGGAAAGGCCTTGTAGTTTATAAAGATCAGCTAAGACTTGATTTTCAGGCAGTAAATAAATGAAGGTCATATTCGGCATCGTCTTCCGATCCATTGCGTAGTAGTACTGGCGATTATCAAACGTCATGGAGCCGATCGATCGCTGGAAGGTTTCCATTTTTTGCTGCAAGGTATTTTGATCCGCAGCGAGGGTTTGCTCGTCATTTGCGGTACTATAAAATTGGTTCTGATACGCCATGAAAAATTGGTTTTGTTCAGAGACAATAGGAAGACTTTCGATCTCGTTACGAAAGAAGGACGTATTGACTAGAAATATCACCGTACCAATATAGGTTAAAGAAAGATCGGCTGTTGAATAGATTTTTCGCAGGTAGACACCTTGAGAAAGGTCTTTTGCAAAAAACCAACTCCCTTTGGCAGGCTTATCGGGCAAAGTCTCGATCATATCTTTGATGGTTTGGCCATTAAAGATATGGTCGGTCTCGGCTAGAAAGTTGATCATGTTTTCGTTCGTTGGGGTAAAGAGATAGACGTTTTGAATCGTTGATTCATTGCGTACGAGGGCGTTGATTTCTGCACTTAAGGCATTCTTTTGGTCGATCGCCTCTAAGGATTGTAAGGAATCTTGTGCCAAGATCCTTTGTAGGCCATTTTGGATCGGTGCACTATCGATAATGCGAAAAGAGAGGGTTTCGACGGCAGTTAAACGTTTGGCGATATTTGTTGAAATGATCGAGACATCTTTATACGCAGCTTCTTTCAGCTGCACCATGTAGACTTGTCGCCAAACTAAGGTCAGGAGAACAGCCAATGAGACGATAATTGCCACCGTCGCAAAAAAAACAAAATGTAACTGTCGCTCAAAAGGCTGCTTTTTAAAATGATTGATCAGCTTCTGGGACTTCATGGACACTGCCTCGCTTTGCTTGCAATTGTTTGGTTTTTTCAATCATCTGACCATGAAAAAATTCAGCGAAGAACAAGAAAATCACCAGTCCAAAGACGAGTAACAAAGAGGTTTTGGCAGTCAATAAGAGAAACAATAAATACCAGGTAAACAACAAGGCAAGGCCTTGCAGTGGGTAGCGAAAGACTAGAAAGATACTAACGTACAAGGTCTGTTTCCAAGCGTGTTGTTCGGCTTTGGCATAGGTCATAAAGCTGATGAATGCAGTGTAGAGGAGGAGAATCGTTAAAAGTAAATAGACAGGACGCAGCCAAGCCATTTCAGTCGGGAAAAAATGAGTGATCCGTAAGTTAAACAATAACAGGAGTACTGTACTTAATAGTCCAATGCCAAAAAGGGTAAAGGTGCGAAAGGCTTGCTTGTAGGCTTGCCAGAAGGCAACAGCTGAATAGTCATGGCCAGTTTTACGAAAATCATGTAAACATTTGATCGTGACAGCGGTGGCAGGACCGAAGCCAAAGATTCCCAACCCTAACAGGGTAAAGAAAAGCCATAAAAGGTTTAATTTAGCAAAATAAGCTGTTACCGTAAAAAGACGAAACAGTCCGGTTTGTATTTTTTTCATTGTTTCCACCTACCTTGTTTTTTGAAAAGTAAGCCTTTTCAACGCTAGTATAGCATAGTATATTGGAAAAAATAGAGCATGTCTGTTTTTTTACATTTTTCATCTGTTTTTCTATTTTTTTCTAGCTATTGCCCGTGAAGGCTTAGCCTTCAGCAAAAACGACAGTCTAGTTTTTCACATATTTGCTCTTGTTTTTTCATTTTTATTAACGAGGATTTCCATTACAATCACCTTGTAAGCGCAAACAAAAAGGAGTGTAGAAGAATGAAGAAAACTTTTTTTAAAGCAGCGAGCTTGTTGTTTCTTGGTGCGACCTTAGCAGCTTGTGGCAACAACGGAAATAGTAGCGGAAGCTCAGAAGCTGATACAGATGGGAAAACGACGATTTCCTTTACCTGGTGGGGCTCAGAAGTCAGACACGAGAAGTATATCGAATCGATCAAAGAATTTGAGAAACAAAATCCTGACATCAAAGTTGAATATGAATATGGTTCTTGGGATGACCATTGGAAAAAACTAGCAACAAAAGCGGCTTCTGGAGAATTACCTGATGTGATCCAGATGGATGTGCAGTACATTGCGCAATATGGAACGAAAAATCAATTAGCAAATATGTCGGAATTTATCGGCAATGAGATTCAAACCGATGATATCAAAGAATCGATTTTAGCAACTGGCGAGTTAGATGGAAAAGTTTTTGGCATACCAACTTCTGTCAATACGATGGCGATGCTCTACAATCCATCATTGGTAGAACAAGGGGGCACTGGGATCGACTTTAGCAATTATACCTTCGATGACCTTGTAGAAAGTACGGCAGCGATCGCTGAAGCAACCGGTGATTATGGTTGGAATGATAACAATGACAACAGTACGATTTTGCAATACTTTTTACGTACTAAAGGCGAAGATCTATACCAATACGATGCGGACGGCAAACCAGAGATCGGTTTTACCAAAGAAAACTGGGTTGAATTTATGGGGGCTATCGCGGACCTTACGGAAGCCAAAGCAATGCCAACCGCAGAAGTGACTAGCAATGCCAACAGTATGGATCAATATCCGTTTTCACAAGGAAAAGCAGCCTATATGATGACTTGGTCCAATCAATACTTGACCTATAAGGCCTCCGCCGCAGAAGATGTCGAAATCAACTTGGCTCGTCCATTCGACTCAGAAAACGGGGCGATGGCGTATCGACCAGGGTTCTTTTATTCGATCGCGAATGCTTCTGAATCAAAAGAAGCAGCTGCGAAGTTTGTTGACTTTTTAGTGAATAGTGAAGAAGCCAATAAGATCATCGGTACTGAGCGGGGAATTCCTTCTAATGATGCCATCAAAGAATTGCTTTATGCCGACATGACACCAGAAGAGCAAGAGTCCTCTGATTTCTTAGATGATATTGCAGACATCGTTGGTGATCCATCCCCAATCCCACCAATTGGGTTTGCTGAAATCAACACGTACTTTAAAGAGCTGTACGCAGAGATCACTTATGGCACGATGACACCAGAAGAAACCTATGATGCCTTTACGCAACGCTGCGAAGAAATTTTTGCAGAAAACTATCAATAAGCATAGCTGCGGCGCCTTTACTGACTTTTTCAGTAAAGGCGTTTTTTTAGGAGAAACAATGGAAGCAAAAAATATAGGTCCTCTAGTTTTTCACATTTCTGTGCTTTTTTTTCTATTCATTCTTAAGAAGCACTTCGTTAAAATCAACTTGTAAGCGTAATCAAATATAGGAGGTAGGAAGTGAAAATTATGGAACTACAATCAAAATCACCCACGGCAAAAGAACCTGGGAAACTCAAAAGCTGGTTTAATCGATTACCAGAATCTAAACAGAATATGGTTACAGGCTACTTATTTATCTCACCCTTCATCATTGGCTTTTTTGCTTTTATTATCGTCCCGATGGGGATTTCTCTTTTTATGTCTTTTCATGACTATGATTTATTGACAGAGGCGCAATTTGTTGGCTGGAATAACTTTAAAACGATTTTTACGAATGATCCCAAGTTTGTTCAGTCACTGACTGTTACGCTGAAATATGTTGTGTTGGCAGTTCCTTTACGGTTGATCGTCGCATTAGCAGTGGCAATGCTGATCAACCGCCCATCGAAATTAAGCGGCGCTTATCGGGTATTATTTTATATCCCTTCGATTTTAGGTGGGAGCGTAGCGGTCTCGATCATGTGGCGGAATCTTTTTGGCGATTCAGGATTGATCAATGGCGTGCTAGCGGCGATCGGCTTAGACCCGATCTACTTCTTTAAAAGTCCTGGCTTAGCGTTGATGACCTTGATTTTATTAGCAGCGTGGCAATTTGGCTCGTCGATGTTGATTTTCTTATCCGGTTTGAAAAATATTCCAAAAGATTATTACGAAGCGGCGGAAATTGATGGGGCAGGAAAAATCAGACAGTTTTTCAATATCACGGTTCCAGTCCTGACGCCAATCATCTTTTTTAATCTGATCTATCAAACGATCATGGCCTTTTTGACGTTTACACCTGCGTTTATCATTTCGAATGGGACGGGTTCACCCCGTAACGGCACGTTAGTCTATTCCTTGTACATGTATCAACGAGCCTTTACCGATTTCAAAATGGGCTATGCTTCAGCCTTAGCGTGGATTTTACTGGTCATCGTTGGGTTGATTACGATTCTGTTATTCGCAACATCGAAATTTTGGGTGTTTAAAGAAAACGAGGAGGTTTGATTGATGCGTGAACAAAAACAAAATTATTTCTTTGATGCCGTGATCTTAGTTGCTGCATTACTGATGCTTTATCCGATTTTCTGGCTGCTGTTTAGTGCCTTTAAACCTAGTAGTGACATTTTTCGAACGGCAACAGAGTTGATCCCCCGAAGCTGGACGTTAGAAAACTTTACCAAAGGCTTTGAAGGAATCGCAGGGATTCCCTTCATTCGCTATATTTTCAACTCGTTGCAAATCGCGTTGATTTCAATGGTAGGGGCGGTCTGCTCTTCGGCTGTCATTTCTTATGGATTTGGTCGAATTCCTTTCAAAGGAAAAGGCTTTTGGTTTGCTTGTATCTTGGTCACGATGATGCTGCCGCAAGAGATCATCATGGTACCTCAGTATCTTTGGTTTAATCAATTAGGCTGGCTTAACTCGATTCGTCCGGTAACCGTTCCTTCATACTTCGGACAAGCCTTCTTTATTTTTATGATGGTCCAATTCGTCTCTGCGATCCCGACAGATTTAGATGAAGCAGCAAAAATGGATGGCTGTGGACGGGTCGGTATTTTCTTCCGCGTGATTCTACCGTTGATGAAGCCTTCCTTGGCAAACGCTGCGATCTTCTCTTTCTATTGGAAATGGGAAGAACTGATCGGACCGATGCTGTACCTCACACGTCCGCAAAACTACACGGTATCGATTGCCTTAAAGCAGTTCCTGGATGCTAGCAGCACCTCCAATTGGGGAGCGATGTTCGCGATGTCTGTGGTCTCCTTGCTACCTGTGTTGATCATCTTCTTTATTTTCCAAAAATACATTGTTGAAGGCATCAGCACGACTGGTCTTAAATAAGTGTGGAAAAAGATATTCGCTGTTTTGGAATATCTTTTTTCTATTGAATGAATTCGTTGAAGAAAGGACAAACCGATGGAACCATTTCAAGTAATTGATTTTCATGTCGTACCAAGCACGATCGGTGCCCATCAAGCGACCCTTATTTGGGAGAAGCCGCTGCACGCCCAAGCTATTTTTGGTTATCAATTGTTTTTAGAAAACGATTTGATCCAAACAAGACCAACAAACAAGACGCATTGGACGTTGACAAACTTATCTGCCGATCAAACGTATCAAGTAACGATCATCTGTCTCGATCATCAGGGGTGCCTGCTTACAAATACCGCAGTCACGACGACCTTTCGTACAAAGAAAAAAAGTGTTGTGATAGATGTTACGCAAGCACCCTACCATGCTGATAGCAAAGGCAAAGAAGATAGTACCACCATTCTCCAGCAAGCGATCAACGATTGCCCTAATAATGGCACTGTCTGGATCCCAACAGGGGCGGTGATCCTTTCTGGTGCGTTGGAGCTAAAAAGCAATATGATTTTTCAGGTAGATGGCACATTGCAAGCAAGCCTCGACATAGAAAAGTATCGGGTTGCCCCTCACGAGTATTTAGGAAGCGTGAATCAAGAGGGCTTACCATTAAGCCGTTATGAAGGCTGGGAATTGTTTTGCTTTCGTTCATTGATCAACATTGGGTATATCGATCAAGGCGATCGAGGGCGTATCGTTTGTGAAAATGTCCGTCTTTGTGGCAAAGGGACGATCATTGGTGGCGGGAATCCATTAGGACTGGCGATGCGAAAACCTTATGCAGACCGTGAACAGTATCCAGACTATGTTTCTGATGGAAAACCTGGAAGACGAGTAAGGGGACGTTTGATCTGTATGATGCAGGCCAAAAACATCCATTTGACAGAGCTGACGTTGATTGATCCACCATGCTGGACTGTTCATATGATTTACTGTGACACCGTTGTGACCCATGGGGTGATTATTCAGTCCAAAGGCATCGACAATGGCGATGGATGGGATCCGGATTCTTCGCAAAACTTGCTGATTTTTGACACCGTTTTTGATACGGGTGATGATTGTATCGCAATCAAATCTGGCAAAAATCCAGAAGGAAATCAAATCAATAGACCAGCGAAAAATATTCGGCTGTTTGATTTGGCTATTCGAGGGGGACATGGCATCGCGATTGGTAGTGAGCAATCTGGTGGTGTCGAAAATATCACTTTTCGAGATTGTCAACTGACCAATACGCTTTATGGGCTAGAATTGAAAGCGCAGAATGATCGTGGCGGCTATATTCGTCAAGTGACAATCATTGATTGCCTATTGGATCGTTTCATGGCTCATCCTGTTGCTTACAATGCCGATGGTCAGGCAGCCCAACAGTTACCGATCATTTAGGATATTTTGGTCAAGAATACCCGTATCGTAGGGCAGAACCCTTTGGTCGAGCTAAAAGGGTTTGTCGATGAACAAGCACAGCAGGTTTCACCGATCCAACGCGTTGCTTTTGAGTCAGTTGCCTTTGAATCAGCTAAAGGGCAAAAGAAAATGATTTTTGAACAGTGTCAGGAGATCAGCTTTAAAGAAGCAGCGATCATTGATCGAGCCTCCATAAGTGATGCAATAAGTTGCCAAGAAACAGTCGAGCTTATCCATCATGGGGCAAAAGAAACGCACGTAGAACAATCTTTTGGAAATGATCTGCGTTGGTTTTCCCAATGAGAAACAGTTAGTTAAGCACCTTATTTCCTCCCTTGACAGGTTGCGCCTTTTTGCTTTTGTAGACAAAAAGGCGCATTTTTCTAACAAGAAAGAACGATGCAAAAAAAGACGATCCCCAGAAATCAAAAAGGACTTTCTTTTCCCGCTAAGGGGACTATAGTAAAGAATGTAGGAAAAAAGGACGCCAGAAAGTACATGGGAAAAGACAACGAGATGTGCCAAGAGGAACGCTTTATTTGATGGACAGCGCCAGTAAGAAGCACTCAGTTCTATCCAACGAAATGATAGATGAAAAAAGGTTGGCGATGCGCAATTTTTACAATCATGGGTATCGACAAACCTATCAACAGCTTAAAACAAAAACGTAGGAGGTAAGCAAGAATGGAAGACATCACGCAATTATTGCAACGAGAAATTGACCAAGCATCAACTGTGCAGGGAACAGTGATTACACCACCCGGCGCCTATCAAATCGGCGCACTGTTTTTAAAAAGCAATGTGCACTTGATTGTCTCAGAGGATACGATTCTGTATGGTAGTCAAGAACTGGCCGATTATCCCGAAGTAGATAATCGGGTCGCAGGGATCAATATGAAGTGGCCTGCAGCGATGATCAATGTTTTTCACGCAGAAAATGTCATGATCTCTGGAAAAGGAAAACTTGATGGTCGTGGAGAAACATGGTGGCAAACGTTTTGGGGAACAGATGAAGCCAGCGGGATGATGGCGGATTACGCAAAGAGAGGCTTACGCTGGGCAGCAGATTATGATTGCAAGCGGCCACGAAATATCCTTGTTTATGAAAGTCAGCAAGTAACCATCAAAGATATTTCGTCGGTACAGTCGGGTTTTTGGAATACCCAAATCACGTATTCTCACCACATATTGATCGATGGCATCACGATAGACAATGGAAAAGGGCCTAGTACCGATGGCATCGATATTGATTCCTGTGAAGAAGTCACCATTCAAAATGCTCACATTTCCTGCAACGATGACAATATCTCGATTAAAGCGGGACGGGGGGCAGAAGCCTTAGCCCAGCAAAGAAGCTGTCGGAAAATCACGATCAAAGACTGTCAATTAGGGTATGGTTCAGGAATTGCTATTGGTAGTGAAACTTCTGGTGGGATCGAAGATATCACGATCCAAAAAGTCGTCTTTGAGCAAACTGGCGCAGGGGTTCGGATCAAATCCGCCAATAATCGAGGTGGATTTATACGCAAGGTCACTGCTTCGGATTTAACGATGAAGGATGTTGGCTTTCCTTTTCTCTTACAAACAAATTGGTACCCAGATTATAGTTATCCAGAACTTCCAGCTAATTATGCGGAAGAGATTCCCGACTATTGGCACAAATTGATGGCACAACCAGCTATTCCAGTAGGTTCAGCAAAGGTCTGCGACATTACTATTGAAAACGTGCAAGCTACTAAAATAGGACAACAAAGCGTGCGAGCTTTCTTTATCGAGGCCAGCCCAGCAGAACCGATCTGCAATCTAACATTGAAAAATCTTTCCATCCATGCCGATGAGTTCGGCAAGATTGCAGGGGTTGAGAACTTAAGGATGGTGGAAACGATCGTCACTGCGTTAGCGCCGACCTTGAATCAAAATGATGTGTATGAGCGGTAGTACTCTTTCTGTCAAATATGAATAAGTGGTGATCCGCTTAGTACTACAAAACTGATGAATTATCAAAGAAGACCAATGAGTTGGTCTTTTTTTCATGATAAGGTGTTTCCAAATCTCTCACGAATAAGAACATCAGTACTTAGGCTACCCTTTCTACAATGAGAATTTAAGAATGATAGGAATCAGAAAAACTGCGATAATTAAATTGATTGAGCGAACTAAGAACACGAAGAACTATCTATTCTTTTTTCCTATAATTTACGATACCTGCAAATGTAGAGCAAAACTCCCTACCCAGCCATATATCAATGATTAACAAAAAATGTCAATTGCTGGAAATCCTGCTTTTCGTTATGCTTTTGGTATTGAAAGCGGTTTATTTAATCGGGCTCAACAACAAAATCTAAGGAGGAAAAGTAGTGAAAAAATTAAGTACGATTCTTGGTTTGGGGTTACTATCAGTCGCCTTTTTGTCGGCATGTGGGAAGGAGGAAGCAGGTTCCACAACAGATTATGATACGATTTCGATTTTATCGCCGTACATTGAAACTGAACCACCTGCAAGTGACAACGAGATTTTGAAGCAATTAGAAGCTTACACTGGCAAAAACATTGATATTACCTGGGCACCCAATACATCCTACGAGGATAAAATGAATATTACGTTAGCTTCAGATGATATTCCAGAAGTGATGGTCATTCAAGGAAAATCAGGAGGATTTATCAAGTCAGCAGAAAATGGCGCTTTTTGGGATTTGACCGACTATTTAGCTGATTATCCTAATCTCTCTCAATCTAACGAGGATGTTTTGCGTAATTCTTCTGTGAATGGCAAAGTGTACGGAATTTATCGGAAACGTGATGCGATGCGGACGGCGGTGATCATCCGGAAAGATTGGTTAGAAAACTTAAACTTAGAGGTACCAGAAACGATCGATGATCTCTATGAGGTTGCCAAAGCATTTACTGAGAACGATCCCGATGGGAATGGTGAAAATGATACGTTTGGTTTGATTATTCCCCAATGGCCTGGCTCGATCAATTCAAATAGTCCTTACGATGTGTTAGCTACTTGGTTTGGGGCAGGAAATGCTTGGAAAGAAATAGACGGCACTTTAGAGCCATCCTTTATGCAACCAGAATACCTAGAATCAATGCAATTTGTTAAAGATATGGTGGAACAAGGCTATGTCAATCGTGATTTTGCAACTATGGCAGCAGATAAATGGGATGAGCCGTTTATCAATGGACGTGGTGGGATCATTATTGATACGTATTCACGAGCAGCACAAATCAGTAATAAATTATTGCAAGCTGGAGAAGAAGACCTCGTCGTCTTTACAGGGAATTTAAAAGATAATAACGGTACGATGAATGCGTTACCGACAGATGGCTATTCTGGTTTCTTGGCGATTCCTAAGTCGAGTGTCCAGACAGAGGAACATCTAAAAGAGGTGTTGACGTTCCTTGATAAATTAAATGATAAAGAAGCACAGGTATTGCTGAACAACGGAATTGAAGGAATTAATTTCGAAGTAGTGGATGGAATGTCCGTCGCACTAGAAGGATCAGAAGCTGAAGCGCTAGCCAATGCGGTCAAAGGGTACTCACAAATTGGGATGAATGTAACGGAAGATACCCTGTACTATATTGCTAAACCTGATACAGAAGCGGCTACTGAAAGCTATGAAAAACGATTGTCACTGATGGAAGCTGACTTAGAGCACGCTGTCTTTAACCCAGCAGCCTCCTATAATACAGATACGTATGTAACGAAAGGGGCACAGCTTGATCAGATCATTAGTGATGCACGGGTTCAATTTATTGCAGGACAAATCGATGAAGCGGGATGGGAAGCTGCGATCGAACTTTGGAAGAATCAAGGAGGCACGCAGCTGATGGAAGAAACGAATGCCCTTCATCAAGCACAATAACGACAGTCGAAGAAGGTTGAGTGGATCTTGCTCTCAACCTTTTTCTTTTTCAATGATTTTTTCAGCTAATTATTCAGCTAATAAAATGGAGTACTATTCAGGTGAGACGAGACAGGTAGTAAGAAATCAGAAAAGAAAAAATGGAAAAAAACAGGTGAAAAACCTAATATAACGCTTGATATCAAGGAATTCAAAAAAAGTCAATTGTTAGAAATGTAGGTCAAGTTTACTATGAAAAGAGAAAAGTAGCTCATATACGCATAAAAGGAGAAGAAGAAATGGTAGCGAAATTGATCTATGAAAATCCGCTGAATCAAGCAGCAGATATTCAACACTTTATTGCTGAAGGAGAGCCCAAAATTACTTTCCAAGACGGGATGATTCTGGCAAATACGTATTCTGAAGAATCAAACAAACAACCACATTTTGTTTTATGGCTGCCTCAACAATTTCCAGCGGACCTACGAATCACCTGGCAGTTTCAACCACTGGCTGAACCAGGTTTATGTATGCTCTTTTTTGCAGCAGCCAATCGCAAGGGTGGCTCGATCTTCGATTCTGGAGTACCCAAACGAACCGGGGCATATCCCGAGTATCATTCTGGTGGGATCAATGCTTACCACCTTTCTTATTTTCGAAGAAAGTATGAGGAGGAACGGGCGTTTGAAACGTGTAATTTGCGCAAAAGCCATGGGTTTCATCTGGTCGCCCAAGGCGCAGACCCACTTCCGAGTGTAGCAGATGCCCGAGGGTTTTATCACCTAAAAATCGATAAGGTAGGTGCAACGATTTCCTTTTGGATCAACGAATTATTGGTGTTAAGGTACCTTGATGAAGAACAGTTTGGTCCCGTATTAACCAAAGGAGCGATCGGATTTCGGCAAATGGCGCCAATGAAGGCCCGCTATAAAGACTTAAAGGTATATTCCTTAGAGGAGGAACGGTGATGAATTGGCAGAAAGCATATCAAGCAGCAGATTTTGTCTTTTATTGTTTGCTGATAAATGTAACCGTTATTATAGGTGCACTAGTAGGTGGGATCATCTTTGGACTGGCGCCTAGCGTACAAGCAGGATTCCACGTAGCAAAGAAAACCCTTAAACAGGAATCGCCGTCTTTTTTTCAAACGTTCTTTGGGTATTACCGCAGGAACTTTTGGCGATCGAATCGCTTGGGCTTACCGATCATTCTCTTTTATTTGTGCCCCATGGTGGTGATCCAGCAAGGATTTTTAGCGGCATTGACTCAAACAGGCTTGATCCTATTAATCGTTAGCCAATGCGTCGCGATCGCTGTGATCAATACATTGCTTAGCATGTACGAATATTATGTGCTCCCAACGAAGAAGTACCTAGGCGCTTCGCTACGCTTTCTTTTTTTTCAACCTATTGGCACCTTTTTAGGCGTCCTTTGGTTTGGGATTTGTAGTACGATCAGCTTTTTTCTCCCCGGTCTCCTGCCATTTTTAAGTATTGGGATGTGGATCATTGGCACAATGGGGATTTACTTGAAATTATTTGATGAAAATGAACAAAAGCTAAAGCAACAAAACGATGCAGTTCAACCTGCAGAGAGGGAAGAGGAGGAAATCGAACATGGCATTGAAATGGCTCAAAAATAAACCTAAGGGAAAACGTGGGCTGAGTTTTGGGTATCCATGGGAAAAAGGGGCTTTACAACCTGAGGTTCTAAGTGAGGAAATGTTTTTGCTGGGTGAGGAGCCGCTGCAAACGAAAGTACTGGCTTACTGGCCAGATGGCAGTGTGAAATGGACAGGACACAGTGGTCTGGTGGCAGAAACGACGCAGTTACTTTTTCAAAGAAAACAGCGTGTCCAGAAGAAAGAGGCGATTGCTAGGGAAGCTTACAACGGTATTTATTTTGACAACGGTACGATCAAAGGCTTCTTCCCGAAACATGGGGAAGGGAAAAATGTATTGGACTGGGTAGCGGTCAATGGGCAGAAAAAATTGCAAGATCTTCACGCAATCCTGCAATACCAAAACAAAAAGGTGCAGTCCAAAGTAACGGACTTGATGTTGGAAGAAAATGGTTCCGAGAAAGCCGTTATCAAAGTATCGGGCGTCATCGAGATCGATCAAGAAGTGGTGCAAGAGTTTATTTTACGGTTCCGCATCTTTCGCGAAATCAGCAAATTGGAAATCATTCATACGGTCATTATCATCAAACCACTTGCTTATGAAGGCATGGGGATAGCATTTGATTATGCGTTGACAGGTGAAAATTGGAATCGACAAGTCAAATTTATTGCAGATGCTGTGTATCATGAAGCGGCGCAATTGTTACTTTCACGTCGACACTATCAGCAAAACATTCCCTATCAAGAACAAGCCAGTGGACAGCTCGTTTCATTGACCCCAGCGGACGAGCCGATGCTGTCTCATGCGGTGGAAAATGCTATTTGGGACAATTTTCGGGTCAATCAAATCAATCATCGGTCATTTGAATTAGAAAAACAGACCGAAGCTGGGTACTGTTGGTTGCCCATTGGGGATGGCGAGCATTATTCAGGTACCTTTTACGCTGGGGGAGAAACCGGCGGCGTTGCTTGCAGCATGGAGAAATTTTGGGAAAAAGCACCATCTGCGATCGAGGTGGCAGGCATCACCCAAAAAGCAACCCAAATCACGATGTGGCAGTGGTCACCGAATGCCAAGCCAATGGATTTTCAGCACTATTCCAAACGGGATCATATGCTTAGCGGATACGAAGGAATGGAAGAGATTCGTTCGACGGCAGTTGGTGTAGCAAATACGACGCGTTGTTGGTTGGATCTTTATGAAGAAGCCCCGTCAGAAGAAGTGTTGCTGGGCTTAGCTCAAGAAAACCAAGAACCTGCCCAGATCGTTTCATTGCCAGAGCGTTATCAAGAGACGAAGGTTTTTGGCAGGATCAGTTTACCAGACGAATCAACGAAAACGAAACAATTGCTGGAGCAACAATTGGCTAAGATGCGGCAATTCTATTTAGCAGAAGTCCAACAAAGAGGTTGGTATGGCTATTGGAACTATGGTGATGTCATGCATACCTATGATCAGTTTCGACACCAATGGCGCTACGATCTTGGTGGGTACGCTTGGCAAAACACTGAATTGGTCCCTAACATGTGGCTTTGGTTAGATTTTTTACGGACTGGTGATCCAAGCGTCTACTATCTGGCTGAAAGCATGACGAGACATACTTCAGAAGTCGATCAGTATCATGCTGGTGAATACAAAGGATTGGGGTCTCGGCATAATGTCGTTCATTGGGGCTGCCAAGCCAAAGAAGTTCGAATTTCAATGGCGGGTCTGCATCGCTACTACTACTATTTGACAGCGGATGAACGTATTGGGGAGGTCATGGAACAAGTCAAAGACAATGAAACCTATGCTTTTGATGCGTTACCACCGATGCGCGAGTTTTATGAACGAGAAACGAAGCGGATACCGATCCGAATCGGACCAGATTGGGCTGCGCTAGTCTCGAACTGGTTTACCCAATGGGAACGGACGAATGATCCTGTTTACCTTGAAAAAATTCGCACAGGAATCACCTGCATCAAAGCCATGCCCCAGCGCCTTTTGTCTGGTCCCACAGTGTTATTTGATCCGCAAGACAAAACCTTGTCTTATATGGGAACAGGGAATTTTGGCGGCTATCACATGGTCATTTCCTTTGGGGCGCCGCAAGTTTGGTTAGAACTTGCTCAAGTGCTGGAAGACCCCGAGTGGACAGAGATGTTAGGGGAGTTTGGCTGGTTTTATAGCTTGAGTCCTGAGAGAAAAGCAGAAGAGTCAAACGAGGTACTGACGGAACCTCATTTTGCCTGGCCAATGTTTGCGTCGACGATGATGGCCTTTGCTGGGCGAGTGCGTAACGATCGAGCAATCAGTCAAAGGGCTTGGCAGTTATTGCTTGATAATGACAAATCGGGTGTTCCATTGCCGATCGAAGCGACCATTGAAGCAGCGACAACGTGGAAAAAAATAAAAGAAATGCCGTGGGTATCGACCAATGTGTTGTCACAGTGGGGACTAAATACGATTTGTTGTTTAGCACTGATTGGAGCGGAATTAGAGGAGGAGAATGAATGGAAACAACAATAAAAAAAGTGCCGAAAACGAAAGAGCAATGGGGGAGTTTTCTCAACCATTTTAAACAAAATAAATGGCTCTATATTTTGACGATTCCCGGGATCATCTATTTTGCAGTATTTCGTTATGCACCGATGTATGGGTTGATCATTGCTTTCAAAGATTATGTGCCTTTTTTAGGAATCGCAGATAGTCCATGGGTCGGAACACAAAATTTTATGGATTTCTTCAATAATCCTGATTTCTTTCGGATCTTGTGGAACACGTTGATGATTGCCTTTTTAAACATCTTCTTTTCGTTTCCAGCACCCATCTTTTTGGCACTGTTACTGAATGAATTGCGCAACAAGCTGTTTCAGCGGACCATTCAAACCTTCGTCTATGTACCACATTTTCTTTCATGGACGATCGTCGTTAGTCTTTGGCATATCTTATTCAACATCGATCATGGAGCGATCACTCAATTTATCGCTTCGTTGACAGGCGTTGAAATCGACTTTCTCTCAGACCCGCAATGGTTCCGCCCCATGATCGTGATGCAATCGATTTGGAAAGAGATCGGTTGGGGGACTATTATTTATTTAGCTGCCTTATCAGGTGTGGATCAGGAGCAATACGAAGCCGCAATCATGGATGGTGCAGGACGTTTCCGACGTGTGTGGCACATTACTTTACCTGCGATTCGTTCGACGATCATCATTATGCTGATCATGCGGATCGGGTCGATTTTGTCTACTGGGTTTGATCAGATTTTCTTGATGACCAATCAGTTGAACCGAACAGTAGCAGATGTTTTTGATACGTATGTGTATATGATGGGGATTACCAATGGCGCTTACAGTTACTCAACAGCCGTCGGATTATTTAAATCGATCGTTGGGATCATCCTCGTACTTTGTACCAATAAATTAGCGAAACGCTTTGGCGAAAGCGGCTTATACTAAGGAGGAAAAAGATGGCTACTTTACACAATACGAAAGCAGGGAAAATATTTGATATTTTTAATGCGCTATTTTTGGCATTAATTGGGTTATTCATGGTGATTCCTTTTATTTATGTGATCGCCGGTTCATTTGCTACGGAGTTAGAATTGACCACTCGCTCGTTTTTCTTATGGCCAAGCGAGATCAGTCTCGACTCCTATCGCTTTATTTTTTCAACCAACACCTTTATCCGTAGTTTGCTTGTAACGGTCGGCGTTACCATCGTTGGCACGCTGGTGCAGCTTTTCTGTACCTTCACCTTTGCCTATCCTTTATCACGCAAGCACCTAAAAGGACGGAACACCTTGTTGAATCTCGTGATTTTTGCAATGCTCTTTTCAGGTGGGATGATCCCAACGTTTATCGTGGTTAAAAATTTAGGACTGATCAATTCTTATTGGGCATTGATTTTGCCAATCGCGATCAATCCCTTCAACTTAATGATCATCAAAAACTTTTTCCAAGAAATGCCGATCGAATTGGAAGAATCCGCCAAGATGGACGGCTGTACGGAACTAGGGATCTTATGGAAAATCATTTTGCCTTTATCAAAACCAGTGATCGCGACCTTCACCCTTTTTTACGCCGTTGGTATCTGGAACGACTTCATGAGTGGATTGCTCTATATCAACGATTCAGCAAAATGGCCGATTCAGTTATTGTTAAGACAGATCACGATGGCGTCCAGTGGTGCCAATGCGTTAGCAAGTATGGACCCCAACTATGTGCCGCCGGAACAAGGAATCAAATTTGCAGTCATCATTGTGGCGACTTTGCCAATTTTGATCTTCTATCCGTTTTTGCAAAAACATTTTGCCAAAGGAATGCTGATTGGATCCGTCAAAGGATGATACACTTCAATAGTTGTGGATAGGTTGTCATGCGTTTTTTCGCATGACAATTTGTTACATAAAATCTATTACAAGGGTGTTTGGGAATGAAGTACTTTAAAACAGGCGGTTTTCATCGAAAACTGCAGCTAGCCAGTCTATGGATCGTCGTGCCGCTATTAGCCGTTGCAATCTTTTTGCATGCCTATTTGATCGGACCATTACAACGATCGTATCAAGAACTAAATAATCGCCAAGTCGAAGGAATCGTTAGTAACATCAACCAACAGTTCTCGCAGCTGGAAGTGACTTTAAGCGTTTGGGGGCAATCGTTTCAAAGGCGCTACCAAGAAGATTTACTGGAAACGACAAATTATCAGACGTTGATCCAGCTGTCGGAAGAATTGTTTTACTTAACAAATAGCTCCAATTATGTCAATCGAATCGGTATTTATTCACTAGGCGAGACGCCTTTTGGGATTGAAAGTGGCGGCACGTATGAATTAACGCTCGAGCAAACCAAAACAGCATTTGAACGCTATCGGATCGATAATGGTAGGCAGTATCAGTGGAAGATCATTGAAGAAGAGGATGAATTGATTTTTGTACAAAACATTGATGGCCAAGGCGAAGATCAGCCTAAAATTTTTTTAGTTGCAACGATCGACGAGCAATCATTGTTAAAGTATTTTTATGATACCCAAATTGAAAATGGACTCGCAGCGATTTCCTTTAATCATGAGAGTTTTCGTTTTATTGGCGATCAGAACTTAGCGAATGTTATCCAACCGCTGAGTGAGGAGCATCAAGGAACCTGGGTCGAATCGATCAATGGCAATGATTATAGCATGATCGCCGTAAACAGTACGCGACTCAACCAAATATGGACGTTTTATACCGTCGTTCCCTTAGCATTGATTACCGAGCCAGTCACTCATTTGGCTAGAGTGCTGATCGTCGTAAGTATTCTTTTTATTGCTTGTGTGGCAGTCATGAGTCTCTTTTTGGCAAAAAAACAATACCAACCTTTTGAAAAAACGATGGATCAGCTCTTTGGTAATACCCAATGGAAAAAAGAAAACGATCTGGAGTTTTTGGTGGACCGTTGGGAACAATTAAGTCGGGAAAAAGGATTGCTACAAAATCAGGCGGAACGCTTTCAAGATTCGCTCAAGCGGCAAGTGATCCAACATTTGATGGAAGGGTATTATGGCTATTTATCAGAGGAAGAATCGCAACAATTACTGCAGCAAAAAAACTGGCGCTTAAGTGACCAAGGGTATCGCTTGTTTTATTTCCAACTCAATGATCTATTAAGCAATCAAGCAAATTCACAAGATGAAACCCACATTTTGTTTGCGTTAGAAAACATTATAGCGGATGTCACAGCCATGTTTTTCCCAGAATCAACCATCTTTTCGTCAAATGAAGGACGGATTTTGGTTTTTGTGGTCAATCAAGAGCAACAACTGACAGATTACTTCACGATGGTCACCAAGCAAATCAATTTGATCGTCTGCCGTTATGTCACCATCGTTAGTTCGCAACAAGAAACTGAGATTCGCAAGTTGCCTGAAGTTGCCCAACGTCTCAAAAAGCAAATCCATCTGCAACAGTTGATTCCCGAAAATCAAGTGCTTCAAGGAGAGAACATGCGCCCGCTGCCGAAGTATTCTCTTTCGCAAGAAAATTTGATTTTAACAGCGCTGAAAAGTGGCTATCATGAAGAATTGCAACGAAGTCTCCAGCGGTTTTTAGAACAGGTCGTTGCAGAAAACAATCAACAGGCTGCGGTGATCTATGTGATCAATCGACTGTATGATCAAGTCGATTACCTTTTAAATGAAAATGGGGTCTCACGAACGGATTATGTATCGAAAACGGTTGTGTTAGAACGAATCGAACGACTTTTGGACATCAATCAGATTCAAGCCTTTTTGTACCATCATTTCTTAAAGCCCGTCTCCATCCTCTGGCAAGAAAATGTCGCTAATTCTTATAGTGAAATGATCCAAAAAGTAGCGGAGTACATCCAATCTGATTTTCGCAATGAACAAATTTCGTTAGAATATGTTGCGGATCGTTTCGAAGTCGACCCAATCTTTTTGAGTAAGGAGTTCAAGCGTGCCAAGCAGGTCAACTTTATTGATTATTTAACTAATGTTCGCATCGTAGAAGCAAAACGGCAGTTGCTCGAAACCGATCACCAAATCAATGAAATCGCCGAAAACCTTGGGTATAATCCCAGCTACTTCAATCGTTTATTTAAAAAGTGCACGGGAATGACCCCAGGACAATATCGAAAAGGTCAGAGCTGATCACTGTTGGTTGCTGCGGAAAAGCTCGTATTTTCGCAGCTTTTGCTCTGATTTTTCCATGTTTTCATCAGCGAATGTTTTGTATAATAGAAAAGAAAGCGATTTCTAATGCAGCTTAAGTTCAACAAGAAAACCAGCGGACTTGTCAAAGCTGTTGGAAATCTGATAGTAAATAGATGGAGGAAGAAAAGAAATGAAAATCGTTCTAGGCGGAGATTCAACCGTGGCGGATTATCCCCTTGATCAACAGCCAATGATGGGCTGGGGACAAGCCTTACCAAGCTATCTATCCCCAGAAGTAAACGTACGCAATTTTGCAAAAAACGGCAGTACGACTCGTTCGTTTATCGAAGAAGGTTTGTTTGAGCAGCTCCTGCAAGAAGTCGAACCGAATACAGTCGTCCTACTGCAATTTGGACATAATGACCAAAAAGAGAAAAACCATGTCACGATGGAGGCATACATTGCTCATTTAACAGACATGATCCGTCAGATCAAAGAAAAAGCAGGAATCCCGATCCTGTGTACACCTGTTGAACGGCGGGTAGGAGAAGAGGGACGACTGGCGCATACGTTGTCAGTATTTTTACCTGTCTTAAGAGAACTTAGTCGAACGGAAGAAGTAGTTTTGTTTGATTTAAATCGCTATACCTATCATTATTATGACACATTAGGACTAGAAGCTTCCAAAGCACTCTTTGTTTGGTTAGCACCGAATGAGCACTCTAATTATCCTGCAGGTCTTGCAGATGATACCCACTTTTCAAAGCTCGGGGCGCATATGATCGCTCGCTACGTGGCGATTCGTTTACAGGCGTTTTTCCATGAGCAACCACTTTTTCCTGATATTTATTATGGCGCCTGCATGTATCCAGAAGTCTGGTCGGAAGAAATCATGCAAAGTGATAGTCACACGATGAAAACGTTGGGCATGAATTTTGCTAGAATTGGGGAATTCATGTGGCGTGACTTGGAGCCTAAACCTGGAGAATATGATTTTGCGTTGTTGGAACGTACGCTAGAACAGTACCAAGCAAATGGCATCGATGTTTGCTTATGTATTCCAACGCCAACTCCGCCCCGCTGGTTTACAAAACAGTATCCAGAAGCATTAATCACTAATCAAGATGGGACGAAGATGCATCATGGCTCAAGACAGCATGTCTGTACCAACAACGAGGACTTTCGCCGTTATGCCTATCGTTTGACGAGAAAAATCGCTGAGATTGCCGAAAAACATGAAAATGTCGTTATGTTGCAATTGGACAATGAGTTTAAATGTCATGTCGATCTATGTTACTGTAGGACGTGCCAAACGCGGTGGAATACGTATTTAAAAGATAGCTATCAATCCGTGACCAACCTCAATGAGTGTTGGGGAACGAAGGTGTGGAGTGAGTGGTATGACGCATTTGAGGATGTCGTCTTGCCACTAACGACCCCATTTTTGCATAATTCTTCCCTGATGAATGCCTTTCGCCGCTTTACCACCGATACGTTGAATGAGTTTGCGCATGATCTTTGTCATTTTATCCGAATGGAGACCGCGTTACCCATTACCCATAACTCCGCTTTTGGGTTTAACTTGCAAAATGATGAGCTATTTGCTGATTTAGATATTGCTGGTTTTGATACGTATGCACCGGCAGACAATTATCCAGCGTATACGATGAACTTGGATCGTTGGCGGAATGTCAAACCGCGCAACAAGGAAATGTTATTGTTAGAAACTTGTACTGCCAATGCTGGTCATATTGAAAACTATGCAGCACCTCGTCCTCATGGGTTTGTCACAAGTGAAGCGTTCATTGGCTATGCAGGTAATTTGAAATCCTTCTGCTTTTGGCATTTTCGTGGACATCGCTATGGTGTGGAGCAACCCCATAGTGCCGTGTTAACTGCTTGGGGAGAGCCAGATCGTGGGTATGAAGAGGTAGTTCGGATTGGCGAACTAAGACAACAGATCGCACCACTTTTAGCGGAAACGAAGTATGTATCAGCAAAAATAGCCATCATGTACTCGGATTACTCGAAACGCTTTTACACGATCGATCATGGGGGTGTTTATGATTATCGCAGCCTATTTACCGAATTTTACGGCAGTCTGATTCGCCAAGGGATTCGTGTAGAAATCATTCAAGAAAATAGTCCGTTAGAAGAGTATGATGTTGTTCTTGCCCCATTTGTTCGTTGGATCAGTCCTACTTTGCTGAAAAAATTTGCCGCCTTTACCGAAGCAGGAGGCAAGCTGATTTTAGGCCCGATGACGGGGGATCGGACCAAAGAGCTGGCGTGGCCAGCGACAAATGGCTTAGATCGTTTAGGAGAATGGCTCGGGTTTGATCAAATCCAGCAGCTTACGGTGAAAGGACTGGCTTATCAGCTAACCTATGATGGCCTAGAAGAACCTTTGGATCATTTGGTCACAGTTTTTCACTGCCCAGAAGATTGGGAAACGATTGGACGAGGGAATGACCAAACGCTACTAGCTAAGAAGCAACTGGCTCAAGGAGAGATCATCTATTTAGGTGCGCTACCTAGCAATTTAACAGACAGTTTGATATGGCAGTCGTTTTGTCGCAAAGAACTTTTCCCTTATGAATCAGATCACCAGTTGATCAAATGTTCGGAAGGTGTGATGAAGTATCGCAGAGAGTCAGCGACCCATGTCCAACTTTGGATCAGTAACTTAGGTATGACGACAGCTGACTTTACCTTACCTCTCCCCGGATTCGAACGCTTGTCAGGGGAAGCGCTGACGCGCGGTAACCATAGGCTAAAACCTTATGAAAATTTGATTATTGAATGGGAAAAAACAGTAGAAAGCGAGGAGTCAGATGATTCATTTAGCCATCCGAGGGCATGACCTTTCAGGAGAATATACACCAAAGCAGCTAGCACAAGCGGTAGGTGCAAAGAAAATAAAAAACGTTCAGTTTGCCTTGAATGCGTCTTTTCCAGACCTAAGTGCTCCTGAAAAGATGAATCCAGGTATGGGGACCTTCTTCAAGAATGAATTCCAAGAACAAGGCGTTCAAATCGCTTTGTTAAGTTGTTATAGTAACTTGATTCATCCCGAACCAGGGGAACGAGAAAAAATCTTACAGAAATTTGAGCGCTATTTATTCCATGCCCGTTATTTTGGTGCCAGCATGGTGGCTTCAGAGACAGGCTCAGTCATTGCCACGCTGGGATATAGCGAAGAGAATTTTTCGGATGAGGTTTTTGAAGACTTGATCCATGTGATCCAGCGACTCGTTCGAGTGGGAGAAAAATATCGAATCATGGTAGGGATCGAAGCTGGACTGAATCATCCGCTGTATTCGAATCAGCGCATCGCCGAGCTGATTGAACGTGTTCCTTCTGATTATTTAGGCATCATTTACGATCCAACGAATTTGATCACCGCAAAAACGGCTGCTGATCAAGTCGCATTGGTAGAAGAAGCATTTACTCTTTTCGGAGAGAAAATCGTCTGCTTGCACCTAAAGGATTTTCAACTCTCGGGAGAAGAGGTGATCCCTGTCCCGTTAGGTGAAGGACAAATACGGTATCCAGAAATTTTACAGCTTCTGATCAAACACAAGCCATACTGTTACGTGGTGCTAGAAGAAACAAAAGACGCTGGGATCGATCGTGCGGTGGCGTTGATTGAAGACTTAGATTTAAAAAATTAGCTGGGTGCTTGTGTAGATGATTGTGTAAGAGAACATGGGAGTGTTTTTCTTATTTTCTTCAAAAACGTTGACATTGAATACAAATTTTTATCTAGCATAGAAAAGTTGTTTATGGTGAGATTTCATCTGAACAGCTTTTTTATTTTCATAAAAATAGAAAATGGGAGGTAAGGTGGAATTAACACGGATCGATCGGCTCTTCTTTGCATAAAGGAAAGAAAGTTGATCGTTTTGGAAATAAACATGGACGCCAGTGGGGATCACTAGCGTCCATGTTTATTAGAATTGCCATTCTTGAATTTTTTTCAAGAGTACCGCTTTGTCGGCAGCTTCCGCAAAGGAATGCTGAGCGGCGGTTTCGTTTAAGAAGCGCATCTCTGATTCGGTCATGTCGCAATGATGAGCCATTTGCAGGTATTCATTGGTCAATGTCGTGTTGGAGACCGTTCGGTTATCGGTATTCAAACAAAAAGGGACCTTGGCTTCCAGCCATTCTCTTAATGGGTATGCCGAGTATGTGGGAATCGCACGCGTATGAACATTGCTAGTAGGACAGCCTTCGATACAGCGCATTTGTTCTCGAACAAATGCTTGAGCAGTAGGATCTCCTTTTAAGGCGATGCCGTGGCCAATCCGCTGCGCACCGCTTTCGATGGCTTGATAAATGTTTTGCACACAGCCGCATTCGCCTGCATGTAAGGTCAGCTGGACACTTTGGTTCTTGAGGAACACTTGATAGCTGGCAGCTAAATCAGGGACGTACCCGTCTTCTTCTGGACCTGCCAGATCAATGCCGACGACTTTTTCATCGGTAAGAGCGATCGCTTCATCAAAAATCGCCGTAATATCTGGTAGGTCTTCTTGACGCATCCCAATGACCAAAACATTGCCTTTGATTGGGTAGCGTTCTTCTGCTCGTGCGATGCCTTCGATCACGGCTTGGATGGTCTGGCTGCAAGTGAGTCCTTTGTCCATCGATAAGCTGGGGGCAAAGCGGATCTCAATATAAGCGACCCCATCTTGAGCGGCTTGTTCCATCACATCATAGGCGGCAGCTGCTAACGCTTCTTGTGTTTGCAAATACGGCCGAACGAAATCAAAGCAGCGAAGATAATCCCTCAGGTCATGACAATCTTTGGGGGCTTGCATCTGTGCTTTTACCGCTTCTATGTCTTGCTCGATCGGTAGTTCTTGCTGATTGGCGATGGCGATCAATGTTTCTGGACGAATGGAACCGTCGAGGTGGCAGTGAAGTTCTACTTTAGGAAATGCTTGGATTTGTTGTTGAGTAAGCACAGTGTTCCTCCTGTCTAGGTCGAATTTTTTTTAAGTATGAATATAGCATACTTCCAAAGCCCATGCTACCCAAAAAAGGAAATTCTCATAGAAAGCAAAACAGCAGCCGCGAATTACTTGTGCGGCTGCTGGTTTTATTGTGGGAGAGTGGCTCAAATCAATTCCGATAGATCGGTAAAAGGCAATGACAGATCGTGAGCGGCTTCTTTTGAAGTAAATGCGCCCTCATAGGCGATGACCCCTTTGGCAAGTGCCTGATTTTCTCGCAACGCTGCTAAAGGATCGTTCGCTAGCTGCTGGGCATACGGTAAGGTGGCAATGCTCAATGCGATGGTTGCCGTTTGCGGCACAGCACCTGGCATATTCGCCACTGCATAGTGAATAACTTCTTCCCGGATATAGGTTGGCTCGTCGTGGGTGGTGACTTTGTCTTCGGTCTCGAAAATTCCGCCTTGGTCAATGGCAATATCGACGATCACGGATTTTTCAGGCATCTGTTTCACCATTTCGCGGGTCACTAAGCACGGGGCTTTTTGTCCTGGTAATAAGACGGCTCCTACCACCAAGTCTGCGGATTGGATCGTTCGTTCGATATTCAAGCGATTGGAATACAAGGTTTGGACTTGACCAGAAAATTGTCGATCCAGCTCTTGTAAGCGTGGGATCGAAACGTCTAAAATCGTTACTTGTGCGCCCAGACCTACGGCGACTCTCGCGGCATTCTCACCGGCAACGCCACCACCAATGATCGTTACCCGACCTTGACGGACGCCGGGAACACCTGAAAGCAGGATCCCTTTTCCGCCATATATTTTTTCGAGAAATTGTGCGCCGATTTGAACAGACATTCTTCCAGCGATCTCACTCATAGGCGATAGCAGAGGCAGGGTGCCGTTCGCCAGCTGGACGTTTTCATAAGCAACAGCGATCACTTTGCTGTCGATCAATGCTTGAGCAAGCTGTTGATTGGCGGCTACGTGGAAATAGGTGAATAAAACCAGTCCCTCATGCAAAAAGGGGTATTCTTCTGGTAAAGGTTCTTTGACTTTCATAACCAATTCAGAGGCCCAAACCTCTTCAACGGTAGTAATCGTAGCGCCAACTTCCTGATACGCTTGATCAGAAAAGGTTGATCCTGCACCAGCGCCTTGTTCAACGAAGACTTCGTGTCCGTCTTGGACTAACTCATAGACTCCGGAGGGCGGCAATGCCACACGATTTTCATTGTTCTTGATTTCTTTGGGGATACCGATTTTCATAGACTTCACACCTTTCTTTCTTCCATTATAATAGAAAGCGGATTCCTAAGGGGAGAAAGAATGGTTTTTTTATTAAAAAAGTAAGATCCAGTTGCTGCTTTCGGGACGACAAAGAAAAAAGCCCCCAATGGGACTTTTTTCGATCAATCAGCTGAAGGTCCAAAAGCGCAAGCTTTGATCAGCGATTTCATCTAGTGTGTAATAGATAGAGTAATGGGATTTTTCTGGATCATCATTGGGATCTAAGACAAACACTTGATCGTCCATCATTCCACCTAAGACCATAATATGGCCGCCATCTGTAAATTCCCCTGGAGTCACAGAAACGATGACGGGATGATTTTGTTGCAAGTAAGCTTCAACGCTGGCTAGATCTGTGCCAAGATCATAATAGTTGTAGCCGTTTGCATCGGCAAAGTCAGAAAAAATCCGCCAGTCCGTTCCTTGGCCGTCAACGTAATAATGATCTCCTGCCCAATCGAGGACCTCCAGTGGCGAAATGGGATAGCCTTCAAGGTAGGATTGAACCATCGCAAGAGAAGCGATCGCGCAGCCGTTTTCTGCCAAGGTCTGGCTGCCGTCATTGCCATAGGATCTATCGGCCCATTCTTCGTTCGTCTGCAGGAAAATCGGTGTTGTGATGTCCATTTCCCCTAAGTAAGCATTGATATCTTCACTTAAAATAGCTTGGGAGTAAACATATTCGTCATCGTAGCTATCATCATAGGCAACGGCGGTAGACACGTGTTCGGACAACTCTCCGTACAACACGTGATGAGAGATTCGATTGAACCCTATCCAAATCAACACCAATCCTGCCAAAACAATCATTGGCCGACGCTTTCGATAAACATCTGTCTGTTTTTGCATTTTTCCCTCCTTGTTTTACGAATTGTACGTATTCATCCTGTTCTTTTAAGTAAAACAAAGGAGGGGGCGATTGTCATCGGCCTACAGACCGATGACACGATCAACTGTCAAATGCCTCTAGTTCTAAGCTAGTATTTTCCCATGCTTCTAATAGGGCTTCTTGTTCAGTGCGGGCTTGTTCTAACGCTTGATTCAACGCGGTCAATTTTACATGATCATTCAACGCTTCTGGTGCGGTCATGTCTTGTTCCAGTTGCTGGATCGTTTCTTCTATCGTGGCAAGCTCTTCTTCGATTTGGGCGACTTTTCGCTGTAAGGTTCTAACGGCTTTTTGCTGTTCTTTGCTTTGGACAAAGGTTTGTTTGCCCGCTGAAATGGTGGTTTCGGTTGTTTTTGCTTCCAGCATCGCTGCGATCTCAGCTTCTTCTTGTTTCTTTTCTAAATAATAATCGTAATCGCCTAGATAGAGCTTGCTGCCGTTTTCAGACAGTTCCACGACCTTGGTGGCGATTCGATTGATAAAGTAGCGGTCATGAGATACGAAAAACAACGTGCCTTCATAATCGATCAGGGCATTTTCTAAGACTTCTTTGCTGTCGATGTCTAAATGGTTGGTTGGCTCATCCAAAATCAAGAAATTGTCATGGTCCATGGCTAATTTTGCCAAAGCGACACGGGCTTTTTCGCCACCGCTTAACAGCGTGATCGGCTTTTCAACATCTTCTCCCGAAAATAAGAAGCTGCCTAATATATTGCGAATCTCGACTTCAGGTGTGGTACTGTGGTCATCCCAAAGCTCATGGAGGATCGTTTTGGTTGAGTGCAGATCGGATTGAGTTTGGTCATAGTACCCGATTGAGACATTGGCGCCAAAATGCACCTTTCCTTGAATAAAGGGGATTTTATGAATCAGCGATTTCAGCAAGGTTGATTTGCCGATCCCATTCGGTCCTACTAAAGCGATCGCATCTTTGCGCCGAACATCTAAGTCGATGGGCGCCGATAAGACTTCTTCTTCAGAATAACCGATAGCGGCATTTTCTACTTGCATTACAACATTTCCTGAAGGTTTTTCAATGGAAAAAAGGAAGTGGGCGGACTTTTCATCTCCTTGCGGGCGATCCAACCGGTCCATTTTCTCCAATTGCTTACGGCGACTTTGCGCGCGTTTGGTGGTAGAGGCACGGACAAGATTGCGGGCAACAAAGTCTTCCAGTTTATTGATTTCTTCTTGCTGCTTTTCAAAGGCTTTCCATTCGCTTTGCAGCTGTTCGGCTTTCAGGGTCAAATAGCGGCTGTAATTGCCTTTGTAGTAGCGCATTTTTTGGCGACTCAGTTCGTAGACTTCGTTGACGACTTTGTCTAGGAAGTAACGGTCATGGGAAACGATCAGCAACGCACCGGCATATCCTTGTAGATAGTTTTCCAGCCAAGATAACGTTTCGATGTCTAAATGGTTGGTCGGCTCATCCAGGATCAAGATATCAGGTTTTTGCAGCAGCATTTTTGCTAATGCCAAGCGGGTTTTTTGACCACCGGAAAGGGTATTGATAGCTTGCGTGTAAAAAGAAGGATCAAACTGAAAACCGTGCAAGACGGAGCGAATTTCATTTTCATAGCCATAGCCGTTTTTTTCTGCAAATTCATGTTGCAACTGGTCGTATTCTTTCAGGAGATTGCCAGAGTCAGCAGCAGGATCTGCTTCGGAGATGGCGATCTCTAAGGTACGCATGCGCTGCTCCATCTGTCGAACCGTTGCAAAAGCTCCTAGCATTTCTTCCCAAACGGTGGCCTCACTAGCAAGTCCGGTATCTTGAGCTAAGTAGCCCATCGTAGCGGTCTTGTTTTTAGCGATCGTTCCTTTATCAGGACTTTCGAGTCCAGCAATAATTTTCAGTAGCGTTGATTTACCAGCACCGTTGCGCCCAACAAGCGCGATTCGGGAATTGCTGGCAATCTCTAATTGGATATTTTCAAATAAAACCTCGGCTCCGAAAAGACGGGCGATTTGGTTGGCTTGTAATAAAATCATGTGTATGTCATTCCTATCTTTAAGAAACTTGTCTGTATCAAGGTTGCAATACTACAAGTCTATCATATTTTAAGGGAAACGGCGATTGGGAAAAAGGTTGATTTTACCATTATAAAATTTATATTTCAAATTATGAGCATTCAAATTGATTTTTGAACAATGTATTTGTTATGATAGCTTCATCACAAGTGAATTTTTCACAATGGGGGAGTATTCTTTGAAAGATCATCAAATTCCAAAGGCAACAGCGAAGCGATTGCCTTTATATTATCGTTACTTGCGTATTTTGCACCAAGCTGGCAAATTAAAAGTTTCTTCGACCGAACTAAGTGAAGCTGTTCAAGTTGATAGTGCGACGATCCGCCGCGACTTTTCCTACTTTGGTGAATTAGGAAAACGCGGCTACGGCTATGATGTTGAAAGCTTGATGCAGTTCTTTGCGAAGACATTGAACGAAGACCACATGACGAATGTAGCTTTAGTCGGTGTTGGAAACTTGGGGAGCGCCTTGTTGAAATACAAATTTCACCAAAGCAACAGCATTCGGATCAGTGCCGCATTTGATGTCAACGAAGATCTAGTTGGTCGAATCGTAGATGGTGTGCCGGTCTATCCAATGGATGACATGAAGGAACAAGTGAAGATCCAGCAGATCGATGTGGCTATTTTGACGGTTCCCGCACAACATTCACAAGATTTAGTGAACGAGCTTGTGAAAGCTGGCATTAAAGGAATCTTGAACTTTACACCTGCACGAATCACTGCACCAAAAGGCGTGCTGATTCAAAACGTTGACTTAACCAATGAATTGCAAACATTGATTTATTTCTTGCATTCAGGCAACGTCTTGTCACATGAAGAACCAGTAGAAGAACCATCACTAAGCGAATAATCGCATCACATAAATAGGAACCAGCAAAACAGCTGCCAGATCGTAGTATACACAACGATCTGACAGCTTTTTTTGACTTTTATTCACTGAACTTACTCGTCTAACTGGTCAAAAAGTGATTCGTAGGAATCTTGCTCCTCAACGCTTGTGAGCGCTTTTTGATACCGCAAGATTTGTTGAGTCAAACGTGTGAAATCGATGATGCGGGCTTCACGATGCACTTCTTTCCCATTCGCGAACAAGAGGACGACGGGAACCGTCAAGACCGAAAATAAACTGGCTGCTTCTGGCTCTGCCAGCGTGTTGATGGTAAATAGGGGGAGTTGTTGGGTTTGTGCCAGTGTTTGGATGCGTGGTTTGTCTGCAACACAAATACTGCAATTCGGTTGAGAGAGATAGAGTAGTGCCAACGGATGTTGGTCGAGCTGCTCTTGGATCGGTTGATTTTTTTGCATAAGTCATTCCTCCATGGAAAATGTACGCTGTTCTTGAGGAAAAGTCAAAATATCTGCTAGCAGCTGATCGCTTAAATGAGTAAGAAGGATTCAAAGATAAGGGAAATCTAAAGCAACGATTAAAAAAATAGGCTGCTTTAAAAAAAACGTTGTATAAAAAAAGGAAAAAACGTATAGTAATTCCAGCGTTTCGAATTTATTGATAAAGAAGGTTAAAGTTATGTTTCAGGCATTACCGAATTCTGTCCTGCAAATGAGTGTTATTTTTTTATCTATCGTCATTGAAGCCTTGCCCTTTGTCCTATTGGGCTGCTTGATCTCAGGTGCTTTACAAGTCTTCTTGACGCCAGAAAGAGTCACGAGACTCTTACCAAAAAACAAATTGGCATCGATCACAGTTGGTTGTGGTCTGGGGGTCTTTTTTCCTTCCTGCGAATGTGGGATCGTACCGATCGTTAATCAGTTCGTAAAAAAAGAGGTTCCAGTGTATACGGCGTTTGCCTTTATGCTGACTGCACCGATCATCAATCCTATCGTGATTTTTTCTACATTCATTGCCTTTGGAAATTCCGCGAAATTCGCCTTTTTGCGTGTACTGGGCAGCTTATTGGTCGCAATGGTCGTGGGGATCTGGCTGGCGTATTTTAACAAACAAGAGGTCTTAAAAACACGGCTTGCCAATCAATTAAGTGGCGGGAATGAGCAGGCAGCTCACCCACACCATCATGGGCATGATCACGCCCATCATCAAACAGAAAAGACCAGTCATCGGCTCCTTCGGCAGATTCGTCATTTGCTGCAGCATAGTTTGGATGAGTTTTTCGATACTGGGCGTTATTTGATCATTGGTGCGTTGATCGCCTCAGCGATGCAGACCTATCTGCCAACTGGCTTGATGCTGACATTAGGCTCCACGAAGCTGTTAGCGGTCTTCGTCATGCTGCTGTTGGCACTAACGTTATCCCTATGTTCCGAAGCAGATGCCTTTATCGGCTCTTCGTTGTTGAGTTTATTCGGCACGGGACCAGTCGTCGGTTTCCTGGTTTTTGGTCCAATGGTAGATATTAAAAACCTGTTGATGATGAAGCGGTACTTTTCGGGGCGTTTTATCGCTTCTTTAGTTGGTTTAGTCGCAATCGTCGTTTCAATTTATGCATGGGTGGTGTAAAGAATGATTCGTTTTTTGATCTTATCAGGCTATTTTGAATTAATGATGTATTTGCAAGTGACGGGCAAACTCAATCAGTTTATCAACATTCATTATCGCTATCTCGCTATTTTATCTATGATCATTTCTTTATTGTTGGCTTTGGTCCAGCTGTACTTTTGGGTCAAACAAGAGCCCGATCATCATCATGACGACGAGCACCAGCATGGATTAGAGAAAAAATACCAACGAGTGATTGCGTATTTTCTATTAGCCTTACCGATCATCGTGGGGCTCTTTTTCCCCACCGTTAGCTTGGATACGACGATCGTTGAAGCAAAAGGGTTTAATTTCCCCCTAAGTGAAGAATCTGTAGGGGATCCAGAAATGACGACCCAATATCTGAAACCCGATACAAGTCTTTATTTTAACAAAGAAGATTATGACACTCAGATGGATGCCGCATTGGCACGTTACGCCAAAGATGAGACGATTGCGGTAACGGAAGAAAATTACTTGGAAGTCATGGAGTTGATCTATACGTACCCGATTGAATTCATTGGTAAGAAAATCACCTATGATGGATTTGTGTACCATGCAGATCAAGATGATGCCAATGAAATCTTTTTGTTTCGTTTTGGCATTATCCATTGTGTGGCTGATTCAGGCGTTTTTGGCTTGCGAGTGGAATTACCTCAACAAACAACGGCAGAAAATAACCAGTGGCTCCACGTGGAAGGGACGATCCAATCGAAGTACTATCAACCCTTCAAACGGGACTTGCCGATGGTGGTAGCAGACCAAGAGAAGACGATTGAAGCACCAGAAAATCAGTATGTCTATCGCGCTTTCTAGCTTTTTTTAAGAAAGTTCATAAAAACATCATAAACCTTTGTTATAATGGAGAAAATCTAAGCATATGTTTGTAGTTTTATCAAACGTTTAGTACAATATAGAAGGAACATATGCTAAAATCTATACAAAAGAGAGGTGTCGTGAAATGGGTTTTACAGATGAAACAGTTCGCTTTGATTTTGATGATAGCCGTAAAAAAGAAGTCAGCGAAACATTAGCTATCGTCTACCGAGCATTAGAGGAAAAAGGATACAATCCGATCAATCAAATCGTCGGTTATCTCCTTTCTGGCGACCCGGCTTACATTCCTCGTTATCGGGATGCCCGGAATTTGATTCGTCGTCACGAACGGGATGAGATCATGGAAGTTCTGATCCGTTATTATTTAGGCAATCACGGGATCAACCTATAATGAGAATCATGGGATTGGATGTTGGTTCGCGGACAGTTGGCGTGGCGGTCAGTGACCCAATGGGCTGGACAGCACAAGGGATTGAGATTATTCGCATCAATGAAGATGAAGGCAATTTCGGTTATGATCGACTTGCTGAATTGGTGAAAGAATATGAAGTCTCACGTTTTGTGGTAGGACTACCTAAAAATATGAATAATACGATCGGACCTAGAGCGGAAGCTTCTATGGCTTACGGCGCAGCGATCGAACAGCAATTCGGTTTGCCGGTCGTTTACCAAGACGAACGTCTGACGACCGTTCAAGCAGAACGAATGCTGGTAGAACAGGCGAATACCTCGCGTGCCAAACGAAAAAAAGTGATTGATAAATTAGCAGCAGTCATGATTTTGCAGAATTATTTAGATGGTGCTGGGAAACAGCTGTTTTAATTTACAGAAAAGAGGAAAATAAATGTCAGAACATACACACGATCATAACCACGATCACGATCATGAAGGACATGAACACATTACTTTAATCGATGATCAAGGAAATGAAACATTATACGAAATTCTATTAACGGTTGACGGTACGGAAGAATTCGGCCGCAACTACGTCTTGCTTTATCCAGCAGGCGTACCAGAAGAAGAAGATGTTGAATTACAAGCGTACGCTTATATTGAAAACGAAGACGGTTCTGAAGGTGAATTAGAACAGATCGAAACAGAAGCAGAATGGGATATGATTGAAGAAGTCTTCAACACATTCATGGCGGAAGAAGAAGAGTAATAAGCTGCAAGTGCTGGCCCTTTTCATAAGGGATCAGCACTTTTTTTGATTTTTAACGACTGTTTATTATAGAAGCAAGCCTGCTTTTTTGAAAGGAATGAGTAAAATGAATCACGTAACGATTTTTGAGCTTGAAAAGATCGCAGAAGAGCAGCTAGTTTTTGCGGTGATCATCAGCAAGTATCAAGAAAAGCTCGTCTATGTCAAACACAAAGAACGAGACACATTAGAAATACCCGGAGGTAAGCGAGAACTAGGAGAAAGCATCACAGAGTGTGCCGCCCGTGAATTAAAAGAAGAAACAGGCGCTAAGCACTTTATTCTAGAGCCGTTATTTATCTATGGGGTAGAAAAAGACGGGGAGACCGATTACGGCTTGGTGTTTGAAGCCCAGATCACGGACTTGCAGGATGAATTGACCTCAGAGATCGAAGCAATCTATGTAATGGCAGAGCCGCCTACCAGCTGGACATATCCAACGATTCAGCCGTTGTTATTGGCAGAATATGTTAAACGAGCAAAATAATAATTCAGCCAGCTCAATGGAGGGCTGTCTTGAGTGGGAAAGTAAAAGAAGCTTATTTGACAGAGTGAGCGAATGAGTTGCGTGATCCTACAATCAGGCGTAGGATGAGAATGTAAACGTTATCTTATTGGAGAGTAGGGAAAGGCATGGAAAAAATTTATCAAGCAAGTACAGCAGAAGGAGCAATTGATTTTATCAATATGCGCGATTTGGAGATCGCGGCAGAGGAAGTGATTCCTAAAGGTGGGTATGGCTATATCAGCAGTGGTGCGGGGGATATTTTTACCTATCAAGAAAATGAACGCGCCTTCAATCACAAATTGATCATTCCTCATGTCTTAAAGGACATTGAATTACCGGACACAACGTTGTCCTTTGGCGGTGATACGTTGTCAGCGCCAATCATTATGGCGCCTGTGGCTGCCCACGGCTTAGCAAATGTTGCGGCAGAACAAGCGTCAGCCAAAGGTGTTTCACGTTTTGGCACGATCTATACGGCGAGTTCGTATGCCTCTTGTACGTTGGAAGAAATCCGAGCAGCTGGTGGCCAAGAAGCGCCGCAGTGGTTCCAATTTTATATGAGTAAAGACGATGGCATCAATAAAGACATCTTGGCGATGGCAAAACGCAATGGCGCCAAAGCGATCGTTTTGACCGCAGATGCAACTGTTGGGGGCAATCGAGAAACGGATCGCCGCAATGGCTTCACCTTTCCGTTGGCAATGCCGATCGTTCAGGCCTATCAATCAGGGATCGGACAAACGATGGATGCCGTTTACGGCTCCTCAAAACAAAAATTAAGTCCCCAGGATGTCGCTTTTATCGCCAAAGAATCTGACTTGCCAGTTTATGTCAAAGGGGTGCAATCAGAAGAAGATGTGGAACGAGCTTTAGGGGCAGGTGCACAAGGGATTTGGGTCTCAAATCACGGGGGACGCCAATTGGATGGTGGCCCAGCTTCCTTTGATTCCTTACAGATCGTGGCTGAAGCAGTGGCAGGTCGGGCGCCGATCGTCTTTGATAGCGGGGTACGGCGTGGACAGCATGTCTTTAAAGCGATTGCTTGCGGAGCAGATCTAGTGGCGATCGGCCGCCCAGTGATCTATGGGTTGGCTCTAGGTGGTGCTACCGGTGTTCAACAAGTCTTTGATTTCTTCAAAAAAGAATTGGAGATGGTCATGCAGCTTGCGGGGACGCAAACGGTGGCAGATATCAAAAAAGCCGTTTTACGGGACAATCGTTATTTATAAGCAATCCCTCAAAAAGCACTCGAGTCGTTGACTCAGGTGCTTTTTCAATGATCCTTTCTGATCCTGAAGAGCAGAGGAAACAGTTCTTTTCGCCGTAAAAAGTGTATATGATTTTGAAACAATTGCAAAATCCGCTACACTTAAAAGAAACCAATAAACTAAAGGAGAGAGATTGATGATTCCAAAAATTATTCATTATTGCTGGTTTGGCGGCAATCCATTAGGTGAACAAGAAAAGAAATACATGGATACCTGGAAAAAATATTGTCCGGATTATGAGATCAAACGTTGGGATGAATCAACGATCGACCTTTCAAAATTCGGTCCTTATCTAAAAGAGGCCTATGACCAAGAAGAATGGGCATTTGTGTCAGATGTGGTTCGTTTGTATGCGTTAGTGACAGAAGGCGGTATTTATATGGATACCGATATCGAGGTGGTCAAACCTTTAGATGAGCTCTTGACACTGGAGGCATTTATGGGCTTTGAGATCGAAACCAAGATTTCTACTGGGATCATTGGAGCGGTGCCGCACCATCCCTTTATGGAAGAATGGTACCACGATTACGATGACCGAAAATTTGTCCGGGCAGAAAAAACGGAAGATGTCGTCACCAATGTGATCCGAGTGACGGAACTGCTGCAAAACCACGGATTAGAATTGAATAATCAACGACAAACCGTTAAAGGCGTAGAAATCTTCCCGCAAATGACGTTTTCACCAAAAAGCTATATCACTGGTGAGGTCGAGGAAGATCCGAGTACGATGGTGATCCATCAGTTTTCTGGGTCTTGGTTATAAAAGAGTAAGTCTATGAAAGGACGGACAGTGGGGAAAGCTGTCGGTCCTTTTTGCTTTTGCAAGGGATAATGGAGATGTGATAGAATAGCTTGAAAAAATGAGGAGGCGTTTTGATGGCTATCAAACGATGTACTTTGGCAGATTTAGAAGAATTGGGAGAAATCAGCGTATCCACCTATTACGATACATTTGCTCCTTTCAATACGGAGGAAAATACCCGCATCTATCTAGAAGAAGCCTACAATCTGCCGAAACTGACCCGAGAGTTAGAAAATCCGCAATCGGCGTTTTATTTTTTACAAGAAAATGATCAAACCGTAGGATATATCAAACTTAACTGGGGTGAGGCACAGACGGAAGCAATCGCCCCAGAGGGGTTGGAAATTGAACGAATCTATATCAAAAAAGAACATAAGCGCAGGGGCTATGGCAAAACACTGCTGCTGTTTGCCCAAGAGACCGCCAAAGAGCTGCAGAAAAAGTCGATCTGGTTAGGCGTTTGGGAATTCAACGACAATGCGTTGGCTTTTTATCAAACGATGGGCTTTGAAAGAGTTGGCAGTCATTCCTTTTTTATGGGGGATGATGAGCAGACGGATTTCTTGATGCTGAAAGAGCTTTGAGTGCCGCCTTGTATGAGGAATTAGAAATTACTTTCCATTTTTTTGGCAATCAAGTATAGTTAAAGGGATTGATGAAAAAAGAACGATTGGTGAAAACCATCGCTAAGGAGAGCAATTGTAAATGGAAAAACAGAGAAACGAAAGTATTTTGTCACGTTTTTTTAAAGGCGTGGTGATTGCCCTGGGCTTTATCTTGCCTGGTGTTTCAGGAGGCGTATTGGCAGCCATCTTAGGCATTTATGAGCGGATGCTGCGCTTTATGGCACATCTGACGAAGAATTTTAAAGAGAATTTCCTCTTTTTCCTACCAGTAGGGATTGGGGGAATCGTAGGGATCGGTCTTTTATCGAAGCCATTAGAGTGGCTGCTGCAAAATTATCAAATCATCGTTTTGTGGGGCTTTGCGGGGGCAATTATTGGGACATTACCGGCACTTGCCAAAGAATCGACTTTAAAAAGCAAACGAACAACCGGTGATTTGATTTGGTTCTTCGGCAGTATGGTCATCGGCTTCTTGTTCCTCTATTTTATGGGCGATATCTTAGGAACGATCCCTGCCAATTTCATAGGTTTTGTGATCGCCGGCGGTCTGATCGCGTTAGGTGTTTTGGTTCCCGGCTTGAGTCCTTCAAACCTTTTGCTCGTTCTGGGCCTTTATGATCCGATGTTGAAAGGCTTTAAGAGCTTTGACATCATGGGTGTCTTTCTACCGATCGCCATTGGCGGCTTGGCAGTGATGCTGTTGTTTTCGAAATTGATGGAGTGGCTATTGACCCATTATCATTCAAAAGTCTATCACTTCATTTTAGGGATCGTTATTGCCTCAACGGGTTTAATCGTGATTCCTCCTGTGGCAAACTATAGCGGCTTTACTTGGATAACGGCCGTCATCGGAATTATCTTGTTTGTCTTGGGGGCTTGGTTAGGTCTTTGGATGAGCAAGCTGGAAGAAAAATACAAGTAAATCAAAACGGCACATCGTTTGGCGATGTGCCGTTTTTGTTAGGTAATGATGAGGGCAGCTAAGAAGAAGCGCTGGTCGACAGCTGGTAGTAAAAAGATGGGAACATTTGAGAACGATATGATACAGGTTTGGAAACTGTTCTATTTTTGTTGAAAGATTTCCTAGTGTTTGGTATATTGTAGTCTATATAAAGAAGAATTTTTCATGTGTTACAGTTTAGATAATTGTTTGAGGTTTTTGAGGGAAAGGAGGGACAAGCATGCAAGATGCGACCTATTGGGCGGAACAATTTCGGCAAGGACAAATTAGCTTTGCCGAGCGGGTGGCGATGATCGAAGAAAAAGTCAATCAACAAAATCCGCTTTTGAATGCGCTTGTAACATTTGATCCGCAAGCAGCGATTCAGCATTACGAGCAGCATCTTCAAAAAACGGTTTTTGGTGGACAACCCATGCCATTAAAAATACTCGGCCAAAACAAAGCAGGGTGGCCAGCAACATCAGGAGCCAAACTGTTTGCAAAAGCACGGGCCAGTCGCACGGCTCATTTTGTCTCTCGTTTAGAAGAGAAGGGCTTTGTGCCGTTAGGGCAAACCAATGCACCAGAATTTGGATTCAAAAATATCACTGATCCAACATTGTATGGGCCTACACGTAATCCGTGGAATCCTGCCTATTCAGCTGGTGGTTCCAGTGGTGGTGCGGCAGCGGCAGTGGCTTCGGGGATGTTTCCGATTGCGGGTGCCAGTGATGGCGGCGGATCGATCCGCATTCCAGCATCCTTTAGCGGATTGATTGGTTTGAAGCCAACCCGTGGCACGATGCCAGTGGGTCCTAGTGAGTGGCGCAGCTGGCAAGGCGCTTCCATCAACTTTGCGTTGACGCTTTCTATGCGTGATACGGAACAGTTGTTTTATGCGTTGCGAACGTCACAGCCGACTGCCCCTTATCAGGCACCGCAAGTAGAATGGCATCATCAGCAAGCGAGTCAAAAACCGCGGTTGAAGGTTGCTTTTACTACCGCATCGCCGACCGGTGGCCAAGTGTCTGAAACTGCCATCCAAGCAGTCCGAAGTGCAGCCGCATTTTTAGAAAAGCAGGGGCACGAAGTCGTTGAAGTGGGCTATCCAGTGGATGGTCAGCAAATGATGACCACCTATTACGCCATGAATGGCGGCGAAACAGCTGCGATGTTTGCTGAAATCAATGCTGCTCGTCAAGAACCGGTCAGACGGGAAGAGATGGAATTGATGACCTGGGCACTTTACCAATATGGCAAAAAACTGCCTGCCGCCGATTACGTCCTTGCCTTGCAGTGGTGGGATCAGCTGGCAGAAAAAATGGAAGAAGTCTTTTCGACCTATGATCTCTTTTTAACACCGACGACGGCTTTTCCAGCCCCTTTGATTGAGGAAGACTTACAAAGCGATAGCATTCGCCAAAGACTGCATGAGATCGAGACGCTTGGAAAAAGTGCTGCGGGTGAGTTGATCGAAGAAATGTTTGCCAAGAGCTATGCTCTGACACCGTACACTCAATTAGCCAATTTAACCGGGCAGCCAGCCATCAGCTTGCCAACTGCTCTTAGTGAGGAAGGGTTGCCGCTAGGGATCCAATTTATGGCGTCTAAAGGCAGAGAAGATCTACTTTTCCAAGTCGGCTATTTATTTGAAACACAGCAACGATTTCTGTTGCCAAAACAAGGAAACTAAGAGGAGGATATTATGAAACAAGTTAGAAAAGGGAAAATCGTTGCAATGGTTGGCTTTTTAGGTTTATTTGCGGGAGTCTTGTTAAGTGCCTGCAGCAAGCCAACGGAAGAAGACACCAGTTTAAGCAAGGTGGAAGAAGCCAAAACATTGGTTGTTGCTACTTCGGGAACCTTGTATCCATCGTCTTACTATAACGATGAAAATGAATTAGTGGGCTATGATGTCGATGTGGCAAAAGAAGTCGCCAAACGATTAGGCGTAGAGATCACATTTAAAGAGTACAATGTCGATGGACAAGTTTCTTCTTTAACACGTGGAGAAGCCGATTTTGCTGCCAACGATTTTGGTTTGACGGATGAACGGGCGGAAAAATTCAGTCTCTCAACGCCTATTAAATACTCGTTCGATAGTATGATCGTGCGTAAAAGTGATGACTCTGGGATTGCTTCTTTAGAAGATTTGGATGGCAAAAAAGCTGCTGGTGAACCGAATACCAGCTACATGCGCTTAGCCGAATCCTATGGGGCAGAATTAGTGACTTACGACAACGCAACGAATGATCAGTATTTGACAGATGTTGCGAATGGTCGAACGGATGTGATCTTGAATGATTACTATTTGCAAAAAATGGCGGTTGCTGCTTTGCCAGATATCCCTGTTAAAATTTTAGAAGATGTCTACTTTAATCCGAATGAAACGGGCTTCTTATTTGTGAAAGATCATCAAGCATTGCAGGAAAAAGTGGATGCTGTTTTAGCAGAAATGAAAGAAGACGGCCGTTTAAAAGAACTTGCGGAAACGTATTTTCAAACCGATATTTCAGTAAAATCTGATCAAGCGATCCAAACGGTTGAAACAGACTAATGTATATTCCAACCCTTGATTTGCCGTTGATGTGGGACTCATTGCCCTATTTGCTGTCGGGCTTGTCCTATACGGTCGGTATTGCTGTCGTTTCTTTTCTAGGTGGCAACCTCTTAGGGATCATGCTCACCTTCTTAGGAATGCTGGAAAACCCCATCATTAGAGGGTTCGTGCGGGGCTACCTCTCATTTCTAAGAGGCGTCCCAGCGCTGGTCTTGTTGTTCCTACTGTATTTTGGCTTGCCCTATCAATTGTCGGCGCTTAGTGCTGCGATCATCTGTTTTACATTGACCAGCAGCGCATTTATCGGGGAAATCTACCGAGGATCAATTGCTGGTGTGGATCGTGGGCAATTTGATGCTGCCTATGCGTTAGGGTTATCATTTACGAAAACGATGCGTCTGATTATTTTACCGCAAGCCTTTCGTATTTCTGTACCGGCATTGAGTAATGTGGCAATGGATTTGTTGAAAGGGACGTCCTTGGCAGCAATGATCACGATTCCTGATATTTTTCAAAAAGCCAAGATCGTTGGCGGACGAACCTTTGATTACATGTCCATGTACGTGCTAGTTGCCGTTATCTATTGGCTGTTGTGCATTTTGATTGAAGCCGGGCAAAAGCGGTTAGAACAACATTTTTCAAAACGTTTTGCTGCTAATGAGACCGTAAGACAATAAAAAAGAGCCGAGGCTCGATCACTGCAGAAATCAATTTCTTCTGGAAATGTTTTCTGCAGTTTTTGTATTTGAAAAGATAAAAGAAAGGAGATTGTCATAATAAAACAATAAGCGAAAGCAAGGAAGATGTAGGGATTTCTGGAATGTCAAACTGGGTTCAGTATTAAAATGGTGCTACACCAATTATTTTCCTTCACTTAATCGGCCTATATTTCATTCGTTCGGCTCAAGTGATTCATGGTAAAATAAAGAAAAGCAAATCGAGGAGGGTCTTTTATGAAGTATGAATGGCGCAAACTAGAAAAAGAGCTTTATCTTCCCAAAAAACCAACAGTGATCGAGGTGCCAACGTATCAATTTATTAGTTTGAGCGGCAGCGGCAATCCGAATCGTCCTGAATTTAGCGAAGAGATCGCCGCTTTATATACGATTTCTTATTCACTCAGGATGGGATTGAAAAAAGGGGCTTTTGGCAATGAACCCTTTGAATACACGGTCTTTCCTTTGGAAGGCGTATGGACCTCGCTGACAAAGCCAGACGGTGCCGTTAACAAAGAAGAATTGATCTACAAAATCATGATTCGCCAACCAGAGCCCGTTACGGAAACACTGTTTCAAGAACAGCTCTTGGCCGTCAAAGAGAAGAAAGACAATCCAAATCTAGAAAAGCTCATCTTTGAGCGCTATGAAGAAGGATTGTGCCTGCAAGCGATGCATACAGGCTCTTTTGACACTGAAGCGGAAACCTTTGCGCAAATGAAGGAGCTGTTAAAACAAGAACAGTTAGTGATCCGTCCAACGATGGACACGTTCCAGCATCGAGAAATCTATTTGTCTGATCCGCGAAAAGTCTCACCAGATAAAGCCAAAACCGTCCTGCGATGGGCAGTAGAAGCAGAGGGTGGGATTCAGTGAATAAAAACTATTTAAGCATCGACATCGGTGGCACGAAAATCAAATCGGCTGTCATTGATCGCTCGGGGAATATTCTGACACGAGGACGGATGGATACGCCAAAAAATCTTGCGGAATTTTTGACGGGGATTGAAACGATCGTTGAGGACGTTCATGGAAGCATTCGGGGCATTGCGGTTAGTACCCCAGGAAAAGTCAACCCAGAGACAGGGACGATCTCGTTTGGCGGGGCATTGCCTTTTTTAGATGGGGTCTCCTTAAAACAGCTGCTGGCAAAGTATCAAGTGCCGCTTGCTGTGACCAACGATGGCAAGGCAGCCGCATTAGCTGAATGGTGGCTAGGAAACCTTAAACGGATTAAAAATGGGGCTGCCATAACATTAGGTACTGGTTTGGGCGGTGGCGTAATCGTTGAGGGAAAACTGATCCAAGGTGCACATTTTCAAGCCGGGGAGTTAAGTTTTCTACTAAATGCCACTAAGAGAAGCGATGCTCCAGAAAACGCTGAGCAACCAGCTAATCAGGGATTGACCCTGCAGCAATTGGCAGGTTTTAGCGGTTCAGCGGTCGCCATGATTCGCCGTAGCGCCCAACTGCTAGGCTTAGCTGATCTTGCGGATGGTGAAGCAGTTTTTGACGCGATCAATCAAAAAGAGCCACAGGTCTGGGCGCTGTTTACAGCGTATTGCCGAGAAATCGCGTGTGTCATACTCAATGTTCAAGCCGTGATTGACTTAGAGCGCTTCGTGATTGGTGGTGGCATCAGTGCCCAAGCGATCGTGGTGGAAGAAATCGACCGTCAGTATCAGCAACTGCTGGCTAGTTTACCGATTTTGCAGCAGACCTTGACGAAGCCGGAAATCCAAGCCTGCAAATTTCAAAATGACGCCAATTTATTAGGGGCGCTCTATCATTTCTTTTTGGAACATGAGCTGAAATAAAATAGACCAAAAAACTGCCGCGAACCAACGATTCGCGACAGTTTTTTTAGGCTTTTTTCTTGGTGTCTTTGTCTTCGTCACCTAGGTAATCTTTGCTAGTGAAGGCACTGTGGAAGTATTTGCCCTCTTGACCGTAATAGCGGTTATAGCGCTGCTTGAATTTGCGGAACACGTAAACGACAAGAACTTTTAGCAGACAATAAATTGGGATCCCGAAAATCACCCCAACGATCCCCATCAAATCACCCATCACTAATAAAACAACCAGAATCGTAATAGGATGAATTTTTAATCGGTCACCCATCACACGGGGCACGACTAAATCCCCATGAAGCAACTGTACAGCAAACCAAGCAATCAAAAATTTAACCAACATCCCGGTGGAGTCTTGTGCGGCAATGAAAAGTCCTGGGAAAAAGACGATAAAAGGACCAATATAGGGGATGATGCAAAGCAGACCAGCGGCGATCGCCAGAATACTGGCATACTCTAAGCCAATCAATAGGAAAACGACCCAATAGATCGCCCCTAAAATCAAGGAAGAAATGATTTGTCCTTTCAAAAAGGCACCGACTTGTATGTCAGAGATCTTGACGATTTCATTAAAGTCTTTGCGAAAACGCGGTGGCACTAATGAGAGAACTGAAAAATAAAACTTGTTGGGGTTGCGCAATAAGAAAAAGGCAATGATCGGTCCAGTAAACAAAGCAATGAACAAGGTCGAAATCGTTGAAAACAAACTGCTGAGCCCAGCAGCACCAGTTTCCCAATAGTCCCCAATAAAACTCATGATGTTGTTGGTGATATTTTGCAATGTGTCTGTAATTTGTGCCATCTCATCTTGAAACGGGGTATTTTCTAAAAAGGCGGTCGCGTTTTTCTCAAAGTCACTGACCAAACTCGGTAAACTGTTGATCAGATCGGTGGTTTGCTGCTCCAAAATCGGGTAAAGCTGGAAACCAGCAAAGACGATCAATAAAAGAATCAAAAGATAGATCCCAGCAATCGAAACACTGCGGGGAATTTTTTTCGATTCCAATTTATCGACCACCGGGTTAAACAGATAGTAAAGGATCAGCCCAAATAAAAAGGGTGGGATAATAGCTGTAAGTATGGCTGAAAAGGGTGTAAATAAAAAAGAAATCTGATTTAGCAAAAAGACAGCAACTGCCGACAAGATAATCAGTCCTAAGACATAATAGCTTGTTTTGCCACCTAAAAAGTGGATCAATCGGTTATTTTTCATAATAAACCTCGCTTTCTTAGCTACATTATAACGAAAGACCTCTATTCTGTAAAAAAACAACGTATCTTTTGAAAAAACACTGTCGCGCTTTTAGAATCCTCTTTACTGAAAGAAGCTCGTCCATAAGGAGTTGTCTGGTGAAACTCTTCTTAATAAAGCAGGCCAAAAATGCTCCCGTGTTTACAACACAGGAGCGAAAAGAATTATTTGCGCACTGTCGTCAAGGTACAGCGACCAACGGCAGTTTTTAACCCGCTAGCTAACCAAATAGTGGCTTGCCAAGTTTGGATACGGGCGCCGATGCGATCAGGACTAGCTTCTACGATCAGGGTTCCTTCTTGGGCGGCGGCTAGATGGTTGACTTGTAGGTCAACGCCGGCGGCGAAGGCTTCTTCTTGAGCCAAAGCTTGATTGGCACCGATGCTGCAGGCAGTCTCGATCAAAACGCCGTTAATGCCACCGTGAACGAGACCAAAAGGCTGTTTGTGCTGTTCTTTGATCGGCATTCGTAAACGAACAAAATCGGCTGTTGCTGCTTCTACTTCGATTTCTAAAGCTTCTAGTAAGTTCATTTTTTGCTCCTTTTTCTAAGAAAGTTACCATGATTATAGCACGAGTTTTGGTAGAAATAGCCGAAGTTCTAAGAAAGACAGCAACAGGTGGAGAAGTCTTAAGAAATTCCCTTAAACAAAGCAATTTCTAACGAAAAGCGACTAGATATGTGTATAATAGAGCTATGTGAATTGAGGAGGAACAAGTAATGAGAGAATGGAAAACCTTAAAAGAGTACGATGAAATTTTATTTGAACAACATGGAAAAGTGGCGAAAATCACGATCAACCGCCCAGAAGTCCACAATGCGTTTACACCAAAAACGGTGTTTGAAATGATTGATGCGTTTTCAATCAGTCGCGATGAACCAGGCATCGGCGTGATTATTTTGACAGGCGCCGGCGACAAAGCCTTTTGTTCAGGCGGAGACCAAAAAGTCCGTGGTCACGGTGGCTATGTTGGGGAAGATCAGGTTCCTCGCTTAAACGTATTGGATCTGCAACGCTTGATCCGCACGTTGCCAAAACCGGTGATCGCCATGGTCAAAGGCTGGTCGATCGGCGGCGGAAATGTTTTACAATTGGTTTGTGATTTAACGATTGCCGCTGACAATGCTAAATTTGGTCAAACAGGACCAAATGTCGGCAGTTTTGATGGTGGCTATGGTTCGGGCTATCTTGCACGGACGATCGGACATAAAAAAGCCAAGGAAGTTTGGTTCATGACAAAACAATATACTGCTGAAGAAGCATTGGCGATGAACTGGATCAATACAGTCGTTCCTCTTGATCGAGTAGAAGATGAAACGATGGAATGGGCAGAAACGATGCTGCAAAAGAGCCCGTTGGCGTTACGCATGATCAAAGCATCTATGAACGCCGATACGGACGGATTAGCTGGCATTCAGCAATTAGCCGGCGATGCAACCTTATTGTATTACACGATGGATGAAGCCAAAGAAGGTCGTGACGCGTTTAAAGAAAAACGTCAACCAAACTTCGACCAATTCCCTAAATTCCCATAATGACTGGGAGTTGGCTGCAAAGGCAAGCACAACTTCATCCAGAACGACCAGCTTTTTATTGGCATGAAAAAAGCTGGTCGTTTGCTGCCTTGCAAAAAGAGGTTTATGCTTACGCTGCTTATTATCAAGCCCAGTTCGTTGATCAGCCAAACCGGGTAGCCCTTTTTAGCAATAACTCCCCTGAAATGGTTTTTACGATCCTTGCGTTGTGGGAGTTGGGGATCGAAGTCCAGCTGTTGAATACGCGATTGACAGCCGCTGAAATCACCTTCCAATTGCAAGATGCCCACTGCGACTGGCTGATCACGGCAGATCAAGCTGCAGTCCCAGGTGTTCGCAGCATGACCTTTGGACAAGTGATGGAGCAGGCGAAGGCTCTTGCCAGTTCTTTTGATCCTTCGTTTGTTCCTAATAAAGCAATCTATCAAGCAGAACAGGTAGCTTCGATTATGTATACATCCGGTACGACTGGCAATCCAAAGGGTGTGCCGCAAACCTTTGGGAATCATCTAGCAAGTGCCGAAGCGACTCAAAAGAACTTAACGATCACTAGTGAGGATTGTTGGCTTTGTGCAGTTCCGCTGTACCATATCAGTGGATTATCAATTCTCTTGCGTTCACTGCGACTTGGAATGAGTGTTCGTTTGTATGAGCGCTTTGATACTGTAGAAATGGCAAAAGATCTTGAAGCAGGAAAAGGGACGATCGTTTCTTTGGTGGCAAAAATGTTGATGGACTTGCTGCCATTGGTGCCCCAACATGGCTTTGATTCGTTGCGTTATGTACTGCTAGGCGGCGGGCCCATTGCCAAAAGTATATTGGAAAAATGCCAGCAAAAACAGCTTTCTGTGATCCAATCCTATGGGATGACAGAAACTTGTTCACAAGTGGTGGCATTGCCACCAGAAAAAGCTTCAGAAAAAATCGGCTCCTCAGGGGTTCCCCTGCAAAGTGTCCATTTACGAATTGCGGCTGATGCGAAAATGGCAGATCATCAGACTGCTGCAAGTACCCAGCCGATCGGAGAGATCCAACTGCAAGGACCTGCGATCACGACTCGTTACTTGAACGATCGCAGTCCACAGCAGTGGGACCAAGAGGGCTGGTTTGCCACAGGAGATCTAGGTTATCTTGATCAAGAGGGCTTTTTGTATGTAGTCAGTCGTGCAAGCGAACTGATCATATCTGGTGGAGAAAATATCTATCCCGCAGAAGTGGAGCAAGCCTTGTTGCAGCATCCAGCGGTCAAAGAGGCAGCTGTGGTAGGGGAACCAGACGAGGAGTGGGGACAATCTGTCGCGGCTTATTTAACGTTAAATGAGTCCGTCCGACTTCAAGCGTTGTTGGATACATTAGAAGGGCAGATCGCCCATTATAAATTTCCGCGCCGTTTTTATCACGTGCGAGAAATGCCGCGCACAGCAAGCGGCAAACTTTTAAAACGGCTATTGCTGAGTGAAGAAAGAGTGAACTACATTGAACAGCAAATCAACAAGTAATTATGAAGCAGCGATCGCTGCCGGGAAAACCTATTTGAGTGAGTATCAGCCTTTAGAAAGGTGTGACTTACTGGCTCTTTATGCAGCGGCACAAGAATATCAAGGGGAACGCTATTTCTGGCGTACTCCTGATGAAACGACTAGTATGGTAGGGTTGGGTTGGTTAGTCACTTTTTCGCAACCCAAACTTGCAGACTTTTCAGAAGTCCGCTCTCTCTTAAAGCAAGCCCATTATCAACCAGAGGCACCTTTTCAGGCGCAGCTGGTTGGGGGCTTTGCTTTTGATGAACAGGCAGAAGTCAGTCAGGATTGGGCTGAGCTAGGTGCCGGTCTCTTTGCGTTGCCAGAAATACTGGTCCGCAAAACTGGCGATCAGTGTGGCGTCGTTTATACAGTAGCCGCTTCTTCCGAGGAACAACGACAACAAAAAGTCGCTGCCTTACAGGAAAAAGTCGCAAGCTGGTTGAATGCCAACCCGGACAAGAGTCTTGTAGCAGAAACGCCTGCTTTTCAGGCACAAGAGGAACTAGAGGTGCCCCAATGGCTGCAAACGGTCGAAGAGACAGTGGCAGCCATTCGCTCGAACGAAACACCGTTGAAAAAAGTGGTTCTGGCTAGGAGAATGAAGATAGAAACGAAGCAGTCGATCATTAGTGCTGGGGTGTTGCAACGGTTGGCGCAACAGCAGCCGAATACCTATCTTTTTGCCATCGAACATGGGGGCCATGTTTTTGCTGGTGCGACGCCAGAACGCTTGCTAAAAGCGACTGTCGATCAATTTGAAACGGTAAGTATCGCAGGTTCCGCACCAAGAGGCCAAACAAAAGAAGAAGATGAGGCACTGGCACAAGCCCTCTTAGCGGACGCAAAAAATACCCATGAACATCAAGTAGTTGTCGATCGCTTAGAAACGGCATTGGCCACTTTATTAGCTGACGGCTTTCAATCAGAAGCCCGCTCCGTCATCAAGAATCGTGACATTCAGCATTTGTTTGTTCCTTTAGCAGGGCAAAGAAAAGCAGGAGTCAATTTTCTGAGCGCCGTGCAAAAACTACACCCGACCCCAGCATTGGGGGGAGAACCGAAAGAAGCAGCCGTCTCATGGATTCGTACTCATGAACCAGCCAGCAGAGGGATGTACGGTGGACCGATCGGTTGGTTGGGTATTCAAGAAGATATTGGCGAGTTTGCTGTGGCGATCCGCTCAGGATTCTTTAGCGGCAATCAAGCAACGCTGTATGCAGGCTGTGGGATCGTTGCCGATTCAGATGCGGAATCCGAACGTCAAGAAACACGGTTAAAATTTCAACCGATGAGGAGAGGGATCTTAGGAGATGAATAATCAGACAGTCATGACAGACTATTTATTAGCGGCAATCCAGGGACTAAAAGCAGCGGGTGCGAAGCGAGCGGTTATTAGTCCCGGTTCACGATCAACGCCATTGGCGCTACTATTGCATCGTGATCCTGAGATCACCTGTACGGTGGCTGTCGATGAACGTTCGGCTGCTTTTTTTGCTTTAGGGATGTCCAAAGTTGATCTCCAGCCAACAATCTTACTGTGTACTTCTGGAACTGCAGCAGCCAATTATTATCCAGCAATATGTGAAGCAGAGGCCACCAACTTGCCATTGATCGTCTTAACGGCTGATCGACCGCCAGAACTGCGGGGCGTTGGGGCGCCACAAGCAATGGATCAACAGAATTTGTATGCCTCTCATGTCAAAAAGATGGTAGAGATGACGGTGCCAGAAAACGATCCAGCTTTGTTGCGTTATAGTTTTTGGCAAGCTGCAACTTGCACGATCGAAGCGCAAAAGCAGCCGAGAGGCCCTGTCCAAATCAACTTTCCATTACGGGAGCCGCTGTTGCCTGACTTTAGTCGCCAATGCAGTATTCAGCAAGACGTGAACTATCTGGCACCACAACAAGAGCTGTCAGCAGAAATGATCACCCAGCTAGCCCCTTACTTTGGTAAAAAAGGTATTCTGATTGCTGGAGAAAGCCTTACGATCGAAGAAGCGCAGCAGTTGCTGACTTTTTCAGAGAAATTAGGCTGGCCGATTGTCGGCGATCCATTGACCAATTTGGCGACAGCCGGTACCAAAGTAGGAACATTTATCAGCCAAGCCGATCTTGTTTTCCCGCAATTGACTTCTGCCTTCCAACCAGAAGTGGTCGTGCGTTTTGGTCGCTTACCAGTCACTAAAAATGTCCTATTATGGTTGAACAAAGCAGCGGATACGACGACGTGGCTCTTTGTTGATCCATCAGGGCAGTGGCAAGATCAGCTGCATCGGGCAAACTATTTGATCGAAGCAGCGATCAGCGCCTTCGTGGCGGCCATCACCCAGTTGCCGATCGTCAAACATACGGCGTGGCAACAACAATGGCAAGCACTTCAAGCGCGGGCAGATCAGGTGATTGCTGCAAGTCCCCAGTTGCAACATTGGGATGAGAGCAGCGCTGTGCGCATGCTCCAACAATGTTTGCCTGAAGAAGCGCAAATTCTTTTGGCAAACAGCAATGCGATCCGTTTTTTTGATCGCTACGGCAGCAAAACTACCTCCACTTATCGCGTGTATGGAAACCGAGGCGTCAATGGGATCGACGGCCTTGTCTCGACCGTGGCTGGTATTGCTTCCGCCAGTCAAAAGCCTACCTACTTGTTGATTGGTGATTTAGCGTTGTACCATGATATGAACGGCCTACAACTACTGCGCCAGTATCAATTGCCAGTAACGATCATTTTACTGAATAATAACGGTGGTGGGATCTTTTCCTTTCTGTCACAAAACACCTTAGAACCAAACGACTTTGTCCCGCTCTTTGGTACTCCGTTAGATCTTGAGTTTCAAAAAGTGGCGGCCTTATATGAGGCAGATTGGCACACACCGACCTCTTTGCTAGAGTTTCAAACGATTTTAGCGGAAACAAGTCAACAGCCGCGCTTTCAAATAATCGAAGTGAAGGGTGAGCAAAAAGATCCGGTCAACACTTGGCAAGCACTGCAACAGCAGTTTAGCGAGGCGGGAGCACAGCAATGAGGGACACGATAAATGGCGTCAGTTATTTTTATCAGTGGTTGCAACCGTACCGACCAGCCTTACCAACCCTTGTGGCATTGCATGGCTTCACGGGTTCTTCGGAAAGTTTTCGACCGGTTTTTGCAGAGGAAGGTTCTTATAATGTATTGGCAGTCGACTTGATTGGACATGGACGGTCATCGATTTATGTCCATCCCATGCGTTATGAACTTCCTTTACTGGTAGAGGATCTTGCACAGCTTTTAGCGAAGCTAGGGATTGAACGTTATGGCCTTTATGGCTACTCGATGGGGGCACGAATCGCACTTTTTTGGGCGGTCATGGAACCAGCTGCAGTGACCCATCTATTGCTTGAGAGTGGTTCCCCCGGGTTAGCTGATCCAGCGGAACGACTCGCTCGTCAGCGACACGATCGTCGGTTAGCGTTGCGCTTACTAAGGGAGCCTCTGGTCGATTTTGTCGATTACTGGCAAGAACTGCCGTTGTTTGCTAGTCAAAAGGAGCTACCCTTAGTGCAGCAGGCTGTTGTACGGCAAGGTCGCTTGCAGCAAAATAAATTTGGCTTGGCAGTAAGCTTGGTTTACGGTGGTACTGGCAAACAGCCAAGCTGTTGGTCGGCACTTCCGCAGCTAGCTTGTAAAATTCTTTATTTAGCGGGGGAAAAAGATTTAAAGTTTCGTAAAATCGCCCACCAAATGAAGCAGCTGCAACCAGAGATGACCATCAAAGTCGTTGCTAATGCTGGACATTGTATCCATTTAGAACAGCCGACACAGGTTCGTCATGAAATCGATCAATGGTTTGTAAAAGGATCGGGGCCACAGTCAGCTGATTGACAAGGAGAGAACGCAATGAAGATTGAGAAAATTGAACGCATCGCCTGTCGCTTGCCCCTCAAACAACCCTTTGTGACAAGTTACGGACAATTAACAGAAAAAGCCTTTGATCTTTATTTGGTGACGGCAGAGGAGGGAACGGTTGGCATTGGTGAATTGGTCGCTTTTGAGCAGCCAGATTACATTGAAGAAACCCTCTTTTCTGCTCGACAAGTGATTGAAACAGCACTGATCCCATTATTGATTGACCAAGAGATCGAGCATCCGCAAGAAGTTTGGCAGCTGTTTCAAACGGTCCAAGGAAACTACATGGCAAAATCGGCTTTGGAAACAGCAATTTGGGATCTATATGGCAAGCAAACGCATCAAAGTGTGAAAGAGCTGTATACCGCGACCCGACCGAGTGTCGCGGTTGGCGTTAGTATCGGCATACAAGACTCTGTCGAAAAACTAATGGCTCTTGTTGCCGCTTATGTCGCCCAAGGGTATCAACGAATCAAGTTAAAAATCAAGCCGGGGCAAGATGTGGCACCCTTGCGAGCGATTCGACAAGCCTTTCCAGAATTGCTTTTGATGGCAGATGCGAACGGGGCCTATCAAAGTGAGCCTGAACGCATTTTGGCACTTGATGACTTAGGCTTGGTGATGATCGAGCAACCCCTTATGGTACGAGATCTGGTGGGGCACAGTCAGCTACAGCGACAGATGAAGACGCCTCTATGTTTGGATGAAGATATTCGAACGGCAGAAGACGTCGATACAGTCGCAGCACTGGACAGCTGCCGTGCGATCAACCTGAAAATCCCTCGTGTCGGTGGGATCACCGAAGCTTTGCGGATCCTTGATCGATGTCAAACCCATGGACTGCTTGTTTGGTTAGGCGGCATGTTTGAGTCTGGTGTGGGACGAGCCATGAATTTGCAATTTGCGAGTCAAGATATTTTCCATTTTCCCGGGGACCTTTCCGCTTCTGACCGTTACTTTTATGATGATGTCATTACACAGCCTGCAACTTTGCATGAAGGCAAGCTGCTGGTACCTGATGGAAAGGGCTTTGGTATCACATTAGCTGAAACAAAGCTAAGTCAATATGGGCAATCTAAAGAACGTATCTACTCAAGAAAACGGTCAGCGAAAGAATAACCGCAGCGAAAGAAAACACAGCGAAAACAAAAGAAACGGCGAGCAGAGAAATCTGCTGGCCGTTTCTTTTGTTTTAGTCTGCGTTTTTGAATTCTTTTTCAATTTGTAGTCGTTGAACTTTCATGGTTGCTGTTCGTGGGATATCTTCGTAGTCGCGTAAAATTGGTTGATTGAGGTGAGGGAGATCTTCCACCATTTTCCACCAAGCATCCCAATCCATTTCACGATTTGGCGCTAAAGCAATGATTGGTTGTGGTGAGTTTTCTTTGTCGCGAACAATCACAACTTCGGCAAGGAAGTCTAAATGATCCAGCAAAAGGTCTTCCAAGGCAAGATTGCTTTCAATATTTTTGATCAAGTCCACTTGTCGGTCTTTTAAGTAAAGATGGCCCTGATCATCCATCATGCCGTAGTCACCACTGTCCCACCAAGCGCCATAGACATTGTCAGCAAAACGCTGATCTTCTTTATAATAGGTCAACGCGCGTCCTTTTGAGAGGAAATGGATGTGCCCATCGGTATTGGCTGGTAGCTCGTTGCCCTCTGCATCGGCGATCCGTGCTCTCGTTAAGTCCTCGAGACCCACACCCATATCACGGGCATCGTTGGTAGCGATGCTTTCTAAGGTATGTGCTTTTAGGATCATTGGCCCGCATTCACTTTGACCATAGACTTGCAAAAAGATTGCTTCTTTTGTTGCTGAAGTATTTAAAAAAGTGGCCATTGTTTGGTTGTTGATGGCATCAAAAGTTGAATGGTAATAGCGAATATTGGCGAAAGCATCTGGTTGTTCTTTTGCCACAAAGCTCCATTGGACAAAATTGTTTGGATGAGTTTCCAAAGCGATTGGTGGGTATTCTTTTAGCATGCTTACGACATGAGCGCCGTTGGCATTGGCTAATGGCATCATCGGAAAGCCCATCGCCATCAAGGATGAGATGCCAATATTGAAGCGGGAGTGCACCGGTGAGATATGGAACGCAATTAAATCAGAGTCTGCTTTGGTGCGATCAATCTTGGTGAAGATCGTTTTTTGCCATTTTGTCCGCCAGCCCATGGAGTTTGCCGAATGACAAATCAATTTTGGAATACCCGTTGTTCCAGAAGTGTGGGTCATATAAGAAATTTGATCCACCGGTAACTCAGTTTGGGCCACTGGTTCCGCTGGTTGTTGCAGCAGATGACGAACAGCAATCTGTTTGTCAGTACTGCTATTTTTCACTTGTGCGACGCGGCCTTCGGTTTCTTCATCAAATAAGATGAATGGATCTTCTAAGCGATCCACAAACACTTCGATGGTTTCAGCAGGAAAATGATAGGAGATCATGGCAGGAACGGCACCAAGGTAAGAAGCAGCCGTTGCTAATAAATAGGTATCGAATTTTGAAGATTTGTAAAGAATGATTTTATCGCCGGCTTGCACGCCTAGTGCAGCAAGTTGGTACGCACGTTTTAAAATCATTTCATGGCTCGAACCGTAGGTACTACGATAGCCAAGTTCAGGAAATGCTGGCAGCACTTCATCGTGGATGATGGTTGTGTCAGGAAATGCCTCGGCAGCTTCGCGGTAATTGGTGTAAAGATTTAATGGACGATAGTCTAAAATGGTCAAATAGAACACTCCTTTAAAAGTTCGTGAAAAACTTCATTTGATTTCTCCATTTTAGCACAGGAATTTCTCGATACAATAGATTTTCAGTGTTTTTTATTTATTTCTAAAAAATCCTTCCCTCAAAGACTTTCGAAGAATGAATGACTGTGATGTGTTATCATTCATTCCTCGTACTAAGCGGAAAAAGCGCATAATCAACGGGTGTATTTTACTACAAAATCTTCGATTGGGAGCCGGAAATCCGGATAGCGTGCTTCTAATTCTGCACGACTCCAATTCCACCAAGCGATTTCTTTTAAAGCAGTGATCGTTTCTGGATCAAAGCGGTATTTGATCACTTTTGCTGGAACCCCGCCGACGATCGCATAAGGCGGCACATCTTTGGTTACGACTGCGTTTGAGGCGATCACGGCACCATCACCGACGGTCAAACCAGATTGGATCACGGCACCGTGGCCGATCCAGACATCATTGCCAATGACGGTCGTTTTTGCTTTGCGTTTTTCTAAGAAGGACTCGTCCTTTGGCGCAAATCCATAGCCTTCGCCATTATAGGCAAAAAGATGCTGACTAGGGCGTTCATAGGGATGATTGGTGGGGCCGATGCGGACCATCGCTGCGATACTGATAAAACGTCCTAATTGACTGTTCTGAATAAAGCAATATTGCCCCGTATAGGTATAATTGCCGATGGAAGAATGATCAATGTGATTGGCTTCGCCAATTTCGACATAGTCTCCTAAAGTTGTGTCTTGAAGCTGCGAGTCTTTGCCGACGATCGGCTGTTTATCTGGAAAATTTGTGATCGATAGGTGCATAGTAATCATCCTCTCTTGCGTATTGCTATCATTTTACCGCACTTTTTTGTACTATTTGACTAATACGCACTAAAGACAAAAGGAGGTCTGCGTTATGGAGACGATTTATCAGTTAGATAAGATGACCGAAACGATAGGTAAGCGAGCAATCAAAAAAGGATACACGTTAAAAAATCAAGCGGCCCCAGAGGCGCTGTTTGTACGCAGTTCAACGGTTCCTAACGAATTGATCACACCAGAATTAGCTGTGATCGCTCGCTCAGGAACAGGCACCAATACGATCGATTTGGCACGGTGTACTCAAAATGGCACAGTAGTCTTCAATAGTCCCGGTGTCAATGCCAATGCAGTCAAAGAATTGGTGCTCTCCAATTTGTTTCTCAGCGTTCGCCCCTTATTCAAAGCCATCCAGACGGTAGCCGATTTGCAAGAAGAGCTAACGTCAGGTCAAATTGAAGCAGAAGATGTGTTGAAGGTAGCTGAAGAACGGCGAAAAGAAGTGATCGGCGAAGAATTAGCTGGAAAAACCATCGGTATTTTAGGCTTAGGAGAGATCGGTGAACGGGTGGCAAAAGCCTGTCACCAGTTAGGAATGGAAGTCCTCGGCTATGCCCGTACGAAAAAAGCGGCCCACGATTACGAACAAGTCAGTGACTTGCACGTACTGTTGGCCGAATCAGATTTTGTGGTGGTTTTGCTTCCTTTGAGTCAAGAGACCCACGGCTTGCTGAATCGACGAACGATTCAGCAGATGAAAAAAAATGCAGTGCTGATGAATTTTGGTCGTGGGGAGATCGTGGAAGAAACAGCCGTCTTAGAAGCATTAGCCAAAAATCAGCTCAAACAATACATCACTGATTTTCCTAGTGCGGGCTTGATCGGCCAACCGAAAGTATTGTGCTATCCGCATATTGGCGGTAGTACTACCAATGCCTTGGAAAAAGGGGATCACGTAGTTTTTGATCGCATGCATGCCTATTTGCGCGCTGGGACGATTCAAGAATCGGTCAACTTTCCTCATGCAGAGTTGCCTTTTTTGGCACCGTATCGCTTGGCGCTGTTTTATCACGACAAGCCTGGTGCTTTTGCCCCATTATTGCGGATCATTTCTGAAGCAGGTGTAGATATCGATAATTTGACAAGTGAAAGAAAAGCCGGAGTCGCCTATACCTTGATCGATCTTGATGAGACAAATGAAACGCTGCTGCAAGATCTGCAAAAACAGATGCAGCAGGCAGGGGCAATCATTCGTGTACGTTTGATCAAAAATCCGCGAATCAGTGAATAGTTGCCACCAACAATGTTTCTTGTTATGATGAAAAAAAAGTAAAGGAAGTTCATCATGACGAATAAGTTTCAAGATAAAAAGAAGGTCGCTTTGCCTCGTTATCAGCAGATTGCCGTGGCGATCGCGGAACGAATCGTTGAAAATCGCTACCAAGTTGGGCAAAAGATCCATGCACGCTCAACGTTAGCCAGCAATTTCAATGTCTCTCCTGAAACAGCCCGCAAAGCGATCAATGTATTAGTTGATTTAGAAATCATGGACGTCCGTCATGGCAGCGGCGCCTATATTGCTTCAAAGGAAAAAGCACAGGCCTTTGTGGAACAATACCAAGATGTGCAGTCGATCCAAGAAATTAGACAAGATATTTTAGACAGTGTGGAGCGGCAGCAGCAAGAGCTGGATAATTTTTCTGACTTGTTGAACACGTTAGTGCAGCAGACCAAAAAGGTACACCACATGAGTCCGTTTGTGCCCTTTGAACTTCAGTTGACGGAACAAGCGCAGCATTTGGAAAAAAGTATCAATGAATTGAATATTTGGCAAGCCACAGGGGCGACGATCATTGCGATCCAAACAACCGAAGAATTGTTGTTGTCACCAGGACCTTATGCGAAATTTAGTGCAGGCAATACGATTTATTTTGTCGGAAATGAACTGGCGTTGCAGCGCATGACCAATTTCTTCTATCCAACGGACCATTCAGCGTAATTCTTTTTCTTGATTCCCATGCTTTTTTTGTAAAAGAAAAAGCATTGGGAATTTTTTTTTGACAAAGTGACCACATCTTGTTAAGATAGTATGGTCACTTTCGTGAAATTTTTCAGAAAAAGGAGTATTAATCATTTGAGCAAAGTTAAAGTGGAACATTTAACCAAAATCTTCGGTAAGAAAAAGCAGCAAGCTCTTGCCATGGTCAAAGAACAACGTAGCAAAAACGAGATTTTAGAAAAAACGGGTGCCACCGTCGGCGTCTATGATGTGAACTTCGAAGTCAACGAAGGCGAGATTTTCGTCATCATGGGCCTTTCTGGAAGCGGGAAGTCAACATTGATTCGACTATTGAATCGATTGATCGAGCCGTCTGGCGGAGATATTTACATAGATGGCGTGGATGTTGCCAAAATGAGTAAAGAGGAACTACGAGAAGTTCGCCGTCACAAAATCAACATGGTTTTCCAAAGCTTTGGCCTTTTCCCTCATCGGACAATTTTAGAGAACACAGAATACGGACTAGAAGTCCGTGGGGTCTCGAAAGAAGAACGAACAGCGAAAGCGGAAAAAGCGTTAGAAAACTCAGGATTGCTTTCTTTTAAAGACCAATACCCTGACCAGCTGTCTGGAGGGATGCAACAGCGTGTGGGACTTGCCCGTGCGTTAGCCAATGATCCAGAGATCCTCTTGATGGATGAGGCCTTTTCAGCATTAGATCCGCTGATTCGCCGTGAAATGCAAGATGAACTTTTAGAACTACAAGCCAATGTTCAAAAAACGATTATCTTTATCACCCATGATTTGAACGAGGCCTTGCGGATCGGTGACCGGATCGCTTTAATGAAAGATGGCCAGATCATGCAGATCGGTACAGGAGAAGATATTTTGACGAATCCTGCCAACCAATACGTGCGTGATTTCGTGGAAGATGTCGATCGTTCCAAAGTCTTGACTGCGCAAAACATCATGGTTCCAGCATTGACGACGAACATCGAGATCGATGGACCAAGCGTAGCATTGAACCGGATGCGGAAAGAAGAAGTCAGCATGTTGTTAGCCGTTGACAAACGTCGTCACCTAAAAGGAAGCTTGACAGCCGAGTCTGCTCGTGAGGCACGGAAAAACAATCTGACCTTGAAGGAAGTTATTGATAAAAATGTTAAAAAGATTGATAAAGATATGCTAGTAACGGATATCTTCAATTTGATCTATGATTCGCCTACACCTTTAGCTGTGGTAGAAAACGATCGTTTGATCGGAGTCGTGATCCGCGGAAGCGTGATTGAAGCGTTGGCTGAGACCGATTCAGCCGCTCAAGCAGAGGAAGGGGTAGTGACAAATGGATAATTTCTTACAACATACGATTCCGGTAGCTGATTGGGTCGAAAACTTTACTGATTGGCTAACAGGAACTTTCAGTGGATTGTTTTCAGCCTTACAGTCTTTCGGACAATTTATCATGGACGCTATTACAAATGTATTATTGTTTGTACCACCGTTGTTAATGATCGTCTTATTGACGGCTGCTGCCTTTTTCGTTTCACGCAAAAAATTCGGCTTGCCAGCTTTTACTTTTGTCGGGTTGCTGTTCATCTATAACCAAGGGTTATGGACAGACTTGATGAACACCGTCACGTTGGTCTTATTGTCGAGTTTGGTTTCGATCATCATTGGGATTCCACTAGGAATCTTAATGGCGAAAAGCGAAAAAGCGCAAAGTATCGTGACGCCGATCTTAGACTTTATGCAAACGATGCCTGGTTTCGTTTATTTGATTCCTGCGGTTGCTTTCTTTGGGATCGGGATGGTTCCTGGGGTCTTCGCCTCAGTGATCTTTGCTCTACCACCAACCGTTCGGATGACGAACTTAGGGATTCGCCAAATTTCTCGTGAATTGGTGGAAGCCTCTGATTCCTTCGGTGGGACTGGCTGGCAAAAACTGATCAAATTAGAATTGCCACTAGCCAAAAGCACTATTTTGGCTGGGGTCAACCAAACCACGATGCTGGCATTATCAATGGTCGTGATCGCGTCAATGATCGGTGCTCCTGGGTTAGGGCGCGGCGTCTTGTCCGCCTTGCAACGAGCACAAGTCGGTAACGGATTTGTCAGTGGGGTATCCTTAGTTATTTTGGCGATCATTATGGATCGCTTTACCCAGAATTTGAATCGTTCGGCACATCAAAAAGCAGCCAGCAAGACAAGTCGCAAACAAAAACGTCTTTTTGGCGGGATTGCTGCAGCGGCAGTCGTTGCTTTGATTGGAGCATCGTTTGCCTTTGGAAATGTTTCTGATAGCAAAGGCACGGTGAACTTGGCGTATGTCGAATGGGATACGGAAGTTGCATCTACCCATGTGGTGGCAGAAGTTTTGTCGCAAATGGGCTACGAAGTCAATACGACGCCATTGGATAATGCCATCATGTGGGAATCGGTGGCAAAAGGGGAAGTTGACGGGATGGTTGCTGCTTGGCTACCATCTACGCATCAATCCCAGTATGAACAGTACCAAGACCAAGTCGAGAACTTAGGTCCTAACTTAGAAGGGGCAAAACTGGGGATCGTTGTCCCAAGTTATATGGATGTAGATTCCATCGCCGACCTTTCTGACGAAGCTGGCAAAACCATCACTGGTATCGAACCAGGCGCTGGTGTCGTGAATGCAGCGGAAAATACGGTTGCGACGTATGACAACCTTTCAGATTGGAATGTCGCTACCTCTTCTTCAGGAGCGATGACAGTAGCATTAGGACAAGCCATCAAGAACCAAGATGAGATCGTTATTACTGGTTGGTCTCCACATTGGATGTTTGCGAAATATGATCTGAAATATCTGGATGATCCCGAAGGAACAATGGGTGAAGCAGAAAGCATCAATACTGTTGTACGCCAAGGATTAGCAGATGACATGCCAGAAGTTTACGAAGTACTTGATCGTTTCAACTGGACACAAGAAGATATGGAAGAAGTCATGTTAGCAATCAATGACGGAACGTCAGCCGAAGATGCAGCCAAAGATTGGGTAGCCAATCACCCAGAAGAAGTTGCTGCTTGGACGAACTAATGTCTAAAAAAGAACGACCGCAGATTAAAGCGGTCGTTCTTTTTTTGTTTAAAATACTTAGGTTCGTAACGAAAGACGAGGGGATGATTTTTGCAAAAGACGGAGCTTTTGTGCAAGTTAAGCAAAACGATGAAAAATCGGCTGCATCTGTTCAAACGTACAGAGTTCAGTAAATCCTAATGATCGTAAAAGATCTTGTCCCTCTTTGATTTGAAACCCGAGCTGCTCTGGTTTATGACTATCGCTGCCGATGGTTAGCACGTTTCCCCCCAAGTCACGATAAAGCTTGAGGATCTCGATCGATGGCGTATACCCATTGATTCCGTAACGGTGGGAAGAGGTATTCAGTTCAATGCCTTTGCCATCTTTGATCACGACTTTCAAGATCTCTGCGATTTGTTCTTTCGTTTGTTTAAAAGCGTCCTTCTCTTTATCTAAATAACGACGAATCAAATCCATATGGGCTAAGACGGAATACTCTTTATATGTCGTGACTAGTTGATACATTTCATCATAATAGCGCTCGTAGCATTCCTGTTGGCTGCGTCCTTTTTGAAATTCTCCGGTCCAAAATTCTTGATCGTCTACCTGATGAACGGAAAGTAAAATGAAATCAAAGGGATGCGAACGATAAAGACGGGTAAATTGTGGGATCGTGTGCATTTGCATCCCAAATTCCAGCCCAGTTTTTAGCTTGATTTGGTCACTGTATGTTTCCTTTAAGCGTGCCAGTTCGTTAAAATACAAGTCGTAGTAGACATTTTTTACGACTTTATTGGCTCCGACGAGGTATGTATCCGTCGCTTGCCAGTCTTCTTTGACCCCATAATCAACATGATCGGTAAAGCAGATTTCTGCTAAGCCTAGTTTAATGGCGTCTTTGACTACATCTTCCATCAAATACCAAGAATCATCGCTGTAATCACTATGAACGTGATAGTCTGTAAAAATCATGGCGTCTCCTTTTGTTTCGTTATTTTTGCTGCTTCTGCCAGTCTGCTCGTTTTTGATGATAGAGCTGGGCGGCAGTCTCCCAATGTTCTTTGTCAGCCGGCTGAATCTCACGGATCACACGGGCTGGATTGCCGCCGACGATCGTATTCGGCGGCACATCTTTTGTGACGACGGATCCAGCAGCGACGATGGCATGTTTGCCGATCGTGACACCTGGTAAAATCGTACTGTTGCCCCCGATCCAAACGTAATCTTCGACGGTGATCGGTAGACCAAATTCCAAATCTTGACTGCGGATCACAGAATCGATCGGATGGCCGGCGGTATAGAAGCTGACCCGTGGTCCCACCATCACATGATCACCAATCAGAATCTTATTGACATCTAAAAAAATGCACTCCATATTGGCATAAAAGTGATCACCAATCTCAACATGGCGACCATAATCAACAAAAAGGGGTGGCTGGACAAAGCAATGCTGCCCAAATTTGCCAAAGAGTACTTTTTCTTTGGCGATGATTCCTTCTCGGTCATCGACTGGTAAATGGTTGATTTCCTGGGCCCGTTTTTTTCCCTCCGCTGAACCATTCTCAGGGAGAATGCCAGCAGCTTGATACAATTGACCAGCCAACATCGCTTGATAATCAAAGTCTTCTTTCATTGCAAAATCCTTTCTAAGACGGTAAATCGTCGGTGGTTAATTCAATCAAATTGCCTTCGGGGTCTTGGACAACAGCTTCATAATAGCCATCGCCTGTTGTACGAGGACCATTTAAAAGAGGGTAGCCATCTTCAACAAACCGTTGAGCGTATCGATCGACGTCAGCTTGATCACCAACTGCTATCGCAAGGTGAGTGTAGCCTAAGCTTTCACTGACACGAGGGCTTAAAAATTTCTTGGTCGTTAATTCTAACCGACTTCCAGAATCAAAGGTCAAAAAATAGGACTGAAAGCCTGTTTTCGGATTATGGTATTTTGGGTTGCTGACCGCCTGAAAGTAGGTTTCATAAAATGTCCTCATTTTTTCCAAATCATTGACATATAGTGCGATGTGTTCAATTTTCATTATCGACAACTCCTTTAATAAGCAACATGCGTCGTTCTTTCTTCGTTCCTTTTTGAACTTAGTAAACTTTGTTTAATAAGTTACTTCTATTATACCTTTGTTAACAAAATTAATAAAGGTATATTCCCAGCTTTTTATCTGTTAAAATAGGAGCGTTGAGGGGGAGAAAAATGAAAGCTTATCAGCCAACGACCATTAAATTACATAATCAGGCAGTTTTGCTGAATTTGCTAAAACAGCAGCAAGCGCCTATGACCAAGCGCCAACTGGCAGATGCCTCTCAATTAAGCGTGGTAACGATCAACAAGTTGCTTCCTGAATTGATTGAAAAGCAACTACTTTTGACGACGGATCAACCGCAACGAACGGGGGGACGTCAAGCTGCGGCTTACCAGTACAATGCACAACGGACACTGTTGTTGATCATTCAGTTTATCGAAGAAGATCAGCAGATCGTGATTCGTTTTTCAGTTGTTGATCTCGTGGGGAACATTTTGCATCATGAGCAGTCAGCAGAGGGCCGATTGCCGCAGTTCTTGCAAGTGATTCGTCAGATAAAACAGGAATACCCGAAAATCGGCTTGGCAGTCGTGGGGATTCCGGGCGTGGAAATTGCTGGAAGACTGAAGATCATGGATGCTCCGGCATTTAAGGACATGGCGTTAGGAGAATTGATTGAAAAAGAGATCGCTGTAAAAGCGCTTATTGAGAATGACGTGAATGCTGCGGTATTTCATTTCAAAGAAGAGAAAAAAATCGTGGCTGGCATTTATTTTCCGAAAAATTATCCGCCAGGTGCGGGACTGGTCATCGACCAACAGCTCTTTAAAGGAGCCAACCATTTAAGTGGCGAAATCAAGCATTTTCCGCATCTTTACACGGCTTCTTACCCGTTGGCAACAGAGGCGATCCCAGAACAAGTGACTGCCACACTTCAAGCGATCGTGGCAGTGACGGACCCGCATCAAGTCATTTTGTTTTTACCCTCTGAGTGGCAGGCGCTCGTGTCGCGCTCCTTTTTGGAAAAGCAGCTGGCAGCAGTGTTTCAGTATGGCGTCTTGCCAAAATTACACTTTTCCGATCGGTTTTCAGAAAATTATTTAGCTGGGTTGATCACGATGGGAATCGAAGCAGCTGGCTTAGGGCTTTGATTCGCAGCATTCACCTGGTACATAGGACAAAAACTGCCACCGCTTCCTTTATCAGAAGCAGTGGCAGTTTTTTTGAAAATACGAGAACTCACAGCTTAGCGAGTTTCTGTGCTTTTTCGGTATTCGCAAAATGCAGTTTGGCATATTTGCTCAATAGTGCTATGCCACCTTGTTGTAGTAATTTTGCGGCAACTTGGTCAGCAGCTGTGTGGGCGCCAGAAGGCAAACGCATACCGACTTCTTTGGAGGCTGCCTCTAATTCATCCAAAAAGACTGTACGGCATAAAATAGAGGCTGCCGCTACTGCTAGATGATATTGTTCACCCTTCGTTGCAAAATAGAGCTTTTCGGTGACCGCTGCTTGTTCCGACTTTAAATAGGTGCGATAATTTTTTTCGCTTGTGAACTGATCGATCAAAATGGCATCTGGTGTCTCAGGAGCAATTTTTTGCAAAAGCAAACGAATGGCTTGATTATGCAAAGCAACTTTCATTCGGACCGTGTTGTATTTTGGTTGGATTTCGTTGTATTTGCTGGGCGTGACAGTGAGCAATTGGTAAGGAACCAATTCTTTGATTTTCGGCGCCATCTTACGGATCTCTGGATCTGTCAGCATTTTTGAGTCCTTGACACCTAAGGCTTTCAGCTGTGGTAATTGCTCTTTTTTGGCATAGACGGCACAGACCACCAAAGGACCGAAATAACTGCCGTTGCCGACCTCGTCACTGCCGACGACGCTTTTTTCGCTAAATCCTGCTGGCAACGCAGTGGTTGAAACAGGCGCTTTTTTCTTATCCGGTACAGCACTAGCCGTATCGCCCCATAAGGAAGCTTCTTTTTCAGCAGTCGCTCCTTGAAACATGACTTTTCCAGACGTATAAGCAGTGATCGTCGTTGCCCCTTTTTTGGCGACAAACACTGTATAAGGAACTTTCTTCGCCAGCAATTCTCGTTGATAAAATTGCTGCATTCTTTGGATAGTTGAAGTTGGTACTTTGATAACGATCGTACTCATTTGATTCCTCCTGATTTTTTGTCTTTTTTTAGGTAGACAAAAGGATACTTTAAGATTTTACCATACTTCTTATTCTTTTTTACTAAGACGATCAGCAAACAAACGATTGGCATGGAAATTCATAAGAAAATCACGTATAATAGTTAAGAGTTTGCGACACATGTTCAATAAGTGATAGAATAGAGCAGAATGTAAGCAATGGGAGGAAATATTCCTATGACGGAGCAAAAGAAACGCTATAAAGCAGTTATCGCGAATCAAAGTTACACGATTATTGGACGCGAAAGCAAAGAACACATGGATATGGTGACAAGATTGGTCAATGACCAACTGCTTGAGATCATGCAATTGTCGCCACAAACCGATCAAGAACAAGCGTCGATCTTATTAGCGATCAACGCTGTTTCCGACCAGCTGAAAAAACAAGAACAGCTGTTGGTCCTACAAAAAAAAGTGGACGAATTGCGGGGACAAGCCATTAAAGCAACGGAGCTTGAGAATCGTATCAAGCGGATCGAAGCGATCGAATCCGAAGCACGGAAAGTTCTCGATGAGACAGGTCGCAGTGATGTGGAGATCCATAATCATGTGGAAGCACAACAGATCTTAAATGAACAAAGGAAACGAAAAATTCAAGAAAAGACAGCCCATGGGTAGTGCGGCGTAGAAAGGATTCCTAAATGATTGGATTATTTGTCTTGGTTTTGTTGTTGGCAGCCTTTTATGGCGGCGCGCGGCGCGGAACCAGTTTACAATTGGTCTCAGTTTTGGGCTATTTGATCTCTTTTTTCTTTGCAGTTGCGAATTACCAAGAAATTGCGAAAAAAATTGAGCTCTATGTTCCTTATATGTCAGTAACGGCGGATTCAAAGTTAAAATACTACGATATGGAACTGGCTTTAGATTTAGACAAAGCCTATTATGCGGCCATCGCTTTTGTGATGGTACTCTTTGCTGGTTGGCTGATCACCAAACTATTAGTGATTTTTGCAGACAGTTTGCGTTACAAACGCCTACGTTTTTTAGGCGGCTATGACTGGGCAGTTGCGGGTGTTTTGAATGTCATCTTGATGTATATCAATTTGTATATGTTTTTCATGATTCTCTCAATGATCCCGTTTGCCACGATTCAAAATCTGTTTGAAACGAGCGGAACTGCGAATTTCATCGTTGATCGGTCACCGATTCTCTCAGATTACTTCTATCGATTGTGGATCACAGATGTGATTGGGTAAAAAGCAGGCAGATGGTTGCAGAGCCATTCTGCCTTTTTCTTAGGAACAAAAAGTTAAAACAAAGCAGGTGAGAAAAGAATGAATACTAAGATCCTTGATGTTTTAGGATTTGAACAAGTAAAGAGTCAAATCGGTCAGTATATCGTAACAGCCCAAGGAAAAGAAGCCTTAGCAAAGCTTGTGCCATCAAGTGATGCGCAAGTTATTTCCTCTTGGCTAGCAGAAACAGAAGACGCGATCAAGATCCAGCGTTTAAGAGGCGGAATCCCTGTACCAAAAATTGAGAATATTCGTCCCCAAATGAAACGGATCGAAATCGGCGCAGATTTAAACGGCGTTGAATTGGCACAAGTTGCCCGCGTCTTATCAACCACGCAGGAATTGAAACGCTTTTTTGCTGATTTGTCTGAAAGTGAGATTGAATTTTCCCGCTTGTATCACTGGGAAGAACAGTTGGTGTCTTTGCCAACCTTGAATCGTCGCTTGAAAGAAGCTATCGATGAGGATGGCCGAGTCACAGACGATGCCTCTCCAGCACTACGGGGAATTCGCCAATCGATCCGACGAGCAGAACGGACGATTCGCGAGACATTGGATGGCATCGTCCGAGGTGGCAATGCAAAGTATCTAAGTGATACGATCGTAACCATGCGAAATGAGCGTTATGTGATTCCAGTCAAACAAGAATACCGAGGTGTTTTTGGCGGCGTGGTTCACGACCAAAGTTCCTCTGGTCAAACCTTGTTTATCGAACCAAAACAAGTAGTGGAACAAAATAACCGTTTGCGTCAACATCAAATTGCGGAACGGGACGAAATCACTCGTATTTTAGCAGAATTATCAGCAGAGTTAGCCCCATATCAAAGAGAGATTCTCCATAATGCGTATGTGATCGGGATCATGGATTTCATGAATGCCAAGGCTCGCTTTGGGAAAGAGATGAAGGCGGTCGTACCAGCGATCAATCAAGATAACCATGTCTTTTTTAAACAAGCACGTCACCCATTGATCGATCAAGAAAAAGTCGTTCCTAACGATATTACGATTGGAAAAGACTATCAAGCTGTTGTCATTACTGGGCCGAATACCGGTGGGAAAACCATCACCTTAAAAACATTAGGGCTGTTGCAGATCATGGGCCAAGCCGGCTTACCAATTCTGGCAGAAGAAGAAAGCCAAATGGGGGTCTTCAATGAAATTTTTGCGGACATTGGTGATGAACAATCCATTGAGCAAAGCCTATCGACCTTTTCTTCACATATGACAACGATCGTTGATGTGTTGAAAAAAGTCGACGAAACAAGTCTGGTGCTTTTTGATGAACTAGGTGCTGGGACCGATCCTCAAGAAGGGGCGGCACTAGCGATTGCGATTTTGGACGAACTTGGGGCTAAGTCGGCTTATGTCATGGCGACGACCCATTATCCAGAATTGAAAGTTTATGGCTATAACCGATCCAATACGATCAACGCCTCTATGGAATTTGATGTTGATACCTTAAGTCCAACCTATCGCTTGTTGATCGGGGTTCCAGGACGAAGCAATGCGTTTGAGATTTCGAAAAGACTTGGCTTGCCAGATACCATCATTGACCAAGCCAAAGAGATCATGGATGGAGAAAGTCAAGATCTGAATGAAATGATCGCTGATTTGGAAAATCGACGCAAAATGACGGAAACGGAGTATCTGGAAGTTCGTCATCATGTAAAAGAAGCAGCCCGCTTGCACCAAGAGCTAGAAGCAGCCTATAGTTATTTCTTTGAAGAACGCGAAAAAGAATTGGCGAAAGCTCGGCAAAAAGCCAATCAGATCGTTGAAGAAGCCAAAGAGGAATCTGAAAAAATCATTGCTGATATTCGTAAAATGCAATTAGCCGGCGGTCAAACGAAGGTCAAAGAACACGAACTGATCGATGCGCGCACCAAGCTATCAGGACTGCAGCAAGAAGAACATCTGCAAAAAAACAAGGTTCTGCAAAAAGCCAAAGCAGCCAAGACGCTGAAAGAAGGAGACGAGGTACTCGTAACTTCTTATGGGCAGCGCGGGGTACTGTTGAAAAAAGCCGGTAAAAATCAGTGGCAAGTCCAAATCGGCATTCTGAAAATGAATTTGCCAGAAACAGATCTCCAACCAGCAGCGCCAGTGAAGGAGCCTACACAGCGTATCGTTAATACGATTCGTTCTGCTGACAGCAGTCCAGTGGTCAATCAGTTGGATTTACGCGGCAAGCGGTACGAAGAAGCCCTCAATGAAGTGGATCAGTATTTGGATGCAGCAATTTTGGCAGGTTATCCGCAGGTGACGATCGTTCACGGTAAAGGAACCGGCGCATTGCGTCAAGGGATCACTGACTACCTAAAAAACCATCGCTCGGTGAAAAGTTTTGAATTTGCCCCAGCAAATCAAGGAGGCAATGGAGCGACCATTGTGAAGTTTAACTAAACGTTAAGAACCCTTACCTTTTGTAAGCAGACGATTTTAAAAAACTTCCGATACGTGGTATACTTTTTTTAGTTTTAAAAATGGAGGGGAAGTACGATGGCAAAAGAAATTACCGATAAAACTTTTTCAGAAGAAACCGATAAAGGCTTAGTCCTTATTGACTTTTGGGCAACTTGGTGTGGCCCTTGTCGTATGCAAGCACCGATCTTGGAACAATTAGCGAATGAATATGATGAAGACGAATTGAAGATCGTGAAAATGGATGTGGATGAAAATCCTGAAACACCTGCTTCATTCGGAATCATGTCTATCCCAACTTTGTTGTTGAAAAAAGACGGACAAGTGGTTGATAAAGCAATTGGGGTTCATACAAAAGATCAATTGAAAGCTTTAGTTGCAGAACATATGTAATAGAAGAAATGTTTTTTAAGCAATAGCCGAAAGAGGCTATTGCTTTTTTGTTTTTGGGGACGTTTTTTTCAAATTTTCTTTTAGGCAGTGGTATACTTAAAGTGGGGAGTGGCACTAAAAAATATCTCGTTCATATAGTAAGAAAGTGATACCAAAATAGGATTAAAGGGGGAATAAAAATGAAAAAGTTAAAATGCGGGTTATTTCAAGGCGTTGCGATTGTTGGGGTACTGATCGCACCCATTGTAGGAACGATCACACAAGTTTATGCAGCAAATGAAGGGGATTCGACAACAGCTTCTTTCGCTGCGCAAGAGACGACGTCAGAAAGTTTCTCAGAAGAAAGCGCAGCATCATCTCAAGAGGCCAGCACTGAGAGTGTAGAGTCAAGTACGGCAACAGAGTCCTCATCAACGTCTACCTCTTCATCAGAAACAACGTCAAGTACTAGCACGGCTACGACTGAGACTAGTCAGACCGAGACCACACAAGATTCATCTACTCAATCGACGGAAGAATCTTCTGAAGAACCAGATGTTGCGAAAATCGATGTTAAGAAAGTAGAAGATAATGACCAATATGTAAAAATCAAGTCGATCGCCGCAACGGATCCAGAAACACAAAAAATCCTTTACCGATTAGAAAATGGTCAGTTGATCGAACAAGGAACGATCGATGAATTAGCTGGCAGGGTATATCGTAGTGTCAAACAGTATCAAGGTACCGACAAGCAGACCTATCTTGAAATTCGCGACGATCAAAAGGTTGTCGGTGTCGTAGCAGAAGCAGCAGTGAAAGTTGCCAGCGGAACCTTCAAAACCGAGAAGAAATATGCAACCATCACAAGTGCGAAAGAACCGCTTTGGCAAGATGTGTTTTTAGATAAAAAAACGAGCACCTCTTCAAGCATTAATGGTCAAACCTTTGAAATCAAAGAAGTATTCACGACGAATAATAAAGTGACCTATTACGCATTGTATTCAAATAAAAATGTTCTCATCGGTTGGATAAAAGCCGCCGGTGTTAAGCTAGCGACTTCACCCGGGGGTGCATGGCAATCTGAATCAAAATATGCCACAATCATCAGCGGAAATTATACGCTATGGCAAAATTTTAATTGGACAGCGAAGAAAGGAACGACAGCCGCTTTAAATGGCAAAACAGTCAAAGTTACTGGGAAATATCGTCACTTGAATGGGTCGACGTACTATTCCCTTTATACAAATAACAATAAATGGTTGGGCTATATCAATGCCTCGGGTGTTAAGTTAACGACGGATGCACAAGGCGCCTATCAATCCTACGGAAAATATGTGACATTGACCAAGAAAAATTACACGATTTGGGGAAATTTCCGTTGGTCGAGTAAGAAAAACACTACCACGAAATTAGCGGGAAAAACCTATCTTGCAAAAGGAAGATATAACCACGTCAATGGCGGTGTCTACTTGTCCCTTTATGATGCTAACGGAAAATGGATTGGCTACTTAAATGCCGATGCAGCAACGGTCGCCAACAATCAAGGTGGTACTTGGCAAAGCGAAAAACGCACAGTCCGCCTTAAAAGCAAGAATTATACCTTATGGCAAGATTTAGCTTTTACGAAGAAAAAAGGCAGTAGCGCAAATTACATGAATAAGAATATCCAAGTTACTGGGAAATATCAACATTTCAACGGCTCCACCTACTACTCACTCTATCTCAACAACAAATGGCTGGGCTACATCAATGCAAGCGGAGTGACCAATGCCCATACGATCACTTCTCAAAGCAACATTAGCCGCTATGTGGTCGTTAAGAATGGAGATGGCAATTTCTTTGAAAAAGCCGATCCAAATAGTACGAAACTTGGGAAAAAGAGTGCTTACAAAGGCTATATGGCACAAGCGACTAAACTAGCAAAAACAAGTGATGGCAATTACTTGTATCTCGTTTCGCCAGCTGGTCGAATCGGTTGGGTCAAGGAAAATCAAACCACAAATGTAAATAGCAATTTTTGGATGTATACTACAGGAGGGAAATATCCTTCATTAAACGTTCAAAACTTAAACATTGAAGTATCCATCAGCAAACAGCGGGTTTATATCAAATCAGGGAATAAAGTGATTTATACGATGCTTTGCTCGACCGGTGCCTTTAATACACCAACACCTTTAGGGAATTTCCGCATTCAAGCAGAAAAAGGCTTAGCTTTTTCAGGAGCCGCCTACTACCGTTCCTTTAAAGACCATGGGGTCTATTTATTCCATACGATTCCAACAAGTATCGCTTGGTCCACCAATGCTTTTAGTTCTGTTGAAGGACGAAAACTAGGTACCCGTGCTTCTCATGGCTGTATTCGTTTAGCAGTCCCCGATGCCAAATGGTTTTACTATAACATGCCTTATAATACACCTGTCAAAATTGCTAATTAATGATCAAAAGTCGTTTCCGTCAACGGAGACGGCTTTTATTTTCCAAAAAAAAGATTGACGCTGGCTATATCATTCGATAATATATCATTAAGTGATATAGGTGATGGATGGAGGAATCAAATGGATGAGGCATTGACAGATTCGACCTATTTGATTTTATTAGCGCTTTTAAAGCCAAAACATGGGTATCTCATCATGAAACAGATTGATGACCTAAGCCAAGGGACGTTTGAGATTGGTCCCGCAACGATGTATACGATTTTGAAAAAGCTGACGAAAAAGGGGTGGATCGATTTAGAAGAAAGCGTTGATCGAAAAAAAATCTATCAGATTACATTAGAAGGAAGACAAATTCTGGAAAAAGATATTCAGCGACGCAAATTATTTTATCAAATCGGAGAACAAGTCTTCGAAGCGTTAGGAGGGGATCAAGATGGGCATCAATAAGAAATATCTTCTTTCTCTTGGCGTCGCCTACTATCCAGAAAAGGAAATGGTTCGTCTGCAAAAACAAGCGTCACTAGGCTGGCATTTTGTAAAGATGAATCGTTTAGGTTTTTTGAAGTTTATCAAAGGAAAACCAGAAGCGACCAAATATGCAGTGGACTTTTTCGAAGGGGAACCATCTGAGATCGTTGACTACTTAGCGATGTACCAAGCTGGGGGCTGGACCTACATTAGCAATTATAAAGATCGTTATTTTTATTTTAAAGCGTCACTAGATACACCGGCGATTTTCAGTGATCAAGAAAGCTATCAAGAACGGATTGATAACGAGACACGATATTTGATGAAAAAATCGATTCTGTTTTCGGTAATCAGTCTCGCAATACTAGCAGCAATATATTTTATTGCTAGTTATTTCAATATTCGTACAAATCCGTTTAAATCTTTCGGACTAGGAGTACTCACTGGTCTTGTGTTTATTCCGATTGGTATCGGGGTAACCACGATCATTATGAAATTCTTATATAAAAATCGAGCAAGTTATTACAATGAACCAGAGAAACTGGCGAAGCGACAACGGGTAATTCGTGATACAGTCATTTTGATGTTTGTCGGAGCAATCATTGGTGCCGTTATCGGCTTTTTCTTTAGTGATATATTTTATTAGACAGGGAAGGTGAGCATGTGTTAGAAGCAAAACAATTAGTAAAAACATTTGGGGATTATACAGCAGTTGATCATTTATCCTTTACCATCAATGATGGGCAGATCATGGGCTTAATTGGTCAAAACGGAGCAGGAAAAACAACGACATTCCGATTGATTTTGGATTTCTTGAAAGCCGATCAAGGAGAAGTATTATGGGATGGTCACAAAATTAGTGAAAAAGAATACAATATTATCGGCTATCTGCCAGAAGAACGCGGCTTGTTTCCAAAAGTCACGATTGAAGATCAATTGATCTACTTCGCGCGTTTACGAGGCAAAAAGAAAGAAGACATCGTACCTAAAATTGACTATTGGATGGACAAATTTAAAGTCAAAGGCAAGAAAACTGATAAAGTCAAATCTTTATCAAAAGGAAATCAGCAAAAAGTTCAGCTAATCTCAACATTGATCCATGAACCAAAATTAGTGATTTTAGATGAACCGTTTAGTGGCTTAGACCCAGTCAACGCGGAACTGTTGAAAAACGGGATCATTGAACTGAAAGAAAAAGGCTCTTGCGTCATTTTCTCCAGCCATAATATGGATAATGTAGAAAAAATCTGCGATCACTTGATTATGCTACGAGATGGTCAAACGGTCTTAAACGGAAAGGTCCATGAAATTCGTGAATCCTTTGGACGAACGAAAGTTTATTTAGAGTCTAATTTGACGAAAGAACAGCTTTTGGCAGTGTCAGGTGTCGAGCAAGTCATTGCTAGAGAAGACGGCAGCTATGATATTACGATCGCTGATCCTGCAGTAGGAAAAACCTTATTTGATTTAGCGACGGCGGATGGTTATATCCCTATGTTCAATCAACAACCGCCAACGTTAGAAGAAATCTTTAAGCGGAAGGCAGGAAAAACAAATGAATAAGTTTTGGGTAATCGCATTAGATGTTTATAAGAAAAATATCAAATCAATTTCGTTTTTGATTATGATTCTCGTGCCATTTATTGCATCGGGGGCATTTTATCTCATTGGTTATTTTGCTGATGGTATGAACAGTGTCGATAAAATTGCGGTTTATGCGAATGAACCAGCTATTGCGCAGACTTTTGTGGACCAAAGCGGCGATGATTTTGAATTTGAAATTGTTGACAGCAAAGAGCAAGGGCAACAACAGCTGGCAGACAAAGATGCCGATGCCTTGTTAGTTATTACTGCTTCAGGGGATACGCTGCAAGGGGAATTATTAAGCGAGTCCTCGATGGGGCAAGCTTTAGAGCTGACGATCCAACAGTTATTGACGGGTTTGCAGTCCTCCTTTAGAGCTAGTGAGCTTGGATTGACTGCTGAGCAAGTGGCAGTCCTTAGTGAAGTCGCACCGCTTGATCGTCAAAAAGTTTCCTTCGATGAGAATGGCGAAATGACACATGGAGAAGACAATACCGCGATGCAATCACTAGTAAGTATGATCGCAACAATCATCCTCTTTTTCTTTATCATTACTTACGCACAAATCATTGCGCAAGAAATTGCTTCTGAAAAAGGCACACGCATCATGGAAGTCATTTTGTCTAGTACCCGGGCGCAAACCCATTACTACGCCAAATTGACTGGGGTAATCATGGTTGCAGCGACCCAGCTAGTTGCGTATGTTGCGATTTTTGGTGGGAGCTATTTCTGGATCAAGGATAACCCAATGGTAAAAGACTTGTTGGCAAACTTTTCGACAGATGGCATTTTTGGTCCTTTCCTGGTGTTTGCGATCGTTTTCGTCTTCTTAGGAATCTTGATCTATTCTGTCTTGTCAGCCCTTTGCGGGTCGTTAGTGAACAAAGCAGAAGATACGGCGAAAGCCATTATTCCAGTGACGTATCTTTCATTGGGCGGGTATATGCTAGGAATCGTACTAGGCGGTATGGATCCGCATAACGTTGTTTTACGAGTAACCTCTTATATCCCATTCTTGTCCTCGTATATTATGCCAGTACGGCTTGCTAATGATACAGTGGGGATTGGCGGAGCGTTGATTTCAGTAGGGATCCTTGCTGTTACTACGATCGTTCTGATGCTGGTTTCTGCAAAAATGTACAAATCAAATGTCTTGATCTATAACGACAATGGTATCTTGGCAACGTTGAAACAATCACTAGTGTTAATGAAAAACGAGAAATAAGCAAAACGCCCGATTCTTTTCGTAATCGGGCGTTTTTTATTGGCTAGAATCTAGAAAACAAGGTGCAAGCCTTTAGAATTCCTGCACAAAAAAGTCGAAGATCGATTGCTCAGAAGGCAACTTGTGAGCGGCTAGCTCAGGATGCCACTGAATACCTAAGATCGGTGCGCCATAGGCGGTGGATTCAATGGCTTCAACAACACCATCAGGAGCGGTGGCGGTCACGTTGAAATCATCTGCAACTGTTTTGACTGCTTGGTGATGAAAAGAATTGACGTGATAGGTTGTGCCTAAAAGAGCAGCCAAACGACTGTCTGCCTTGATTTCCACCCGATGTGTAGGGAATTGAAAGAACGTTGGCAATTGCACGTGTTTGATCGTTGGGTGATCGATCAAAGAGAGATCTTGGTACAAACTCCCACCAAATGCGACATTTAGTAACTGCATACCGCGGCAGATTCCAAGGATCGGTTTGTTTTGAGCCACTGCTTCTTTGATCAATGCCAATTCAAAGACATCACGATCAGGATGAATGCCTTGAATCAAAGGATGAGGATCTTCGCCATAATGGTCAGGGGAGACATCATGACCACCGGCTAACAAGAGTTTATCGATTTTGCTGATATAAGTTGCAGCATCTTCCACGACACCCATTGGTAATAATAGGGGAATGCCTTGGGCTTGTTGGATATGGGTGACAAAATTTTTGGGTGTATAGGACAACCAATGCTCTGCTTCTTCAATAATTGGTCGTTCATTAGCAGCGATGCCGATAATGGGTTTCATTTGATCAAACCTTTCTACTAGTAAATGAATCGAAATGGATCGAAAAAGAAAAAAGGACACGAGGTCCTTTTATCGATCACCTTCGCTTTATTTTTCGCGAATAACTTCGATTTTGTAGCCATCAGGATCTTTCACAAAATAGTAAGAAGGAGAAGTTCCTGGTAGTCCTTTCAGGTCAGTGACATCAAATCCAGCCGCTTGGTGCTTCTCATGAAGCGCTTCTAGATCATCGGTACTGATGGCGATGTGGCCATAGCCGTCGCCTAACTCATAGCCAGGATGGTCATAGTTATATGTCAACTCTAGCTCGTAGTCATCACCAGGCAATGTTAAGTAAACCAAAGTAAATTGATGTTCAGGAAAATCACGACGGCGAGATTCTTCAAAACCAAAGGCAGTTTGATAAAAATCTAGAGAAGCCGTTAAGTCTTTGACGCGGACACAAGTGTGAGCCATTTTCATGGGTAAATCATCCTTTCGATCTTGATAGTTGTATGATAACATATTTTCTCATTTTATAACGAATAAAAGATAACAGGGCGTTATTTCCAGCTTGTCCAGACTATTGGCATAGGGTAAAATGGAAAGAAAGTGTTGGTGGAGGGAATCATGCCAGAAAAGGAAATTGTGTTCGGGGAAAAAGAAGCGGGGAAACCATACAAATCAAGATATGGCGCGTATGTCGTTCTTCCAAATGAAAAAAATGAAGTGATCTTGGTACAAGCACCCAATGGCGCCTATTTTTTACCAGGCGGTGAAATTGAACCAAATGAGACCAAAGAAGAAGCGATCCAGAGAGAATTAATAGAAGAACTTGGATTTGAAGGGGAGATCGCTGCCTATTTAGGAGAAGCAGTTGAATACTTCTATTCACGCCATCGCGATACATTTTACCATCACCCCGGCTATTTCTATTTAATGACCAAATGGAAAAAAGTCTGCGAACCGACAGAAGAAACCAATCAGTTGTCATGGCATACGCCAGAAGAAGCGATTCAGCGATTAAAACGCGGCAGTCATAAATGGGCAGTTGAACAATGGTTAGCAAAATAAAAAAGGCAGGCTTCCGATAAAAAGGAAACCTGCCTTTTTTTACACTTAGTTATTTGCTAAAACATACTTGTTGATTACTTCTGCCACACCGTCTTCTTCGTTTGAAGCGGTTAGGACATCTGCGGCATTTTTCACATTTTCAGTGGCATTGGCCATCGCCACTCCGATACCAGCGTATTCCACCATGGTTAAATCATTTTCGTTATCGCCGATCGCCATGACTTCTTCTTGTTTGATGCCTAAGTGCTCCGCCAATTTTTTGACAGCAGCTCCTTTATGGGCTTGTTTATTTAGGACTTCCAAGAAGTAAGGAGCACTTTTGACCACATTGTAGTTGTCCGTCAAACTGCTCGGCAATTGTGGGATGATCTGATCCAGTATTTCGGGATCATCGATCATCATCATTTTGATGATATTCAAGTCAGCAGTCATTTCTTCTGGTGTCCGATATTTCAATGGCATGTTGACTAAGAAAGCTTCATAAATCGTATAAGGACTGATATCGCGGTTAGCGGTATACATAGTATCTTCGGTTTCTACATGAAGATGAACCCCTAATTTTCTCGCAGTCATCTCAACAAAGAGATAGTCGTCTTGGGATAAACCAAATTCAGAGATGATCTCTTGGTTTTTGGTTTTTTGAACCAAAGAGCCATTATAAGTAATCACGAAATCATTGTCCGTAAATAAGTCTAGTTCCTTTAATAAATCTTGGACACCAGTTAAAGGGCGTCCCGTACACAAAACGATGCGTACACCTTGCTTTTCAGCGTCTTTCAATGCCTTGTAAACGGCTGGGGTGATCTTGCGGTCGTTGTTCAACAGGGTGCCATCGATATCGATGGCGATCAATTTGATACTCATAAGTTCCTCCTAGTGGCTTGGTTTGATCAAAGCACCATTGCGAATGTGCTTGGCAAACTCTTGATACGTCTCTCCAAATAAATCATAGTGATTTTGGATGTTGGGGTCAATCATTTCTTTTGGAAAATAAAAGCGCTGGTCACCTTGGGTTTGTCCTGCTAAGGCTGCAACAAGCTGACTGGCTTGGGATAATTCCACAAGGGAACCATCTTTTTCCTGTAATTCGATCTGTGTCCGATGTTTGCCTGAAGTCGGCCGATAAAAATCATAAGGCAGATCGAAGCTTGAATTGATGGCAGTATAATAGCGGGGATTGAAGCCGACTTTTTCCACCAGTCCCTGCATTTCTTCGATCATCGGCAACTGCGTCTCATCGTCAAAGCGGGCGGATTTCAACGGTTTACGATTTAAGAACCGTTTGGCTAAATCGCTGAGGATCGGATCATTTTCTTCTGTCCATTGGGTAAAGTAGGTATTTAATACGCCATCGTCGAGTTTCAAATACTCATCTAAAGTGAATTCTTGTTTTAAAAATGGGAGAAGCAGCTGCGAATGGCCTTGAAACAATTCTGAATCCACTTGATACAGTTCTGCAGCTCGATCCAGCAAATGGGCTAAGATCACTTCCATCCCTCGAGAACTAGCATGAAAATAAACTTGCACATACATTTGGTAACGACTGACGATGTAGTCCTCCACAGCGTGCATGCCATTCATAGAAAAAGCAATACCGCCTTCATAAGGACGAATCACTCGTAGAATGCGAGTCAGATCAAAGGTGCCGTATTCAGTGCCGGTAAAATAAGCATCGCGCAGCAAGTAGTCCATCCGATCAGCATCGATTTGACTGGAAATCATTTGAACGACTTGGGGATTGGGATAGGTTTTAGTGATAACACTTGCCACCTTCTCAGGAAATCCAGCTTCCACACGATTCAATATCTGATGAACTTCCGTCTCAGGAGAAGTGATGATCGCCACTGTGATCGCTTCATGATCCGTATGAAAAATATGCTCAAAGGTGTGGGAGTAGGGTCCGTGGCCCACATCATGAAGCAATGCTGCACACAAGGTCACTAAACGCTCTTTGTCATCCCAGCCGTTTGGCCCGACTTTTTCAATGGGATAATTGCGTTGGAAAATATCGCAAATGCGGCGGCTGATTTCATAAACCCCCAAGGAGTGAGAAAAGCGGCTGTGTTCTGCTCCGTGAAAGGTAAAAGAAGCAGTTCCCAGCTGTTTGATGCGTCGTAAACGCTGTACTTCTTTGGAATTGATCAAATCTAAAATTACTTGGTGCTGTACATGGACATAGTTATGAACGGGGTCACGAAATACTTTTTCTATCGCTAAGGTTTGATATTTATAAGGTAGACTCATCGCTAAACTCCTTTATTGGTTGGTTTCGCTTTTCCATGCCAGCTAAGCGTTGCTGCATTTGTTCGCTAAGGTTATTTTCTGTCAGCCATTGATCCAGTGATTCAAGCGGATATAGGGATTGGTCAGAGATCAAGGAAAGCAGGGCTTTTTGCAAGCGGTCAATCACCTCTTGTGTGGTAAACTTACGGCCGAGGGCTGCTTCTAAAGTGGTCATACTCGCAGGATTGACGGCTGGATAGCCATTCGTACCAAAGCGCTCTTTCAAACCTGCTTGGTAAAAACGACGAACGAGAGAACCGCGGGCTGGTTGGTCGCCATTGATGCTCAGATACATCATGACAGCCACGCCATCTTTGATCCGTCGTTGTGCTGTACCAGCAATTTTTTTTCCATCAATACTCAGGTCATAGGTGCCTGGGCAATACGAGTCAGCAATTTCATAAGCCAAAATTGTCTGCTCAGGAAAGGCTGTTTGCAACAATGCTGCCATCATTTCATAGGCGGCATCCGTGGTGACAGCCAAGTGTTTAGGGAAAATGAGGGAGACATTCAAAATACCGGTATCATTGATTACACCAAGCCCGCCTGAGTTGCGGATGATCGAGGCATAGCCAGCTTCTTTTAAAACCTGCAGACCGTCTGTCAAAAACGGCAACCGGGTATCTTTCATGCCTAAAATCATCGTATCGGACAACTGCCAAAAATGACAATAAACTTGTTCCTGTTTGCCAGCAGCTTCGGTGGCAACATCGGTGAAGGCAAACGGCTCATAAGGATTGTGGATACGTGGTAAGGTTTGATCCATTACATAGATAGTCAAATCGGTTAAACTCCTTTAAAAATAGCTGTTATCCTTATTATATACGATTCTTGGAAAATTACTTGGAGAAAAGAATGAAAACTTGCTTTTGTTTTCGTTTTTTATTTTCAATGAAGAAATAGACCAAGGAGAATCAACTGAAATGATTGACAAACGCATAAAAAAAAGCAAGAATGAAACTGAAATCTTCAAAGGAGGCACACGTACATGCAAGAATTATCAAAAGGAATCCCAATCTCGATTCATTTAACAACCAATGTACGTCAAGCAGGGGAAACAGAGAACTTTCTGTTTGATCTGCAAGGACAAGCAGTCAAGATCGGTGATACCTTATATATCCGTTACAAAGAGATCCAGCCAGATGGCACCGACATTCCCGTTACGATGAAAATCATGCCAGACGGACTGATTCAATTGATTCGCTCAGGGGAAATGCGTATGCGCTTGAAATTTTCTTATAAGGAACGTTTAGAGACGAGCTATCAAACCCCGTATGGCTTGATGATGTTCCACACCTTCACCAATCACTTGCACGTTAGTTTGAAAGACCGTCCATACTCGGGAAAGATCGATATCGATTATGATTTGTTCATGGCTGCTGACAAAGTCGGCGAATACAAACTATCTTTAGAATTTACCGCTTGATCAAAGGGAAATTGAAAGAAAAAATTGCAATTTGAGCCGTAATTTTGTATGATTAGGAGTAGACTGTGAAAGGACGTGTCCTGTTTGGAAATTAATGTATTTGAAGGTGTAAATAAAAACGAATTGTCGATGATTGAAGTTGCCCATGCGATTTTAGAGCAGCGCGGTGACGTGATGGATTTTTCTGATTTGGTCAACCAAATCCAAAATTATCTTGAAACATCAGACAGCGAGATTCGTGATTCATTGGCGCAGTTTTATACAGACTTGAATATCGACGGTAGTTTTATTTCTTTAGGCGACAATCGTTGGGGCTTACGTTCATGGTACGCCATTGATTCGATCGATGAAGAAGTCAACCATGGCATCGAAGACGAGGATGAAGATACACCACGTCGTCGAAAACGTAAAAAAGTCAATGCCTTTATCAACGATGATGAAGACGCAATCGATTATAACGATGATGATCCTGAGGATACTGATTTGTCAGATGACGAAGAAGATGATCTCTTTGATGATGATGATGACGAGGATGAAGAAATCTCGGCATACAATTCAGACTTGCAAGAAATCGGCGCCGACAACAGCACCGATGATGAAGAAGAATTACCTGACAGCATTGAGGAAGATCTCACCATTATCGATGACGATGATGAAGATGATTTTGCGGATGAAGAGGAAGAAGAGGAGTAATCCTCTTCTTTTTTTCGCCTTTTGGTTGCAGACAACTTATAATCGGTGAAGGACGATTTCGTCTTCTTACATAGATACAAATAAAAAAAGGAACCGCGTCAGCGGTCCCTAAGTGCTTTTGAATTATTGATTTGAATCGAGTATACTTGTAACGAAAAGAAAAAACGCGCCTTGAGGGAATCGAACCCCCGTCTCAAGAACCGGAATCTTACGTGATATCCACTACACTAAAGGCGCGAAGCACAAATATTAGTTTAACCAATTTCAGTGAAAAAAACAAGAGGTAGAATGATGAAATTTCAACAGCAATTTTCACAACAACAAAAACAGACGCAAAAGCTTGCTATGACGCAGAAATTGCAGCAATCGATCCAAGTGCTGCAATTTTCCGCAGACGAATTATTGTCATTCATAGATAACCAGGCATTAGAAAATCCGTTGATTGATCTGGGGGAATATGATTCGCCCATCACACCAAGCAAGAGCAGCGGCTCGTCAGAACAAATAATGGATTATTTAAGTCAGATTCCTGACCAGCATACATCGTTGTTTGAACACCTCATTGATCAAGTTCATTTAAATTACCGCGACACCTTTTTGCGGACGATCGTTTTATTTTTAGTCGAGTACATTGATTTAAACGGCTTTTTGACGATTGACTTGGAAGAAGCTGGAAAGCTTGTTGGTGGGACCCCAATCCAAATGCTCGATGCTCTAACCTTGATCCAGCAGCTAGATCCGGCAGGCGTCGGTGCTCGTGATCTAAGAGAGTGCTTGATGCTGCAAACGGAAAGAGATGACTATGCGCCGCCAATGGCCTATCTCATTTTAGAAGAATTCTTTACGGAAATGGCAGAGCGCAAGTGGGACAAAATCAGTAAAGCGTTGCAGATCCCTTTAAACGAGATCCAAAAGATCTTTGACTATGTTCAAACGTTGACCCCGACACCGGGGGCGGCGTTTGGGTCAACGGATGGGCTTTACATTGTACCTGATTTGCGAGTAACGGTTGAAAAAGGACAACCAATCGTGAAATCAAACAAGCGCGCCTTACCAGAAGTTCGCTTTCAGCAACAGTACTTTGACCAATTAAAGCAAAGCGGTGATCCGGAGGTCCTAAGTTATTTAGACAATAAAGCCCAAGAGTTCGAGTGGCTAAAGAAGACCTTGCAACAACGAGGGGATACCATCTATCGTGTCGGCGTGCAGATCGTTGCTCGGCAAAAGGAGTTTTTCACCCAACCGGATCGACCATTAAAGCCATTGGTTTTAAGAGAAGTTGCCGAAGAGTTAGGCATTCATGAATCAACGGTCAGCCGGGCAGTCAATGGGAAATATTTGGAAACTTCCTTTGGGGTGTTTGAATTGAAACTATTTTTTGGACAGAAAGTTTCGACGCAAGAAAGCGGTGATGACCTGACGACTGCATCGATCAAACAGCAGCTAAAAGCACTGATCGATGAAGAAAATAAAAATAAACCATTGTCAGATCAAAAGTTGACAGATGCCCTCAAAGCCCAAGGCATCGATATTTCCAGACGAACGGTGGCAAAGTATCGCGAAGCCATGAATATCCCTGGTTCTTCCAAGCGGAAACGATTCGAGTAAAGCAAAAGCTTACTACTAACGACGAGTAGGGAAGGCAGCAAAGCCTTTCCTTTTTTTATCGATCACTTCCAATTTTTTAATTTATGACGATTTTATGAAAAGCAAGATTTTGTGACTGAAATAGTTGCGTATCAAGGCGATAAGTGCTACTATTATTGGTGTAGGAAACAGATTTAAATTTTTTTTGCAATCGATGGGTCATTTTAAGTCATTGTAGGACGAAAATTGTCCAACGGGAGGATATAAAATGCTCGATGAATTAAAATTGATTGAGGCAATCACCCCGGATATTCTCGCTGTACTCCAGGAACGTTACCGTATCTTAAGAAATATTTATTGGATGCAGCCCGTTGGCCGCCGGACACTTTCGGAAAGTTTATCAATGACGGAACGCGTGTTGAGGACGGAAACAGATATCCTTAAAAAGCTGAAACTGATCGACTCTTCAAAAAGCGGCATGCAATTGACCGCCTACGGAGAAGAAGTGTATACGAAGATCGGTGCACTGATGGATCAGCTGTTCGGAATGCACCAAATCGAGAAACGATTATCAGAGACCTTTGGCATCGAACGTTGTTTGATTGCGAGCGGCGATGGTGATCGACAACCGAAAGTTATTGCTGAATTTGGCCAGTTGCTGAATGAATCGTTGGATCTCTTATTGCCAGAAGGCAAAAACACCATCGCAGTGATGGGAGGGACGACAATGGCGAAAGTTGCTGAGGAATTAGGCAATTTAGAAACCGCCAAACGTCATAACTTGTTTGTACCAGCCCGTGGCGGTATTGGAGAATCAGTCAACGTCCAAGCAAACTCAGTCAGCTCAGTGATGGCGATGCAGACAAATGGCGATTATCGCTCCTTGTTTGTACCAGAACAATTAAGCATGAACACCTACGAGTTTCTCTTGAAAGAACCCGCCATCGTTGATGTCTTAAACTTGATAAGTCAAGCAAATTGTGTTATTCATAGTATTGGACGGGCGTTGCATATGGCGGCTCGACGAAAAATGTCAGAACAAGAAATTCTGATGTTGAAACAAAAAAATGCAGTTGCAGAATCCTTTGGGTATTTCTTTAATGAAGCAGGCGAGGTCGTTTACAAAGTTCCTCGAATTGGCCTTCAATTAAAAGATTTGCAAAAAGTCCCAATCATTTTTGCGGTCGCTGGTGGACAGTCAAAAGCCAAAGCGGTCAATGCATACATGAAAAATGCACCAAAACAAACCTGGCTCATCACTGATGAAGCTTGCGCAAATGAGATTTTAAAAGGGGCAACCCTTTAAAATAAATATTTTTATGATTTTCATAAGGAGGAAATCTTAAATGACAGTTAAAGTAGGTATTAATGGATTTGGACGTATCGGACGCTTAGCATTTCGTCGTATCCAAGAAGTAGAAGGAATCGAAGTTGTGGCTATCAATGATTTAACAGATGCTAAAATGTTAGCTCACTTGTTAAAATATGATACAACACAAGGACGTTTCAACGGTACAGTGGAAGTTCACGAAGGTTCATTCAATGTGAACGGAAACGAAATCAAAGTTTTAGCTAACCGCAACCCTGAAGAATTGCCTTGGGGCGAACTAGGTGTTGAAATCGTGTTAGAATGTACTGGGTTCTTCACTTCTAAAGCAGCTGCTGAAAAACATTTAACAGCTGGTGCAAAACGTGTAGTTATCTCAGCTCCTGGTGGAAACGATGTTCCAACAATCGTTTACAACACAAACCATGAAACTTTAACAGGTGAAGAAACAGTTATCTCTGGCGCTTCATGTACAACAAACTGTTTAGCTCCTATGGCGAAAACATTGAACGACAAATTTGGTGTGATTGAAGGATTAATGACTACAATCCACGCTTACACAGGTGACCAAATGACTCTAGACGGACCACACCCTAAAGGTGACTTCCGCCGTGCCCGTGCTGCTGCTGCAAACATCGTGCCTAACTCAACTGGTGCTGCTAAAGCGATCGGCTTAGTAATCCCAGAATTGAACGGCAAATTAGATGGTGCTGCTCAACGTGTTCCTGTTGCAACTGGTTCATTAACTGAATTAGTTACTGTTCTTGACAAAGAAGTAACTGTTGATGAAATCAATGCAGCAATGAAAGAAGCTTCAAACGAATCTTACGGTTACAACACAGACGAAATCGTTTCTTCTGATATCGTTGGTATGACTTACGGTTCATTATTTGATGCAACTCAAACAAAAGTTATGACTGTTGGCGACAAACAATTAGTTAAAACTGTTGCTTGGTACGACAATGAAATGTCATACACTGCACAATTAGTACGTACTTTAGAATACTTCGCTAACCTATAAGAGTTGCGAACGACTTTAATTTAAACCATCGCAAGAGAAAGCGGGGAAGCATCGCGCTTCTCCGCTTTTTTTAACAATTATGCTAGGAGGAATCTGTTCATGGCTAAAATGACAGTTCAAGATATCGATTTAAAAGATAAAAAAGTTCTTGTACGTGTGGACTTCAACGTTCCATTGAAAGATGGAGTGATCGGAGACGATACACGGATCAAAGCAGCATTACCAACAATCAATTACGTGATCGAAAACGGCGGAAAAGCAATTCTTTTCTCACACTTAGGTCGTGTGAAAGAAGAAGCAGATAAAGCTGGAAAATCTTTAGCGCCAGTTGCGAAACGTCTTGGCGAATTATTAGGCAAAGAAGTAACTTTCGTTGATGAAACCCGCGGCGAAAAATTAGAAACAGCGATCAACAACATGCAAGATGGCGATGTCGTTGTTTTTGAAAACACTCGTTTCGAAGACATCGATGGCAAAAAAGAAAGCAAAAACGATCCTGAACTAGGCAAATACTGGGCTTCTTTAGGCGATGTTTTTGTAAATGATGCCTTTGGTACCGCACACCGCGCACACGCTTCAAACGTAGGGATCGCTTCAACAGGTATCCCAACAGTTGCTGGTTTCTTAATGGAAAAAGAAATCAAATTCATCGGGGAAGCAGTCGAAGAACCAAAACGTCCAATGATCGCGATTCTTGGTGGAGCAAAAGTATCTGATAAAATCGGCGTAATCGAAAACTTGATTCCTAAAGCAGACAAAATCTTGATCGGCGGCGGAATGACGTATACGTTCTACAAAGCAAAAGGCATGGAAATCGGTAATTCTCTTGTGGAAGCAGATAAAGTAGAATTAGCAAAAGAATTGATCGAAAAAGCTGGCGATAAATTAGTATTACCAGTTGATTCAATCACTGCTGCTGAATTTTCAAATGATGTCCCAACAGAAGAACATACTGGTGATGTTCCTGAAGGACAAATGGGCTTAGATATCGGACCTGAAACCATCGCTTTGTTTGCTGAAACATTAAAAGGCGCAAAAACAGTCGTTTGGAACGGACCTATGGGTGTGTTTGAAATGTCTAACTTCGCAAACGGTACGATCGGTGTTTGTGAAGCAATTGCTAACCTTGAAGATGCAACAACGATCATCGGTGGCGGTGACTCTGCAGCTGCAGCAGAACAATTAGGGTTTGCTGACAAATTTACCCACATCTCAACAGGTGGCGGTGCCAGCCTTGAATTGCTAGAAGGAAAAACACTTCCTGGCCTAGCTGCGATCAACGATAAATAATCAATGACAAGCCGTGCAAAGAACTTTCTTTGCACGCTTGATAACGAAAAGGAGTGCCAGAACATGCGCAAACCAATTATTGCCGGAAACTGGAAAATGAACAAAACTGCGAAAGAAGCAAAAGAATTTGCTGAAGCAGTCAAAACAAAAATTCCTAGCAACGAGACAGTTGACTCTGTGATCGGTTCGCCAGCTTTATTCTTAGAAACATTAGTGAATGCTGCTGAAGGAACAGAATTAAAAATTGCTGCTCAAAACAGCTACTGGGAAAATGAAGGTGCCTTTACTGGTGAAACTTCACCAGCGGCTTTAGCAGATCTAGGTGTTGACTATGTCATCATCGGCCATTCAGAACGTCGTGAATACTTCCATGAGACAGATGAAGACATCAACAAAAAAGCCAAAGCAATCTTTGCAAACGGCATGATCCCAATCCTATGCTGTGGTGAATCTTTAGAAACCTATGAAGCTGGCAAAACAGCGGAGTGGATCGAAGGACAAATCACTGCAGGCTTAGACGGTTTAACAGACGGTCAAGTAAGTAATCTTGTGATTGCGTACGAACCAATCTGGGCAATCGGTACTGGTAAATCAGCGGATGCAAACATCGCAGACGAAATTTGTGGCGTTGTCCGCAAAACCGTTGAAAAATTATACGGCAAAGAAGTTTCAGATAGCGTGCGTATCCAATACGGCGGTTCTGTAAAACCTGAAAACATTGCTGAATACATGGCAAAAGAAAATGTTGACGGAGCATTAGTTGGCGGCGCAAGCTTGCAAGCTGATTCATTCCTAGCATTATTAGATGCTGTAAAATAATTTCATTTTCATGAAAATAACATTTGCAGAATCGTGATTTTTTCACTACAATTAAGTTGTTCGCAAGGGGTATTCCCCTTAAGATAAAACAAACTCAAAGGAGAGACAAAACATGTCAATTATTACTGATGTTTACGCACGCGAAGTCTTAGACTCACGTGGTAACCCAACTATCGAAGTAGAAGTCTACACAGAATCAGGTGCTTTCGGCCGCGGAATGGTTCCTTCAGGAGCTTCAACAGGTGAACACGAAGCAGTTGAATTACGTGATGGCGACAAAGCTCGTTATGGCGGTAAAGGTGTAACGAAAGCAGTTGACAATGTAAATAACATCATTGCAGAAGCTATCATCGGCTACGATGTCCGTGACCAAATGGCTATCGATAAAGCAATGATCGCTTTAGACGGAACTCCTAACAAAGGCAAATTAGGCGCAAACGCGATTCTTGGTGTTTCTATCGCTGTTGCTCGTGCAGCTGCTGATTACCTAGAAGTACCTTTATACCACTACTTAGGCGGATTCAATACAAAAGTATTGCCAACTCCTATGATGAACATCATCAACGGTGGTTCTCACTCTGACGCACCAATCGCTTTCCAAGAATTCATGATCTTGCCTGTAGGCGCACCTACATTCAAAGAAGGCTTACGTTGGGGTACTGAAGTATTCCACGCTTTGAAATCAATCTTGTCTAAACGTGGTTTAGAAACTTCAGTAGGTGACGAAGGTGGTTTCGCTCCTCGTTTTGAAGGAACTGAAGACGGTGTTGAAACAATCTTAGAAGCAATCAAAGCTGCTGGTTTAGAACCAGGTAAAGATGTATACCTAGGATTTGACTGTGCATCATCAGAATTCTACGAAAACGGTGTTTACGACTACTCTAAATTTGAAGGCGAAAACGGCGTAAAACGTACTGCTGCTGAACAAGTTGACTACTTAGAAGAATTAGTTAACAAATACCCAATCATCACTATCGAAGACGGTATGGATGAAAATGACTGGGATGGTTGGAAACTATTAACTGAACGCTTAGGCGACAAAGTTCAATTAGTAGGGGATGACTTGTTCGTTACAAATACTGAAATCCTTGAAAAAGGGATCAAAAACGGTATCGGTAACTCAATCCTGATCAAAGTTAACCAAATCGGTACATTGACTGAAACTTTCAATGCAATCGAAATGGCGAAAGAAGCTGGTTACACTGCAGTAGTTTCTCACCGTTCAGGTGAAACAGAAGATTCAACAATCTCTGATATCGCAGTTGCAACAAACGCTGGCCAAATCAAAACTGGTTCTCTTTCACGTACTGACCGTATTGCAAAATACAACCAATTACTACGTATCGAAGACCAACTTGGTGAAGTTGCTGAATACAAAGGCTTGCAAGCTTTCTACAACTTAAAAAATAAATAATCTCTCGATTATTGCTTTGCTCTGAAAGAGTAGCGGTTGATTTAACAGTCAGCCGCTGCGATTTCAGAGCTTTTTTGTTGTCTCGATTCATTCATTGAAGACAATGACCATTCATCTAAGATAACTGAAAGTACTCATTTCTTCTTTATTTTCTTTTTTAGAAAAAAGAGATTATAGTTCTGGCTTATCAAAATTCTAAAATAAAAGAAAAAAGGTTAGGAGAAAAAAATGGCTTATGATTATTTGATCGTTGGTACAGGACTTTTTGGCTCAGTTTTTGCTCATGAAGCAGCGAAACGGGGACATACAGTGAAAATGTTAGAAAAACGGACACATATTGGCGGCAATTGCTACACAGAAAAACAAGCAGGAATCGACGTACATAAATATGGTGCGCACATTTTTCATACATCGAGTAAAAAAATTTGGGATTATATCAATCAGTTTACTGAATTCTATCCCTATATTCATGCACCAATTGCAAACTATCAAGGTGAGTTATATAATCTTCCTTTTAATATGAACACATTTTACCAACTGTGGGGAACCAAAAATCCTACTGAAGCTCGAATCAAAATATCGACCCAAATTGAAAAGACAGGAATAAAAAGACCACGAAATTTAGAAGAACAAGCTCTTTCTTTAGTCGGGACAGACATCTATCACAAACTGATCAAAGGCTACACTGAAAAACAGTGGGGACGAGAATGTGATCTTCTTCCTTCTTTTATTATCAAAAGGCTGCCTATTCGGTATACCTTTAATAACAATTATTTTACGGATATTTTTCAAGGAATACCCAAATTGGGCTATACACAAATGATTCAAAAAATGCTTACACATCCACTAATTGATATTTCTTTAGAGACTGATTTTTTTGCAGATCGCACACGTCATGAAGCCTCTTCTAAGAACATTGTTTATACTGGAATGATTGACCAATATTTCGATTATTGTTATGGTGAGTTGGCCTATCGGTCTTTACATTTTGAAACTAAAGTCTATGACACGGATAATTACCAAGGAACAGCAGTCATGAACTTTACAGACAGTCAAACGCCCTATACGCGAATCATTGAGCATAAACATTTTTGTCCAGTGGTGACAAAAAAAACAGTTATCACTAAAGAATACCCGAAAGAGTGGAAGAAAGGAGATATTCCTTACTACCCAATCAACGATCAAAGCAATAATGCATTGTATCGCAAGTATGAGAAATTGGCGCAACAGCAAAAAAAATGTTTATTTGGTGGGCGCCTAGCCAACTATCGCTATTATGATATGGACGATACGATCGCAGCTGCTTTGAAGCTTGTTCAATACGAATTTCCAGCAGAGTAACTTCTTTTATTGGAGAGGTTGCTTTTTTTTGTCCCGATTCTGGGACAAAACGTAACTTTTTTACTAGCTATGAAATAATTAGTTGTCCTATCTTATAAAGAAATAGGACTTGGGGAAGCTTGTAAAAATATTTTTACGAAAGGGGAGAAAAATAAACGTAATGAGTAAAAAGAATAATTATCGAAAGTTGTTACGATCCAATAAAAGTGAACGCTACAAGATGTATAAAAGCGGAAAACATTGGGTGTATGCAACGATCACTTCTTTTACTGGCATTGCTGGATTGAGTATCACGCCAATCGTGGCGCATGCTTCAGAAATCACACCGCCATTAGATGCAAGTAAAGAAGCAAATGCCGAGAATGTCTTGGCAAATAAAACGACTACCAAAATACCGGCTTCATCGACACAAGAAAGTGAAGCTACTTCGCTCTCTGAAAGTACGCAGCCATCGGAAAGTTTTTCTGAATCCGAAAGTAATACGCAGTCACAAAGTGCGACAGAGTCAACTAGTTTAACAGAATCACAGAGTGTGAGTGATTCAGAAATTGAAAACAATGTTATCAGTATTGAAGAATCCCAAAGTGTTTCTGAATCAATGAGTCTTTCTGAGGAGGAGAGTGTGTCCGAATCAGAAAGTTTGAGTATCTCAGAAAGTACTTCGATTTCAGAAAGTGGTTCGTTGTCGTCAAGTGCATCAGAATCGACCAGTTTATCAATGTCACGATCTACAAGTGTTTCTCATTCAACGTCAGTAAGTCAAAAGAACCCACCAAAACAAACAGTCACCGAAAAAAATAAAGTAGAATCACAAAAAGCACAAGAGCTCTTTGATCAATTAGTGCCTAAGAAAGTACAAGCTTCGGTTGACACTACAACGAATTCATTAGAAATAGTAGTCAAAGATGGCAATTCACCAAGTACATCTTTGATACGAGCAGCGCAGCAATATGCTAGTGCCAATAACTTGATTGCAAGTTTTGCAATCACCACTCAATCAGGGCAGATCATTAAAATCAACGTTTCTGCAGATCCGGATATGGGTCGAGAAGAATTTGAACAGGCAATCAATGATGGAAATAAAACCAATTCACCTTCTGGAGTAACAGTTGATGTGCCTGATCAAGTGAAGAATAAAGATTTATACAAACAAACCGCTATTGCTAATGGCACGTATGCGGCAGTTAATGACTGGGCTACCTTAAAAGCAGCGTATGGAAATTCTTCGATTACCTATATCGAGGTCACCGCCAATATTACAGCAGCTACTAATGTGGCTACTCGTGATTTAGGTTGGCGCGAAACGAGTGTGATTATTGACGGGAATGGTTTTACAGTCAATATGGCAGGAGCAGCGTTTAATGTAGGGGCAAGTTCTACGGTTCGCGGTTCTATTTTTACGATCACAAATATTAACTTGATTCATTGGCAGTCAGGCACCAACTCAGGAGACAGTGGAACGGGCTCGGCGGATGCAGTGATTGATTCAAGGTCGGCAACAGGTGGTTATGGATACTGGTACTTCAATATCGATAATGTCACTCTCGAAGGACGAGATGGTGTTAGTGGAACAGATACTGCTTATCAACCACGACGACTACTGGATGCTGAGGATAGTCAAGTGACTTTATCTGGCAAAATTGTTGCCAATGTAAAACAAGAATTGATGCAAATTGGGGAAGTAGCTATCGCTAATGGGTCCCATGTAGAGTTGAACCGAACAGCTGGTACCACTGGTTATTCCATGTTTTACTATATGGCGATCCGAGGGAACAATGCGAGTGATACAGGATTCAACCATACCTTTAAAGTAGGTGATGGTGCGACAATTATTGGTAACGAACTTAGTACCTATAATAGTAACAACTATCCCCTTGTCTATTATGGATTTAACTCAATCACTGTTGGAGATGACGTAACCTGGAAACAAGACGGCTTCCAAATGCTCCTTGATTTTTCTCGTTATTCAGGAAGTCAATCAAATGACCGAACTGCAACTTTTGGACAAAATCTGCAAATGACGGCTACGCGTACAGTAGGTTCTAACTCACTGAATGTCACGAATAGAGCGGTTGTTACATTTAATGCAGGAACGGTGCTTGATTTACAACAATGGAATGCCAATACTGTTGTAAACGTTGCTTCTGGCGCAACCATTCGCTTTATTTCACCGCGAGCATTGCACTTAGCACGTTTAACTTCTTCAGGAGCTGTTTCGGCTGGCCGATTGATTACAGGTTCGGGAACATTTGTCATGAATAATTCTCAGATTAGTACATGGCAAGGCAGCAGTAGCCAAACCGCTGCTCCAGAAGGAAACCGTAACTTAAAATTCGTAGAGATGACTATTTCAGGTACGACAACCACCATTAAAGATACGGCTGGAAATGTTACTACATCTAATATTGTAGATACCTCTACCCGTGAATTAGCGACTGTTGCTATTGCACCAGGAACTGTAACTGTAAACTATGTTGATCAGTATGGCAATATTATCAAAACTGTTGATATGCCAATTGATCCAGACGTTAATTACATTGGTGAGTATCTTGATTTGCAAACGTTGGAGTATGCAAATGAGTTAATGCCTGATAATTACATGTGGGCGATTGGTACCCAAGTCGCTAGTTCTGCGAAAAATGATGGCCAAAGTGGTGGAGATAGTACGACTGATGCTGATAATGGGGATAGTTATGGACAAGCGACAGTTGCGATCGTTCCGATGGAAAACACCAATTATACCTATAATATTTATGTATACGGTGTTGCCAATAATTCGGTTCAGTACCAATATGTTGACGTTAAGACAGGTCAAGTGATCTCTTCTGAGTACATGAATGCTGGTACCGAAGCTTCAGGAACAGATAGAATTCCTGCAAACTATGGAAATGTTATCGATTGGACCAATAGTTACTATACTTCGACGAATTTACCTCCTGGTTACTATTATGCAACAGGTGCAGTATTAAATGGCAACGTCCAGCCTGGATCTACAACAGTAGGAACAGGTGCGAGTCTAACCACTATTTATGTTGTAGCAGATACACAAACAGTCAACGTAACATTTGTTAATTCAGATGGTCGTCCATTACAAAACCAAACTGGCACAGTTGCCATCAATGGGACTACCGGACAAGAAATAAGTTATGCGGATTTAATTGCGGATTACCTCACTCAAACCGGCTATTATGCAGATCAAACAGGGACATTTGTTTTTGATAATACTAGCAATAATGGTAGTACGACAGATAGTGATCAACAGTTTATTACAATCACTCTTTATCCGTCTTATCAAGAAGTCGGTGTCGTTGGGAATAACCAACCGGAATCAGATCCGGCTACAGGAGAAGCATTTGAGCAAATCCCGGGAACAGTCACTGTTGGAAAATATGGTACTTCTGGCGTTTCAAACGAAAGTATCACTCTTGGTGTAACAGATGCAGATTTAGAGAGAAATGGATATATTTATACGGTTACAGGACCAGATGGAGTAGTCTACAATACATTAGCGGAAGCTCTGGCTGCCAATCAAACTTTTGACACTACTAGCAATGGAGCATCTCAAATGGATTCTTCACCTCAGATGTTCACGGTCAATTATGAGCAAGATCCAGTATCATTGTCTACCTCAGAGTCTGTTTCGGGAAGTGAATCATTATCTGAATCCATTATTACTTCTACTTCAGAATCAGAAAGTGTTTCTCTTTCTCAATCGATTTCAGAAAGTGACTCTTTATCAGAATCGATCTCTGTTAGTGATTCAGAATCAATGTCTACATCAATGAGTGAGTCTGTTTCAGTGTCAGAATCAGAGAGTGACTCATTGTCATCGTCGATTTCGGAAAGTGAATCTGATATGAATGATTCGACATCTGAATCATTATCAACATCAATCTCTACTTCAACTTCTTTAAGTGATTCAGAATCGGTTTCGATTTCATTGAGTGACTCAGAATCAGCGTCTCTTTCAACAAGTGAATCTACTTCAGTGTCGGACTCAGAGAGTGGCTCGTCATCGACCTCTATCTCAGAAAGTGAATCAATGTCTCTTTCAATTTCGATTAGTGATTCAGAATCTTTATCAGAATCCCTATCTGAAAGTATTTCAACATCTATTTCACTGTCGGATAGTGATTCAATGTCAGAAAGCCTTTCTGCATCAGAATCGTTATCCATATCAGCTAGTGTTTCTGAGTCAGATTCAGAAAGTGATAGTTCTAGCTTTAGTGCCTCTGTTTCTGGATCATTGAGCAACAGTACAAGTGATTCTGAAAGCTTATCTTTATCTGAGTCAGTATCAGTTTCACTCTCGCAATCACTCAGTGAATCCACTTCACTATCATTGTCAGAGAGTGATTCAGTATCAGAAAGTATTTCAGCATCAGAATCATTGTCTGTCGCAATTAGTGAATCTGATTCTTCTTCGCTTAGTGAGAGCATTAGTTTCAGCGAATCTATTTCTGATTCATTGAGTACCAGCATGAGTTTATCAGAAAGTTTATCGGAATCAGACTCGATCTCAAATTCAATTAGTACGTCGATGTCATTGAGCAATAGTGAGTCTACTAGCGAATCAGCAAGCTTCAGTGGCAGCACAAGTGTGAGCAACAGCGATTCCACAAGCGCAAGTACGTCAGTGAGCGAATCAACATCTACAAGTGTTAGTGAGTCGATAAGTACCAGCACATCAGTTAGCGATTCATTATCGTTAAGTAACAGTGAGTCAATGAGCTTGAGTACCTCACTTAGTGATTCCTCCTCATTGAGTGCCAGCATTTCGACCTCACTAAGTGCAAGTGACTCTGCAAGTTATAGCAGCAGTACGAGCGTAAGTAATAGCGATTCGACAAGCGAAAGCATATCTGCAAGTAATTCACTTTCAGTAAGTAATAGTGAGTCAACAAGTGCAAGTACGTCAATCAGCGATTCTTCCTCATTGAGTGCCAGCATTTCGACATCATTAAGTGCAAGTGACTCTGCAAGTTATAGCGGCAGTACGAGCGTAAGTAATAGCGATTCGACAAGCGAAAGCATATCTGCAAGTAATTCACTTTCGGTAAGTATTAGTGAGTCAACAAGTGCAAGTACGTCAATCAGTGATTCATCATCATTGAGTACAAGCATTTCGACATCCCTAAGTGTAAGTGACTCTGCAAGTTACAGTGGTAGTACAAGTGTAAGTAACAGTGACTCCACAAGCGAAAGTACGTCAGTGAGCGAATCAACATCTACAAGTATCAGTGAGTCAACAAGTACTAGCACATCCATTAGCGATTCATTATCGGTAAGTACAAGCATCAGTAATAGTGAATCAACAAGCCTGAGCACCTCGATCAGTGATTCATCATCATTGAGCACAAGCATTTCGACATCTCTAAGTGCGAGTGATTCTGCAAGTTATAGCGGCAGTACGAGTGTAAGTAATAGCGATTCTACAAGCGAAAGTATATCTGCAAGTAATTCACTTTCAGTAAGTATTAGTGAGTCAACAAGTGCAAGTACGTCGATCAGCGATTCTGCATCATTGAGTACAAGTATTTCGACATCTCTAAGTGCGAGTGATTCTGCAAGCTTCAGCGGCAGTACGAGCGTAAGTAACAGCGATTCCACAAGCGAAAGTACGTCAGTGAGCGAATCAACATCTACAAGTATCAGTGAGTCGACAAGTACAAGTACGTCAAGTAGTGAATCAACCTCTACAAGCATTAGTGAGTCGACAAGTTTGAGCACATCGATCAGTGATTCATCATCATTGAGTACAAGTATTTCGGCATCATTAAGTGCGAGTGAATCAGCAAGCTTTAGCGGAAGCACAAGTGTAAGCAACAGTGAGTCGACAAGTACAAGCACATCAGTCAGTGATTCATCATCATTGAGTACAAGTATTTCGACATCTCTAAGTGCGAGTGATTCTGCAAGCTTCAGTGGTAGCACAAGTGTAAGCAACAGTGAGTCGACAAGTACAAGTACGTCAAGTAGTGAATCAACCTCTACAAGCATTAGTGAGTCGACAAGTTTGAGCACATCGATCAGTGATTCATCATCATTGAGTACAAGTATTTCGGCATCATTAAGTGCGAGTGAATCAGCAAGCTTTAGCGGAAGCACAAGTGTAAGCAACAGTGATTCCACAAGTACGAGCACGTCGATCAGTGATTCATCATCATTGAGTACAAGTATTTCGGCATCATTAAGTGCGAGTGAATCAGCAAGCTTTAGCGGAAGCACAAGTGTAAGCAACAGTGATTCCACAAGTACGAGCACGTCGATCAGTGATTCATCATCATTGAGTACAAGTATTTCGGCATCATTAAGTGCGAGTGAATCAGCAAGCTTTAGCGGAAGCACAAGTGTAAGCAACAGTGAGTCCACAAGCGCAAGTACGTCAGTGAGCGAATCAACATCTACAAGCGTTAGTGAGTCGACAAGCTTGAGCACATCAATCAGTGATTCATCGTCATTGAGTACAAGTATTTCGGCATCATTAAGTGCGAGTGAATCAGCAAGCTTTAGCGGTAGCACAAGTGTAAGCAACAGTGATTCCACAAGTACGAGCACGTCGATTAGCGATTCATTATCAGTAAGTACAAGCATCAGTAACAGTGAATCAGCAAGTACAAGCACATCAGTCAGTGATTCATCATCATTGAGCACAAGCATTTCGACATCTCTAAGTACGAGTGATTCTGCAAGCTTTAGCGGTAGCACAAGTGTAAGCAACAGTGATTCCACAAGTACGAGCACGTCGATTAGCGATTCATTATCAGTAAGTACAAGCATCAGTAACAGTGAATCAGCAAGTACAAGCACATCAGTCAGTGATTCATCATCATTGAGCACAAGCATTTCGACATCTCTAAGTGCGAGTGATTCTGCAAGCTTTAGTGGTAGCACAAGTGTAAGCAACAGTGAGTCCACAAGCGCAAGTACGTCAGTGAGCGAAT
>OBXV01000051.1_pt1 | contig 174214 bp, 176 predicted proteins | sample 1495451 | NCBI WGS metagenome assembly OBXV01 (sample SAMEA2580178, study PRJEB22360) | human gut metagenome | biome: human gut; feature: human-associated habitat; material: faeces | place: Denmark | collected 2008/2010 | reverse complement strand
AAGGCTGTGACGAGTAAGAGAAATACTAATTTCTCTTACTCGTCACAGCCCCTTTCATGTATCATGCTCAGACTTCATGATACAGCGACATCTGTAAACAAAGGATGTCAATCGCCATGGGATGATAACATCATTCCTGACATCTTTATTATACCGCAGAATCATGAAAACACCTACGTACAATTTACCGCAATAATACGGTAATTTTGGACGAAGCTGTCCTTTTTAAATTGTGCTATACTGATGATGTGATGAACTATGAAACCTTATTTTTTATATCCGGTACTGGAGCAGCTGATCGTCTCTCCCTTTTGCACAACCTTTCAGCTGGCGAAACAGGTCGGACTGTCTGAAAAAACCGTACGGACGTATCTGAAGCAGGCAGATGCTTTACTAGCCGCATTCTCATTGACGCTTACACGAAAACCCGGATGCGGAATAACACTTTCCGGAAGCAGGGAAAATATGATGAAGCTGCAAACTTATCTGCTTGATGAAAAAACGCGCTGTCCTCTTATATTGCCAAGGGAGCGTGTCAGCTACATCCTTTACAGTCTGCTTCGCTTTTCACGTCCACTGCGCATGTTTCAGCTGGAGGAAACACTCCATATATCTCGCAGCTCTCTGTATGCAGACATACGAAAGGCTGAGCAATGGCTGCGGACCTATCAGCTGTCCATCTCCCATACAAGAAGTGGTATACAGATATTGCAAGGAGAAAAGCGCATTCGCAAAGCATTGGCACAGCTGGTTAACGAGCTGCATGAAGCCCGTACCATAACCTTCCACAAGCCGCTGAATGATTTTGTTGAAGCATGCTTTTCAGACAATACCGTAAAAAGGAACATCCTGCTTTATATCCGTCAGTTCGAAGTATGCAGCTTTTTACAGCTGAATCAGGCGGATAAGGAATATGTCAGTGTGTTGTATTATATTGCACTGGATCGTATATCCAGAGGAAATCATGTGCATATGCACAGTCCAAATCCATTGCAAAAGACGGCGCTGTTTCAACAGTTGATGCACCTACGCAAAGAAATAGAACATCATCTGCAGCAGACAATTCCCGAGGAAGAGCTTTCCTATGCCTTATCTGTCCTTCTGACATTGAAGAACACCAATACCGGTTTATTGCAAACGCCGGAAATACAGGCAGCCTGCAAAGAAATCCTGCGGCGGTTCACACCGCCGATTTATGCACGTTACCCTAAAATCGACAGTGATACGTTTGAAAAGCGGCTCTTTCAGCATTTATCGAATGTTCTGGAAAAATCCGTCTATTATTATGAATATGACAATCCGCTGAAGGATGCTATGAAAGCTAAATTTCCGATTCCCTACCAAATGGCTTCCTCCATGAAAGAGATTGTACAGGATATCTGCGGCCTGCAGCTTCCGGAGGATGAAATATCCTACATCACCCTTCATATAGCTGCTGCTTTGCAATACACACTGCAGCCGCTGGAGGCAGTCTTTTTATACGAGCATCGCTACAGTGAGCTTATTTTTTCCTTACGGCTGCTGCAAACGCATATCCAGGAGGTGAAAATCCAACGTGTAATACGATGGCAGGAGGTTAGCGAGCCGGATAGTTGGATGCATTATCCTGTCATATTTTCCACCTTTCCCCTTACCGTACCGCCATCTGTTCACTGGTATCAGATTCCCATGCTGCCGGATCAGACATTTCTACAACGGCTGCGGGATGATATCCAGAGTTTGTTCAATCATCAGAATCATTTCTAAACCACAGAAAAAGGGACTGTACATGCAGCCCCTTTTTCTCATAAAATATACCGCTGTATTGCTTTAGCAACCCCGTCATCCATGTAATCTGCAGTTACAATATCGCAGGATGCCTGAATTTCCTCAGCAGCATTTGCCATGGCTACAGTAAGTCCCGCTTCCGCAAACATGGGAAGGTCATTCATGGCATCACCGAAAGCCATAAATTCCTCCTTCTTCAAATGCAGGGATTGCAGTACAGCTTTTATAGCATTCCCTTTATGAACACCACCGGCAGTGATATCAAAGCTGATAGGCTGATAATCGGTTACCGTGATGTTTTCTATACATTCTATCTGTTTTCTGGCTTTTAATAGCCGATCCGTCTGCATATCATAGACCAGTATCTTCGCAATATCATGAGCATGGTGCTTCAGCTCTTCCCAACTCATGCCGGTAAAGGATGTTACCTGAACATCTGCCGGCAGCTGATTATTTATATGATCGTAGAGAAATCTCTCATCATAAGGCTCATGCGTAAAGAATTCGTGCTTCCCCTTGAAAAAGGCACGTGCGTGTGCATGCTCCTTCAGCACATCAATAATCTGATACAGGACATGCGGCTCTATCGTATGCATGATACACTTCGTCCCTATTTCGTATATCGCTCCGTTAGAGGAAATCACCCTTACGGATGGATGAATTTTTTCCGCAATCATCCTTGTAAAGCAGTAAGGACGTCCGCTGATCAGATATATCTGAATGTTTTGTTTTATACATTCCTGCAATGCACTAATATTTTCATCACTTACCGAGTTGTCCCTTCTCAGCAGGGTTCCATCCAGATCAAGACCTATGAGGCGAATTTCAGGCATAGGAGTCTTTCAGAATAGCCTCCAGCTCCTCTCTGCTTCCGAATGGCAGATGATCCAGAACTGGAGATGCCAGAATTTCCTGAAAGTCTTCCTCACTGACTCCGAAATCCTTCAGCTTCTTGTGAAGCCCGATTGTTTCCAGGAATTCAATCATTGCCGTATATAAATCGTCACTGCCAAACAGCTTTGCGACATCCGCAAAACGCTCCTTGTTTTTATCTGCCATATGCTGAATGAAGGCAGGGAAAACGACAGCCAGTGCTTCCCCGTGCGGCAGATGTACAATTCCGCCAATAATTTCAGAGAGCGGATGCGGTGCACTTGCACCGGAATTAGCCAGTGCGCGGCCAGCCAGTGTGTCGGCAAGACACATGTTTGTACGGAATTCCAGATTCTGCGGATCTTCCAGTACATGTGGCAGATGATCAATCACCAGTCGCATTGCCTCCATGGAATCCATTGCGCTGTAAGGAGATGCATTGGCATTGATGTAGCTCTCAAACGCATGGGTAAACGCATCAAAGCCGGTAGCGGCACTCATGCGCTTTGGCAGGGTCAGCATCAGCTGCGGGTCCAGAATCGTTTCCTGTGAAAAGTTATCCGGATGAAAGAATGTGATTTTCTCTTTTCCTCTTGTGATGACAGCCGCCTGTGTTACCTGAGAACCGGTTCCTGAGGTTGTCGGTACACTCAGCAGGGGCAGGTGTTTTTCACTGTAGGAAGGATAATATGCAAACGGTGAGCTGTATTCGTTAAACAGATGATCCCAGTCAATCGACTCTTTACCATTCGCAAATGCAATCGCCTTTGCTGTGTCAATCGAGCTTCCGCCCCCGACTGCCAATACAAAATCGGCAGGCTGCTCCTTCAGCATGGCAAATCCCTGTTCTACGATTTCCACACTTGGATTGGGTTCTACCTTATCAAAATGAATAACGCTGATACCTTCCGCATCCAGCAGTTTCTTCACACGTTCATATAACGGCTGCAGGGGAGCATCCGGTGTTGTTACAAGAAAACAGGTCTTTCCATAGCCTCTGCAAACATGCCCCAGCTCATTCAGCTGACCTGCACCGAAATGAATCTTTGTAGGCTGATAATAATGAAACATAATACATACCTCCTCTTTACAGCTTCATTATACGTGTTTTTTCACCGCTGTATAGAACACAACTATACAGAGTGCTTCCATAATGATACGGAAAAAAATACAGGGAGATATTTACCGCATCCTTATGGAAACAAAGGTTGCATGATGAAGGCCCTAATATGCACAGATTTTGTATACTTAAGAAAAAGAAGAGGAGTGATGGTATGCTGTATCTGATTGACAGCGGAAATGCACAGGAAATAGAAGAGGCTTTGATGCTGGGCGCAAGAGGTGTAACAGCCAACACAAGTATGTATCGCAAAAACGATATCCGTCTGCATGATTTTGTTAACGGCTATTCAAACAGGGAGCTTGATTTCCTAAGTGGAGAGGTCATCGGAACCTATGAGGAAATTCTGCAGCAGACAGAGGAGCTTCTTGCCCTATACAATGAGATCGTTATTAAAATCAATTTTTCAAAGGATGGTCTGCATCTTGCAGACACGCTGCATAAACGTGGAGTTAAAACGGCAATGACACTGATTTTCACCATGGGACAGGCTGTGGCAGCCATCAATGCCCATGTGGATTATCTGTTTTTCTTTATCGGAAGAAACGAGGAGTACGGAAGTGATGCCATGCGTATTCTCAGCAATATTCAGGAAATGATAGCAGCTAAGAGATATCCGGTGAAAACCGTTGCCGCATCCATCAAGAATCTGGCACAGCTGGAGAAGCTGGCAGCAATGAAGGTGGACTATGCCGCGATTCCATACACATTGTATATGAAATCACTTGAGCATCCGTTAACCGATAGCGGAGCACGTACCTTCGAGGATGATTTTTATCTACGATAAAGGAAATGTAGAAAATCCGTTTGTCTATCTACTATAAGAAGGACTGTCATCATATAGACACAGTCCTTTTCTTTGTTTCCTATCCGAATTTCAGTCTGCGTCTTCCCTTGCTACTTTATGCACCGATCACGCAGGCATGACGTATACTATCTGGCTATCTGCATTCAGAAATAGTTAGCCACCATTGCTATTTAACGGATTTCACAAATGCCTTCATCATCAGCATAGCAACGCAGGCCCCCGGATCTTTCAGCGAACGGCTCAGTTCTCCTCTGGTAGCCGCCCTGCCATGAACCGCCAGCATGGTAGCAGTATTTTCATAGCCTGCACATGCTGCCTCATATGCTTTTTGTGCGAAGCTTTCCAGGCTCTCATGGTTTTCTAGGCTGCTTCTCATACTCTGTACAGCAGGGTCAATACCATCAAGGAACGTTTTTTCGTTTATGTTTGCTTTTCCTCTGTGCATCACACCAGCTTCATATGCCTGAAAGAACTGTGCTATATGGTTCAGATCGAGCTCACAGACACCCTTTAACGCTTTCCCCGCCTGCATAAATCCACTTGCCATCAGGGTACCCATTGTAGAGGGTACGGCAACAGACATCGCTTTTCCTGCCATATATAATAGCTTGCCTGCATCTGTTTCATCGCTTTTGCGTACAGCCTCCGCAGCAGCCTGAAAACCGTCACTCATCGTTAAGCCGAGATCCCCGTCTCCCACGATACTATCCTGTTCAATTAAGAACTCTCTATTCTCCTGCATAACCTCTGCAAAACAGTTTAACAGGCTTTTTATATATTTAACATCCATATTAAATTCTCCTACAGCTGTTTAAAGAACGGGGTATTTGCCGGATAATCAATCAGCTCTGTAAGCTCTTCGTCAAGCTTCAGTAAGGATATGGATACTCCTGCCATTTCCAGTGAGGTTGCATATTCCCCCACATAATAGCGGTGAACAGCTATTCCTTTATCCATGAGAAGCTGATTGATTTTTCTCGTTACGATATATTGTTCATCCAGTGGAGTCGCCCCCAGACCATTTACAAGTACCGCAACACGATCGCCAGGTGCATAAGGAAGATCTTCTATTATCTTATTCATCATCTCTTCTGTTATCTGATCAGCTGTTTCAATCTTTCCTCTGCGAATACCCGTTTCTCCATGAATTCCCATTCCGATTTCCATTTCATCCTCTTCGATATGAAAACCGGCATGCCCGACACGGGGGACGACACAGGATGTTAAAGCAACACCCAGCGTCCTTGTGTTCCAGCTTGCTTTTCTTGCAATGCGTGTCACAGTGTCAAGGCTCATCATTTTATCAGCAGCTGCTCCGGCACATTTATAAACAAAGAAAATACCTGCAACACCCCGCCTTGTTGTCTTCTCGTCCTGCGAAAGCGGTCCGATACTAGCGACGTCATCTGCACCAAGCACTGTTTCCACACGAATTCCATCCTCAAAATCCGCCATTTCTGCCGCCATATCAAAATTAAATATATCCCCATTGTAATTTCCGTAAATATAGAGAACTCCGGCACCTGAATCAATCTCTTTTGTGATTGCATGCATCTGTTCAGCGCTTGGAGACTGAAAGACATCGCCTACACTGCAGCCGTCCAGCATACCGTCACCTACATATCCCAGAAACAAAGGCAGATGTCCGCTTCCTCCACCGGTTGCGATTCCCACCTTCCCTGCTTTTTTTGTTTTGGTAACCAGACATTGCGGATCATCATTTACATATGTCAATTGATTTTGATGAGCGATATAGATCCCTTCCAGCATCTCCGATAGATACTTATTCGGGTCATTGATAATCTTTTTCATAATAGCCTCCCTTTGTAACATATTCTGTTGAGTTGATGCATTCTACCGTGTACCTTCCCTTATGATAGCCGATAATTGTCACACTGCAATTTCCAAACCTCACTTCATTCCTCAGACATTCTTCATAAACTTCCTTATCCGCAGTATGCAGAGCAGCCAGTATGGAAATTCCATGACTCACACATAGAATATTCCCATGTCCCCCTTTATTCTCTTCCAATATTTGTCTCATTGTCTGATGGATTCGCTGGCAGACATCCTCCAGATTTTCTCCACCGGCAGCCTTCCATGGAAACTGAATTCTCTGTAGATAGGTTTCACATCCGGCAAATGTATTGGCCTTGGTTTCAAAGGTACCGAAATTCATTTCCTTCAGACCCCTGCACATGGTTATCTCCATATTTCTTTTTCCCCGTATATAACAGGCAGTATCATAAGCGCGTTCACTTGTTGATGAATATATCTTCTCAAACGGTGTATTTGCCAGTCCTCTTCCCAAAGCCTTTCCCTGTGCGATTCCCTTTTCCGTCAACGGAGTATCCGACCATCCCTGCAGCGTATGCCATATATTGGATAGTGTTTCCCCATGGCGCACAAAATAGAAATACATCATATCACTGCTTCGGGAATTTGATTTCTTTTGGGTATTCCCATTTCTGTAATTCTTCCTGAGCGAATGATTTTGGTTCCTTGCCCTGTAAAACAGTAACTGCATTATAATAAAGCTGTGCCAGTTCCTCAATATAAGCGGCCTTCAAAAAGGCTTCATAAATATCCTGAGAATCAAAGGCTACAGCGCCATGACTTTCCATCAAAAAGCTTTCAGCTTCCATGCATGCATCAACCACACTGTTTGCCAGCTCCATCGTCCCCGGTCTTCCATAAGGCGCCACCGGCACGCGTCCCTTTGTAAGTCCCATATTTGCGACTTCATATACGATAGCAGGAATCGGCTTATTTAATAATGCAAACGTAGTTGCATACATAGAATGGGTATGTGCAATAGCATTCGCATCCTTTCTGGTCTTATAAATGGTAATGTGCATCAGCGATTCACTTGTCGGTTTTAAACCGGACAGGTTTTCAATTACATTGGCCTCCAAATCCATCACGATCATATCTCTTGGAGTCAGCAGCTCACGATCCACACTTGTCGGTGTAATAACAATATAGCCGCTTTTCACATCACGGGCTGAGAAATTCCCTGATTTATGCTTGCATAATCCATCACGCTGTGCTCTTTTCGCAATCTCACATACATCTTTTTTTAAATTCTCTAACATACCTCGTACCTTTCTTTAGATATTATATCTAATATTTCCGAAATGGAGTCTGTAGACTTCATCCGATTAAAATCTTCTTCATTTTCTACGATATCAATCAGTGCATACAGCGCCTTTAAATGAATTTCACGATTTGGTGTTGCCATAACGACAACGATAACAGCTTCCATATAACCATTAAAGCAAATACTTTCCGGCAGCTTTAGAAGGGACATGCCCAATGCATTAACCCCCTCCTCTACACTTGCATGTGCCAGCAGCAGACCATCCGCAATCGTCCAGATCGGTTTATCATATTTGACGCTGTAAATCATATTTTCTATATATTTCGTTGTAATACAGCCATTTCTCAGCAATGGTTCCGATGCAGTTTGAATAGCTTCCATCCAGGTTAGTTCATGCCCTGCTATATGCACGGTTTCCGGTGTTAACAGATCATGAAGATTGTTTGTGTCCATTTGATGGCAATGCTCTGTCAGAACCATTTCCTGCGTGGTTTCACCAAGATAGCTTTTTAATGCCGTCAACAGTCCTTTACGGTCCTTTACATCCACATATTTACCAATAACATGAAGTAGACTTGCTGAGTTAACCTCATAAATAGTTTTATTCAAAAGCTCGTTGAACACCTTTTTGCGAAGATTATGCAAATCGTTATCATCCATAATCGGCTTTACCAGAAATTGTGGTACCGCTGTATCAAGATGAACGGTAGCAAATACAACATCATATTCCTTATGGTATTCGTAAAACTGCCGTGAGGATAAAGAACAAAGAAATTCAAGCTCAGGGAATGCCTCCTTCAGCTTCAGAAACAGAAAATTGGAAATGGAAATACCATTGGTACAAACGACAATAGCTCTTCTTTTTTTCTCAAGAAAATCCAGTGTTCCTTCCTTTGTCATCCACCCGCCAAACAGGATGGTGATATACGCCATTTCCTCTTGCGGAATAAGAATATGGAACATCTCCTCAAACGGCACCATTGCATGTCTTGTGATTTCAAATAGATAGGAATGATGAGGAAGTATCATATTGAGAATATTGCCTTCGATATGATACTGATAGCGTATTCTGTAAAGGGCCGGTTTCAGATGCTGAATCAGAGCATCCAGCAGGGCCTTACGATCCTGAAAACGAATACAGACGAGATTTTCAAAATTCTCAAGTGTCTTCTCTGCCGCTTCCGCCAGTTCCTTTTCAAATTTCTTACTGCGGCTGTCTTCAAAATTAACACTTGATATCTGAAACTGTGATACCAGATATAATTTATCCATTGTATTCTGGATATCATATTTAGCGAAGATATTCATAATAGAGCCATATTCACTGGTACCTGCAATATGCTGATAATCCTCCGGAAGCACATCCAAAAATTTCTGAGCCTCGATTCGAATAAGAATGAAATATAGGATAAAGGGAATCTCCCGTATCCGTTCATCGGTATAACGTACTTTCAAGGTTTTTTCTACTTCCTCTACATCGGCACAAAGCATCCGGATCCGTTCCTCATCAATTTCAAGTATGGAAAGCAGAATAGATTCTCCGCTCAGCAACGGCAGGATGCTTTGAATCATGCGAATCATCAACGTACGCTTTTCATATTCCTTGCCAACCAGATAATATCCCTTGGAACGATCATACCATAGCTTCAAATCGAATTCCTGTAAAATCACCGTCTGCAGTTTTTTCAAATCATTCAAAACCGTATTCTTGCTAATCCTCAGGATCGAGGTGAAATGGTTAATACTGAGCTCCTCTTTATGCTGCAAGAGAATCAGGGCAATCAAGTAAAGACGCTCTTTTTCTATAAATACATACGCACCTTCATCAAAGGTGAACTGATTTGTTTTATAGGAATTGATAACATTATGGGGTATGATAAATTTCCCCGTCCGCATTCTTCCGATTTCTTCAAATCCATTTTCCTTCAGATAAAAATTTATCTTCGCTAAAGAATAACTAAGCTGTTTTCGTGACAATCCTGCTTCTTTTTCCAGTTGAGAACCACTGATCGTCGGATTATTTACAAGCAGTTTTAAAATATTCAAGCCTCTTTCATCCAACGACATTGCGGTTCCTCCTTATAAATAACGTGATCAGCAGGGCAGCATCATCCTCTACTGATCCGCACAGCTTTCTCAAATTTCATTTTATAGTGATTGCCGGTGTATCAACAGGAAAATCCAGCAATTCTTTAAATTCTTCCTTCATACGCATCACCGTCAGCGCAGCTCCACTCATCTCCAACGAGGTTACATAATCACCTACAAAGGAGCGATAGACTGAAATATCGCGTTCTGTAAAATAATTCTCTATCTCATCATAAAGAACATAAAGCTCCATAATTGGCGTTCCGCCCAGCCCGGATACGATGACAGATATTTCTTCTCCATGCTTCAGCTTTAAATCTGCTTCTATTTTCTCACAGAGTACCGCGGCGATTTCTATTGCGCTTTTCAATGATTCTACAATCAGCCCGGGCTCACCATGATGTCCGATACCATATTCCATGGTACCTTCCTGAATCTCAAAATTAGCATGACCGACAGCAGGTATTGAGCAGGGGGTCAGCCCTACACACAAGCTTCTGGTTTCATTTACAGCAGCCTGTGCTGCATCGATCACTTCATCCAGCGTACCGCCAAGCTCTGCCTTTGCACACCCGATTTTCCACATGAACAGACTTCCTGCAATTCCATGACGCTTCTCTTTTTCATCCAACGGTGCGCTTGCAATATCATCATTGGCCGTAACATAGCGTACATTTACCTGCTGCATTGCCGCCATTTGTACTGCCATTTTCACATTCATATTATCGCCGGCATAATTGCCAAACAGACAGGCAACGCCTGCACCGGTATCAGCCTCTAAAAATGCCTGATGAAACGCAGTGGCAGGGGGAGAAGAAAATACTTCTCCTACTGCTACAGCATCCAGCATGTGTTCGCCGACATAACCAAGAAAACATGGCTCATGACCGCTTCCCCCTCCACTTACGATTCCTACCTTATGCTTCCTTTGCCGGTTTTTCACAACTACATGATCGTTCTTTTCACTGATATGAAGGATATCCTTATGACATTTCACATACCCCTTTAACATATCATCTACAATCATGTCCGGATCGTTAACAAATCGCTGCATCTCCAGTCTCCTTTCGTGAAGCTTTTTCCAACGCTATTATCGTTGAGCAGAATGTCTGCAGAATCAGGCAGCAGGAGGTTGCCCCTGCATCCTGATGACCGATTGATTTTTCTTTCAGACGTGATGCTCTGCCTAATTTAGCCTGCATATCACAGGTCGCCTGCATCCCCTCTTCTGCAGCCTGTGAGCAGGCTGTAAGAGCAGCGCATGTATCCTGTGTTTTTTCAAAGACTGATGCATACGCTGAAACAGCAGGAGCAAGGACATCTACCAATGTTTTATCTCCTGGCTTAGCCGGTGAGATCATCTGAATATTGTCATAGGCCTGCTTCAGCATCTTTTCAATGATTGCACCGTTAATGTATTCTGCATTTCCCAATGCGGCCTGCATTCCCATAAAAATTGAACCGTAGAGAGGCCCCATGGATCCTCCTATTTTTTCCATAAGCACACAGGAAAGCGTGCACAGCGCTTCACTTAATGTCTCGTTTTTTTCCACCTGTGACTTTGCGATCGTTACTCCTTTATTCATATTGATACCATGATCGCCATCACCGATTGCACCATCTATTTCACTTAGGTAATCCTTATGCTTTTGTATTGTATCTATGATATTCAATACGATAAGCTTACCTTCTTTATTAGTAAAAGACATGCCTACTCACCTGCTGCTTTTGCATTACCATCCTTCGCCTCGGCAAGCTTGTTTTCTTTGCTTAATGCGCGGTAGTAGAATGCATAGCAGGTAACCCATACAAACAATACGATAATCGGAATCCAGTTGCCGTTGATCACATCAAATACCTGTGAAATTGCATACGTGAATACCGGCCCGTCAATCGAGGAATTGGAAATCATTTCGCCGGCCTTCAATGCTACCGCACCGGTTGTGTTTGCAAGGTCTGTGATAAAGGGAGCAAATGCAGTACCTACCCACAGGAACGCAGGAACTCCAAGTGTGCATAAAATAAGCATTCTCGGAAGATTTCCCTTTGTTACAAGATAAGCAGGAACAGCAAGTGCTATATTGATGATTCCTGCAAACGGCAGTATCGCATTACCCGGTAAAAGCATTGCACAGATCAAGGTTACCGGAACAGACCAGATGACTGCCAGCCATATTTCATTGGAACCGCCAAGGAAAGGCCAGTCAAGACCGACAAGCAGTGTTCTTCCCTTGAATTTTTTATTCATAAAGTCAGATACCGCTTCACTGATTGGTGACAGCGCCTGCATAAAATATTTTGTGATGACCGGGAACAGTGTTAAGGCTGCGGCACACTGAATAGCAAGCGTCAGTGTTTCTGCGACAGGATATTGAGCAAGCAAACCGAAGATAACGCCCAGAATAAACCCCAATACATGATTCTCAGCAAAGATACCAACTTTATCCTTTAATGCAGCCGCATCAAATTTTTTGTTAAATGCAGGTATCTTTTTCAACAGGCAGTCAATCGGATACATCAACGCTCCAAACAGGACCATCTTATGTGTACAGGTTACGCCTGGAATACCGGATAATTCTTCAATTCTGCGCTGGTGCACATCCGCTGTTTTTAATTCAAATACAATCTGTATGGCGGCTACCAGAAATGCCAGCGGTACGCTGCCGGTAATTGCCACAACGCCAACCGCTGTAAAAATTTTACCCCAGACATTCCATAAGTCCGCATTGAATGTATTTGTTTTTTTAATAACCAGCATGATTATATTGATGACAATCATGAGTGGAAACATTAGGAACGCATATGGCCAGGACCAAGAAATGGTTGACATTGTGGTCCAGCCACCATCTACGATTGGCAGAGATATCCCTGTATTTTTCAGCATCGCTTCCGCAGCCGGTGAAATTGCCCCCGTCATAAAATTGATCAGCATCGTCATCCCGGTAAACGCTACCCCGAGTGTAATACCTGCGGATATTGCATCCTTCAATTTCATTCTAACAATCAAACCGGCAATGATAATGATAATAGGAACAAAGATTGCTGCGCCTAAGCTTAATAGATAATTAACAACATCTGATAAAATTTCCATTATATTTCCCTTCTTTCTCTTCCTTCAAAGTTCTATTTTCCGTTGTTTATTGCCTCAATCAATTTACTCAGTTCCGCATCCTGATTCATGCCTGTCAAAAATGCGATTCCGTTGATTACAGGGATTGGGTATTCCTTTGTGACCTTTGTTATTGTGATATATGCTGCAGCATCTACAAGGTAACGGTCTACCGATTTTAAATCTACGGCATCTACCTTTGCATCAACGTTTTTTTCCTTCAGCAAACGATTTACCTTTGATGCCACTGTTTGACTTGTAGCTACTCCGCTTCCGCAAGCCACGATTACTTTTTTCATAATGTTCTCCTTCTACCTGTTTTTTATGATTTTGATAAGTTCTTGAAACGCTTCTTCTTTATGCTCTCCTGAGAGAAAAGCAAGTCCGTTAACAGTAGGAATTCCATAATCCATATGACTATTTGTAATATCGATATAGGCAAGAGCTCCATGAAGCTCTCTTTGTAAAGAGCGCAGGTTCACTGCCTCCACCCTGACATTGGTGATATTCTCTTTTTCCAGCATGCGATTGATACGAAAAGCCACTGTTTGAGAGGTTGCAACCCCATTCCCACAAGCAACGATTACTTTTTTCATTAGAGTCCTTCCATTTGCTTCACTATTTCCAGAAATTCTTCCTTTGTTGCGGCCTTCAGCAAGCTTTCCATCGTGTCCTCGTTCTGAAAGTTCTGCAGCAGCAGCTGTAGAATTTCCACATGTCCCTCTTCTCTTTTAAAGCCCAGAAGAAACACAATTTGTACCGAAAGGATGCTGTCATTGTTCGCCATTTCACACCAGCTGATTGCATTTTTCAAACGAACAGGTGCAATAAACTGCTTCACGATGTTGATGGGATCGGAATGCGGTATTGCAGCCGGATAAGGCTTTACCGGCAATGCGGTAGGATAATCCTGTTCCCGTTTTTTTATGGCTGATAGAAATTGTTCTGTTACATAGCCCAGATCCTTAGCCTTTTTGCTCATGACTTCAAAAAACTCATCTGTACTTCTCACATCTAAATCAAGTTCACAAAGCTCATCACAGATCAATGTATCATTCATCTTATCAAACCTCCTTTTGTTAAAGGAAAATCATATTTGCGCGCAAGCTCTTCCTTACAAAATAAGTATATTTTATAGAAACCGTTTTCACAAGAATTGTTAGGTACTATGTTTGGATATACATTTGCACATCACTATGATGAGCATTCACGTTGTGCAAAAAATAAAACGATTCTCTTTGAATGAGATACCAGCAAGTACGAAAGTACATTCACCGGCAATGATGAAATGCCGGCACATAGCTTTTAATTGGAAATTTACAGGAAGTCTATATTCTGAATAGATAAAAGCAATAGGACATGCGTGTGAAACATAAAAGAGCCACGCATTAGCCCATACCTTATGAGGATATTAAAAAAAGCAGATATATCCGATTCGACGTATCTGCTTTAAGTAAATCTCTGTTTATTTATGGATCAAAGGCTTCCCCGGCACCTCATGGCAATGACGGCATCTTGCCTCGTACTGCTCACTTGCTCCCACCAGAATGATTGGATCATCGTAGCGGGCGGCTCTGCCGTCAATCAGCCGCTGGCTTCTTGTGGCAGGTGCTCCGCATATTGTACACACCGCTGTCAGTTTTGTAACGAATTCCGCATGTGTAAACAGCTGCGGCATGACACTGAACGGCTCCCCGCGAAAATCCATGTCCAGCCCGGCAACCATGACACGCTTTCCATGATCTGCAAAATAATCGCATATCTCTACAATCTCTGCATCGAAAAACTGTACCTCATCGATTGCAATTACATCATAGCTGTCATCTATGTAATCAAAAATCTCATGTGCACGGTTTATCACAAAGCTTTTTGCCGTGCTTCCGCAATGCGATACAACACATTCCTCACTGTAGCGATCGTCGATTTTCGGTTTAAATACGGCGATTTTCTTTTTCGCATATTCCAGTACCTTGATCCGGCGAATCAGCTCCTCTGTCTTTCCTGCAAACATACAGCCGGATATTACCTCCAGCCATCCTTCCTTATACTGCTGATACATAACGACACTCCTCACTAACATTACGATTTGTATTATATCATAAAGTGATTCCGGTATGTGCAATTTACATCTGTTACTTAACTTTCATTTTCTTTCATCCTATATCTCAGCTTTTAGGTAAACCTTTATCCACTTCCTGTAATTCAGAAAATATAATACCTGTGAACTACCGCCAGCTATAGAGCAAGCGGCTTCTAATGGATGCCTGCGCATTCATCAAAACATTTTGTTCGTGTTCAGATACACGTAACTGGTACGTTCACAGTACCTCTACTCCATCGCTCTCGCTTTGGCATACATGGATATACTTTTCGTATGATATTGCTTGCTCCATTGATATCGGCATTCATTAGAATGCCGTTTTTACTTCTGTACAATCCTCGCTTGATTCTTTTCCCTGTGAAGGTATGCGTTACATCATTTCCATAGACTGGTATTTGATCCTCGTCAATGGAACTAGCCTTCGATTGTATTGCTTCTTCACAGACCACGACTCTGATCCCTGCCGCTTCTCCTTTGTATTTGATCATTTCGATCAGCGTACGAAACGGTATCTGCACAAATGTCTGATTGTTCTTCTTCCCCATATGGATACGCTTCTTCCAACCCGCATGATTTCCTACGACGATAACTTCGATTCCTTCCTCCACACATAGATCTATTATTTTTCTTGATGCTTTGTGCAGGATATCCTTTACACGTCGATTTCGCTTTTCGCTGATACGTTTCATTCGTTTTGTTTGATGGATCCCTTTGCTATCCTTCTTTCCAGTTCTTAGCAGTGAGCGATAATGTGCAATCTGTTTGTTATAGAATTGATTGACTGCCTTTATTTCATTTCCTTTTATCAGCACAGGGTGGTGCCCACTCGTAAACGCAATTGCTGTCAGATTATCGACACCAATATCTATACCGGCTACTCTGGTTGCCTCATGGATTGTAATTGTCGGTTCCTTGATTTCTATCTCGCATACGATTTCAAGCTTGATAGTATCTCCATTGGGAATCAGACGTACTTCCTTCAGCTTCTGTTCATGCAGATCCATCTTACCAAGATCATATCGATCACGTACACACCCTGCCTGCAGCACTGCCTTAGGAAACTTTACATACCAACCATGTTTGTCTTTTCTCAGTTTGCATATCTGATTGGTAAAGATCAAGGGTTTATAACCGTTTTTATCTGCATATCGAGGGATATAGGGAATTGCTTCATATTTGTCAGGATGTGCTTTGTAATCAGCTAAAGCAGCAAAAAAGCTTTTCCAGTCACGATACAGCATATGCAAAACATTCTGATTTGCCTGCGCAGGAAGAGCACGGTAATCGATCTGGTCACGCAATTTAAAAAAACCATCCAGATGCTGCATGGAAACAAAGCGATGATCATGATCAATGATGTGGATTGGTGTGCTATGATGCTTTTGACGTATGACATTCAATTCATCAACGACACCATTGAGTTCTTCCAGAACCTGTAACTCATGTGGAAAGCGATCCTCATTTGATTTGATGGAAGCACTGTACGCATTTCTTATATAGAACGAAGCAACGTTGTACAGATTTTTAGCACGATGCGTAAGAGCAGAAAAGCCGGGGGTTTTGCGGGTGATTAGCAGATAGGATACTAGAATATGTGCGATATGATTTCATGAAGGAAAACCTCCTTTTGTTGACATCATTATACCACGAACGCGAGAAAAATTTAAGAAACGATTCGTGAAAAATAGAAAGAAAACAAGGATGAATAGAAATATGGCTGCATTCACGCCCGCAGGGTGTACAGAGTATCCCCCACCTGTTCATCGACCACTGAGGTGGGGGTATTCTGCCTGCTTTTTAGATAAAAGAAAAGAGGCATATGCCCCTTTTCCACTGTAGTTGTTATTTAAGTCCGTATTTTTTGTTGAATTTTTCAATACGTCCCTGTGCAGCAGCGAATCTCTGACGTCCTGTATAGAAAGGATGGCAGTTTGAACAAGTATCAACACGCAACTCTTTGCTGGTTGAACCAGTTTCAAATTCAGCTCCACAAGAAGTACATTTTACCATAATACGGTGGTACTCTGGATGAATTCCTTTTTTCATTTTAACTCTCCTTCCGCCTTAAACCTCAGGTGGGTTTAAAGTAAGTGCTATACAATTATAGCAATAAGTTTCTGCGAAAGCAATAGGTTTTTAGTAAATTCACATAAGAAATACATGAAATATTTCGTGTGAGACATTGCGAATCGCAGGACCATCAGATGATTTTCATTTACTGTTTGAAAATAAAAAATCGTATTGCATATTGCTAAGGAAATCCTTTAAAAGCAATGCCAGTATAGTTAAATTCCTTTTAACGTGAAAAATAACAAATTTTATCAATCATTCGTGGATTTTTTAGGAATTTGACAGATTCCATACGTATAGAAGGAGTAAGGAACCCTTACAGAATGGAGGACATATAAATGTCAAATGCAAGGAATCAACTCAACTACAGTAACGATCTATTTTTTAAGTACGCCCTTTCCCGTGAGGATGAAGGCTCTGTGTACGCCCGCAACACCATCATTGAACGTGTTACCGGAATCAAGGTAAAGGAAAGCACCGTCCTCAATCCGAATCTGGATCCGGGCATCATCGGAAAGAAGCGCATCATTCTGGATGTGCATGTAAAGGATGAACAAAATCGTCATTTCAATATCGAGATGCAGACGACCTGTAAGGGAATAGCGGAAATGATGCGCTTTGAATTTTACGGTGCCAGAGCATTGAACAATCAGCTGAAAAGCGGTGAGTTTTATGATCAATTAAAGCCGGTTTATCAAATTATCTTCATTGATGAGTATGCATGGAACAACAGAAATCTGATCAATCAGTATCAGATGCGCAATGAGCAGGGAGAGAATGAAAGCTACTATCCGCTCATCCTTCGTACCTATATTCATATGCCGGCAATCAATGACATCGTAAAGGAGAAGGAAATGCAGAGGCTGAATGACTTTGAACAGCTGGTATACCTGTTTGAAAATAATGAAAAAAATGATATACTGAAGTCAAAGGAAAGGCTGGTGAAGGTATTCATGGACAAGTACGAGGAAATGCGGAAGGATGATGAGCTGTGGTCAACCGCAATGGCGATTCAAATGGGAGAAGCACGTTACCGCAACGGCTTGCGTGACAGCTTTGAAGAGGGAAAAGCTGCCGGAAAAATGGAAGGAAAGATAGAAGGTAAGCTGGAAGGAGAGAGGCAGCTCTTACACAGACAGATGCAAATCAAGTTTCATGAGGATTGCGCAATGTGGCTACAGGCATTAACTGAGGAACAAATGCATATAGTATCCACATTGGTTCTGGAATGTGATACCTTCGAGTCTGTAAAAAAACGAATAAGCAAGTCCGACACGACGATATAAGCTGTCATTTGTAAGCAACGCCTTTTAACACCTCTCCATACATACATTGTGTGTTACTGTTTTAGATGTACAACGCAAAAAGGCTCTCTGCACACATAAGTGCTGAGAGCCTTTTGCTTACTATAAGAGGTATCGCAATCCCCTTGCGAATTGTGTACTCTATTATGCAATAGAACCCCTTTCATCCAACAGCAAAGCCTTCCTTTTGTGGTAAAAGAATGACTTTTTTTCTTCATACTTTCTATGAACAACAAGAAAGATTTTCTTACTTTCAGCTCATTTCTCAATGCTGCATAACAGAGAATTTTTCCGTATGCTTCAGCTCTTCCATCAGCTTTTGTAGATAGTCCTTATTCTTTTTATTCATTTTTAGTGTATAGTTTCGAGAAACCTGAAAGTTATCCTGCTTGATATAGGAAATGCTGATATAAAACGCATTATCATAAAAGTACTCCTTCACACTCCTAGTACTGACTTCCTTTTGCACATCCAGCAGATCTTTCATGGATTCCTCATCCTGAACAGAAGTACCATATCCATCATAATATTCTTTATTCTTCGCATCATAGAACTGCATAGCGGAATCATTTTCAATAGAAGATGAATTCACATCAATATTTACACGCTTCATATCTGTCAGCGATGGAAATTCCTTTACCATCCCCAGCCCTTTTGTCTGCGTATACATATAGCTAAAGCCGAAAGTTCCGATATAAAGCAATGCAAATACGATTACGTGAAGCTTTTTTATCTGTATCTTTCGATTGGAGAAGAATATCATACAAAAATATGCAACCAGTATAATCAGGCTGGGAACAACGACACCGCCATTGATATTCATGACGAATAAAACCATACAGAAGGTGATAACCGTGATAATCACCGGGTATCCGAATAAGGTAACAGTTCGCTGCTCTGCATCCTCAGGCTTTCTATCCACAAAGGATTTCCAGCCAAACCAGAAGCATAGCACACCGATGACTCCCCAATATAGAAAGTACAGCCAGTTAAATGCGTTTATCAGAGTATCAATTCTATGCATTTCCGACGCCATGGAAGCTATCATATTAAATAGAAAGGCATAAATTGTGCTCGGCATGGAAAGCAGCATCTGGATCATTCCCATATTGATAAATTCACTTGGTGATGCGCCGATATCTCCAAGAATTGTCGTTATCTGATTACTAAAGAAAATCGTCGCGGAAAGCATGACAATAAACGGCATGACAACGTAAGCACCGTTGACAAGAATACTGTCAATCAGATTGTTGCATTTCACGCTTAAAAAGGTGAAAATGGAATACTGAATCAAAAGCAGGATGGATAAACCGAGAAAGAAGATTAACGGTATCAGCATATAGAGCGGTCTCTCCCGATATCCGAGCCCCAGCATTATAAAGTAGCCCAGAAGATAGTTCATCAGCAACGGGACCAGTACGACAAGCAGCCCGCTGATATAGTTGTATAGAAACAGATGCTTTCTTTGTATCGGTAAAGAGAAGTACATCTCATGACTTCTTTTCTTATACAAATAGCGAAAATTATATATTGGTAACAAATATGACAGGATACAGCCTCCAGCACAGGTTGCCGCTCCCAGAGCAATGAAGCCCATATAGAAGGTATCCAGTGAATACGGGTCGCGCGGCAGTCCCATATAATTAAAGGTAAAGAATGGCATTATCAGAAACAGAATGATAAAAACCAGTATCAACAGCCGTTTATTGCTGTTTACATAATAGCGCAGATAGGCCTTAAAATCATTCATCATAAACACCATACCCCTTCTTTTCCATTTCATAGATGAAGACCTCCTCCAGATTGACATTCAGCACTTCCATCATCAGAGGGTCCATCGTATTCAAATAATTTTTAATTTTTTCAATATCTCCCTTAACAACCAGATTCACTACACGCGACTGCACATGCATCGACAGCAAATCCAGTGCCTTAAAATCATCTTCACGTTTTTCTTCTTTAAACGCAAGCTGAATCTTGTGGATATTTTCCTTCGTTTCATCCACATAGCCGGCAGTTCGAATCGTATTATCCTCCAAGATACCGAATGTATCGCAAATATCCTCCAGCTCACGCAGATTATGACTGGATATGATTACAGTCATTTCCTTTTCCTCGATCATTTTACTGATTGCCCGTTTAAAGGTCAGCCGCATCACCGGATCCAGACCGTCAAATGCCTCGTCAAGAAACAGATATTTTGGTGAAATTGCAAGTGCCAGAACGATAAAGGACTGACGCTTCATACCCTTGGAGAAATTCTTCAGTGTCTTATTTTCATCCAGCTTAAAGATAGCACGATATTTCTCGTAGATTTCATCATTGAGATTTGGATACCATACACGGTAAAATTCCTTCATATCCTTTAACGTGGCATTAAAGAAATAAAACGGATCATCACTGATCAACAGAATATCACGTTTCACTTTGGGATTATCAAATACCCTTTCATCATCAATACAGATACATCCCAGATCCGGCTTCATAATACCGGCCATGATTTTCAGAAGTGTGGATTTACCTGAACCATTGGGACCGATCAGACCAAAAACACTGCCGCTGTGAATATCCAGGTTTACATCCATCAGCACGGTCTTTTCTTTAAATTTCTTTGTCAGTGACCTGATTTTAAGCATGATCCTTTCCCTCCTCATATACGGAATCCACCACTTTATAGAGCGCTTCCTTTTCGATATGATGCTGCTTCATATCAAGAACTGTTCCCTTAAAGTCCTTCAGCTTTTCTTCCTGTATCAGCTTATCGGATTCATTGTCTGCCACAAAGCATCCCTTTCCTTTCTCCGAATAAATATATCCATGCTCCTCCAGCTCCTGATAGGCTTTGGCAACCGTGTTGGGATTTACACCGATCTGCGAAGCCATGGCACGGACAGAGGGAAGTTTGTCGTTTGGTGACAGAATACCAATTGTAATAAACTCCAGTATTTGCTTTTTCAGCTGTTCAAATATCGGAAGTTTGCTTTGCGTGTCAATTACAAACATCAATTGCACCTCCAGTGTATTAGTGTACTAACTACAGTAATACACTATCATGGTATTCGTATTCTGTCAATAACAACTATATCGGATATCTGTTTTCTCAAACTATTTATGACTATACCGGTTACCATAGGACCAAATGAATATGAAGAAAAAGGTCCGGACAATCTGAATTCAGATCATGTCCAAACCTTATGTTTGGTATAAGTTATATAGCAGATATACAGTAAACAGAGTGTGAATTTCCATAAAAACAGCTGTTATTAATTCTGCTTTTCCTCTTTTTCAAGCTTTCCTTCCCGATTGCGCACAATCACCGTACCAACCGGCTCGTCAAGAAACGGGATGATTTCAGGATCATAATTGCATACGGTATTTAAAGCGAAAACCTGCGTATGTTCAATATCATCAATATACTCCTGTGTTTCATCTCCGGCGAAGATTCTCCAGCCGCTGTCCGGATTGTCTTTGGAGGGCTCCTCGCGTACCATATAACAGATGGCATCCTGATCTATGCTGACACGATCCGTCACAAAGCAGCCCAACGTGCTGTTAAACAGCTTTTTCCCTTCTTTAATGCCCGGGAAATACTTCTTTCCCTCCAGCCAGGAATAGCGGTTCCATACATTGGTACGATTTTCAAAAAACAGCTTTTCAATCGCCTGCAGCTCATTTTGAAACATCATACTTCCATAATCGTTGTTCATCCCGGAGCTGCGGAACATGAAATAACACCCTCCGCACAGATAACTGAGCGCATATTCCTCCCAGCTGTCAAACTGCCGGAATGCACGGGTTCCGATATCCTGCAGCATCATGTCCGCCGTTTCCCGATCCAGAATGTCCACTGCATAGCATTCCCGTATCATGCGGACACATTCTCCATAATCAAAGCCGGCAAAGCCCTGTTCCTTCAGGAACGGGTAAAACTGCTTCGCAAAGGTTTTGCAGCCCTCAAAGAACAGCCTTGCTTTTTCATCCAGCTCTTCCAAATCGAACTGAGGCTCATCCCTCCAGAAGCCCAGAAACTGCTCGTACTGCCATTGCACATTATCATTCAAAAAGGCTTTGATTGCCCTGATTGCACTCTCTTTATCGGTGATTTCAAACTGTTCCTTCAGATGCTTTCGCAATGCCTCACGGTTGATGTTTTCACCTACCTCAAGCGTTACCAGATCGTATCCGTTTAAAATTGAAGGTATTCCGGACAACAGAATTTCAAATTCTTCTCTTTGTATAGCGACCTTGCCCTCAAGGCGTTTGGTCTTCATCTTTTTTTCCAGCTGATGCAGCAGCTTGATATAGGTAATTTTTTTCTGTGACATATCCTTCGTCTCCTTGTATGATCAATATCACTATTATACAACAGTTTACCCGGTAGGGAAACGACGGATGTATAAGATTATCTTCGTATTCAGCTTAGCCTCTGCATGAATACGAAATCGTTCCGAATTTGAATATGAATAAGCCCATTGCCGCTTTCCATATCTTTCTATCAAAGCATCTGAATTATGATTTATTGCCCTATGGGAATAGAAGGGTTGCACATTCTGCGATAAGTGCAGCAATACAGAGGGCATCCAATATGTAAAATATCAAAATGATCACCTTGAGCAGCGTCATATTACGCAGCAGCGCAACCAGATGTGTTGTCAGTGAATACGGATGATCCGTAGTTTGCAGTGATAAAATTTCCGTATAGTCGCCGGGATTCCACTCCTTAGACTGCCGGATATGAAACAATATGTCATCCACCTGCATCTGATTTTTAAGTAAAGCATCCTTGGATATCATAAGCTGTTCCTTTTTCTGTTCCAGCAGAATCAACAGCTGTTCCCGATCCATGACTCCCTGCTGAAGCTTTGTGATTTCCTCTAGACTTAGGCCCAGTACCTTCCATGCAAGGATACATTTCAGTTTTTTCTTTGCTGCTTCATCATACACACGAATGCGCCCCTGATAACCGCTGGGCTTCAAAAGATCAATCTGATCATAATACTGTAGTGTCCGTACACTGATATTGCAGGAATCCGCAAGCTCACGTATGGTAATCATTACAGAATTCCTCCCTTCTCCAGCCATGCAAACACCAGTACAATTACAAGAATCGCACAAAACAGCCGTGTGGAAATAACCGCATGCCGATAGGTCTTTCTGCTGCATCGATAGTTATAAATCTGATAGATGGAATTCCACTTCCAGATCAGCATCCCCTCCATACAATCATCGTCATGCTGTTCATCCGATACCGCTGCAGTGATATCAAATTCCTCATGCTGCCGGATCGCATGTATAACATTGTTTACAGCCCTCAGCTGTTCCTGCTTTTCCTCCAGCTTTTGATTCAGCTGCTTTTTATGTGTCATAAGCAGCTCCTTCAAACATTTTTCACTGCTGCCATGCAACAGCTGCTGAATCTGTTCCAGAGAAAACCCAAGTCCACGATAATAGCTGATACATTGCAGCCGCACTACATCTTCTTTATTATACATTCGATTTCCCTGTATCCTATCCGGATGCAGGAGTCCTTTTTCCCCATACAGACGAATCGCTTTTCTGCTTAAATGACAGCGTTCGCACACCTCATGAATCTGATACATATTCTTCACCTCTTCCCCTATTGTAGACTATTCCCCTGCGTCACCCGCAAGAGTTTTCAAAGAAAAAACCGCCATATTTGCGGTTATCGTATTCCTATACCATCCTGCTTCTGTTTATATTGGGAATAGCGCAGAAACAGCAGCTCTGCCAATACAAAATACAGATTTGCCGCCTCATGCAGAATATGATTGCCAATCATCACCTGTGAGGTTGTGATGTAGATGCTTTTCGTGCATTTATGAGCGAGCTCATTATTTTTCAGTCGCGTCATGGATATCGTTTTGATGCTTCTTAGACGAAGCTGAGAAGCAAACTCATTGATCAGCTCCCCTTCTCCGCGCAGGGAAATCAGAATCACAACATCATCACGGCTCAAGAAGGGCAGAACCATTTCCGTTTCCTTTTCGCCGGATAGAACATAGACAAATTCTCCGCAATATAAAAACATACGCTGCAGCTCCCTTGCCACAGAATCCTGCAAGGCTCCTGTTCCATATACGAATATGCGTCCAGAGTGATACAGCATTTCACAGATATCCGTGAAATCACGCTCCCGCAGCTCATCAATGGCGTATTTGCTTGTATCACATACATGCTCAATCAGATGCTCATCAATCACCATATCCCCGGATGGCCGGTTTTCCCAGCTCAGATATACCTTCAATTCACTGTATCCCTTCAGCGACAGCTTCTGGGCAAAGCGCAGGATCGTCGTTTTGGAAACATGGCAGCGCTGTGCAAGCTCAACGATAGACAGATTCTGACATTCCTTTCCATGCGCCTGTATATAGTCCCAAATGTACAGGTCATTGGAGGACAGCTCCTTATAATGCTGATTGACTAGCTCTGCAAGTTTCATGATCCTTCACCTCATTCTCTACGATTATATCATGAATTCCATCATAAACCAGCAATTCTGAAAAAGATCACAGCATTCCCACGCAGTTACAGCAAAAAAACACCCGTATGCATAAGCGTATGCAACCACGGGTGTTCTCTTCTATAATCTATAACATAAGTTTCAGATTCTTATTTTAATTCCGGCCAGTAATCCTTATTCGCCTCGATCAGATCATCCAGAATCGCTTTTGCGACGCTTGCACTTGGTACCATGCGACTCAGTGTCAGGGCCTGCCACAGCTTCTGATAGCTCTGTTCCGCCCATGCTTCCACAACCAGCTTTTCCACAGCGACCTGCTGCTCCATCAATCCCTTCTGGAACCGTGGAATATCCCCGATGCACAGCGCCTGCGGTCCATCGCTTCCCACCAGACAAGGCACCTCAACCATTGCAGTCGGGTCAAAGTTTTGTACAGCACCGTTGTTTTCCACAATCAGCAGCATTTTTTCCTTCGTATTGTATGCCAGTGCACATGCCAGATCGACAATATAGGATGCATGCTCATCAATATGCAGATCCGCTCCCTCACTGCTCTGTGCCTCTGCTATCTTGCGGCATTCTCCGAATACGAATTTTTCACGGCCATCCATAACCTGGTTGGCACGGGTATAGGCAGGATCGGTATGTTCCACTACATAATCCGGGTAGAAGTAATATTTCAGATAGGTGTTCGGCAGGGTATCCGGATCCAGTGCATAGACATCTCTTGCCTTGCGGAAGGTATCTGTCCAGCTGTCATCCGTGTGCTGATACATCTGTGCTTCCACACAGTATCCCTTTTCTTTGATATGTTCCTTTAATACAGGCATCAGATCATTTCCCGCATGATCCTTAATACTCGTCCACCATCCGAAATGGTTCAGTCCGTAATAGGAGATGTCCATATCCTTTCTGGAATCCAGATGCAGGATTTCCGCCATATGACGTTCAATGCCGATTGGCATATCACAGATATTGAGAATACGGGAATCCGGGCGCAGCTTTCTTGTCGCCTCCGCTACGATTGCGGCAGGATTGGAATAGTTCAGCATCCATGCCTGCGGTGAATATTTCTCCATGTAGTCAACCAGCTCCAGCATCGCACCGATGGAACGCATACCGTAAGCAATTCCTCCAGGTCCACAGGTTTCCTGTCCGACGACATTATATTTCATCGGTATTTTCTCATCCAGCTCACGCATTGCATATTTTCCCGCACGAATATGTGCCATGACGAAGTCTACATCCGTAAAGGCTGTTTCCGGATCGGTAGTTGCCAGAAAGCTGATCTCCGGATTCCGCTCACGAATCAGGACCTCGCATGCATCCGCAACAATTTTCTGACGCTCTGCATCATTGTCATAAAACTTGATAGAACGAAGCGGAAAGCGGTCCAGATGGCTCAGCAGCATCAAAACGATACCCGGTGTATAGGTGCTTCCTCCACCTGCAATCAGTATTGAAAATTTCTTCATATCAGTATCCTCCTTTATCAGCCTTTGTTAAGGGCTGTCGTAATAAACTATACTCGTTATTCTCTTCCAAGCAGAAGCTCTGCCTGTTCTCTTACCTTTGGTACATCCAGACCGATGATGACCTGAATGGAGGTGCCGTTTTTCACAAGGCCGATTGCCCCGTATTTCTTAAACTCTTCCAGGCTCTGTACCGCCTTTTCATCCTTAACAAGCAGACGCAGGCGTGTCGCACAGTTGCTGATTTCCAGAATGTTATCTCCACCGCCAAGGGCAGCTATAATGCCCTTCACATCAAAACGGTCACTGCCAAAGCTTTGTTTCTCATCCTTTAATGCCTTGTACTCATCCTTTGTCAGCAGCTTGGTATCTTCATCCACCGCTTCCCTTCCCGGTGTTGCATAATTGAATTTCAGAATCATGAATTTGAATACAAAGTAGTAAATCGCGGTAAAGGCAACACCGATGACAAGCATCCAGACATACATCATTTCATGATTTTTAAACAGTGGTATCAGATTCAGGAAGATGATGTTGGGAATACCCTGACCGAAGTTTCCTATGACCCCGAACAGCAGCATGACCACCGCAAGCAGTGCGGACAGTACTGAATAGACAACGTACAGCACAGGCGCCACAAACAGGAAGGTGAATTCCAGCGGCTCAGTAATCCCGGTCATCATCGCGGTCAGACAGGCTGGCACCATCAGTGCGACAACCATCTTCCGTTTTTCAGGACGTGCTGTTTTATAGAAGGCAAGGGCAACACCGATGACACCAAAGATTTTCGCAAGCTCTCCGTTGGAGAAGCCGCCAAGCGGATACAGCTCAATCAGCGGCTTGGAGGAGTTGACGAAATCCGGCAGATGCTGTGCCCAGTAGGATATCGTACCACCATCCACAATAACGTTATCAAACAGAACCGGTGCATAGATAAAGTGATGAACACCGAATGGCAGCAGCAGCTTCTGTAACAGATTATATGTGAACAGACCGGCAGCACCACTCGCCTTGAAGAAGCCCTGCAGACCCAATAAGGCGGATTGAACATGCGGCCATACAAGTGCAATGAGAATTGCGACAGGAATCATGACGAAGAAGCCGATCATGACAACAAAGGCAGATCCCTTGAAGACATCGAGATAATCCGGAAGCTCCTTGTCATAGAATTTATTGTGCAGATAAATGGCAATACCCGCAATCAGGATAGCTCCAATCATTCCGGTATCCAGCGTTTTGATACCGGCGATCATGGCAAGTCCACTGGTACCTCCCACCTCCGCGGCAAAGTCAAAGCCCAGTGAAGAACCGAACTGGTTTAAAAATTCACTGACAAAGTAGTTGAACGTGATATAGATCACAAAGGTTTCCATGCACGCTCTGGCATTCTGCTTTTTCGCAAGCGCAATCGGCAGAGAAACTGCGAACAGGACTGGCAGCTGATTGAACACGGTATTCGCACCGGCACTGATCATTGCCCAGAATTTGTACCATATAGACTCCGGATTCGCCAGATCCCCCATGATCTGCGGATTCATACAGGTCGTCGCAAGACCGACCATGATTCCGGCAAAGGCAAACAGCAGCACCGGTGTAAACATGGCCCCTCCAAATTTTTGAGTCTTCTGTTTCATAACATCCTCCAATTCTCCCAATTACATGTAAAGGTTTTCATTAACACCGCTATTGTATCGTAAAAGGCTTACCATCCACAAGCAATCCGGTTCGTTTCGTTCCAAGGTGACAGAAGTAGGAATTTTTCCCTTTTTACAGGAAATTTCCCAGAGAATCGTTTATGGGTCAGACGGTTATGGAGTGGCACCGGCAGCTATTGATGTTTACAGCGATTTTCATATCACACAGATATATGAAAAACCGCAGATGATTTCTGCGGCTTTTCATAGATTCCCTATGTATTCGTATACTGATTATCTGCTTTTTGGAAATACGTGGCGCATCGCCTTGTATCCAACACCAACCAGAAAGGCAGTGGCAAGCAGAACGGACATCGTTTTTTGTGTCATGCATTCAGCCTCCTTTTGTTAATAACAGTATATCGTAGAAAGCTTATCCATACCATACGATTTCCTTACCCTTCCCTTACAGTTTTGTCATGCTTTTTCTTAACGTTTACGAAACATGTGGTTTCTTATGTCATTTCCCTTCGGATAAGATGAAGAAACTGTCTGCTTGCTATCCTCCTGCAAAATACCAATCTGTGAAAAATAAAATTTCAGAAACAAATAATCACTCCATCGTACCTACAATATCCGTATAGTATATAATTTCTTTTCCTAAAGCTCTTGCGAACTCAATTTCACCTTGTGTACTGCTTCCTATGTAATGATCAATATCCACAACAAGGATTGCATCGGAGATACGTATCCTTTCCTTATGCATGTTACCAAGCAGCTCCCTTTCTTCTCCTGTATACACAGCTATATCTGAATTCGTCGGATATACAATACTTAACATACAATTTCCCTGCAATGTCATTTCCTCTGTGATTTTCATAATCTCATTCCTGAATTTCAGACTACCACATACCGTGATGATTTTCATGTTTTTCTCCTCGTTTTCGTTTTCATAAACTCTGCATTAAATGCTTTGCATTCCATATTCTTATTTTGTTTTTTAACTCATCTTAACTGCAGAAATCTATTTAATTACTGTTTTTATATTATATCGATATATCCATTATATAACAATATCTGTTGTTTCAATAATGGTTACATAGGATGATCAGATACAATCTTTTGATGAATATCCTATTTGGGTATTCTTTGACCGATTTACTTCCGTGACATGAAGTGGTATCATACATAATAAAGAGGAAAAGGAGCACAGATTATGAACATACTTGTTATCAACGGAAGTCCGCATGTGAAAGGCACTTCTGCACTACTGATGGAAGAGTTTATACGGGGAGCACAGGAAAAAGGACATGAAATCCATGTGTTTCATGCCGCCAGAGAGGATGTCCATCCATGCATTGCCTGTGATACATGCCGTAAGACCGGTAACGGATGCGTGTTTAAGGATGGAATGGAAAAGCTGAATCCAATGCTTGCGGATGCAGAGCTGGTTGTGTTTGTAACACCATTGTATTATTTCGGAATGAGTGCACAGATCAAAGCCGTATTCGACCGCTTCTATGCGAACAATACTGCATTACGGGAACAGCAGAAAAAAAACATTGTATTAGCTACCTGCGGCGATACGGAGGACTGGACATTTGATGCATTAAAGCACCACTTTGAAGATGCTTTCCGCTATATGCGGTGGACATGCATCGGCAGTGTGTATGCATTGGGAATGTATGTCAGAGAGGATATTGAGCAATCTGATTATCCGAGAGAGGCGTACGAGCTGGGACGCAGCTTATAAAGATTTAAAAGGGTGAACACCATATAAAAATGGGTTACCCTTTTTTATATGATGTTTTGAATTATGCAACATCAAAATAAATATGTAAGTAAAAGAGATAACGAAACATTTAAAGAACGATTACAATGAATTAGCCTTGTATCTTTATTTGATCTAGCACCGTTTTATTTAATTGCTCCTCGAATTGCTGTATCCTTTTCATCATTGTTTCACAGGGTATGGATTCACCATAAATCATATTGCTCATCGCCTTATAATCCTTTCCAAAATATGCGATAGCATTTTCCTTCGGTACCAGTTTGCAGCCGCCTTGTAATACTAAATCATATCGTGCCCAATTACATGGATAAAACTTCTTTTTGAAGGATACCACTCCAGACGGACAGATATTCCATGCATACTTCTCAGCAAGCTTTTCTGCCATAGCATTTGCCGAAGGATATCCATATTCATGTAAAACATTACTGTAGTATGGGATAGTATAATATCCACTGATAAGCCGGTATATTTTATTACTGCTGTATAGTCTGTGAAGAGGCATTTTAACTGCATCCGGATTGCTTATATCATAGAAATCACTGTTTGTGAAAATAGTGCCTTTGGGGGAGTTTTTCATCCGTTCTTCCATTTTCATCATAAGATTTTCTCCCACAACACATCACTCCTTGTTACAAAAATTACATGCTTTTAGTAACAAAATTACAATAGGTATTGTATATAAATGATATCTTTGAACATTATGCAGATATTATCAATTCAAACCTGTGAATGACTGTCCATCATTTTTCGAGTTAAGTATTGAGCTATCGAAAAAAGTGGAAATTAAAGAAATTAAAAATTTCGATATGTTGTTCCTAAGTATGTCAAGTCTAATTTATCTATACGGATAATACACAAAAAAGTTCTTCTTTTGAGAAAAGAGGATTTTTTAAAATTAGGATATTTTCGGCCTTTTGTGATAATTCATTAATGTACTTTGTGGTATTCAATTAATGTACTTTGTGCTTTTTCGTTAATGTATTTTGCGGTATTTCATTAAAGTGATTTGTGCTTAGCTGTTCCTGTTGCTTATGACAGCTATAAGTGAAATACACATCCTCCATTTCACAGTAATCCGGCAAAGCGATATGCAATTCCATACCCTCTAAAAGAAATACCATTCCATCACGGTAAAAAAATCCCGGTCTCCATATGTACGCATACAAAAAAAGACCCCATCTCTTATGACAGAAATGGAATCCTTCTTCATACTTTCTTATTTCTCTTTTTGCTCACGATATGCTTTCGTAAACAATACCAGACGTAAAATCCCAACAATCAGCAATGCCCCACCGATCACCGACAACACGATCTGATCACTGTCGATACCATAATAGATAAAGAAACAGGAAATCAGACATACGAATATAGCTGTCAGTAATGCAGGCAGTACCGTTTTTGTTTGCAATTAGCTCACCTTCGTTCCGTTTGGCAGATCCTTAACAATCGTTACAATATCCAGATCATCCGCATTGCTGGCACACAGAATCATGCCCTGACTCTCTACACCACGCAGCTTGACCGGCTTCAGATTGGTCACAACGATGACCTTCTTTCCGACAACATCCTCTGGTGAAAAGCTTGCGGCAATACCACTGACAATCTGGCGGGTTTCCTCACCCAGATCAATCTGTTCCACCAATAATCTGTCCGCCTTTGGATGCTTTTCGGCAGAGATAATCGTTCCAACCTTCAGCTCCACCTTTGTAAAATCCTCAATTCCGATTTGTTCAACAGGTGCATCTTCTTTCTTCGCTTCTTTTTTATCCGCCTTCTTTGCGGCTTTTTCTTCCTTCTTGCGGTCTGCTTCCAGTGTTTCCATAAACTCCTTCGCATCAATTCGTGCAAACAGAATTTCCGGCTTTCCTTCCACTGTATGCCCGCATTCCAGCATTCCAAACTCCTTCAGGCTGTCTGCATCACGCTCGGATGTGCTCAGCTCCTCAAGAATTTTCTCAGCGGTTTCCGGCATATAGCTGCTCAGCAGTACGGCAGAGAAACGGATACATTCCAGCAGGTTATACAGAACAGTTGCCAGACGATCCTTCTTCGCTTCATCCTTGCCAAGCACCCATGGCGTCGTTTCATCAATATACTTGTTGCAGCGCTTCAGCAGGGTAAAGATTTCATCAATCGCTTCTCCGACATGCAGGGTTTCCATTTTCTTTTCCACACGCTTCGGCGTATCCAGAGCAAGAGCAATCAGCTCCTTATCGATATCCTCCTGCTCCAGCGGATTGGAAATCACCCCGTTGAAGTATTTATTCTGCATGGAAATGGTACGGTTGACAAGATTTCCAAGAACATTGGCCAGATCAGAGTTTATACGCTCCACAACCAGATCCCAGGTAATCGTTCCATCCTGTGCAAACGGCATTTCATGCAGTACGAAATACCGCACGGCATCCACACCGAAGTAATGCACAAGCTCATCCGCATAGATGGCGTTTCCTTTGGATTTGGACATCTTTCCATCTCCAACCAGCAGCCATGGATGACCGAACACCTGCTTTGGTAGCTGCTCACCGAGTGCCATCAGCATAATTGGCCAGTAAATCGTATGGAAGCGCAGAATGTCCTTACCGATGATATGTACATCCGCAGGCCAGTATTTCCTATACAGATCCCCATGGTTTCCATCAGCGTCAAAGCCCAGTGATGTAATATAGTTGCTTAGGGCATCAATCCAGACATAGACAACATGTCCCGGGTCAAAGTCAACAGGAATCCCCCATTTAAAGGATGTACGGGATACACACAGATCCTGCAGACCCGGCTTCAGGAAGTTGTTGATCATCTCATTCTTTCTGGATTCCGGCTGAATAAATTCCGGATGGTCTTCAATATGCTTGATCAGACGCGATGCATATTTCTGAAGATTGAAGAAGTATGCTTCCTCACTTGCTTTTTCCACAGGACGCCCGCAATCCGGACATTTTCCGTCAATCAGCTGACTTTCCGTCCAGAAGGATTCACACGGCGTACAATATAAGCCCTCATAGGTGCTCTTGTAAATATCGCCCTGTTCATACAGCTTCTTAAAGATCTTCTGGACCTGCTTTTCGTGATAGTCATCCGTCGTACGAACAAAGTAATCGTAGGATGTGTTCATCATATCAAAGTTTTTGCGCACAATTCCGGCAACTTTGTCGACAAATTCCTTCGGCGTTACACCGGCTTCCTTTGCCTTTTCCTCGATTTTCTGTCCATGCTCATCCGTACCTGTCTGGAAAAACACATCAAAGCCCTGCTGGCGCTTGTATCTTGCGATCGCATCTGTCAGTATGATTTCATACGTATTACCGATATGCGGTCTTCCCGATGTATAGGTAATCGCGGTTGTGATGTAGTATGGTTTTTTGTTCTTACATTCCTTACACATATTCATATCCTCCTTATATAAGAAAAAGCCCCCGCCAAAGGACGAAAGCTTCGTGTTACCACCTTTATTCATGCACGCATACACGTACACCTCATTTGCCGTTAACGCCGGCCTGCGGTTCTTCCTAATTATTCAGAAAAACGGTTCCAGGGCCATGTTCGCTTTTTCCTCATGAGAATTTACACCAGCCATTCTCTCTCTTCGCCTTGGATAAAAGCTACTCTTCCTGTCATTACCTTTGCAGTATCATTATATAGAATTCTTCCCGCAAAGACAAGGAAAAATACATAAAATAAAGGATTTCGCACAATAATGCATAGCCGAAACATCGCTCAGGGCCGCATGTCTCTATAAAAAGAGAAAGCTATTTGCAAGGTTTGTCCGTTTGCGAAATCACCGTAGGAAAAACATACTGCTTTTCCGTTTATTGATAAATAACGGAAATGGCTGTATACCCGACGGGTGTGCCATCAAAAAGGGCATACATCAACAAAGGTGTATGACTTTCAAGAAACCGGAAATCATAGCATTTTGCCATATCATATTTCATGTATCTATCGCTGTCAACCTGTGCTATACTATGAAAAAAGGAAGTGCATAGCATGAAGAAAATCGGACTGGCGCTGCTGTGTCTGCTGATGGCCTGCGGGGTATCCGCTATGGTACTGTACGGTATCTGGAATCAATACAATCCCACAGCGATTATCGGCAGCAGCATACAAACGGAAAACACGGATGTAAAGAAAGTCACCGAACAATGGTTTGCTGAGTTTTTCAAGCAATATGAAGGACCTTTTGTCCCCTTTGAATTCCGCATCAGGGATAAAAGAGTAAAAACCATTGAAGTCTTAAATAAGGAAGAGGGCTTTGTACAGCTCGATTATGAATTCAGGCCCGCAAGCGATAACCCTTATGTCACATCCTACTATACCGCCGCCTTGCAGGAGAACGGCTGGTATGTAGCGCAGGTTGTATTACAGCTTGAGAAAACATTGAATGGATATACTGTAAAAAACAAAATGTCACCGGTACAGTATCAAATCCAGACAGACCCTTCCCTGCGCAAACCGCCAACCACGCATTACGCGATGGCTGACAGGAAGGAAACCTATGCATTCTCTCAAAATCAGCTGTATGTCACCTATGATGCAGGGAAAAGCTTTACCGAGGTTCCGGTACCCTATGAGGATATCGCAGGTACAAATAACAGTACCTACAATGAACTGCTTCCCGCACATGGATATATTGTAAGCAGGGACTTTACTGCCTTTGTCTGTTATGACGAAACCGGAAGCTACCTGCAATACAGTGAAGATATGGGAAAGACATGGGAAAAAAGCAGAATTATTTCAAGAACCTATCGCGGAGATACGCTTTATCTGTCAAAAACGGAAAACAGCTGCTATATCACACTGGCGACAGATCGTTCACTCGGTCATGAGTATTACAGCACGTTTAAAAGCAGCGATTTAAAAACCTGGAAGCAGCTGTCTGGTAAAGTATTGAATGAGAAAAGAGACATTATCTTTCTTTCCGATGAAACTGCCTACATCGGCGCCGGAACGGATGAACAGGGAAATCCGCTTGTATACTATACAAAGGATGATGGAAATACGTATACCACACTGACAATCCCTGCTCATGAGGTGGAGATATTGGGCAGCAGCTTCAAGCCATTCGTTCAGATGGAATATGTTTATCAGGAGAAGGGAATAACCTATATGATCGTCGCTCAGGGTACAGACGGCGATTATATAAAGAATAATGCTCTTGTCAAAGGACGCTATAAATCAAAGGACGGCATCAATTTTACCTTCGATAAAGAAATCAGTGACTCGCCGACACTGGCAGGTTAGATAGGAGAACCGATATGAAAGCATATATAAGGTATGGAAGCATTGCGCTTATGATTGCATCCCTCATCCTAACAGGCTATCAAATGACCTGCGGAGCCGTACTGTTTATCTTTTACAATGACAATAAAACCGCCCTGCTTTATCTCCTCAGGGGAGGTCTTGCGACCCTCATCTTCCTTCTGCTGTTTTATCAGAAGGAGCTGAAGCAGCTGTACCTGAAGCATAAAGCAGATACGTCAGGCTCTCTGGAATAAGCACCTGTATAGAAAAAGCCTTTCTACCGGATATCAACACCGCTGTGAAGAACTTCATTGCCCGTGTCCTTACACCTGTAGAAAGGTTTTCTTTTTCTCTATGACAGGAAATCAGATGTAGCTATGCATCCATCAGGACAGCTTCAAGAACTCCCTTAACTCCTCCATCCGCTCATACTCACCATGTGCATCGAACGCTTTCTGAATCTCATCCATCGCAAGCTTACGCACCGCATAGGGATACGCCACACTGTTTTCCTTTTCAATATGACGTTCAAGCAGATCAATATATGCCTGAATGAAACCGATCAGACGTACACAGACCTCCTCAGTGACATCCTTCTTTAGCAGCTTCTTCATGGAGCGGATGTAATATCTTGCGAGATCATGCTCCACAAGCATTCCCTGTTCGACAAGGAGTTTCCCCTGCGGACTTGCCTGCTTCAAACGGCTGAACACCAGCTCCTCCTCCTTCTGATGATGAAAGACATCCGCATATTCCTGTAGATAATCAAGACAGTTTTTCAGCCATTCTCTGTCCACCTGCTTTGTCCGCAGTATGGATAGCGAGTATTCCTGCATGGCAGCCAGCAGGTGTGAAATCATTTCATGCTCATATTCCAGCTGTTCCACCCATGTACGGGACACAGCATCTTTATATAAAACTGCTTCCTTTGCATACTCCTCATATACATAGCCTGCCGGAAGCATTTTTTGAAGCAGCTGTTCCCGCTCCCACAGCCATAAGGAAGGATTTTGGTAATACTGCAGCTGGGAATCATTCTTCCATACAATACGTGCATGTGTATCATCCTGCACTTCCATGATCAGGTTACGTTCACAGGGCATTCCATGTAGAAACAGTGCTTCGATCTGCTTCAGCAGCTGTGTCAGATCGCCATCCACTGTATGCCGCTGTCCAAAGCCTGCAATCACCTGCGCAGCAGCCTCTTTTCCCTGCGCATGGACAAGACGCTCACTTAACGCAGCATGCTCGCGCTGTACCTCTTTCATTATTTCCTGCAGGCTTTCATGAATGTTGGTTTCATCAATCAGATCTGTCAGCTGCAGCCTGTGACAGCGATGCTTCTGTTCCCTGTGCAACGCACTGCACAAGGCTTCATTCCATTCGCTTAGAAAACAGATGCGCTTATACAGCAGCTGATGAATTCCTCCCAGCCGCTTACTCATGACGGTACTCCCGTATGGCTGCGCACACCTCATCAACGTTCAGGGCATGCAGCTCACAGGCATCGCGTAAGGATTCAAGCTGAGCGCTTGGACATCCCAGACAGTGAAAGCCTGCTTCATACAGCACATCCTCCATCCCCTCATCCAGCTTCAACAGCTCAGCCATCGTCATATCTCCATAGGATGGTTCACGTTTCGTAATACCGAAATTCTCCATATCTTTTTCAACCTCCTGAATCGTTTTGATTCCATAGCTCTCCTTTAGCCACTGTACAACTTCAGGACTCAAAAAGGCAGGCAGCGTTGGCCCCAGATGGATATTCTTCACACCCAGATGCAGCAGTGCCAGCAATACGATGACCGCCTTCTGCTCATACCATGCAATGTTATAGAGGATTGGCAGCTCATTGATATCCTGTAAGCCAAAGGCCTCCTTCAGTGCTTCTGCAATCAGTACCAGAGAATAGGAATCATTGCACTGTCCCGCATCCAGCACACGGGGAATCCCGTTGATCATTCCCAGATCAAGCTTCAGATAACGGTATTTTGCACATCCGGCAGTCAGAATCACCGTATCCTTTGGAAGTGCTCTGGCGAAATCAGTATAGTAGCTTCTGGAGGCATGCCGTCCATCACAGCCTGCCATAACGATAAACTGCCGGATATCCCCGTTTTTTACGGCTTCCACGATTTGATCCTGTAACGCCATGACCTGTGCATGTGCAAAGCCGCCGGTTACACTTCCTGTTTCCAGCTGCTGCGGTGCAGGACAGTGTTTCGCCAGTTCGATAATACAGCGGAAGTCCTTCCTTCCATTCACTGCTTCTATATGCTCAAGTCCGTCATATCCGACAACACCGGTTGTAAAGATGCGCTGCCTGTAGCTGTCCTTTACCGGAATGATGCAGTTGGTTGTCATCAGAATCGGCCCGTTGAATGCTTCAAATTCCTCATTCTGTCTCCACCACGCATTTCCGTAATTCCCTTTGAAATGCTCATATTTCTTAAATTCCGGATAAGAATGCGCCGGCAGCATTTCCCCATGTGTATAAATATCGATTCCCTGTGAGCGTGACTGTTCCAGCAGCTCCTTTAAGTCATGCAGATCATGTCCGGATACCAGAATACCCGGACGGCTTCCTGTTTCCAGAGATACCGTGGTGATTTCCGGCTGACCATAGGTGGCTGTGTTTGCTTCATCCAGCAGTGCCATGGCCTGTACACCCATCTCGCCGGTCTTATCAAGCAATGTCAGATACTCCTTTTGTTCGTGATCCTCCAGCAAATATACAAGGGTGCTGCGGACAAAGCTGCTCAGCTCAGCTTTCCGGAATCCCAGCACAGCTGCATGCGACAGATAGGCGCACAGCCCCTTCAGTCCGTACAAAATAAGCTCCTGCAAGGAACGCACAGTCTCTTTCCGGTTCTTCAGGCATCCCTCCCGTGTCAGCTCCTCCACAGATTTTCCGGTATATGTTTTTTCAATCGCCCTGCGGATATCCGCTGTGGAAAAGTTAGCATTCGTTATCGTCATGAACAGATTGTTCATAAGCTGTTCGTCCGATGCTGTATCATATAATGCGGCATACTGACTTGCCCGTATCAAGGCATCCTGCAGATTGGCGCACGCTGCACTTTTCCCGCACATGCCCTGTACGGTACATGCCGTCTCGTTCATCGTTTCCTGGCACTGAAAGCAAAACATTTCTTCCATATTACCGCTCTCCCTTCTGTATCAGCAGCATACGGCTGTTTGTGTCTGCACGCAGGGCATGTACAACAGATGCCGGAAGATGAACTGCCTCCATACCCTGTATTTCCTTTTCTTCTCCATCAACGGTGAATATAATACGTCCCTCCAATACGATTGCCAGCGCTGCCCGCGTACTCGTATGTTCCTGGATTTCCTCTCCCTGAGCCAGTGCAAACAGCGTTGTGCTTCCGTTTTGCGTCAGTACTTTCGACACGATAGCACCGTCCTGCATTCCTGCCATTTCCTGTATTGTTTCTGTTTTCACAGATATCGCCTCCTTGCTTACGAAGCAAGTATATCGCGCAGACAGAAAAAAAGCGGTAATCTATATTACCGTTTTAAAGTTTCCATGCTCATCAAGAACCAGAAGTCCGTCATCCACCATGCGATACAGCTCTCTGGAAAGAGCCGGTCGGCTGACACCGAGAAAGCTTGCCAGCTCATGGCGCTTCAACAGGACATCGGGATGCTGCTGCATATATTCCATGATTTTTTCACGCAGGCTGTCCTTCATTAACAGCTTCAGCTTCTGTGACAGCGTATATGCTTTTTGTGAAAGCATGACATTCAGATTCCGGCTGATTCGGGGAAACCGGTGCAGCACACTGCGGGGAATCATAAGCACCGTGCTTTTCTTCATCGCTTCCGCAGAAAAGGGAAGCTTTTCATCAATAAACAGATAAACCTCTGCAAAGCAGTCCATCGGCTCCCGTATGATGGTCAGAATATTGCGGGTACCGTCCGGTGTATCATCAAAAACACAAACCGCACCCTCCAGCAATACATACAAATATTTGGGCGTGTCTTCCTTATGGAAAATGATTTCCCGGCGCTGAAACGTTTTCGTGACAGACTGCGCCTTCAGCTCTGCGACCTCCTCCGGTTTCATCTGATCCAGAATATGCATCTGCTTCATGGCTTCACCTGCTTTCTCTGCTTTTATGCGGCAAATGCATTGCTTATTTTTATAACAAAGCGAAGATACCGGTATACTTCATCATAGCTGTCCTTCTGTATGCGTACCGTGCAATCCGATATCCGTGTCACGCCGTCCATGCGGGAAACAAAATCGGCATTGCGTTCATGATGAAAGGTGATATCCACACAATGTGGTTTTTTGGCATAGACAGGCGCTTGTCCACAATGTGCTTCCATGGATGAAACGGCACGCTCATAGCGTTCCTCCAGCATTTGCCAGCTGCAGGAAAGGGCACACTGGGAAGAGATTGCACGCTTGGTTTCCACATAAGCAAACGGCATCGGCAGTTCCTCCTTCAGCTGTTCCTTCAACAGATCATCGCCGCTGATGAGCACGATCGGAACACCATATTCCCAGGCAAGTCGGGCATTGATGCCGCTCTCTCCCATTTCCTCGCCGTCAACGCGGATGCTTCTCACCAAGGTTCCCCATATCGTGTGTGCCATGACGCCGCGGGTATTGCTGCGACAATGATATCCGACAAAGCATACACCGTCAAAGGTATCGTCCAGTCCCTCCATCATCCCATATTCCTTATAGGCACCATTGCTTACCACCATACAGGCACGCGGGTCCAGTCTTGATGCGCTCAGATTATCCATATTGCCATGACCGTCATTCACCACGACTTCCTCAGCTCCTGCCGTAAACAGCTTATCAATCAACAGGTTTACCTCCGAAATCATATTCGTGCGGTATTCCTCATACTCTGTGCCATTCTTCGCAGTATGTGCAAAGGCCCCGTTTCCCCAGATTCCTTCGATATCCGCAGAAATATACAGTTTTTTCATAGCTGCCTCCTGTTTATTCATATGCGTCATACTTCGCTGCATTTCCTCTGGCTTTTTCCACAGGATACTTCTTTTCATTCTTTTCCATTTTATCCAGAATGATGTCTTCCATATTCACCTGCAGCTTATCCGCGAGCTGCATACAGTAAATCATCACATCCGCAAGCTCCTCACACACCGCGCGATGTTCATATTTCTCCGGATCCCACTGAAAGCATTCCAGCAGCTCCCCTGCCTCTATGCAGATGGATTTTGCCAGATTATCCGGCGTATGAAACTGATCCCAATCGCGATCCTTTACAAAAGCTCTTACTCTTTCGATTGCTGTTTCCATAGTATACCTCTTTTCTTTATGTTCTATTGTCTTTTTGTGTAGTACAGCTTCTGCAGCTGTATGCATCCAGCGCTATTGTATCATATATCCTTACTGTCGTGTATTCCCAACACATACCGTTCTACGATATGCAGACCTTACAGTCTTTAACAGACCGTCTTGCAAGCTCATGAAGCTGACCCTCTGTGCCTGATTTTTAAACAATTAACAATCAGGGTGATCAACAGCAGCAGATACAGGAGCAGGACAAAACTGATAAGGAATAAAAATTCCAGCGGCCGACCATATCCCTTTGTCGTTATGATCCAGATCAGAAGCACAGCACATGCTATGTGGTTCATCCGCCCCCAGATGAAATAGCGTTTGTCGCATACCTTCTTCTTTTTCAGCATGGAAAGCGTCCCCACTGTCAGCATGATGGAAATCGCCAGTCCGTGCATAAAAATAGGTATCAGCGTGGCATTTTGGTTGAAATCTGTAAGATATAGGTTCATTGAATACCCCTTTCCTGTATCGTGTGCACGATAATGATAAATGTGTAAATTGCCTTTATCCGATGAGGAGGAGCAGGAAATTGCCGTGAATCCGATGGTTTTCCATACCGGTAAACGGATGCATCTGCATTATTTATAGCATATATCGTACAGCTTGTATAGGATGAAATGCTTAAGCATTCTTAAGTCGATATAGGGTACTTCTTTTCATCATAAAGCAGGGATACGCCCTTATGATGTAGGCAGCTTTGCAACGCAGCTGAAAAAAGACAGAAACCGGCTTGTATGGCTTCTGTCTGTTCTTATCTTCTTACATACGTGCATGCAGCATCATATCGATTAAGCCTTCTGCCTCCTTTGGACAGTTGCATCTTCCGATGCGTGTGTTTCCTTCCATATTATAGAAGCCGCTTCCCGCGCTGACGAGCAGCTTACGGTCTGTCGCAAGCTTTAACAGACTTGCCATAAGTAAGCGTAAGTATACTTAATTCTGAAATGAATGTTGAATATAATTAATTCATCTTTGTAGAGGAATCAAAAGTATATGCTTTTTATATGATAGTTAAGAATGACGGTAATTGCTTGAATATTATCATAATCAAGATACAATAAAAGAATAAATATCCACTAGCATAGCTGGTGTTTTTACGTAATCGCCCCAAGGAGCTCAAATTCAAGCTACGCTTTCCAGCATAACAATACGTATTTGCATTTCTATTTACGATTACCTGTAAACGAGTCCTCTATATGGAGAATCTATTGTTCACTCAATTCATCTTCTTTCAGTCGCTGCTCTATACATGCTTTGATTACTTTGTCATTTTTCCTACTGTATTCCTCTACACAAGAATGATCTGTTTCTATAATTGTATTTCATGCTTCTCCATTTCTGATATATCATAATACTGCTTTTCCCCTTCAGAAATCCCATGAATCCTGATACTGTCATTTTCGGCGGTATTTCCACTAGCATATGTACATGATCTGGACATACTTCTGCTGTTATTATTTTTCCCCCTTCCAATCACATAATTATCTTAATATAACTCCAATTTCCAGCCTCTTTTCTCCATAAAACACTTTTCTTTTATATTTGGGGGTAAACAATATGATACGAGCTTGTAAACAAGGTGATAACATGTTATAATTAACTAAAGAAAGGGTGGTACTATGAAAAAAATTTTTGTATGCTTTTTCACCTTAGTTGTTGCTTTAACGACAACTCTCTCAATATCTGCTACTCAATGGTCTTCAAAAGAAACGCTAAATGTCCCAGCTTGGGGTGCTTGGAGTGAAAGAACGAAAACATCTACTAAGAAAAACAAAGCTTGTGACTATGGTTATATTCATCTATATTCTAATAATACAGGTTGGACGACATATGGAGACTTTTATTTCCATGGGGAACGCCGTTCCAATTCATATTATTCTTTAGCGGAAGGTTATGATAAAAGAATTTATTATTTAAACGGATACAAGTCCAAGGATTGGTGGATTGGCGCAAGAGTTTCCTCTTCTAATGTAAATTTTGGAGGTCAAGTTTCCATTAATTTTACACCGACAAATTAAATGAATACATAATAGAAAACCGAAGTCTTTCGGTTTTTGTTATAAAAGGGGGCCATTATGAAACAAAAAAAACACTTAATAATCTTATTTACTGCATTAATTACTCTCAGCTCCTATGCTGTTTTTTATGCAAAGGATTTTTTCCAATATGCAAATGAATGGAATTTATTCTCTGTTGGTATTCGTATCTGGGATTTTAATTTAAATCTTATATTTATTCTGTTACTATTGCTTATTCTTCCTAACATTCTGCTATATAATATATTCGCACTACATGAAAATGGCGCAGAAAACATCGCAATATTACGAATCGGTATAAAAAAATTTCACATCCGTAATTTGAAAAAACTTCTAGCAGAATCTTTTCTTTCCATATCTTTATTACATTGTTTCATTCTTTTAGGTATATATTTTGTTTATCATCCCTCATTGTCTATTCATTTTATTCCTGATGATTATTTATTATTTTTTAAAAATCCCATTATCAATTATCTCTTGTTCTCACTATTCAGTTGCCTAGGCTTCACTCTCTTTATCATTTTTGTATATGTATCCATTTTCTTTATTAAAAGGCGATATTTCTTTCACCTTTATCCATTATTGATAATGATAGGTAGTGTAGTTTTAGTGAATTTAGTAATAAGATTAAGTGTAATTATTTTTCAATATAAATCAATACCTTTACCCTTACGGTTATTGACAAATGCAATTTTACCTACAAGTTTGATTTGTCCTGGAATGTCATTGCTTCAAATAGGGTATTTAAATTATCTTTCTGCCTTCATATTTTATATATTCTTTATTTCTATATTGTATGTGCTTTTAAAGAGATGGAGAAAATACTTATGCTGAGAAATTACATAGTATCTCTTAAGAGTAAATATATCCTATTATATATTCTTTCTATTTTGATTTTTTTCCTATTTCTATATGAAAGCGATTCGAAGATTGGCTTTATATCATACATAGGGAATAACTACTTGCCTTTAGTTACGTGTTCGATATTTTTTTCCTTTAACTATTGGAGGGCTAATTGTTTATATGCTATGAAATATCACATATTCTTAAGGATCAAAGAAAACAAACTTGTAACTCAAATCTTATGCATAGAGTTTCTTAATTCTCTTATTTTTATCATCATAACTTATATACTTCCATTTTATAATCAACTTGCATATATGCCAAAGATATATATGCTATATTTGATTAACATCAGTATCCTATACCTTATGATTAGTTGTTTAAATACTGCCGCTCTTTTTGTTAGCAAAAGAATAACTAAAATATTATTAATGGCACCATTTTTATTAATGTTTGTGTTTCATTACTTAATCATGCTGCCTATACTCGAAAAATTGTGAAGGAGACAATCAAATGATACAACTTGTAAATATTTCTATCGCTTTTCATAATGTTAGCATTCTACGTAATGTAAATATGGATATTCACAGAGGTGATTTGATTCATATCACCGGATCAAATGGTTCAGGAAAATCTACTCTTTTAAAGATAATTGCTGGTCTTTTAAATGCAGATAAAGGTGAAGTAATAATCGAAAATAATGATATTGAAATAGGTGCTTTAATTGAAAATCCTGCGTTTATTGAGAACGAGAGTGCTGAATATAATTTGAAATTCTTATATGATCTGAAAAACAGTTACGATAGAAAAACTGTTCAAAGCTATATGGAATATTTTGATTTAACTTTAGAAGATAAAAGGGCAGTAAAAAAATATTCAGTAGGTATGCGTCAAAAACTTGGTATTATTCAAGCTATTATGGAAAATCAGAATATTATCTTATTTGATGAGCCTACAAGAGGTCTCGATAATACATCAAGCAATAAATTTATTGAACTTGTAAAGAAATTAAATTCTGATAAGAAAACTATTATTATATGTGCTCATGATGGAGTTGACGAAATCCCTTTCAATAGGAAATTTACTATAGATAAGGAACAATTATATGAATGTATTGATTAGAAAGCACAAATATCTATTAGCTTACAGTTTGCTTTTTCCTATCTCCTATTTATTATTAAACTACAATAAAATATTTTTCAATCAGGTAGTTTACGGTATGCCTACGAACATTTTAATGATATGTCTTACTTGTCTCTTCTTGTTATTTGAAATACTATATCTTTTTGATACTACATTTGACTTTATGAATTTAAAGTATGAAATAGAAATTCGAAAACCTAATTTGCTTCGTGATTTAATTATTAAAAAAAGTTTGATAAGTGATATATTTTTAGCAGTAATACAACTTATTTCTTGTTATCTATTTTCTCATCATATCTATATAGGCTTTATTATGATAGATAAAGCAGGGTTGTTATTTATTTACTTGCTATTACTCAAAATAAAGACGACTAATGACAAAAAAGTAGACAGTATCATAATATTTATATTCATGATTATTCTTCATTTATGCATTGAATATTTATATGGCCTTTTAACTATCTTTTAAAATCGTGTTACTTACAGGTGATAGTAGCTTCTTATTCATTAAACTATTTTTACATTGGACTTCGCCAGAAAGAGTGGAATAAGGTAACTTATATTAAAAAAAATAATTCATTATAAACACCCCTAATACTGACTACAGCAGCTATATATAAAACATTAATATTTAACTTTTAAGGGTTCATAGGGATAAAGAGACATAATAAATAAAAGTATTACGTAATGATTGTAATGACTCTTCTCGTATAAGTTTAAGTCACTAATTGGAAGGAGTCCTGTAGATAAACGACTTTTAATAGTTACAAGAACAGACAAATTCATCCTCTATGAATCTGTCTGTTCTTATCTTCTTACATACGTGCATGCAGCATCATATCGATTAAGCCTTCTGCCTCCTTTGGACAGTTGCATCTTCCGATGCGTGTGTTTCCTTCCATATTATAGAAGCCGCTTCCCGCACTGACGAGCAGCTTACGGTCTGTCGCAAGCTTTAACAGACTTGCCATTTCCTTCTTTGTATGCATTGGATGGAAGACTTCAATTCCCTGTACACCCATGCGCAAAGCCTCGTCCAGTAGCTCCGGCTCCTGTACCAGCAGCTTTCCTGGATGGGCAAGCACAGAGATACCGCCCGTCAGTTCAATGACATCCAGTACATCCTTAAGATATGCATACTTCACAGGTACATAGCATGGCTTTCCGTATGCGAAGTAATCTTTATTCAAAGCTCGCCATCCGAATTCATCTCTGCGATACGGCTTTAAAATGGCACAATCATCAAATTCCGGTCGATTCAGTACATGCTTGGCAATCAGTTCACCGCTCAAACGCTGGAACCGGTTGCTTTTCAGAAGCCGTTCCTCATCAATATTACGTCCCAGCAATGCCTCAAATCTGCGGACACGGTCAATGCTGGCCCTCTTCTCATTCACCAGACTTTCATTTTCAATATGTGCGAATAATTCACTGTTATACTGAATGAAATAACCGAGAATACGCACACGTCTTCCACGCAGATCACAGTTGATTTCAATACCCGGAATATAGGTTACACCATACAGCTCACTCATTCTCACCGCAATACTGTTTGCCTTTGCACAGTCCAGATCGGTTATGGAAACCGTCCGAATGTGGTTGCGCTTCGCATATTGGAAAATCTCTTCGACATTATACTGCCCGCGATCGGAGAAATTGGAATGAATATGCAGATCCATCGTATTCATAATCAATTCCGGCTGCTCAGCCTGTTTCGGCAGCGGCTGCTTTACCGCCTGCGGAGCTTTTTCTTTTTGTACAGGCTGTTGTGCTTTCTCTAATGCAACAACCCGTGTTCCAAGAACAAGATCGATCAAAGAGCGATGACGGCTGTCCGCAAGCGTAAACAAACCGTTCAACCCCCAGTATGCAACAACACCGAATGCATTTGTAAAATACATCAGAATGATAAACGGAAGATCGAAGCCTACAAGCTCCCGCAGAAGAAGCTGCTGTCTGCTGGCCCTGCGCCCGCTTTTCTTGACCACCTTAAAGCCGAACATGCGCATGCCGACACTCTGTCCGCCGGTTTGCCGGTAAATATAGCTGTTCAGAAATAAAATAGAGATAACAAGCAGCCCCCCGATAAAGATGCTGATCAGCTTAATGCCGGAGATGCTGATGATATTTCCCAGCACGGCAAGCAGAATAATATTCCATAAAGCAATCGGACACAGCATGATGCTGACATCCATACAGAATGCAAGCAGCCGATCCTTACTGTCCTGTACATTCAGCGGACGAATGCCGTCCACAGCCAGCTGATATTGTTTTTCTGGTGTTTTCCTCATTTTTTTCATGCCTTCACCTGTTTTCCTTCTCTTCATACGTTAACAGTCCTGTCTTGACACAAAGCGTGCCCAGCAGCCCCGACAGCACAAAAGACACTGTCAGTATATAGATACATTTGATATCAATTGTTCTTCCCTGCAGAAATCGCAAGCTGGTACCAACCGCCGCCGCAACGGACAGCAGGGGTATGAGCATATATTTTTTCAGGCTTCCAGTATCAAGCTGATACTCTGCCCCGCAGGCAGGACAGCGCAGATGCACATAGCCCTTTATAAAATGCAGTTTGATAGAAGTACCGCATTTTTCACATGTAAATATCTTCATCCTTGTTTAACCTCACAAAGATATTATACTACAGAATCCGCATTTGTATATGGTATTTCCCGTCTTAAGAAAAAGTTAAAGATTCCCGTACAGTTGTCTGTACCATGCTTTTTCATCCTATATTTTACACGGGGATATCCGTTACAGTATATGGTATCGCCCTGTGATTTAGTAGAAGAATCCGTTGAAGTTTTTCTTCCATGTCCAACAGCTTTTCCAAAAAAACGACAGGATGAGAAGTTCTGCTGCCGCTTTCTTCGCTTATCTTATTTCTTTCGACAAACATAAGAAAATATTAAGGCTTCTCCTCTTGTGGAAATATCCGTTCTCCTATATCATATATACACATGAAGGGAGTTTTTGCATGTCCATGAAATATAAAAAAGAGCTGTCCTATGTATGCCTAGGCATATCCATAACGGCAATGCTGCTTTATTTTTATCTCACAATAGAAAATTATCTGAACTTCTCAGGAATCGTTATGTTTTCTGTCCTCATATGCTCGACACTGATCCTTGGTGTCTGCCTGCAGAACCGTCTCTATGATACACAAAAGCAAACAAGAAATCTGCGTCTCATGTGGACCGTCCTGTTTTCCTTCTATATATTTCAAATGATCTATATCCTCTTTTTTGCCAGTGAGTTCGCACGAGATTATGTAGACCTGCGCTCGCAGTCCTATCCGGATGCCCTGCGAATGCAATGGGAATATGGAACCAGTCTGAAGCCGTTCGCAACCATTCATCAGATGATGGCGATTTTCGATATGCCGTATGTGGACAACCGGATTGCCGTTATGAATCTGCTGGGTAATTTTGTCGCCTTTATGCCGTTTTCCTTTTTCCTGCTTTTACTTACTGACTGGGCGAAGCGTCCTGTGAAGCTGCCGCTCCGTATGGCATTTATCATCATCATGGTAGAGATTCTGCAGTTTTTTACACTGAGCGGTACTATGGATATTGATGATTTTATCCTGAATTTCAGCGGTGTTCTGTTGTCTTATATAATTTTACGTTTTACTCCGTTGTATAAAAGTCTATCTGTCTTTTTGAAAAAGTAAATAGTATTTTCCATTCGGCTCATACTTCGTTCACTAGAATCTAGCTTTGTGATCTTCGCCTAGACAAACAAAATCAGCGTATGGATTCACATTTAATCAATTCAGGAAACTTAAAAATAAAGATACCAAAGCAGGTTGAAATTATAAAATTTCGTTTTGATACACCAAAAGCATATCTCTATATTGATATCCATTGTATGTTATAGATGCATCCCTTATAATATTGCTATGCTTACAGACTGACATGAAAAAGGAGCTTAACAATGAAAAACAAAACATTATGGACGGATACCGAAGGAAAGCCTATACAGGCACATGGCGGAATGATACTGCAGCATAAAGGAATATATTACTGGTATGGAGAGAACAAGGATACGGAAACAGTTAATCGTCACGTCGATTTTATTGGTATTTCCTGTTACTCCTCTGAAGACTTGGAAAACTGGAGGAATGAAGGTATTGTACTTTCACCGGTAGTAAACAACCCTGCACACATGCTGTATACCAAAAACATATGTGAACGCCCCAGAGTATTATATAATAAAAGCACCAAGCAGTTTGTAATGTATACCCATGCGGATACTGCAGATTATTACTATGCCGGTGTTAATGTTGCGGTAGCAGCTTCTCCAACCGGACCATTTGTCTGGCTAAAGAGCTTTCAGCCCAACCGGCAGGACAGCAGGGATATGACGCTGTTTCAGGATCTGGACGGCAGTGCCTGGCTGATTCACAGTGCAAATTACAATAAAACAATGAATATTGCACGATTAAGTGATGATTATCTGGATGTTACCGGTTCCTATATCAGTATTTTCCAGGATCAGGAGCGGGAGGCACCGGCCATCATGTATTCCCATAACCGCTACTACATGATTACTTCCGGATGCAGTGGCTGGGAACCCAATCCCTCCTTATATGGCATCTGTGACCATTTGATAGGACCATGGAAGCTGATCGATAATCCTTGCACCGGTCCTGCATATCGTACCACCTTTGACGGACAGGGGACCTGTATTTTCTTTGTGCAGAATCAGCCCTATGTATTGCTGGATCACTGGCACCCGGATGATTTGCGCTCCTCTGCCTACAGCATGCTTCCGATTCAGATATCAGATAACGGAGGATTAAAGATTGAATGGCAGGATGAAACGTTCTTCACAAATAGCAAAAGAAGAGAAGGAACCTCATAAAAGGTCTTTCTCTTCTTATTTTCATTTACTGCTCCAATGACATTTTCATTAACGCTTCCCTTGCGTTATCAATGCTTTGATCAAGCAGCTGATCCACATCCTCTGCATAATCCCTTGATAAAACCAAATCCAGCAAAAGAGGAAAGTTCGTGCCGGTTACCGCTCTGGCATAGTCATACTGAAAGGTAGCCATTGCGGCAGCTTTAAAAGGAGAGCCGCCCGGCAAGTCAGTGAGGATAATGACATTTCCGTCGATAAACCTTTCCACTTCCTTATTCACCGTGTCGCACAGGTCTTCAAAGGAGGTTCCCTCCTGAAAGCTTATGCAGACAAGATGCTCACACTCCCCATTTAACAGCTTCAAGGAGCTGTACATCCCTGCAGCAAAGTCACCATGACCGCAGATGATAAGTCCTGTCATTACGATCTCCCCCGTTTCTTTTCTCTGGCCTTTTGCACACTGCTCATGAAAATCTCTGCACGCTTTGGATCAATTGGATTTTTCATATTTCCATTTTTCACCCATGTTGCGACCGATACACCATCATAGTATTGCAATAGCTCTTCAATGTTTTCGCCATTGGCGCCTCCACCTAAAATTACCGGTGTATCCGGAAGCTTTTTACGTACAGCATGTATCATTTCAAGGCTTTCCTCCTTGCTTTTGCCGGATACAAACAATCCATCCGCAAAAGCCTCATGCACTGCTTCCCATGCTGCATCATCAATCGGCTTACCACCTAACGGGATTCCATGAACCTCCTGTATATCCGCATATACGGGAACCTTGGAGCGTATTCTCTTACGCAAGGCTGCGATTTCAACACACTGTCCCTCCAATATACCTGCACTTGTAACATTTGCGCCTGTAAACAGATGCTCCACACGCACAAAATCGGCATGTACGGCATCCGCCACGGCAAGGCTGGCAACGCCATCCCAATTCACAAGAACACCAAGGATAAGCTGCGGATACTGATGCTTTATTTCATATGCGATACGCGTCATATAGGCGATTGCCTCCGGAGCTGCAATTTGCTTGATTGGCATATCGTTCATATTTTGTAAAATTACGCCGTCAAAGCCATTATCCACAATCATTTGTGTTTCTTCCAAAACCTCTGCAACGATATCATCAATCGTTTTATCCTCATGCCGGTAGCTTCCAGGCAGCGCACTGGGCTGGATCATGGCAAATGCCGTACAATCAGGTTTAAACATCATCTGCACCTCTCAGTTCTTTTATATACTTCATGCTTATATCATACATTTGCGTAGCCGGAATTACTCCCTGCTCCGTGATGAACGCCTTGATAAACCCCGGCGACACCGCAAGCAGCTCCGGTGCTGTATAATCAATGGTTCCCTTCACCTGCTTCGGATTTGCCACAGGCTCCAGCTTGCTTCGCAAATCGTTTATCACCGTACATTTCTCTTTTCCATACACAGGACGTACATCCAGCTTGATCAAAGGGGATATAAAATACAGCGGCACATGAAAATAATCACAAAGCAGACCGACAATATCAGATCCGGTTGTATTGAAGCCCGTACCATCCGGGTATATGCTCTCTGCCCCCATAAAAACACCATCACAGGATTTCATATAATACATCATGCTCGCATCAGGAATGAAATGAATCTGATGTCCTGCTTCAAGACATGGCTGAACGAAGGGAGCACCGCCATTGATCACACGGCTTTCCGGTATATAAATACGCTTGGGACCGTTGATTTTACGCAGGAATGCTTCCACACTGCTGGAATAATCATATACCATGATTGCAGACATACGATTCCCTATTTCCACTGCATAGGAAACAGCGGTTTCTGATGCGGCCGTACAATCCCGCTCATATTGCTTTTTCACATCTATAATACACTGTGCATAGGTACGAATATCACGTTCCTCATGCTGTCTGTATCCGGCAGTCATCAGATAGACAGCATTCGTTATCGCCTGCGATGCCTCTCCTCTGGTATGAATAAAAAACTGACAGACCTCCTGGATTCGCTCCAGCATTTCCGCTATCGTACGATTCGTTTCAACACTGTCAACAGCAATTTGCTCAATCATTTTCCCAATCATTTGAATATGCTTGCTAGCCCCTAATACTCTTTGCTCAACAATGTCATCAAAGTCCTTCACAGCAGCAGCCGGAAGAGCTTTCCTCGCCTTTTCTAAATTTACTGTATACATTCTTTTTCCTCACATCTGCAGCAGACGTTTGGCATTTCCATCCGTAAACATCTGCAGCTGATCCTCTTTCAAATCAAATAAATCAAATACCTCCACAGCATTTTTTGTAAAACGCTGCGGATAGGTTGTTCCGAATACGATCTGTTCTTCACGAAGCTGCCGGAATGCCTTTTTCAGAATCTGCATTTCATACTGATTACTCGTTTCTACATATGCATTTTTATTACGCTTTACAATATCCACGCAGCTGTACCCGTAATCAAAGCATCCCATATGCAAATAGATAAACGGTATTTGCGGATATCTTCTTGTATACGATTCCCACTGATGCGGCAAGGCCTTTGCGCCAATACCGGAAAATACCTTAACAGGCAAACCGCGCTCCTGCAGCATTGCGAACACCTCATCCAGAACAGGACAATCATCGGGAGCATAGCCATGACGATATGAATCAAATTCTATCATACGGATTTCTTTCAGCGAGCAGGCATGTCTTGTATCCTCGAGAATCGTAGATAGTGCAGGATTCAGCACTGCACATCCGATCAAACGCTCAGGGTATTCCTTTACCAGCTCAGCAATTTTCTGGTTTCCGTCTTGCACATCATCATAGCGCATATCTGAAATAACACGCCGATTGATATGGAAACGGTCCATATCCCGCAAGAGCTTTTGCACACTGCCTTCTCCACTGTCTGTTTTTAAATGCGAATGAATATCTATCATCAGAGCACCTCCTTAGCCAAGAATGCCTGCATAAACTGCAAGTATAGCAAACACCATTGTGAAGAAAATCAGTTTAACTGCCGAGATTTTTTTCTTTGTTACCAGATAATACATCAGGAAGGTATAGGCCAGACCCAGAACACCCGGCATCAGACCATCCAATGTCTTCTGAATATTGATAACTGTCTCACCGGACTTTATTTCAATCGGAATGTTCATAACAACCAGAGCCGGTATGAAGCCTCCGACAATCGTATAGGCAGCGATTGCGGCAATATCTGTAATTTTGGAAATCAGACCACTGGAGTTAATTTTTTCAACAAGCTTGATTCCCTGCTTATATCCCTGAAATACTCCCAGATAGCGGATGCCCAGGGAAACGATACTCATACCGATAACAAAGAATATCGGTCCTACCCATCCCAGATTGGCATGTACAAGAGAAATGGCAAGACTTGCCAGAATAGGTCTTGCTGTACCATTCAGCAAGGAATCCCCAAGGCCTGCAAGAGGTCCCATAAGGGCAGTTTTTACCGCATTGATTGCATTGGGGTCCATATCTGGATCATTCGCGTGCATTTCTTCCATTGCCGCAGCAATTCCGACAGGAATAGCACTTGTGATATCATTTGTCAGAAAATATTCCATATGCCGTTCATAAGCCTCCCGCTTATCCTCATCATTGTCATAGACCTTTTCAATGACCGGCATCATAGCCTGAGTAAAGCCGGCATTTTGCTGGCGCTCATAGTTATTTGCTCCACGGATTGTAAGCTGACCGCGGAATACCTTCCATAAATCTTTTTTTGTTAATTTCTTTGCTTCCATTTGCCTACTCCTTTCCCTCATCTGCAAGTTTGAAATAGTAATACAGTGCCGCAAAAACAACAGCCAGCAGTGCAATACCTACCATATTGATCTGCAGATAGGCCGCAAAGAAAAATCCGAGAAACAGGAACGGCCACATGGTATGATTTTTGATAGAGCTGAGCAGTAAAGCAAAACCGACAGCACCTACCATATTTCCTCCTACAGATAATCCGGTTATAATCTTATCCGGAATCGCTTTAATGATACCTGCTACAAAATCGGCACCAAAATATACAGCAAGAAAGGTTGGTACTCCATAGAGAAGGGCATTCATCGCCATTGTAAAGACGATATTGTTCATAACCAGCCCTCTTGTATCCAGTATTTCAATCGCATGCTCCGCTCTATGCATAAACCATACATTGATTACGGAATTTTGCACCGTCTCCGCAATCTGACCTATGAAGGATACAGGAAGTGCAGTTGCTACTGCCAGATCTGTCCCTCCGCCACCCAAAATGGCTACAGCAGTTGCGATTGCTGTTGAAATCGTGGGATTGGGGGGTACTGCTGTTCCAACAAAGATAACAGCAAGAAACATAAGCTCAACGGTTACACCTACCTGCAATCCGGTATTGAAATCCCCCATGATAGCACCAACCAGTGGTCCAATAAATATTGGGCGGAAGATGTGTGTCTGTGTTGTATGTGCATCAATAAATGCAATTGTCACAGCCAGCGCGACAAGAAATGCCTGTAAAAATAAACTCATAAAATTCCCTTCCTTTCTAAATTAAAGCAGATTTACCAGAATCTGTTTATGCTCATTTGGTACAGCGCGTACTTCAACCTCCACCTTTTCTGCAAGAAGACGAATATCCTTTTCTTCCTCATCATTCAGCCAGCAGTTCCCCAGAATTTTTCTTTTCCCCTTTTTCATATTGATATTTCCGACATTTATACTTTTTACATCGCTGCAGCTGTCAATCAAATACAACGCCTGCTTCGGACCGCGTACAAGCAGCAGTGTTTTTGTATCACTCTCGTCGTTTTGAATCAGCTGCTTTGCATCCTCAAGACTCATAATTTTTAAATCAACCTTTTTCGGTGTTGCCATTTTGAGGAGGGACTGCTGCAGGGTATCCTTCGCAGCCGCATCATCCGCAACCAAAATCTGCTTAGCATCACTATGTGCTATCCAAGCGGTTACCACCTGTCCGTGAATCAGTCGATCATCAATTCGAAACGTAGTTATGTTCATATCTGTTCCTCCCTTACTCGCTTCCATAATTTTTCAGCATTCCGATAAAAAATATCAGCGCGCTGCTCTTCTGTTAATTCCAACTCATAAAATTTGCTGATCTCCATATTTACCGGCTTATAGGGCCAGTCCGTACCAAAGCAGACACGTTTCGATCCCAGCACAGCTATCGCTTTTTTTAATACCTCTACATCCATTTGTCCGGAGCTTTCCACCCAGACATTCGGCAAATCCTTAACCGCTTCTATCGTGGACATCCCAAATTCATAATACCCGATGTGAGTGAATACAAAACGGACATGCGGATGCTTTTTGGCATATTCTGCCCAGACATAGGGATTGCTGATTGGTGCAGTACCGACATGGGTTTGCACATGCACACCATAGGAATCGATTTTGTCCAGCAGGCGATCGAGGGATCCGGAATTATCCGGATAATAGCCATGCTTCCAGGAATGAAACTTCACTGCACTCATGCCATATGTCCCAAGGCATAGGTCTATTTCATTTTCTGCAGCTGCATCCTTTGGATTGATAAACGCATAGCCCTCAATGACCTCTGGATATTCCTGCATTGCACGGTAAATCAAATCATTCTGCTCTCTTGTAGATATCCCTGAAAGACAGCTGATACCGACCTTTTCAATACCATAAATCTTCAAATCTGTTACCAGCTCGCTGGGTGTGTTTTCATCTCCGGAGCTTGTCTTCCCTAAATGGGAGTGAATATCATAATACTTCAAGTCGTCTCCCTCCTGTTCTAATCATGATATAATATGTTACAGCCATATAATAACTTATTATATCATGTTTGTCAATATTAACTGTATGAATTACAAATTTTGTTATCTATGTAAGCCTTTTACATAAAAACATGCGGTATAATAGCTGTTTACTTGTTATATCATCGAAACAAAAAAGTAATGGCGGACTGGATTATATGCCCTTTTTTATTCTATTTACTTATGAAGCAATACGGTATGCATTACTTTGCTGTAAATTAAAAAGAGCAGCAAACAACCGTTCACTGCTTTCATCAAAAATATGACATATTCATTTTCCTCAACGGGATATCATAAGCATGCAGACAGACTCGTGAAGCCACAGAGTGAAAGCCTACTGCAACAGATCAATAAGCTGCTTATAGCTCATCCTTTTTCAATGTAATGATATATTTGTATTCATCCGCTTTATAGGAATTTATCGATAATTCCAGCGGCCTGTTCTTGTAATCATAAGTGATTCGCTCTCTCCTAAATAACGGCTCTCCTTCATTCATATAAAGCTCTTTCCGCAATGCCGTAGATGGCATTACCGCCTCTATGGATTCTACTGCACGCTCTATATGGAGACCCTGTTCTTCATATAAGGCATAGATTGATGTTTTTTCATTCAATACATCTGCGTGTAGTTCAAAACCGGTTTGCCTCGATATAAACTGTTCATTCATCCCGATGATTCTTCCATTTTTCAAGCGCAGACGTTTCAGGCGGTAAATATCAGCGCCCTCCTGAAGCTGTAAGTAATCACATACGATTCCGGAAGCTTTCATTTCTTCAAATTCCAAGATAATAGAAGAAGGCCGTTCCCCGGACTTCATAGCATCCTGTGAGAAACTGCTGACACCGACTAAATCGGTATATTTTCTATTCGCCAGCACCATAGCACCTTTCCCCTTTTGCACTTTTATAAATCCGGCAAGCTCCAAATCCTGAAGTGAACGTCTAATCGTTATACGGCTGACATTGAATTCCGCTTGTAAGGATGCTTCTGATGGCAGAAGCTCATTTTCTTTATATACTCCATTTTCTATTCGTTTCTGCAACTCCTTGTAAATCTGCAGATACAGCGGAGCACCTTCTTTTTTCTGCATTGTTTCATCCCCTTTCCTGAATGTAGTTCCCTTTAAAATATAACACAACATGTTATAAAAATAAAGATAACATGATATAACATCTTCTCTTTTTTAAGGTTTTACTTCGTTCATGTGATAAAGAACACTTAAAAATGGCAGAACCATGTATGAGAATGAAGAAGGACAGACGCAGAAGCCTCATAGTTTCTGGAATTTCCGGTATATCTATTGCATAGCATTTTATGTGTTAATTCACTGATATAATACATGTTGTCGAAGACGGATATGCATACAAAAAGGAATCAGATTCAGACTGATCCCTCTTTGTATTATTTCAATGTGTTTTCCACTGTCTGAAGCAAATCCTCTGCAGTTAATCGGAATTCCTTCTGCAAGAATTCCGGAGTACCTACTGCGCCGAAGCGTTCTTTAACACCATGTCGTTTGAACTTTACAGAGATATTGTTCTCCGCAAGAACCTCTGCGACAGCACTTCCCAGACCACCGATAATCGAGTGATTTTCAAATGTTACAACAGCCTTTTTCCCTGCTGCCTCACGAATGATCAGCTCCTCATCCAGCGGCTTGATGCAGAACATATCAATGACTTCCACGGAAATTCCTTGTTTTGACAATACTTCCGCACAATCCAGTGCATCGCTCACCAGCTGTCCGGCAGATATAATCAAAACATCGCTTCCTTCTCTTACAATGTTTCCTTTTCCCATTTCAAAGGTGGAGCCTTTTTCGTATACATTGCGTACATCCTTACGATTTGCACGGATATAATGCACACCTTCCATCCTTGCGAATTCTCTTATGATCCAGTCCAGCTGTACCTCATCGGCTGCATCGCATACCACAGCATGCGGAATTGCGCGCATCAGAGCGACATCCTCCCATGTAGTATGTGTACCCCCGTTTGGCCCTGCCGTAAATCCGGGATCCGAACCGTATATGTTCATTGTATTACCGGCATATGCACCAGACAGGAAAATCTGATCGTAGATTCTTCTGGAAGCAAAGGGTCCAAACGTATGTAAATACGGTTTGAAGCCTGTCACAGACAGCCCTGCCGCAACACCTGTCATGTTTGCTTCTGAAATACCGCATTGAATGAACCGGTCCGGATTGCTTTTCTGAATCTTGGTAAAGCCGCTTGCACCGCCAAGGTCAGCTTCCATTGCCACAACCTGAGCATCGCTCTTCATCATATCCTGCAGTGTTTCCACGACAACCATACGCAGCTCTTTCCCTTTTTTACTGCGGTCTTTGCTGAGAGTAAACATTCTACTGTCCCTCCTTTTCAATAAATTGCTTTAAATCTGCAATCGCCTTATGTGTTTCATAGATAACTTCATCACTGTTGAATTTAACAGAATGATTGGATACCATTTCTTCAAAGTACGGTACACCCTGTCCTTTGATCGTATCCAGAACGATACATACTGCCTGATCCTTTACCGCTTTGGCCTGTTCAATTGCCGCATCAATCGCTTCAATGTCATTTCCCTTTACGACCTGAACATCAAAGCCGAATGCCTTCATCTTATCAGGAATACTGAAAGGATTCATGACATCCTTCGTATACCCGTCAAGCTGCCGCTTGTTATCGTCAATAATCACGATACAGTTATTCAGCTTATAATGAGCAACATACTGGAAGGCTTCCCAGCACTGCCCTTCATTCAACTCGCCATCTCCCACAATCATGTAGACATAATGACTTGATCCTTTCATACGCAGCCCCGTCGCAATACCTGCAGCAGCACTTGTACCCTGTCCCAGAGATCCGGTTGTCATGTCAACACCCGGAGTTTTTGTACGGTCGGGATGACTTGGAAGTCTTGTACCACCATCATTCAGTGTCATCAGCCATTCCTTGTCGAAAAAGCCCTTCTCTGCCAGCGCACAGTACCAGGCAGGTCCCGCATGACCCTTTGATAAAACGACCATATCGCGATCCTCCATCTTCGGGTTTTTCGGATCCACATGCAGCTGTTTACCATACAGAACACTCATCAGTTCAACGATGGATAGAGAACCTCCCAAATGTCCGTATCCTCTGTGTTCCAGCATTTCCAGTATATCCATTCGCAGTTGTGCAGCAAATACCTGCAATTCCTTCAGTTGTGATGTTTCCAATGCTATTACCTCCTTTTCAGATAGCGTGCAAGCCTTCAGGCAATGTATGGTACTGCTCTTTTTACGTTCGCTGTACAATTAGCGATGCTCCAGTTTTCACGCTTATTTCTGCTGTTTTTTATCAAAAATTTGTGAAGAAAAAGAAGGATGGAAGAAACAGCCTTCTTTTTCCGTTTTTTTAAAGACCGAATACTTCTTTCAGCTTGGTTTCGATTTCATTCATATCCATAAGCTGATTTAAGATGATCTTGTTTTTGTAGCTCGTCATCTGAGGTGCAAGGTCTGCTCCGATGACAAACAGGTCAGCACTTCCTTCTGTTACTTCACCGATTGCCGTATGCTCAACCTTTACACCGGATACACCCAGCTTCTTCAGAGCTTTTTCGACATTCATGCTGACGATCATGCTGCTTCCAAGTCCCTGTCCGCAGCAACACATAATGCTTCTGATTTCCATAATTTATTTTCCTTCTTTCTAAAGCCTATTCAGCTTTTTTTGCTTTCTTAGGTGCAACATAATTGTACACGATAGGAATCAGGAATACAACCGCACAGACACCTAACAGACCAACGCCCTGAACAATCTGAGCGATATTTCCGAAGACGATTCCCATCCAGGAGAAGTCTGCATCAGAGAATGTACAGTTAGCGAAGTTCAAAGAACCCATAACCGGCATACAGATTGCAGGCAGGAAGGTAATCAGTAACCCGTGCATGAAGCTTCCAAATACACAGCCCTTTAATCCACCCTCAGCATTTGCGAATACACCGGCGGTTGCTCCACAGAAGAAGTGAGGAATAACACCAGGCAGAATCAATGCAACGCTCATGATGCTGGAATCGATGAATCCAAGAATGAACAGACCTACGATACCGCCAAGGAAGGATACCAGGAATCCAATCAGTACAGCGTTTGGTGCATAAGGGAATACGACCGGACAGTCAATTGCAGGTACAGCACCCGGCACCAGCTTTTCAGCAATACCACGGAATGCAGGAACGATTTCACCAACGATCAGACGAACACCGCTCAGGATGATGTAAACACCACCGGCGAAGCTCAGACCGCTTGTAATAGCCCATACAGCCCAGTGTGTCTTTGTTTCAGCCCCAACGTTCAGCAGACCAGCCAGGTTTGGATATTTTTCAAGAACAGCTGCAGCATCAGCACTCAGGATACCCTTGCTTACCGCCACAGTTGTAACGATCAGGAAAAAGATAACCATCGTAAGACCGATTGCTACGGTTGTATCACGCAGGAATGTCAGACGCTGAGGGAAGTTAACTTCCTCTGTTGATTTCCCTTTGCCCTTGAACAGCTTCCCACACTGTGCAGCAAACCAGTATCCGGCACCACCGAAGTGACCGAAGCCAAGCTCATCCGTTTTTGTAATCTTGCGCATTGTCGGCTGACAGAACGCAGGAGAGAATGCCATGATGAAGCCAAGCAGAAGTCCGCCGCCCAGCCACAGCTGCCAGCTGGTAAGACCACCGACATTCAGAATAACGGCAAGCATACATGCCATGTAAAGAGTATGATGACCTGTTAAGAAAATGTAGTGCATTCTTGAGAAACGAGCCATAATGATATTGAAGACCATACCCAGACACATGATATAAGCAGTATCTGTAGCGAAGTCCTTCAGAGCCAGAGAAACAATGGCTTCATTGTTTGGTACAACCCCCTGCATACTAAATGCATAATTGAACAAATCACCGAACGCATTCAATGATCCGGACTGCAGGAACGAAGCTCCGGCAGATAATACGAGGAAGCCGACGATTGTTTTAACGGTTCCCTTGACAATATCTTCGATTGGTTTACGCTGAAGCGCAAGACCCAGCAAAGACATCAGACCTACAAGAATTGCAGGTGTGGACAGTATGTTGATAATAAATTCTAACATATGTGTAAATCCTCCCTTTCAAATGGTTAACGCTATTTTTCACATGCGTTGGAAACAAACAGGTCGAATATTTCCTTCGGGCATGTTGCGTCCAGAATTTCCTGAACCTTCTTCTCATCGGAGAAGATGTTGGATACAGCCTGAATCCCTTCCATGTGGGATTCACTGTCTTTGGCAACCAGTGTTACCAGTACACGGACATCATATCCGTCCGGCTTGAATTTCACCGGCTCCTTGAGCACGGTCACAGCCATCTGTGTGTCATTGACACCGGATTGGTTGCTGGCGTGAATCAGGGCCAGGTTCTCACAGAGTACATAGTATGGACCAAGCCTTTCTGTGATTTCGTAAATGGTAGCTTCATATGCCGTTGTGCAGTAATTCTGCTCGATCAGTGGTTCACATGCAATGTGAACAGCTTCTTTCCAGTCCTGCACCCGATCTCTCAGGTAACAGTTTTTTTCCTGTAACAGTTTTTCCATAGATGTCATAACCTTACCTCTTTACGTTTTCATTATCTTTTTTTCGGTTGGAAATACAAGACCAATTGTTTTCCCGTTTTTGTGCAAAATGTTAGATATCGTGCAATTTGTAATCGCTTAAGTGCAAATTAATCTTCATTTTCCTGTGTATGCGCGCGAATATAGCTCTGAATATCCTCACTGCTTTCCAATGCTGCCAGCTGCTCAATACTCTTCTTTTTTGAAAATATATTCAGCACATCATTCAGGATGCGGATATGCTTGGTCTGATCCTCCGCACATAATACGATGATGATGCGTGCCTGCTTTCCATTCAGAAAGGTAACCGGATGCTTAAAGGTGCATAAGGCCACATCAAGCAGCTTCACACCCTTTTCAATCGCTGCATGCGCAAGCACGAGTCCGTCTGCTAGAAACATCATCAGACCGCGGTTTCTCTGATCCTCCACGATTGCCTCCACATACTCCTGTGTAATGGAGTCCTCCATCAGAAGCGGACGGCAGGACAGACGCAGAGCCTCTTCCCAGTCACAATCCTCCCGGCAAATCTGAATATGGGAGGGCTTGAGATAATATACGAGATTCTGACCGAAATTACGGTGGGGCACCGTACGAATCTGTATGCTGGAATAGTAATCCTGCAAATCTTTTTCAAACTCATCCAGCTTGGAGGATGGAATATAACTGGTTGCCAGTCGCACAATCTCCTGTATCTGCAGATTGGCCTGCGGTTCGGTATACATGCAGTTACGCAGTATGGTAACCCTGTCCTGATCTGTCAGAATCGGATGTACGACAATCAGCTTCTTTTCCTTCGGAAGGACGACGGTGGATATCACAACATCAAAATCATGATTTTCCTCGTACTGACTCAACGGAAGGTTCACGATTTCAGTTGCCTGCGGCACAAGTGAAGCCACCTCATTACGCAGCATATTTCCTGTTCCGATTCCGTTTGGACAGATGATCAGGATACGCAGATTGCGCTTCTGTGTCTGATTGGTCGTCAGAAATGCACCAAAATGCAGTGTAATGTAGGCTACCTCTGCATCGGATATCAGACAGCCCAGCTTCTTTTCCAGATATTCACAGGATTTTTTTGTAATTTCGTAAAGCTCCTCATACTCCGTCTTGATGCTGTTCAGCATCGGATTTCCCAGCTGAATACCGTATCGATAGCGATACAGGGATGTTTTCAGATGCGCATTGATCGCATCCACCAGCTCCTCCTCCTGATCAAAGAATATACAGGTCAGGCGTTCAAATTCATGAACAAGGTTCTTGGAAATCTCGTAGGTTTCATCCTGCTCCTTCATGACATTGACAGGAATCGTCTGCAGTCTCGACCCCAGCAGATGCAGAGTTACATAAATCTTCTCACCATTTTCCAAATCCGGAAAATACTGTGAAACAAGCTGATATTCCTTTGTTTCTACAATCTCCTCCTCATCCATATCCGAGAACGTCAGCTGATCACTGCGCTTGTCAATAGCAGACATAAAAACAGCAAGTGTCGGCAGTACCCCGCTGACATATTCCGCATGCAGCTCACTTTCAATTTTCTTCAGCTTTACCAGAATTTCACGGATATACTGCTCATTTTCCGCAAGGACAACCTGCCGGTCATAATACTCCCATAAGGATGGAAACAGCATAAAGAAAATTGCACGCTTCTTAATCGTGTCTCCAGCAATACGATAGCCGCTTTTGATATCGTAGGTCAGCTCCAGATTGTAATTTTCAAGGAATCGTATGACATTTTTCAGATCATTGATCACCGTATTTCTGCTGACCTGACATACCTCCATGAAATTCTCTATATACAGCGGATGGGAACGGATAATGATTGCACATATCTCAATCCGGTTTCGCTCATCCGGGGTAAAGACATGATAGTTATCACTCCCCTGATCACTCATTGCCTCCTGTATCCTTCTGGACTGCTCACTGCTGACAAAAATACCCTTGCCGCGTTCCTGAACAAGCGGATCGATTTCCTGATCCTCCAGCCATTCATTGATTTTAGTGATATCATAATACACACTGCGTCTTGATATCTGCATTTCATCTGCAAGATCCTGTATTTTCAGATATCCTCCGGCATACATTAGCCTTTTTAAGATTTCCTGACAGCGCTTGTCAAGATTCAACATAATATTCATGCAATTCCTCCCGCGTCTTAAACGAAATCATGCTTTATTCAATAGCTGTTTGACTTTTTTATGGTATGGCGTACCCTTCAGATTCACTCTGGCTTTGTTCAGATACAGCTCCATCTGTCGGCGGTTTTTCTGGTAGGAATACTGAAGTCCAAGCAGATATTGTAGAATACCCATCTGTACCTGCTGATCCTGCTTTTGATCTTTTTTTATTTTTTCTGCTTCCTTTTTCTCAAGGAGTGCTTCCATTTCTGCGATATCTTCACTCTTTTTTTCAATCATGATGCGAAACAGCATTCGATCATATAAAAGTTCTTCCTCCCCTGCGCTTTTTTCAATATATGAGAGCAGCCGTTCACATACATCTCGGTTTTCCCGGTCAAGGAAATAAAAATAGGTTTGACTGGCTATCTGATATGCCTGCGCATTTGTAAGTCGGCTGTCAAGCAGCTTTTTGGTCTGTTCTTCAATTTTACGGTTATTTCCCTGTGCCAGATAAACACGCAGCGTGTTCCAGTTACGGTCATACTCCTTAAAAAACAGCTGAAACGCTTTGCTGTTCAGCATGATGAGAACCTTATCGTACTGCCCGTTATGAAGCAGTTTCAATACTCTGTTCCATAAAAGGCTGCGAATAACAAAGGGAACGGCTACCGCTATCATAATAATCGTCAGTAAGACGAGAAGCATAATTTTATTCATACCATCACTCCTACGATATCAGAATCGAATGTTTCTATTTATAAAATAACAAGCATAGCTTTCAAAATCAAATCCAAATCTTTTCACATCTTTTGACACAATCTGTACAATTATAGATTCTATCCTTATATAGTTTGAAAAGAAATCGCTATTTCCCGGGAAAATCAAACGTAGCAGAGAAAAAAAAGGAGCATGCTTTTTTGCAGCATACCCCATATACCTTGCCGAAATGACAGCTTTTACCGCCCATCAGCCTCAGTTTTGAAAAACGGCAGATATCTGCCGTTTCGTTTTGTTTGATTATTCAGCTTTACCGTAAGAACCGAATTCTTTCATCATAGATGTAACTTTATCTTTGATTGCATCGCATCCTGGCTTCAGCAGTTTACGAGGGTCGTAGCCCTTACCTTCCAGGTCTTTTCCAGCTTCAACATATTTACGAGTAGCATCTGCGAATACCAGCTGCAGCTCAGTGTTAACGTTGATCTTGGAAACACCTAAAGAGATAGCCTTAGCAATCTGATCAGCAGGAATTCCTGATCCACCATGCAGTACCAGTGGTTTTCCGTTTGTTACATCCTGGATTTCTCCCAGACGTTCAAAGTTCAGACCAGCCCAGTCAGCAGGGTATTTTCCGTGGATATTACCGATTCCGGCAGCCAGGAAGTCTACTCCCAGCTCAGCGATTGTCTTACATTCCTGAGGATCAGCAAGCTCACCCATGGAAGCAACACCATCTTCTTCACCACCGATTCCACCAACTTCACATTCGATGGATAATCCTTTAGAATGAGCCAGTTCGATCATTTCCTTGGATTTTGCCAGGTTTTCTTCGAATGCATAGTGTGAACCGTCGAACATTACAGATGTGAATCCAGCTTCGATACAGGCTTTTGCACCTTCGTAGCTTCCGTGATCCAGATGCAGAGCAACCGGTACAGTGATTCCCAGGCTGTCGTGAACTTCTTTAACCATAGCTACTACAGTCTTAAATCCACACATGTATTTAGCAGCACCTTCAGATACTCCTAACATAACCGGAGATTTAGCTTCTTCAGCTGCCAGTAAAATCATCTTTGTCCATTCAAGGTTGTTAATGTTGAAAGCACCAACTGCGTAATGACCTTCGTGTGCTTTATTCAGCATTTCTGTTGCGGATACTAATGCCATAATCAAATTCCTCCTTTAGTCTCTTAACACTATTATTCTACTGCATTTTTCCCCTTTTGAAAAGCTTTTGGACACATATTTTCAAAAAAGGGCATATTTCAAGTTTGCTTACGGAAAACCTTTTATATCACAGCAGCCATGGCAGGCATCCGTAGGATGACGGCCTTCCTTCCCTGATTTTCCAAAAGCAGTATGCTGCTATGCTTCCATAGCACATGCTGATAACGGCTTAGAGGCATGAAAAAAGGGGATGCATCCTTTTTAGAATTCTTCATCCCCTGCTTTTGCAGCATCGTCTTCCTCGTAGTCATCGTCAGCCTCCTCATCGATAAGGATTTCTTCCGTATCCACAACAACTTCATGATAGGTGTGGCGTTCTCTGAGGTCCCATTTGTTTTCTCCGACATTTACAAATCGGTCATCCAGCGACAGATCACTGTAAAACTGTGCGATATTGTCTTCCTCCTGCTGCTTCGTAAATGCCATAACCTGGCAGACTTCTTCCCACAGCTTCAGGAATACAATAGCTTTCTTCTTCGTAGACATCAAATCATATGCTACATCGACCATAGACTTTTTCATAATAACTTCATGCTCCTCCTACATTTTTTCAATGGCGTCAACGCCGATTAGATATAAGGCATTCTTCAATGTGATCTTTGTGGCTTTCAGCAGTGCCAGTCGCTGGGAAGAAAGTTCCGGCTGCTGAGGATCTATTACCTTGCATACATTATAGAAGCTATGGAAATGCTGTGCCAGCTTCTGAATATAATTGCATACCTTATGCGGTGCACGGGAACGTGCAGCATCGCTTACTACATTCGTAAATTCATTGATATACTTCATCAGTGCGATTTCCTTTTCATGCGTCAGCAGCTCAAAGGACTGCGCCTCCGCAATTTCGGAAGCCTGTCGCAGAATCGAACAGATACGGGCGTGTGCATACTGCGCATAGTATACAGGGTTGTCATTGCTCTGTTTTCTGGCAAGCCCCAGATCAAAATCCAGGTGTGTATCCACGGCGCGCTGGACAAAGAAATAGCGTACGGCATCCACACCGACCTCTTCACAGAGTTCCCGAATGGTTACCGCGTTTCCAAGACGCTTGCTCATCTTGACCTCTTCACCGTTTTCAACAAGGCGTACCATCTGGATAATATCCACCTGCAGCTTGTCCGGGTTATTTCCCAATGCTTCAATGCTCGCTTTCAGACGGGGAATATATCCGTGATGATCGGCACCAAGCAAATCCACGAGCAGATCATAGCCACGATCCAACTTATCCTTATGATATGCTATATCAGGTACCAGATATGTGTAGGAGCCATCCTTTTTTCTAAGAACACGGTCCTTATCATCCCCGAAACGTGTTGTCGCAAACCAGAGGGCACCGTCTTCTTCATACGTAAGACCCTTTTCATGCAATACCTCCAGTGCCTTTTCGACCTTTCCTTCATCACGAATGCTTTGTTCACTGCTCCATACATCGAAGTGCACCCGGAAGTTATCCAGATCACGCCGTATTTTATCAAGCTCGAATGCAATCCCCTTTTCCTTAAAGAATTTCAGGTTGGCATCGCTGTATTCTACATAGGCATCCTTATATTCTTCCGCAATCGCAATTGCGATGTTTTTAACATCTTCCCCGTGATAGCCATCCTCCGGCAGATCAAAATCCAGACCCAGATGCTCACGGTATCTCGCCTGCAGACTCTTGCCGAGATTTACAATCTGATTTCCGGCATCATTAACATAATATTCACGGCACACATCATATCCGCTTGCTTTCATCAAACGGGTGATGCTGTCACCCCACGCGGCACCTCTTGCATGACCCAGATGCAAATCACCTGTCGGATTCGCAGAAACATATTCCACATTCACCTTCAGACCTTGTCCATCGTTGCTGTTTCCGTAGTTATCCTGCTCCTGCAGAACCCTCGTTATGATCTGTGCAAGGGATGTGTTCTTGATTGTGAAGTTGATAAAGCCGGGTCCTGCAATTTCACAGCTTTCGATATCTGCCGCCGCTTTATCCAGTGCCTCAACAACAGCCTCTGCGATTTTACGCGGATTATTTTTTAATACCCGGGTCAATTGCATTGCCACATTCGTAGAGTAATCACCATGACTTTTGTCCTTTGGTATTTCAATTACAATGCTCGCTGTATCAAGCTCTGTATCAAATGCTTTCTGCACGGCATTGTGCAATGCCTGCTTTAAGTTGCTCTCAATCTGATTCACACCTTATCCTCCTTTAAAATCCAAAGGATACGATATCCGTCCGTGACCTCGTCACCGCTTAGAATATCATATTCAATGGCTATAATATTTTCTCTTTTTATATATTTATGCGTAAAAACTCCAATATCGATCGTTCCAAATTCTGACAGAATAGAACCTGTCGTCTGCTTTTTATGCTGAAACGTCAGCCGTGTCATGAGTTCTCCGTCCCGTTGAATGCGAAGCTCCTCGTTCTCAGCCTCAACGCTGACCGCAGTATTGCTGCCGCGTTCCTTGTAGGAAAGCCGAAGACAGCCGTCTGAATCCGAAAAAAAAGCCTGTCCTACAAACATGAGGTTCCGCTCTTCTGTGTAAAGATGTTTCTGTTTTACTACGATATGCTTTTTCATGCTGTCACCACTTATCATGAGCATTATAGCAGAAATTGAATATCGTGCAACCTTTTTTTCACTTTTTCTCTTTAAAATTTTAACTGCCACTTTACGCACAAAATATGCATACAGAACATTTTTATCAAATCGCGCATATTATTATAATAGTGGAATAACAGTAATCAATGCAAAACCATATTATACTTTTAGAATATATAAGCATATTCCACTTTGAGAATCAGATTGCGTACAAGGGATTATCTATTATACAATACAATAATCCATTCCGACAATTCTCCATCCTTTTACTTCCAATCATTTAAATCCAGAAAAAAACTCTTCCTTATATTATATAGTCACTCTGGTTCTGATGATTCATTTTTCAAAAAAACTCTTCCTTATATTATATAGGGCAGTGACAAAATTCTTCCTTATAATATATAGGGTGTGAATTCACAAAAACAGTCTCCTAAAGCTCTTTATCATTTCCCCTAACGTTTTCTGCATAAGTTATAGTATAATTGATATATTATAATTTTATAATATAAAATAGACTCTATTTCAAATATGATTTTCTGTTCAGCAGGAGTTGGCAATTTTATTTCGTACAGGAAAAATATATCTTCATCTCAGCTAACCTTCCATCAACGAGTTATTATATCAATCATAGTATATTATAATTATAGAATATTAGTGGATGGTGTATACCACTTTCATATTTTGTGTTTAAAGCACGCATAAAAGCTCACACTAATAGCATACGAGGTGTTGCTATGAAAAGAATCCGCAAGCTGGTGTTTGGAATGATCTTCGCACTGCTCACACTGATTGTATGTGTCTATGCCTACGCCCTGTTCAATCGACTACCGCTGGATGAACAGAGAAAGAACATTACAATCTATGATGTGAACGGCGATATCATATACGAATCCAATTTCAAAAAAAATATGCAGTGGACGTCCATTGATGATATTCCCGAATTTGTTCAGGATGCGTTTGTGAGTGTAGAGGACAAACGTTTCTACTACCATGCCGGCTTTGATCCTGTGCGCATTACAAAGGCGCTGGGTACCAATCTCATTCATGGGGATATCCGACAGGGCGGCTCCACGATCACACAGCAATATGCAAAAAATCTGTTTCTGACAAATGAACAGACCTTATCGAGGAAAGTGCAGGAATTTTTTTATGCAGCCCGTCTGGAAATGCAGTACAGCAAAAAGGACATTCTGGAGGGCTATCTGAACACGGTCTATTTCGGACACGGTGTGTATGGTGTGAATGCTGCCGCAGAGTATTTCTTTGATAAAAAGCTGAATCAGCTCAGCATAGCGGAAACTGCCATGCTGATAGGAATACCGAACGGCCCCAGTATTTATTCCCCGTTTCTGCACAAGGACAATGCAATCAAGCGGGAGCATTTGATTCTGGAGGTTTTGAAGAATAACGATGTCATTACATCAAAGCAGTATGAAGCAGCCAAAAAGGAAAAGCTGAAGCTTTCCACCAATGTAAACATCAGTACCTACGGCATTGATGAATACTACATTGATGCGGTTATTCAGGAGCTCAGCAAGCTGAATATCGATTTGAACCGGGAAATTCATGTACACACCTATTATGACCCAAAAGTACAAATGCAGCTGAGCAATGCTGTCACGAAGCATGTGGATTTAAGCAGTGAGCTGGAGGTAGCCGGCATTATCACACAGCCCTTCACCGGAAACGTAATGGCTATGGTTGGAGGAAAGGATTATACGATTTCACAATACAATCGCGCCATCTATTCCTCCCGACAGGTCGCCAGTACCATCAAGCCGCTGCTGTATTACTGCGCCCTCCAGCAGGGCTTTACCCCATCCACGCAATTCACCTCACAGAAGACGACCTTCCGCGTATCCGATGATGAGGAGTATGCGCCGACCAATTACGGCAATGTCTATGCGAACGGAAAAATTTCCATGATCAATGCCATTTCCCTGAGTGACAATATCTACGCCGTAAAAACACAGCTTTTTCTCGGTGTGGATACACTGCACAACGCACTGCTTGATTTCAACATCCGTCAATCCTCTCCGAATCCAAGTGAGGCGCTCGGCACCGTGAATATGTCGCTGCTGGAGCTGAGCCGTATTTACAATACCTTTGCTTCCGAGGGTCTGTATGTTAAGCCTGCGCTCATTTCTCATATCACCAGCGGGAATGATGTTGTATACAAGCGTGAGGTTCAGCCGAAACGGCTGCTCCAGCGGGATGAAACACTGATACTGAATCAGATGATGACCTCGACCTTCGATATCCGCAATAAATCCTATACCTTCCCAAGCATGTACGGGCATGAGCCGGATATCACCGTAGCGGCTAAATCAGGCACCAGCGACTGGGATTCACTGGTTATGGGCTTTAATCCGGAATATACCGTAGGCATCTGGAGCGGCTTCGATGATAACCGCGAACTGGAAAAGCAGTATTACACCATCAGCAAGGATATCTTCAAGGATACCTTTAACGGATTATACAAAAAACGTAAGGGTGTCTGGTATCAGCCCAGTGACGGCATTCAGGAAAAACGAGTGAATCCCATCACCGGTACGGAAGATTCCGAAGGCTCTGTCTACTGGTTCAAAAAAGAGTAGGGTATAAAAAAAATCAAAAAAATTTTATATATCCTGCCGAACAGTAAAAAAGCCCATGAATAAGCGGCGATTTGCTGTTGTGTCATTTCACTGTGCGCATTCTTTTGGCACATTTTACAGAAAATGGGTTTGCAAAAAGGAATTTTCTCTGTTAGAATGCAAAACTGTGAGGTGACAACATGAATTTTATTGAAAAACATACCAAAAAAGTGGCGCTGATTCTGTGCCTGGCAACAGCTGGAACTGCAGTCACAACTGTATATGCTGCCACTAATGCGGACGGATGGCATGGAACCGGAGCGGACCGCATTTACAAAGAGGAAGGCGCTGTCAAGACCAGCTCATGGCTGTTTGACGAAAGCGGAAGCTTCTACCTGGATGCAGACGGGCATCCGATTATCAGCGAATGGAAGACCATCAACGGCTCTGTTTACTACTTCGACTCCGAAGGACACCGTGTGAACGGAAAACAGGTCATTGACGGTCATGAATATCAGTTCCAGAAATCCGGCGTACTGCTGACCGGCTGGAATCAGACAAAAACATCCTACTACAGCGAATTCGGCGAAAAGCTGAACGGTCTGCAGACAATTGATGAAAAACAGTATCTGTTCGATAAGGACGGAAACATTGTCAGCGGATGGCAGACGGTAGATGGAAAGAAGCTGTACTTCAAAAAAGACGGCTCACTGGCAACAGCGAAAACAGAGATTGACGGAAAAACCTATAACTTCTCCAGCGACGGTTCCTTACAGAGTGGCTGGGTGAAAAAAGACGGAGAAAAATACTATTACGACAAGTATGGCTTTATGACAAAGGGTTGGAAGACCATTGACGGAAAGAAATACTATTTCAACCGCAAGGGACAGGCAGCAACCAGCACGAAGTACGCAGGCTACAAGTTTGATAAGAACGGTGTGGCGAAGAAAATCAAAGAGAAGAAAAAAGAAGAAACAACAGAAAGCAATGAGAATGTACAGAGCACACGCACAGCTGGCAACAGCTCCGCGGCGGCTTCAAGCAGCTCTTCCTCCTCTAGTGCAAATCTGAATCCGGCAGGTTCCGGAAGCAACTCCAGTGCGGCAGGCATTGCGGCTTCCATGGTAGGCTCCCCTTACGTTTGGGGCGGATCCTCACCTGCAGGCTTTGACTGCTCCGGTCTGACCTCCTATGCCTATGCACAGGCAGGCATCAGCATCCCGAGAACAGCAGGCGGACAGGCAAGTGTCGGTTCAGCGGTATCCTACGGCAATATGCAGCCAGGCGATCTGATTGTATGGAGCGGTGGTGCACACGTATCCATTTACGTAGGCGGCGGACAGATGGTTCATGCAACGAATCCATCTACAGGAGTTATCACATCCTCTGTAAGCTTCTGGAGCAACAACAGCGGACAGAGTATCACGGCAATCCGCAGACCGTAAAAAGCAAAAAACAATAAAAAGGGGCTACGGCTCCTTTTTGTGTTTCTGACGCATTTCGGATGAAAAACGGAAGAAATACAAAAAAATTTCATAACTTTTTTAAAATTTTCTAAAATCGGGTTTCAGCCTATAAACAAAGCTTTTAAAGGGAATCGTGATGGGACGGAAAAGTGACAAAATCGTAAGTTTTCAAAAAATAGGGGTTGCAAATAAAAAAACGCTTTGTTACAATGAGGGCGTTGATGTCGAGGTGATAACATGAATTTTATCGAAAAAAACACAAAGAAAGTTGCTTTAGTCCTGTGTCTGGCTACAGCTGGAACAGCAGTAACTACGGTATATGCGGCACAAAATTCTGACGGATGGCACGGAAGTGGCACGGACAGAGTCTACAAAATGGAAGGCCAGGTAAAAACAAGCTCATGGGTATTTGATGAGGCTGGCAGCTACTACCTGAACAACGAGGGTCATCCGATTACAAGTTCCTGGAAAGAAATCAACGGTTCTACCTACTACTTTGATGCAGAAGGTCACCGTGTGAATGGAAAACAGGTCATCGATGGTCATGAATACACATTCCAGAAATCTGGAGTATTGCTGACAGGATGGAACGAAGTAAAGGATACATACTACAATGAATTTGGAGTTGCTGTTACTGGTGTACAGAAGATCGATAACAAAACTTACAACTTCGGCGAGGATGGTAAACTGGTTACCGGTTGGACCAAGGTAAACGGAAAGAAAGTTTACTTCACAAAAGATGGTTCTCTGGCTTCCGGCGTTGTAACCATTGATGGTAAAAAGTACAACTTCAACGATGACGGTACGATTACGACCGGATGGGTGAAGAAGGACGGAGAGAAATACTATTACACAGATTACGGCTTCATGACCAAGGGTTGGAAGACGATTGACGGTAAGAAGTATTATTTCAACAAAAAAGGTCAGGCTGCAACCAAGACAGAATATGCTGGTTACAAGTTTGACAAAAACGGTGTAGCAAAGAAAATCAAGAAAAAAGAAAAGGCTGAAACTACAGATAACGCAAGTGAAGATGTAGCTGACAGCGAAGATACTGCAAGCAATGGTTCCGGTAGCAGAGCTGCAAGCTCTTCTAAAAACCTGGGAACTGCTGATGGCGGAATCGCTTCTGCAGCACTGGCTCAGCTTGGTGTTGGTCAGGACTGTACAGCATTGGCTTCCAATGCACTGGCAGCACAGGGAATCTATTTCCACGGCTGGCCGGCAGAGTATATGTCTCTGGGTAGCGTAACAAGCAGTCCACAGCCGGGAGATTTAATTTACTATGATGATGCCGGTGCCGGAGTTCCTCATATCGCTGTATATGTTGGTAACGGACAGGCTGTTCATGGTGGATGGAAGGGCGGAACGACCGTTGAAGCATCTGCTTATATCGGAAGTGGTCCTGTATTTATCCGTGTAAACAAATAATTTGTGTAAAAAAGAAGGCAAATGCCTTCTTTTTTGTATCTCTGCTCTCCAGGCAATTCTTAATTTTTCTTAAATCACCATTTTTATTCGTTTTAGAGCGTTTTAAGAGAATTAACTGATTCCTGTATTCCCAGCAATACAAACTCCTCTTAAAACGAGTTTATAAGCGTCATTAGATTTCTTAACTCTCCTTGTCTGCCTTTCTTCTACTCTTAACGATTCATAGAATCTCTATTTCTGCTTCATAAGCCTGGAAAAATAATAGCTCAGGTATCGCATTGCCGGTTTCTGCCTTTGCATTCCATCCACAATAAAAGACTCATGACAGGTTTCATAAAAACCCCATGAGCCCTTTTATATTCCCATAAACACTTCCCGTAAGCTATGCAAAGCCTTCACAGCATCTTCCCATAAAATTCATAACGCACTTCTTCCGTTGATAATAACTTCTTTCACACGCATATCATGTCCCAGAATCACTAGATTGATATTTTTTCCCAATCCGATTTCATGGGCATAGGTTTTCAGCATCCTTGCAGCGTTGGTGGAACACATACGGATACAGTCGGACAGATCATAGCCCTCCTGCTTGTACAGATACTGAAAGATATCCAGCAGGTCACAGCTGCTGCCCAGCAGTACATCCTCTTTATAAACAGCGCCGTTTCGTATAACACTTCCATCCTCCAGCTCATAGCCGTCCGGATAATGAAAGCCAGAAAAAGGCGTGCCGTCACTTACCGCAACCACACGGCTACAGCCCAGCAGACGAATCACCCATTTCAGCATCTCCTTCTGCATGTGTACGCCGTCCATGATAACTTCACACAGACAGTCGGATAAGAATACGGCATCCATCATACCGGGCTTGTGATGTGTGATTTCCGGCATGGTATTTCCCAGATGTGTAATCTGTGTAGCTCCACATGCGAACGCTTCATTGGTCTGGGTAAAATCTGCATTCGTATGCCCCAGCGAAATCTCAACCCCATACAGATGCAGTAACGAGATTGCTTCCATGGCATTTTTTACATCCGGAGCTATTGTCATAATTTTTATATCATCATGATACTCTGATAAAAAATCCTCCAGCTCACCCAGATGAATTTCCATAAGATTTTCTTTTTTCATGGAACCACGGCGATCCGGATTTAAATATGGACCCTCCAGATGCACGCCCTCATAGCGTGCTCCCCGATAATCTCCCTGAAAGGCTTTCCGATATGCGTCGATGATCGTACGAAATTCATTCAGTGATCTTGCTGATACCGTCGGACAAAACGAGGTGATTCCGCGTTTTGGATATTCCAGCGCCAGCGCATGCAGATTCCCGATATCTGTATTTTCACAGGAATAGCCGTGAAAGCCATGGGTATGAATATCCACTAACCCCGGTATTGCTATATCACTCACCATATGTGGTGTTTTATAATCAATTCGTTCCACAAAGCCATCTTCCAGATGCAGATCACCAAACACCATGGTGCCATCCTGCATAAATTTTATATTTTCAATGATTCGTTTCATACAAACACCCTTTCTTCCTTAATTGTATTTCATTGGAATGCCTTTTACAAGCAAATACCCGGACTTCTTTAGAAAATCTTTTGAATTGATGCCGTCGTTCCTTAATACTTTTTCGATATACTTGCTTCAGGAGGACGGATTATGAACATACTGGATATCATGATACTGTTTATCGGATTCAGCCTTGCCGGATTACTCTGTCTGCATACCTTTGATATGTCTGCATTTTATGAAAAAACAAGAAAATAGCACATATCTGTTGTATAATTATAAAAAAGGAGTGTCATCATGAGTTCTGTCATACTAATTGCCGAGGATGAGGCATCGATTGCGGATGCTATTGAAATTTATTTAAAAAGCCAGGGGTATCAGACCCTGAAAGCAGCGAATGGAGCCATTGCCTGGGAGCTATTACAAAACAATACGGTGGATCTTGCAATCATCGATGTCATGATGCCGGTAATGGACGGGATTGCCCTGACAATGAAAATCAGAGAGCTGCATGAGTTTCCTATCATCATATTATCTGCCAAATCGGAAGATATTGATAAGATTACCGGTCTGAATATCGGTGCGGATGACTATGTGACAAAGCCGTTTGTCCCGATGGAGCTGCTCGCCCGTGTACATGCACAGCTGCGGCGGCATTTGCGCTATCAGCAGCTGCTCGAGCAAAAGCAGGAGGTGGAGGACAGGCTGCTTCTGGGTGGAATCGAACTGCATCGCAAAAGCAAGGAGGTCTTTGTGGATGGAGAATCACGCCGGCTGACACCGATTGAATTTCGGATCCTGCAGCTGTTTATGGAGCATCCTGGTCAGGTCTTTTCCAGTGATGATATTTATGAGCATGTATGGAACGAAACCGCAGTCAACACCGAAACCGTTATGGTCCATATTCGAAATCTGAGAGAGAAAATTGAAATCAATCCCCGTGCTCCCCGTTATATCAAGGTTGTTTGGGGTGTCGGGTATAAGATTGAGAAACAGTAAAAAGAGGTGAATTATGAAAAAAGTACATTGGACTACCCTAATTCTTCTGTCCGGTATTGCACTGGCAATCATATCTATGTTTCTGGTATTTCCATCCCTTGATCAAAAAGCCATCGAAGAGTACAAAACGCATTACAAATACATTAACAGCGAAGAGGAACGGGACTTTAGCGGTAATACATTTATCAAAGAACCGGCTGATGATTCCATTCCCATAGAATATTCCCGAATTGAGGAATATATGGAGCCGGCCCTGCAGCGCATTACTTTGCTGGTAGGCACACTGCTTTTTGCATGGTCTTTGCTTATGCCATATAAATGGGCGGTAAAAAGCGGCTTCTATCGTTTTTTTACACAAAGGCTGCCCTATGAAATCACGCTGGGTGCTGCACTGCTTGGACTTTATTTCTATAAAATCAGGGGCAGCGAGCTTGTGTACCGGATGTTTCGTCTGCCGGAGGATTTCTCACTGGATATTCTCTCAGCCGATACATGGCAGATTTCCAGCTATTATCTGTTGCAGATTGCTTGTTTAAGCGGACTGTTCGCAGTGCTTTCCGGATGCGGCTATGCGATTCGCTCCATGCAGCACAACGGTGTGCGGGTATCCCTGCAAAAGCACTCCCTGCTAACGCAAAATTCCGTATTGCTTGGCAGACAGGCAAAACGGCTGTATCGCTATATTATCGGCTTTGATTTTCATGATAAGGGAGAGCTTCGCCTGCTCGCCACTTTGTTCCTGCATATCGTATGTATCCTCATAGTATGTATCTACCGGGACAGCGGAATATTTTTCTATCTTCTGCTTTCATGCTATTGTCTGATCCTGTATTCTATCCGTCATCGTCAAAACAGCAGGATGAAACGAGACTTTCAATCGCTTGAAGGCATTATTCAGCGCGTTGCAAATGGTGACTTCCAAACCACTGTGGATGAAGATCTGGGCATCTATGAATCACTGAAGGACAATCTTCAGAATATTGAGACATCCTTTCAGGAGGCTGTTGCACAGGAGGTTCGCTCACAGAATATGCGCACGGAGCTGATCACCAATGTTTCTCATGATTTGAAAACTCCGCTAACCTCCATGATCAGCTACATCGACCTTCTGAAAAACAAGAATCTTCCGGAAGAGGAGCGGCTGCGTTACATCACAATACTGGAATCCGGCAGCAATCGTCTAAAGCACTTGATTGAGGATTTATTTGAAGTCAGCAAGGCCAGCACAGGCAACATACAGCTGGATCGCATGGATGTTGATTTAATTTCTCTGATTAAGCAGGTGGAAATGGAATACGAGGCACTGTTCATTCAGCATGACCTGACGATACGCAACACTTTCAGTAAAGAGAAGATCGTTCTCAGCCTTGATCCTCAAAAAACCTTTCGCATATTGGAAAATCTACTGGTGAATGCAGGAAAATATGCCTTGGAGCATACCCGTGTGTATGTCTATGTGGAGGAACGTGAGCAGGAGGTATATATATCTGTCAAAAATATATCCGCAACAGAGCTTGACTTTGACCCTGCCGATATCATGGAACGCTTTCAGCGCGGCGATAAGGCAAGGAATACGGAGGGCAGCGGCTTAGGTCTTGCGATAGCCAAAAGCTTTACAGTGCTGCAAAACGGGCATATGCACATCAGCTTTGATGCCGACCTGTTCAAGGTGGAGCTGATTTTCCAAAAGGAGCTGCCATGAAAAGCAGACTAGGCAACATCCTGGCTGTTTCGTACGGACAGATGACGAATATGAAACAGACACAGCAGGCATCAGCGTATCATACCGTTACTACGGAAAACAGGAACTGTTATACAGCCGATATACAAAAGCAACCCTAAAACAAAGAGCTTTCCTATGACACATCATTGAATAAGGAAGCTCCTTTTTCTATATTTCTAAAAAGTATACCCGTTTTCTATGATGGGATGTTAATAAATATTATAATGCTGGATACGTAAGCTTAGACCTATATATCATCACAATCACAAATGAGAATTAAACATGCAAATCAGCGATATCCAAAGGGTATAAGCTTGTGTATTCACACCACCTGAAAGCATAATAAAAAGAAACCCGGAGGTTCCTTTTTGCATTATAATTTAATGAATTTTTCTACATCGATAACGAAGATCGTTGCGCCTCCTACCTGTACTTCAACCGGGAAAGATGCATATCTTCCGATGTCGTAGGATGCTGTACTCGGTACCACTTCCGTACGGCGTCTGCTGTATTCTCCAATCACTTCAATCGCACGTTCAATCTTATCGTCATCAGTACCTACGATCAGGGTGGTATTTCCTGCACGCAGGAATCCTCCAGTCGTTGCCAGTCTTGTTACCTGATAATTTTCTTTTGTCAATGCACTGGAAACTGCAGGACTGTCGTCATTGGACATAATCGCTAAAATTAGTTTCATAAACACGCTCTCCTCTCGTCTTGTTATATGCTAATTTTATCACTTATGGAACGTATTTACAAACCCTAAATGAACTAAATATGGATATTGCCTGTAAAATTATTGTCACACCACGATTTCCTATGATAACGCCATTTTGATTTTTACCTTCGTGTGTAAGTAGGTAGAAACTGTGCTATAATATACAGGTCATAAAGGAAGTGAAGAGAATGAGTAAGCTTGGACTTGTTCTGGAAGGAGGCGGCATGCGCGGAATTTATACTGCCGGTGTGCTGGACTTCTTTATGGAACAGAATTTATATACCGACGGTGTCATTGGCGTCAGCGCAGGTGCCTGTCATGCGTGCAGCTATGTATCCAAACAGATCGGCAGAGCGTACCGTACCAATACCGCCTATTTAAAGGATAAGCGCTATATGAGCGTATCCTCTCTGCTGAAAACCGGAGATTTCTTCGGAGCAAAGTTTGTGTATGAGGATATACCGAATACACTGGATCCCTATGATTTTGATGCCTTTAATACATCGCATACAAAGCTGTATGCCGTTGCCAGCAATCTGGAAACCGGTAAGGCAGAATACCTGCAGTGTATCAATATGAAGCGTGATGTTATCTATGTACGTGCCTCTGCATCATTGCCCCTGCTTTCCAGAATTGTCGAAGTTGATGGAAAAAAGCTGCTGGATGGCGGCGCAACAGACAGCATTCCCATCCATAAATTTCAGGAGATGGGATATACAAAAAATATTGTTGTACTCACACAGTGTAAAGAATACCGCAAAGGAAAAAACAATCTGCTGCCGATGATCCGCCGCAGCTATAAGAAGTATCCGAAATTCATCAAGGCGCTGGAAACACGCCATATCGCCTATAACCGCACACTGGATGAGCTTGCTTTAATGGAAAAGGAAGGAAGTGTCTTCCTCATACGCCCAAGCTCTCCCGTGGAAATTTCGCGTCTGGAGAAAAATGAAGCCAGATTGCGGGAATTATATGAACAGGGCTACATGGATGCCAAAAACAGCTTTGAGGAATTAAAGTCTTTTATAGCAAATGAAAATTAGACCCCTTCGGTCTTTTTTTTCTTTATGATTGTGATACAATGAAAAAAAAAGGATGGTAAAACATGAAAAAGAAAATTCAAATTGTCATATGCTGTCTGCTATGTTTTCTTATGGTAGCCTGCAGCGGCGAAAAAGAGAAGAAGGGACAGTCCGATGAGGTTACGGATATCGTGCTGAGTGACAAGCAAAGTGATATGGCACTTCAGTTTGTAAAGGATCTGACGCAGCGCAAATATGATAAGCTGCAGAAGGATTATGCATATGATGAGCAAATGCATAAGGCTGTACGGGAGGATTCCTTCCAGAAGCAGCTGGATGCCTATAATGACAGTCTCGGATCACTGATTGAGGCAGAGCAGCCCTATGGACAAAGCTATCAGAATTCGACAATCATCATGATACCATGCCGTATGGAGGAACAGAATACCAATATTCAGCTGAGCCTGAATGAACAGGATCAAATTCAGGGCTTGTTCTTTAAGCCGTACAAATCACAGAAGAAAGCAGCGAAAGCTCCGGATGGTGTCAAGGAGCGTGAAGTTGAGCTGCAAATTGCCGATGGAAAAAAGCTGAGCGGCAGACTGACAACTCCGGCAGAGGGTAAAAGCTTTCCGCTTGTAATTCTTCTGGCGGGAAGCGGACCGAATGATATGGATGAGACCATTTACGATAACAAACCGTTTCAGGATATCGCCTGGGGACTTGCGAAAAAGGGTATTGCGAGCTACCGCTATGATAAGCGAACCTACACATATCCTGAATCCTTTACAGTGAAGGATACGGTCGAGCAGGAGGTAATTTTCGATGCTGTGGCAGCATTCAGCCAGATGAAGCAGCAAAAGCAGATTGACACAAATAAAATCTATATCCTGGGGCATAGTCTCTCTGGCTATCTGATTCCAAGAATCGCAGCAGAAATGGACGGCTGTGCAGGCTATATCATGATGGCTGCCCCTGCAAGAGCATTGGATGAGCTGCTGATGGAACAGGTTACCTATCTGGCAAAGCTGGATGGAAACATAACAAAGGACGAACAGGCAGCTATCGAACAGTACAAACAGGATCAGCAGGATCTGCAGCGAATTGATGAGCTGAGTGATGCCAAAATATTTTTCGGAGGTATGTCAAAGGCTTATATAAAGGATTTGCTGTCCTATGATGCTGTTCAGCAGGCTGCGGATATCAAGGTCCCTGTATTATGTGCACAGGGTCTGCGTGATTATCAGGTCACAGAAGAAGATCAGGCAATCTGGAGGAAGAATTTTGAAACGCATAAAAACTGGATATTCACAACCTATCCGAACGCAACGCACCTTATGATAGATGGAGAAGGAACACCGACGAATGAGGAGTACAAAACAAAGGGTCATGTAAATCAGGCGTTTATTGAAGATATGGCAAGTTTTATTAAAAAATGATGATATTCTATAAATTGAATACTATATAAATCATATATCAATATGCAGAAAAATTGACCTAAAACAGGCAAAAAGAGGCTTCTTCCCGGATTATTCTACACAATCAATGGGAAGAAACCTCTTTTTACATATGATAAATGAATTGCATCAACAGGTGCTTTGTTTCCTAAACATTAAATCGGAAATGCAGAACATCTCCATCCTGAACAACATATTCCTTACCTTCCAGACGCAGCTTTCCTGCCTCCTTTACAGCCTGTTCAGTTTCCAGTTTATCAATGTCATCAAACTTATAGCATTCTGCACGGATAAAGCCTTTCTCAAAATCCGTGTGTATCACACCGGCACACTGCGGTGCCAGCATTCCGCGATGAAATGTCCATGCCCGGCATTCATCCTCTCCGGCTGTCAGGAAGGTGCATAAATCCAAAATATGATATGCTGTCTTTATCACCTTATCAAGACCGCTTTCCTGAATTCCAAGCTCGTTCAAAAACTCCGTTTTCTCTTCTTTATCCAGCTCTGAAAGCTCCTCTTCAATCTTCGCACAAACAGGAACAACCTCATTATGCTCCAAGTTTGCAAGCTCCTTCACCTTCTGAAAATATGGATTGGCTTGCGGATCGGCGATTTCCTCATCCGACATGTTTGCTATATAAATCATTGGTTTGATAGTCAGAAGGCTGAATGCCTTAATCAGCAGCAGCTCATCCTTATCAAGCTCTACACTTCGCGCAGGCTTTACGGCCTCCAGCGCTTCCTTCAGCTTCTTCAAAACGACAACCTCTGCAAGTGCATCCTTGTCCTTATTCGTGACAGCCTTGCGCTCCACCTTGCTTAAACGGTTATCAATTGTCTGTAAATCCGCCATAATCAGCTCCAGATTGATGATTTCAATATCACGTATCGGATCAACACTTCCTTCGACATGCGTAATATCCGCATCATCAAAGCAGCGTACTACATGGCAGATGGCATCCGTTAGACGGATGTTGCTCAGAAACTGGTTTCCAAGCCCCTCTCCCTTGCTGGCTCCCTTAACCAGACCGGCAATATCCGTAAATTCAAAGGTTGTATAAATGGTTTTCTTTGGGTGAAACAGCTCCACCAGACGGTCGATTCTATAATCAGGCACTTCCACGACTCCAACGTTTGGCTGTATGGTCGCAAACGGGTAATTCGCAGCTTCTACCTGGCTTTTTGTAATGGCGTTAAATAATGTGGATTTACCGACATTGGGCAATCCGACGATTCCTGCAGTTAATGGCATATACTATCCTTCCTCTCGCTTTACCATTTTATCGTTTTTTTCGCATATATGCAAGCAAATACGGGGAATCCGTTATTTCTTCCAATCTGTCCTACGGATCCACAAACTTATGCTGATACTAAACACCATCATGAGGGAAATGATATTCATAACTGCCAGTGTTTCTCCGCGAATGAGATCAAAGATCGTCAAGGCTGCCAGCACGACCGACAACGCGGTAAATACATAAGCAATAAACGCCATTCTGCCATCCTTCAGCGGACCAAAATAAGAGTTACTTAAAATACTTGCCACAGAGCCGTATGTTATAGCAATACAGACAATACTGATCAGCGTTTCTCCAAAGCCGACATTCTTTTCGAAATCATACAGATGCATATCGTTTAGAAATGCAGCCAGTAACATGAGTATAATCGTTATGAGGAAGGCACGAGTCATAATTCTGCCGCGAACCTGTTCCTGTCGTTCATCAAAGTTTTTCATAATCTTCACTCCTCCCAAAATAAATCATTCAGTGTTTTTCCCAATACCCGGCATATGGTAATACATAAATTTATACTTGGGTTATAATCTCCCTTTTCGATGGCATTGATTGTCTGTCTGGTTACACTGACTTTTTCTGCAAGCTGTTCCTGTGTCAGATCCATCGCTGCTCTCGCGGCCTTCAATTTCAGATTTTTCGCCATTGCACCACTTCCTCTTCCCTTTTATTGTATGCTTTATTTTCTATTATGTCAATTATATTTTACATTCATATTTTATTAATGCTTTGAATAGGTTTGTCCTTGCTATTATTATAAGTATAAGGCGCTGTTGTATCTTTCCCCTACCTTATAAAAAAGACATCACATAGGATGTCAGTTTTCATTCGTTTCTCCGGGAGCCTTTTCTATAATTCTTTTTAATTTCTTTTCAAACTGCACTCTGGGAAACAGCACACTTGTACCACAGCCCAGACATTTAATGCGAATATCTGCCCCCATACGTATAATTTTCCAATATTTTGATTTATGACATGGATGTTCCTTTTTCATTTCGACGATATCATTGAGATCATAATCTTTTTCTATCATAAGCACCTCCACATTTATAAGACAATTTCCAGAATTCCGATGATCATATACCCTATCAGAATCCACATGGTGATTCCCATAAGCACACACAGCAGCTTCTTCAGCGTTTTGTTCCAGCCCTTATACAGGCTGTCAAGAAACAGCTCCATCAGACCGTAGGTCCCACATGCCAGTCCCTCAACCAGTATCTCACCCAAAAATTCTATCAGCATATCAGCGGTGTTTCCGATAGGATTCCAGCGTATTTTCCAAGAGCATTGCAATGGTCATCGGTCCAACGCCCTTAGGTACCGGTGTAATTACGGCCGTCTTGTCTTTCACTCTCTCAAAATCCACATCACCGCACAGCCTGCCATCCACACGGTTAATGCCGACATCAATGACAACAGCTCCCTTTTTCACCCAGTCAGCCGTAACCAGGCGGGGACTTCCAACGGATGCGATCAGGATATCCGCTTCCGCACAGATTTCTTCGATATTCCTTGTCCTAGAATGGCAAATGGTTACCGTGGCATTGCGGTTTAACAGCAGGTGCGCAACCGGCTTTCCAACAATATTGCTGCGGCCGATGACGACTGCGCGAAGACCGCTTAAATCAGAATATCCAGCAGTGTCCAGCATACGCAGGATTCCCTTTGGAGTACAGGGCAGATAGGTATCCTCCTGCAGCATCAGCTTTCCTATATTATATGGATGAAAGCCATCGACATCCTTTTGCGGATCAATAGCAAACAGAACTTTATGCTCATCCATATGCTTTGGCAGCGGGAGCTGTACCAGAATACCGTCTATGGAGGTATCCGTATTCAATCTGTGAATTTCCGCCAAAAGCGCTTCTTCTGTGGTATCCTCCTGCAGCCGCAGCAGAATGTTTTCCATTCCGATTTCTCTGCACGCCTTTTCCTTACCGGTCACATAGGACAGGCTGGCAGGATTATCCCCTACCAGAATCACAACAAGCTTCGGAATCCTTTTTCCTTTCTCACGCAGCTCATCAATCTGTTCCTTCAACGAGGTACGTATATCCTTCGCTATTTCACTTCCATATAAAATTGTGCCCATTTCACTTCCTCCTACCATTCTTCACTGTCCAGCAAAATTGTAACCGGACCGTCATTCAGTAAATCCACCTTCATATCCGCACCGAAGATCCCCGTTTCCACATGGATACCATAAGTACGGAGCTCTTCATTAAATGCATGGTACATCGGCTGTGCAAAATCCCCGCGTGCCGCTTTTTCAAATCCCGGGCGTCTTCCCCGTTTACAATCCGCATACAGCGTAAACTGTGATATAGAAAGAATACTGCCACCGATATCCTGAAGCCCTCTGTTCATTTTTCCATTTTCATCCTCAAATACACGAAGCTGTGCGCATTTTCCTGCCATCTTCCTCATGATGTCCTCGGTATCCGTCGGCGTAATTCCCACCAGCAGCAGAAATCCCTGCTGTATACTTCCTGTTATAGCTCCATCAACACGCACACTTGCATGCTGTACCCTCTGTAGCAATACTCTCATGATGTCACCTCGCTGTTTCCTAGTATACCGTAACTTTGTAACAAACACAATTCTATTTTCTGAATATTTTTCATTTTAGGGAGAGATTCCGAAAATAAACATATATGAAGCAGGAATTAGTTGTTCAAAGAAACAATGATTTTCATTTGCATCAAGCTTTCTGAATCATTCCTATGGAAAAAGCTGACGTTGACGATAAAACAAATTCATCCTTTTTGTGTATCTTTAAATAGCTGTGACAGACGATATCTTGTAGCATACTGTCAGCCTTTGTCACAAGGGCAAAGCCTGATTCCGGTTTATCCATAGCATTCGCATTGGATTTCTGCGTATTTCAAACATTTCGTATATGTGCCGACAAAATACGATGCAGCCATATACAAGAAAAAGCCCAGTATTGGGCTTTCACTTCCTATATTGTTCATGCCTGCATTTTCTGTTGAAAAGCAATATCAGATGACACACAGCATGAACATACATATCCGGATTCCTTATGCATTTCCATATAACACATTTAACCTATGGAGAATCCTCCTCCGCGCTAAAAACTGACTGACATTATTCATCAGCGAAGCTGATTTCCTTTGGATACTCCCAGCATTGCAGCTCCTCCTGTGAAAAAGCTTCCGGTTCCTTTCCCTGATGTACTGTCAGCGCATTATAATACAACTGTGCCAGCTCCTCAATGTAATTGGCCTTTAAATACGCTTCGTAAATATCTCTTGTATCAAAAGCAACCGTACCATGCTTTTCCAGTAAAAAGCATTCCGCCTCCTTACAGACCTCAACAACAGAATCAGCCAGCTCCATCGTACCGGGGCGGCCATAGGGTGCTACCGGAATACGCGCCTTGGTGAGCCCGAAATTTGCGACCTCATATACGATTGCCGGAATCGGTTTGTTCAACAAAGCAAACGTGGTGCCATACATGGAGTGTGTATGCACGATTGCCCTCGCATCCTTTCTCGTCCTATAAATCATCAAATGCATCAAGGCTTCACTCGTCGGTCGTAATCCGGATGCATGCTCCAAAACATTGGCATCCAGATCCATAACAATCATATCACGGGGTGTCAGCATTTCGCGATCAACACTGGTCGGTGTAATAACAATATAGCCGCTTTTCGCATCACGGGCAGAAAAATTCCCTGATTTGTGTTTACATAAGCCATCCCTCTGCGCACGCTTTGCTATTTCACAAACATCCTTTTTTAAATGCTCTAACATATGAGGTTCCTCTCCTTTTCATATCCTTCTCTTTTATTTCATTCCAAAAGAAGCTGATCAAAACACTATCCAATGAGACATATGTTTCCTCTATGACAAAAGGAAAAGAAGTTGCTGTCTCCTTTTCCTTGCCATAATCGAAAGCTGAAGAAATCAGCTCAGTCCGAAATGTTCTTTCAATTCCCGTACATTTTCATCGGTCATTCCATGCATCATATTGGCTTTCACCAGAACATATACATACGCATTTTTATCGATTGCCTCAATCAAGCCGATGGCATCCGAAATGGAATTGCCACTCGAGAATATACCATGGAACGGCCACACAACGACCCTTTTATCCTTCATTTTATCAGCTGTCGCCGGACCGATCGGACCTTCTCCGCATTTCATCCAGGGCAATACTGCCAGTCCTTCTGGGAACACCAGCGCACACTCGGAATTCATCTTCCACAAGGTCTGTGTAAAGCTTTCCTCATCCAGCTCATGAATCATCGTCATTGCATTCAGGTAGGTTGGATGACAGTGCATTACAATTTTGTTGTTTGCATCATCTGCGAGCCTTGCACGATGACACAGTACATGGGCGGGAAGCTCGCTGGTTGGTCTTCCTCTTCCCTGATCAAGTCCCCACAGAATATCATATCCGTTTTCCTTGAACTGAATGATTCCCAGATCCCGTTCATACTTTTTCTTCATTGTGCGAAAGCATGCTCCGGATTTTGTGACAATAAATGCCTTTCCCTTTAAGCCAGCTGTATCAAAGGCAACATCAACAGATGCCGACACCTGCATATACTCCTTCAGCTGATCAAATTCATCATCTGAAAGAAGATAGCTGATATTTCCTGCATGATATTCTCCCCATCCTGCTTCCCAGAAATACTGGCAGGCATCAACGAGTTCTTCTACAAATGCTACGTCTAAAATATTCATTATGACGATCCTTTCTATATATGGATAGTCTTTCGATTCCGTGAGGACGGTATGCCGCATTCCTTTCGGTATAAGGTTACACTTCTTCTGGATATCACAAATCCGTCTTCCTCCAGCAGCTGACGAATTTTCTCATCGGAATAGGGATGCTGTTTATCCTCAGAACGGATGATTTCCTTAATCTCGTTTCGAATAGTATCTATGGAGGCTGTCACTTCTCCCTGCCGTTCATAGCATCTCGGCACTAAAAAGTGAAAGGAGTAGGTTCCATATTCACATTGAAAGAATTTACCGGAAATCGCTCTGCTTATGGTGGAGGTATGCATTTTTAGCTGTTCTGCGATATCCACAAGGCGTAGCGGCTTCAATGCACGTTCATCTCCTGTCTGGAAAAAGGCGGCCTGATATTCAACCAGAAAGGCTATGATTTTTTTCAGCGTCACCGACCTTCTGGAAATACTATATTGAAGCCATTTAAAATCATTCAGCTTTTCCTTCAGAAAGGCCTTTGCTTCCGCATTGCAAGCCGCTGATTTGTAAAGCTCATAGTTTTCCGTATTCATACTGAGCTTATCCTGCAGTCTGGCGTTCATTTCCAGAAGAAACGTAGAATCTTCTTTCCTTATATATACATCAGGAATGATAAACACCGTCTTCTCCCGTACTCTAAAGCCGTTTGCGGGTATGGGATTCAGTGAACGAATCAGCGACAACGCCTGTTTTACATGCTCCACATCGGTATGCTCCAACTTCGCAATTTTCAAAAAATCTCCTGTACTGAGTGCCTCCAGATGAGAACATACGATATGCTGTGCCAGAGTGGAGCCCTCGATTTCCGATAACTGAATGCATATGCATTCTCCGGTATCCTTTGCGCCCAATCCCTTCGGATCTACATGCTGCAGGACATGCAAATACTGCAGCAGCCTTGTCTTCTTTATATTCAGGAATCTGCACAAATCATCCGGTGTTTCTGAAAGAAATCCTCTGGAATCCAAAGACTCTAATAATACGGTAAAAACCTCTTCATCTTTTTTTGTCTGCATATGCGGATAGAGCTGCACGATGACATGCTCGAACAAATCATCCTGACTTTCATCCGCATATACAATTTCCTGAAGCTCACTCTGCTTTTTTCGAACCCGCTTAAAATCCAAATCGACATCTCTGGTCTTTAAGGATATTGTATTCTGATCAACATCAGAGAACGGATTATCCATCAGACTTGCATCGACCAGGGACTCCAGCTCATGCTGAGAAAGTGCCAGGATTTCCATAGAGGGTACGAGCTTCGATGAGAATTTCTGTTTCTGATTTTGTATAATTTCCAACGACTGTTTCATAGTTGAATTATACATCCATAAAACGCAGTTTTCAATTCCCTGTGTTTTTATTTATATACAATGCAGTTTTTGATAACCTTACCGCTAGCGTGCTCTACAATCGCCTTTTCAGTATCCTCAATACAGTATTCATTCTGTACAAAATCCTCTGCACTGATTGCCCCCATCTTCAACATTTCAAAGGCTGCATTTACATGCTGCGGAGTTGTATGGAACACGCCCTTCAATGTCAGCTGAGAATAGTGTACAAGTGTTGTATCCACAGGTACCTCCAGGCCTTTTTTCGTACCGCCGAAGAACAGAACCTCTCCGCCAGGTCTTGCCATACGCAGGGCAATCTGCCATACCTCCGGTAATCCGGCAGCTTCAATTGCCGCATCCACACCGCGCGCATCCGGTGTCAGCTCCTTCACTGCCTCTGCCTGATCCTTACCGTTGAGATCCTTAATATTGATGATCTCCTGAGCACCCAGCTTTTTCGCAAGTGCCAGTCTTTCCGGTGTCATATCACAGGCGATAACATGTGCACCTCTCAATACACACATACGTACAAACATCAGACCGATCGGACCGCAGCCGTTTACACAAACGTAGTCACCGAGATCAAAGTTCGTCATTTCCGTTCCATACAAGGCACAAGCCAGCGGTTCCAGCAGTGCAGCCTGCTTATAGGACATTCCTTCCGGAATATGGAAGGTATTCAGTTTGACGATTCTTTCCGGAATCAGCTGATACTCCGCATAGGCTCCGTTGGTAAACTGATTCTGAATCAGATCCACACACATGGACTCCTGTCCCTTTTTACAATAGTAACAGGTTCCGCAGGATGCAGAATTGTGTGCAACCACACGATCACCGACTTTAAACCCGGTAACCCCTTCACCGACAGCATATACGACACCGCTTGCTTCATGCCCCATGCCGAACGGTGGTTCATAGCGGTATCCACGTTTATACGTTTTCACATCTGTACCGCAGGTTAAGGTAACCTCATTTTTGATAACGATTTCTCCTGCTTTCGGTGCAGGTATCTCCACCTCCTCCACACGGATATCACCGGGTGCATAAAATTGTATTTTCTTCATCATAAGTATCTCCTCCTGTTTTTTATTTCAATGTATTCAATATCATATTTCCCATACATTCCAGCTGCATAGCCAGCGTAACAGCTCCAGGGTCCAGATGCCCTACACCCTTATCGCTTCGATAGCTGGCTCTTCCTTTTACAGCTTCCATTTCCTTTGTACGCTTCGCACCGTTTGCGGCGCCTTCCATAAAATCCTGAATGATTTCTTCATCACGCCTGCCTGCGTCCAATCCTTCCCTATATGCACGAAGTGCCGGGTATAATGCATCGATCATCGTTTTCTGTCCGGGCTCTGTTTTTCCACGCTTCATGATTTCCTGCAGCATGGCGTCATACACCTCATACAGACCGTGTACATCCAGCACAGCTTTGCCGGCACAAGCTCTTCCGGCCGCCATGTATCCGCTGCCATAAAGCGCCCCGGAGGAGCCTCCGACAGCTGAATACATTGTCATTCCAACCTTTTTGAACATATCTGCCAGCGTCATGTCTTCCAGCTCCTTTGACAGAGCTGTTATTTTTTCAAATCCCATATTCACATTCACCCAGTGATCGCCATCCCCTGTCGTGGAGTCCAGCTCCGTGACATAGTCCCTCTGCGCAGCAATCACCTCACGGGCTTCCTGAAAATAGCGGATAAAATCCTTTGTCTGTAATTGAAATCCCATTATCCAATCTCCTTAAATGCCGGGGTATTGCTTGGATACTCCAGCAGCCTTTTCAATTCCTCATCCAGCTGTAGGATACTGCAGGATGCCCCTGCCATTTCAATAGCCGTCATATAGTTTCCAACATAATATTTGACCGGCTTCAGACCTTCGGCACATAGCCGGGTATGCACATCAGAAGCCAGAATATATAATTCCATCAAAGGAGTGGCACCCAGACCGTTGATCATGACTGCAACCTCGCTATGTCCATAGTCCTTATCCGCAAGGATTCTGTTTACCATGATATCCGCAATTTCCTTTGACGGCTTCAGCTTCGTTTTCTCAATACCTGCTTCACCGTGGATGCCCATACCGACCTCCATGCAGTCCTCCTCAATCGTAAAGCCGCAAGTGCCGACCGCCGGAATCGTACAGGCTGATAACGATACACCAAAGCTTCTTACGTTCTCAATCTTTTTTTCCGCAACACGCTTAACCTCGGCAAGGGATGCCCCTGTTTCTGCTTTCGCACCGGCAAGCTTATGCACGAATACTGTTCCTGCAATACCACGTCTGCCAGTAGATTCATCACTTTCCGCAACAGCAACATCATCCCTCACAACGACATGATCAACCTCGATACCTTCCATGCCGGCAAGCTCTTCTGCGATTTCAAAGTTCATGATATCTCCGGCATAATTCTTTATGATCAGCAGAACACCATGACCGGAGTCTGCAAGCTGAATTCCACGCAGCACCCGGTCCGGGGACGGCGATGCGAACACATTACCGCTCACTGCGGCATCCAGCATACCATAGCCGACATAGCCGGCATGCGCCGGTTCATGACCGCTGCCTCCTCCGGATACAAGCCCGACCTTATCACTTTTTTCCTTGCGGGCAATGACGACGCCTTCCCTGTCATATAAAACATCCGGATTCGCGATTTCAATACCCTGCAGCATTTCTTCAACAACGGCATTCGGATTATTTATTATCTTTTTCATTTCTGTTGTCTCCCTGGTGTAAACCACTCATTTTTAATCCCCCTCTGCGTATATACCTTCGGTAATTCAACCTTGTCATTTAATTTTCGCAGTCCGGCAGTGGAAACGGCGCAGAGTATTGCCAGCACCCAGTTGCGTGTCACTACTGATAAAAGAAGCGCGACAGCTGTCATACAAACGCCTATATACCACCAAAACTGTTGAAATCTGCTCATAGGATCACCTCATTCTTCATTTTGCTTATTGCATTACTATGATAGATACTGTGTCAATTTGCAGCGACATAAGCTGCTTTTCCATAGGTTATATTACAACATACAGAAGGAAAGACACTTTTTTACTGTCCGGATTCCAGACGTTCCTTTGCGGCTTTTTCTCTTGCGGGTGCCAGCTTCAGGAAGTACAGAATTCCCAGTGCCACAACAGCAACACATGCCACGATACCGATCATATTGCCAGTTGCTGCTTCATATATTGCAAAACGGATTTCCGCAATATCGCAGCCCCACCATGTGATATCGGTGTTGTAGGTTCCGGCAGTATTTGCAAGACTAGTCAGGAGCGGTCCCATAACGGATGCCGCGTAGCTTAAAATCGGACACCAGATCCAGGAAACGATACACATTTTCAGCACATCGCCCTTCATTGCCAGGAACAGTGGTACACAAACACAGACATTCATCAGATTTCCAAGAACCAGTGCAGTATTTCCCGGCAGAATCAGCGAGAAGATCAATGCAACCGGAATTGTAAGAATGATGGCAACCCAGATTTCAGAGTTCCCTGCCAGAATTGGCCAGTCAAGCCCAATGATCAGCTCACGGCCAGGGAATTTCTTTTTCACCCATTCACTTGCCGCATCGGAAATCGGTGTCAGTGCGGTCATAAACAGCTTGGAAACCATCGGGAATAAGGTCAATGCAGTACCTGCCTGTACACCGAGCAGCAATGCACCGGAACCCTGTCCTGCCGCAAGACCGATAATGGTTCCCATCAGGAAGCCAAGTACGTGATTTTCACCGAAGATACCGATTTTATTACGTATTTCCTGCGCATTCAACGTCTTTGTATTTGGCAGAATCTTATCCAGTATATTTGCAATCGGATAGAAGAAGATATTACTTAAAAACATACAGTGCGGCATACCTACAGAAGGAACACCGGTAAGCTCCAGAATCTGATACTTCGTGTAATCCGCATTCTTTAATTCCGCGATAATCTGTACAATAGCAACGATAAAGCCAACAATCACATTATTGCATGCACTTGTGACAAGGAAGGCTGTAAACACCTTGTTTCCTACATTCCACATATCCACATTCAGACAGTTCGTCCATCCGAGCAGCAGCATGATAACATTGATGGCAATCTGTATCGGGAACACGAGGAACGCATACTGCCACTGCCACGCAAGTCCAAGGGCCGGTGCCCATCCCATATCGATATACTTTAATGTACTATCTGATCCCTCAACGATTGTTGTGAAAGCAGCCCCGACGGTATCCCCCATATACCCAATCAATAAATTGATACCAATAAATGCAACACCTAAGGTCAATGCGGATGAGAACGCCTTGCCAGGTTTCATGCCTACGATCAAGCCGATAATGAATAACACAATCGGAAGAAATACGGCAGCGCCCAGGTCCAGAAGACCCTGGAATACGGTAGCTAACATTTCCATAATTTTTTTCTCCTCTTCTTTTCTTTTACTTTAATGCTTTGACAATCTCGTCAATGCAGGCATCCTTGCCCATTCCTGTCAGCAGCGGAATCCCGCTGATTACCGGAATGTCATAGCTTTGTACCACACCGCGCATCGGGGTAATGGATACATAGACATCTGCAGTCTTGATGAAATTATCAAGTGACTTGATATCGACAGCCTCGGCCTTCGCCAGATTACTCAATCCGCGTTCTTCCAGCGCCATATTGATTTTTGTAGCGCATGTAGCCGAGGTTGCGATACCACCTCCGCAAGCAACGATAATTGTTTTCATCTCATTCTCCTTTCTAACCATCTTTCAGGTCGTTTACGCCTATTTAATAAAGCAAAAATTTTGCCAATTCCAGTGAACAGACACTTTTTCTTCTGTTTTTACACCGGAGAAAGCATAGGGAAGCTATATGCAAAAATGCTTTTTTGCCTCTTCTTATGTCTTACAGAATGGCTGTTTTTCCAATATGCTTCCTTATATATGTAACCCAAATTCCCCAACGCTCTTTTTATAACGTATATCCCTTTCATGCATGCTTACAGATAACTGCATTTATTTATTATTTCTTTTATATTTTCTATGCTATAATTTTAAATGAGATTTCAATCACGAACGAATATGCTCTGTAAATTATAGCTTTTCCATGCCCCTATGGTATCACAAACAACCTCTGCATGTTATCTGCATAAGCATAGTGATAAATTTCAGCACGATAAACAGGAGCTTAAGGGAAGCATTTTCTCATAAATTTTCAGATATATTTCAGAATCAGCTTATAATTCCATAGTTTGGCAAGATTTTTGCTTTAATAAAAAGCGGGAGGTATTCAATTATGGAAAAATACAATATAAGGGATTTATTATTTGAAGAACTGATAGAATTAACACTGGAAGCAGAGGATTTTGAGGATGCTATCAAAAAAATCGGTGAGGATGCATACCGGAAGGGATATGTTAAGGAAGGGTTTGCGGATGCAGTTATCAAAAGAGAAAAGCTGTACCCGACAGCATTACCCACGGAGGTACTTAAGGTTGCAATCCCTCATCCCATGGAAAGGGATACGGTTAAGAAATCGGCAATCATCATTACAAAGCTGAAAACCCCTGTGGATTTCACACTAATGGGATCAGATAATGAAACCGTACCGGTAAATATCATCTTTACGCTCGCTGTGAATGGTGCTGAGCATCAGCTGACAATTCTGCAAAAGCTTGTCGGAATGTTTTCAGAGAAGGAATCCATGGAGCGGATTAAAGCTTCCACCACGCCAAAGGAGATTATGAACTCATTGATTGAGCTTTTATCCTAAACGGGTGCTGTCTGTACGTTTCTGCAACATTTCATACGCAGAAACAAAGCACAGATATCATGCAATACAATAGAGAAAGGCATTTGCAGTGCTCTTTTGCACAATGGCAAACTGCACATTCATTAATAAACGTACTGCTGCATCATGGTAAAACAAACGATGCATTCATAAAAGAAAAGAGGTGTAGATATGTCTGAGCAGGAAGTATTCGATTATATCTATTCTGTCATTACAAGGGAATATCTGGAAAACAGAATTCAGAAGAAAGAGAATTTCGGAATCACAGCAAAGGATATCGCTGATCACTTTAACACATACCGTTCGACGGTCAGTACCATGCTGAATACGGCTGTCAAGAACGGCTTGTTTATTAAAATTGAAACCCGACCTGTTTTATTTGTTCCTGTGGATATCGTAAAGAAGGAACTGCATGTTCACCTGGAAAAGAGTGTTTATACCCCGGAGGAAATCAGAAATCTGTTTTTCAAAAAAGAACAGGAGGCAGATTCCTTTTCCATCATGATTGGCCATGACGGCAGCCAGTCTTTACAGATTAAGCAGGCGCAGTCCGCAATTTTATACCCGCCAAAGGGGCTGCACACACTGATTACCGGAGAAAGCGGCACTGGAAAGACATTATTCGCGCATACAATGTATGACTATGGCAGAAAAATAAAAGGTATGAGTGAAAAGGAATATCCCTTCGTGGAATTCAACTGTGCGGACTACTATCACAATCCACAGCTTTTACTGTCACAGCTGTTCGGACATATCCGGGGCGCTTTTACCGGCGCGGATCAGGAAACGGAGGGTCTTGTTGAAAAAGCTAATCACGGAATATTGTTTCTCGATGAAATTCACAGACTTCCTCCGGAGGGACAGGAGCTGTTATTCTATCTTATGGATACCGGACAGTACCGCAAGATGGGGGAAGCAAATACGATACGGAAAGCGGATATCCTCATCATTGGAGCTACAACAGAAAATCCGAAGGATGTCCTGTTGAAAACCTTTAAGCGCAGAATCCCTCTTACGATCAATCTGCCGCCGCTGCGCGAGCGCCCGCTACAGGAAAAGCTGAAAATCATGGAGCATCTCTTTTCCAAGGAGGCGATCCTTACACAGCGTACCTATATCATTGATGCGGATATTGTGAAAGCCATCACCCTGTATGATTTTACAGAAAATATCGGACAGCTTGCCTCTGAAATAAAAATACTTTGTGCCCGCTCTTTCCTTGAAAGTAAAACCAAGGAATTCGGTGAAATCAAGGTTCCCTATGTATTTCTGTCAGACAATATCCGAGAGGCTTATAAAAAGTATAGGAAAATCGGATATACCTTCACCGACAATTATGAGAATTACAACTATGACCTGGTAATCACACCTTCCAATGAGATTACACATGTAAAGGAAAACGTACTGAATGAAGAAGCATACTGCAGTCTGATTGATGAGATTCGCAATTATTCCAGACAGGGACTGACGAGCGATGAGGTCGCAATTCGCATATCCTCCGCAGTGTCTTCCTATTATGACGAAATTCTCAACAGCATGTATTTTAAAACAGTAAACAAGGATGAGCTTTATAAGATTATCGAGCCGCGCATTGTCGATTTCTCACTGGAGGTCATGAAGGAAATACAAAACCGCCTGTCTGTAAAAATAACGGAGCAGAGCATCCTCGTTCTGGCCTTTCATTTAAAATTTCTTATTGACAGATTGCGGAAAATAAAGCTGACGGAGAGCAGCTCCGTGCCTGTGAAAACAGGTGATGCGATTGTTGATGATATGATCGACAGGATCGAAAGCAAGTTTTCTCTGCGTCTGCCAACGGATGAGAAAAAGTTCTTTCAGCTGCTGATCAAGAATATTACAAGTGATATTGTTCCGGATAATTCATCAAAGGCTGCCTTATATATTCTTGCTCATGGCAATACGGCATCCAGCATAGCAGAGGTATGCAACCGCCTGCTGCATACGGATTTTGTAAGGGCATTTGATATGCCGCTGACACAGGATGTCAATCAGAGCTACCAGCTGTTTATGGAGGAAATCGAGAGTCTGCATCTCAAAAAGGGTGTGATGATTCTGGCGGACATGGGCTCTCTTCTGGATTTTGGACATAAGCTGACCAGAGATACCGGTATCCCCACACATACGATTCCAAACGTATCCACAGCGATTGCTTTGGACTTTGCGCACATCATGCTGAATCGCAATGAGCATATTGACCTCACCTATAATGAATATCTGATTAAAAACCGCTTTGAGCCTGCTTTTGCAAGCTCAGAGAAAGAGCCTGCAATCATATCCGCATGTTCATCCGGTCAGGGGACAAGTATCGCATTTAAAAATATGATTGTTGAAATATTAAAGGAAAATTCGCTTGGCTACATCCATGTATTTGCGTTAAGCAATGAGGAGCTTCAAAAGAAAAATGAGACCTATCAGGAAATCGTGGACAGCTACAATCTGGTTGCAGTCATTGGAAATGTACATATTGATGTGGATGCCCCTTTCTTTCATATATCCGAACTGGTTACCGATGATAAAAAGGAGAATTTCATTAAATTTCTGAACAAAACAGGAGTAAGCGAACAAAAGACAAAGCATAAAAAAACAGACCAGAGTGCAGAGGAAGCTGCAGGATTTCTGGCCCAGCATGTTATGTATGTAAATCCACTGGCTGTTCAGAAGGTTGCCGCGGAGTTTTTAGAAAATCTTTTTGATGATCTGGAGTATGAAGAAAAAAACAGAGCCTCTACCGGATTCTCATTAATTATCCATATCGGTTTTATGATTGAGCGTATCATAGCAAATAAGACAATCATATTTGACCATAAGACGCCCTATTTGGACAGTAATAAAGAGATTTTTCAGAAAATAAGAAGCCATATCAAGTCCATTGAGGAGGCCTTTGAAATTGAGATCAGTGATGATGAAATCTGTTATATGATGATCACCCTGTATCCGAATACATATGATGCAGCTGTTGCATAACAGTGGAAGCGCGATGCAGGCAGCATTTTGAGGAGAACGAATATGAATGGAAAAATCTACTTAATCGAATATACGGTTATTGTGTTGATCATGATGGTTTTCAACCGGTCAGCTGCATTGGAAAATATGCTCATCGCTTTTCTGATTGTCCTCATACAAATTGGCTTTGACAGGTTGAGAAGAAGGAAGTAAGCTTTTATAGTTATACAGTACTTCATCCATAACGAATACATATACATAGGGAAATTCAAATATCTGTTGTATTTCATAAATATTTGGATTCCCTTTTTCGTCTACATCCGCAAGCTAGAAAAAATCGTTTCTACACTACGAAGAATGTCAGGGAACAGTTAAAATCAATAGGCTGGAATATAGATACCCGTTTTAAGCTTAGGATATTGCTTATTGAACAGAGTGATATCCTTTTCAGTAAGACTGCTTTTCCCGGATATAAATACAGACTTCTACATTCCTTTCTTTTTTTGCGGGAGGATTCAGCAAACATACATCAACATAATGAACAATCAATGCTTTTATCAGCGCTTTGCATGATATCCACAAACCTGAACGCATCATAAATCTGCCCGTCAAAGAACTCACTGCATTCTTTACCATAGAGTCTTATACATTGCCTATAGCCATGGCATAAACTATAATTTTGCAGGTACGCTGAAAAGTAAACAAATCATGAATTTTTATAATATATATTCAATTGCTTCACTTCACAAAAAAGAGATACCAGATGATTCTGATATCCCTATAATTTTAACCACCGTAAACCTTGATACGGTTAATTGCTTTTGCCAATGCGACCTCAGCACGTTTCATGCTGGTGCGGTTATCCATTTTCTTCAAACGCTCTTCAGCACGTTGTTTTGCACGTCTGGCACGCTCGATATCAATTTCCTCACGGCCTTCAATCGCATCTGCAAGGATACGCATCTCATTGTCCGCAAACTGAAGCAGTCCGCCAGCAATTGCATAATCCTTATATTCACTGCCTTCCATAAGAGAACATTTGCATGTTGTCAGCATTGCAACGATTGGCATGTGGTTGGGAAGAATTGTCGTTTCTCCTTCCACCGTCCGTACATGCACGCCGCCGACTTCGCCTTCCTTATAAAGACCCAGCGGCGTAATGATCTTGATTTTGATCATACTCAGTTTTCCAGCGCCTTGGCTTTCTCGACAACCTCTTCAATCGTTGATGCGAACATGAAGGCCTGTTCCGGAAGATCATCGTATTTACCATCCAGCAGTTCCTTGAAGCTGCGTACCGTATCCTCACGGGATACATAGCAGCCCTTGATTCCGGAGAACACCTCCGCAACATGGAATGGCTGTGACAGGAAGTTACGGACACGGCGGGCACGGTTGACAATAATCTTGTCTTCCTCACTCAGCTCGTCCATACCCAGAATGGCAATGATGTCCTGCAGCTCCTTATAGCGCTGTAAAATAGTTTGTACTCCGCGGGCAACTTCATAATGCTCTTCACCAACAACAAGCGGATCCAATATACGGGAGCTGGATTCCAGCGGATCAACAGCCGGATAAATTCCCAGTGCCGCAATATCACGGTCCAGAACTGTTTTCGCATCCAGATGGGTAAATGCGGTAGCCGGAGCCGGGTCTGTCAAGTCATCCGCAGGTACATAAATTGCCTGAACAGAGGTAATGGAACCATCCTTCGTGGATGTAATGCGCTCCTGCAGCTGTCCCATTTCTGTCGCAAGTGTCGGCTGATAGCCTACTGCACTTGGCATACGTCCCAGCAGGGCACTTACTTCACTTCCCGCCTGGGTAAAACGGAAAATATTATCAATAAACAGCAATACATCCTGATGGTCGTGATCACGGAAATATTCCGCCATCGTCAGCCCGGTCAGACCGACACGCATTCTGGCACCCGGTGATTCATTCATCTGTCCGTAAACCAGTACGGTCTTATCAAGGACACCGCTGTCCTTCATTTCATGATACATGTCGTTTCCTTCACGGGTTCTCTCCCCTACACCGGTAACGACGGACATTCCACCATGTTCCTTGGCGATATTATGAATCAGCTCCTGAATCAGTACGGTTTTACCTACTCCCGCACCACCAAACAAACCAATCTTACCACCCTTGGAATATGGACATAACAGGTCAATGACCTTAATTCCTGTTTCCAGCATTTCTGCGGATGTCTGCTGCTCCTCAAAGCCCGGTGCCTGTCTGTGGATCGGCAGTGTGTTATCCGTTCCTACAGGTCCCAGACCATCAATTTCACGTCCGAGGACATTGAACATTCTTCCCAGAATTTCTTTTCCCACCGGTACACGGATTGCGGATCCTGTATCAATGGCTTCCATTCCACGAACCAGACCATCTGTACCGCCCATAGCGATACAGCGGACACGTTCATCACCGATATGCTGAGCAACTTCGACAATCAGAGATTCACTGTCTTTCAGAGGAATTTCAATAGCGGTCAATAGCTGCGGCAAATCTCCGTTCTCAAATGCAACATCGACTACCGGGCCAATGACCTGTACGATTTTTCCTGTATTCTTACTCATGGCTGCTCCTTTCATTCCATAGCGTTGACACCACCGACAATTTCCGTTATTTCCTGGGTAATTGCGGCCTGTCGCGCCTGGTTGAATTGTAATTCGAGAGTTTCCTTCAACTCCTCTGCATTATCCGTTGCACTTTCCATTGCCATACGTCTGCTTGCCTGTTCACTCGTTTTCGTTTCCAGGAAATAGCTGTACAGCAGGGAACGCACGTACATCGGTACCAGGGTATCCAGAATACGGTCACCCGCAGGTTCAAAGATGGTTTCTGCAGTCGTTGCTTTCTCTCGTTCCTCCTTTTCCACCGGAAGCAGCGTAATCAGCTTCGGTTCAAAGGTTACAGAATTAACAAAGTGTGTATATAAAATACGTATTTCCGATATTTCCTGTTTGCGGTACAGTTCCAATGCATGATCAGCTACACCGACCAGCTCACTGTAACAGTCCTCTTCCAGATCCGTTTCACTCTGCACAACATGAAAATCCTTATTGTGAATCCAGTTGGCTCCACGAGCTCCGATGATGACAAAGTCACCCTCATTGCCGATTTCATGCTGCAGCATACGGAAGATGTTGGCATTATAGCCGCCACACAGCCCCATGTCACTTGTAAAGACGATGGTATACGGTTTTCCTTCCTGCTTCTGCAGATACGGATGTCTGGAATGCTCGATGGAAGACAGAATTTCCTGCACGGTTTCTTTCAGATAGTGTGCATATTCCCTGTTTTCTTCCATGTACTGTTTCTGTTTCTTCAGCTTACTGGTGGCTACCAGCTGCATCGCCTTCGTAATCTTTTTGGTAGATTCTACAGAGCGGATGCGCGCCTTGATCTCCAGTTTACCTGCTGCCATACATTATCCTTCTATCATATTCTTGAATTCAGTCTCAAACGCCTGTAATGCTGCCTTGATTTTCGCACTCAATGCATCATCCAGCGCCTGCTTCTCTTCGATTTCCGTTAAGATGTCCGCATGGTTTCGCTCCATGTACTTCAGCATTTCTTTTTCATACAGCTGAACATCCTCCACCTTAACCGGCTTCAGAAATTTGTTTTTTGCCGCAAACAGTGATAACACCTGATGGGTTACCGGAAGCGGATCATACTGATTCTGAATCAGCAGCTTCGTCAAACGCTCACCGTGGGCAAGTGTTTCTGTTGTAGCCGCATCCAGATCACTTCCGAATTTCGCAAAGGCCTGCATCTCACGGAACTGCGCAAGCTCCAGCTTCAGGGAACCGCTCACCTGCTTCATTGCCTTGATCTGCGCCGCACTACCTACACGGGAAACGGACAGACCGCTGTCAACGGCAGGACGTACACCACTGTTGAACAGCTCCGTCTGCAGGAAGATCTGTCCATCGGTGATGGAAATAACATTTGTCGGAATATAGGCGGAAATATCTCCAGCCTGTGTTTCAATAATTGGCAGAGCTGTCAGACTTCCTGCGCCAAGCTCATCATTCAGCTTTGCCGCACGCTCCAGCAGACGGGAATGCAGATAGAAGACATCTCCCGGATATGCCTCACGCCCAGGCGGACGCTTCAGCAGCAGGGACATGGTACGATAGGCAACCGCATGCTTACTCAAATCGTCATAAACGATCAGCACATCATCACCGTTTTCCATCCATTCCTCGCCGATTGCACAACCTGCATACGGCGCAATATATTGCAACGGAGCCGGTTCACTTGCGGTGGAGGATACAATGGTCGTATACTCCATGGCACCGTGGGAACGCAGCTTTTCTACGATTTGTGCTACCGTACTGGCCTTCTGACCAATGGCAACATAGATGCATTTTACATTGTTATTCTTCTGATTGATAATCGTATCAATGGCAATCGCCGTTTTTCCGGTCTGGCGATCTCCGATGATCAGCTCACGCTGACCGCGACCGATTGGAATCATGGAATCAATGATTTTCAAGCCGGTCTGAATCGGCTGATGTACACTTTTTCTTGTCATAACACCGGGTGCCACACGCTCTACCGGACGGAACTTATCACTTTTAATCGGTTCTCCTCCGTCAATTGCCTGTCCAAGTGCATTGACAACACGTCCCAGCATACCGTCACCAACGGGAACCTCTACGATACGACCGGTACGTTTTACTTCATCGCCTTCACGGATGTTGGAGTCATCCCCCATCAAAACAGCACCAACGTGCTCTTCCTCCAGGTTCAGTACCATTCCATAAATATCTCCGGGAAAACGAAGCAGCTCACCGGCCATCGCATTCTGTAAACCGTAAATCAGCGCGATACCGTCACCAACGGTGATAATCGTACCAGTTTCATCGATTTCCAGATCCTCATCATATCTGCGAATCTGATCCTTGATCAGCTTACTTATCTCTTCTGGCTTTAAGCTCACTCGCACTCACCTCTAACTTTCCTGCACAGGCTCACTCTGTGCCAGCTGTTTCAGATTATCCATACGGCTTCTGGCGGTATTATCCAGAACCATATCATTGATCTTTATGCGCAGTCCCGCAAGCAGATCCGGATCCTCCTGTATGTGTAATTCCACAGTTTTCGAAAGCTTTTCCTCCAGCATAGATTTCAGACGCTTAATTTCCGCAGCATCCAGCTTCTTTGCTGTACGGACATGTGCCACTTCGATATTGTTTACCTTGTTATACTGCTTTACAAACTCTCTGGTAATATCGTGAAAACTCTGAAAACGGCTTTTATCGATCAATAGCTTCGCAAAATTCAAAACCATATGATCGACTTCACTGCCGAATACAGACGCAAGCGTCTGTTTCTTTTCTTCCTTGTGAATCTTGGGATGCGTCAGTACCCGCATGAAATCGGGATACGCCTTCAGCTGTTCATCCATCATGCATACATCTGCCTTGAATGTATCAAGCTTCTGCTCCTCCTGTGCAAGTGCAAACAGTGCATCACTGTAGCTTTTTGCTGCTATGCCTGCCATGACTCATCACCTGCATGCTCGATAAAATCATCCACGTACTGCTTATGTGTACTTTCATCCAGTTCTTTATTAACAATCTGTTTTGCGGCTTCAAATGCCACATCCACGATTGCATCCTTCATTTCTGCACGAGCCTGTACCTTTTCACGCTCGATATCCTTCCGTGCTTTTTCCTTCACCGCTTCGGCTTCACCTCTTGCGGCAGCCAGAATTTCACGTTTCTCCTGAACGGCATTGGCTTTGGCACTTTCCAGTATTTCATGAGCCTCGCCGCGGGCATTGGCCATCTGCTCTTCATACTGGCGCTTGTATTGTTCTCCTGCTTCCCTGCTTTGCATACCTGCATCAATATCTGCCTGAATGGCAGCCTTGCGTGCATCGAGATAGGCAAGCACCTTGTCCCAGAAGAAATGCTTTGCAATAGCGATGATGATCAGCGTTGATACACAGACCATGATCATATCCATTGGATTCAGCCGCAGATAGGCATTTATATCAAAATCCATACTATGCGAATACCTCCTTTCTTCATAGCTTCATGATGAATGACATTACCCTTTCATGAAGATTAGAATCAAGGCAACAATCAATGCATAGATACCGGTTGTTTCCGCCAAAGCGATACCAAGTACCATGATGGAACGAATCTTACCTGCAGCATCCGGATTGCGTCCAACACTTTCCGCACCCTTGCTGGCAGCGATACCCTGTCCGATACCAGGACCTAGTCCGGCGATCATTGCAATACCTGCACCTAACAGTGCCATACCCTGTACAAAATATTCATTGAATTCCATAATTTTTTCCTCCTGTTAACATCATTTGTTATTCTTCCGGGGCAACCTGTTCACTAAGGAAGAAGCTTGCCAGCGTGAAGAAGATATAGGTCTGTATCAGACCTGAGAACACATCAAAATACGCATGCAGAAACGGTGTCGCAATGTAGCCGAGTACTCCGAACGGGAGAAAGCTTCGCATCATTGTATACACCAGCAGCATAATAATGGAGCCTGCCAGTATGTTTCCAAACAAACGCATGGAAAGCGAAATCGGAAGTGCCAGCTCACCAATGACATTCAACGGCGTAAGCAGCCACATCGGCTCCGTCAGCTCCTTCAGACGTGCGCCAAGCCCGCCTTTTTTGATACCGTTATACTGAATGGTCAGAAACATCATCAGTGCAAGGGTAACATTAAAGCTTAGATTGGATGTCGGTGGCTGCAGTCCGAGAAGTCCCAAAAGATTGCTGACGGCCATCATCATGGTCAGTGTACCCAGAAACGACAGATAATGCTTCGTTTCATGCTTCAGGTTATCTCCGATAATATTGGTACACAGCCCGGTAATCATTTCTGTAATCAGAAGTATTCCTGACGGCGCCTTTCGAACATCGGCCTTTTCAAACTTTTTGCCGGCCCAGATAAAGAATATGGAAAACAGCACACAGAGAATCAGCCAGTTGATAATCGACTGCTGAAATTCGATGTTGTGTCCAAACAGTGTCAAAACGATTCCGTCAAACTTATCGTCCACTACTCATCCTCCTTTCTGTGTTTCCAGCTGTAAATCAGAATGCTGCACTTATGAAGCAGCATTCCCACCAGCAGAGCCGCAATATGCGCCCCTGCAATGGCGCTTAAGGCAAAGATAACGGCATACAGCATATATCTTCGCGTATAGGAGCGAAATGCACGGGATTTGATATCCGCCAGTTCCCCGTCAATGTGCCCAACCATGTTCTGGATCATGTTGAAGCCCATAATACCGGTTAAGGAGCCGATCAGAATACCCATAACGCCCTGCTTCCAGGCTCCGGGAAACAGGATGATGCAGACCACACAGCCTGCCGCACAGAGCAGCAGGGTAAGTATACGGATCTCCATTCCCATTTTCCTTGTTTCATTCATGATCATCACCCAGCTTTCGAATCATCAGATACAAACTGGAGATGATGGCGTAGGCTAACAGAATCAGAAGACACCATGGCGAGGTATGAAATACATCATCCAGCCAGGCACCGATCCATACCGCTGCCCCACAGGCAAGTACCATGGTAAACATCAGCCGCATAGCCTGATACGCTTCCTTCATGACTACTTCGTACCGAAAATACGGTCTCCTGCATCTCCAAGTCCGGGTACGATATACCCTTTTTCATTCAGTTTTTCATCCAGTGCCGCAAGATAGATATCCACTTCCGGATGTGCTTCTTCTACAGCTCTGACTCCTTCCGGAGCCCCAACAAGACAAACAAGGCGTATATTTTTCGCCCCCTGCTTCTTCACCATGTCAATGGCCGCGATTGCGCTCCCTCCGGTTGCCAGCATCGGATCGACAATCATGACGATGGCATCCTTTACTTCCTTCGGATACTTTTCAAAATATGTATGAGGCTCCAGTGTTTCTTCGTCACGATACAGCCCCACATGTGCAATCTTAACGGTAGGGATCAAATCACAGATTCCATTCACCATTCCAAGACCTGCACGAAGAATCGGCACCAGTACGATTTCCTTCGCAAGCTCATAGGTTGTGGTCTTTGCGACAGGCGTTTCAATTTCGACTGGCTGAAGCGGGAAATCTCTGGAAATTTCGTAAGCCATCAGGCCTGCGATTTCGTCCAGATTCTGACGGAAATCCTTTGTTCCGGTTTCCTTCTTACGCATCTGTGTCAGCTTATGCGTAATCAATGGATGTTGTAAGACTTTCAGCATAATAATCTCCTTACATAATCAATACGGATATAGCGTACCATAATCCGTTCCAACAGTAGACAGACAATTCAAATGAATTGTATAAATTCTGGCCACGTTGCTTTTATTATACCATGAACACCCTGCTTTTTCCCCCTTTTGTGCATTTTTTCACCACCTTTTTCAAGTGCTTTCCTATATATTATGTATGTCCTGAAAATGTTTATTCTTTGCATTTTTTCAATCCCTGAATCCATAAGCATCATGTAAAAATTCTAAGCGGTTTTAAATCTTTGAATTTAAGGAACAGGTTTGTTCGATTCCAGTGACATTAACTCCGTTTAAAAGACATCTCCTCTTTACAAATCAGATTATTAAATATATGATTTTAAGGACAGGCGCATATTCGAACGTAATTTAACTATTTAGTCATAATATATCTACCAAAGGAGAATACCATGAAAAGAATATTTATTTCTATAAGCTTTATATTGTTGAGTGGATGCTCAATGAAAGCTGAAAACGCTCCGAAACCTTCAATCATTGAATATCCTACCTCCACCTTTATCTCTGATGAAATACGAAAGAATAGTGAGCTGAATGAGCTTATGCGCTGCACTTTATCCCGCGATGAAAAAGACTTAAAAAAAGCAGCTACCGATATTGCAATTATAAAAGTCATTAGCATTGATTATTCAGATATGAACTTTTTTGATGCTGCACCGACTACATATGGAAAATTCCTTGTTGATAAGACAGTACATGGGACTATAAAAGAAAATAACATTTACACGTATGCAAAGGAAGGTGGTTTTATTCCCATCAATGAATATGAGCAGATAAGAAATCCTGAATTTTATAATGAAACAACACAGGAATACCGTAAAAAAAGAGAGAATCGCTATTATAATGCGACATTTGAACCTACTATGGAAATAGAGGCAGGAAAATGCTATCTCGCCCTAATGAAACACTATAAGGATAAGAATTTATATGCTTTTCTTGATATGGGAGACGGTTTAAGAGAGATTGATTTACCTGCTCAGAATAAAGTAAAGCACGAAGCTTACGATTTAAACAAATTAAACGTCCGTAATAACGTCACTGGTGAGATGGAGTCTCTGAAATCAGTAATAGAAAAATTAAAATAAACGATACGGATGGAGAGCTACAGTAAATGCATGCATACCTAAAAAAACTGCTGTTTTTTGAAAGAGATAATCAAAATGTTTTTCAGAATAGATAAGAAGTCAGCTGCTCGCTTTTGAGCAGCTGCATGATGGCTATGATTATATCCGTCTGCACAATCAAATTCGAACTGTTTATGACGGGATGCTGCGAATTCATACAAAGTATCTTCTCTTGTAATACCATCACTACCATAAAACCAGTCATCACGATGACTGGTTTTATATTCTGCATAGATTATCAGTTCATGAAAGCACCTAATAAAATGCATTACGCCATATATAGCAAGGATGGCAATTAACATTCCTGTCAACGGCATCGCACCCCAAAAGAAATCTGCATAAATGGCAGCCTGTTAAGAAAAGGGCCAAAAAAAATCAAACCATCAGTACAAAAAGAAATAAATTCCGATCCAGTGCAAAAGTGCTCCGGAAAGTACAAACAGATGCCATAAAAAGTGCGCACCCTTGTGGTGCTTGGAAAACGGAATCATTCCGAGTGTATAGACCACTCCTCCCATTAGTATCATACAAAGCAGCGGCTGATTATGCTGATACATATCCCCAAGAAAAAACACACCGCTCCATCCTATCACAAAATATAATGTATAATGCAGTGCCGGCCATTTTCCGGGTCCATATACCAGAATCATAATAATCCCAACCAGTGCCAGGAGCCATTGTATCGCAAACAGAAGCAGAGCCAGTGAACTGTTCGCAAACACAAGACAGATTGGGGCAAACGTTCCATTGATCAGAAAATATATGGAAGTGTAATCAAATCTGCGCCATAGCCTTTTTACCTTGGAATCACTTTTAAACGCATGATACAGACAGCTCATCAGCATCAGAAGAAACATACTGCCGCCGAAAATGAGTGCAGCCGCTATCTTTGCATTACTGTCTGCTTTCAGCAGCAGTAATATCATTCCAATCAGAGCCGCGACAGCTCCTGCACCATGACTGATGGCATTGCCAATTTCTTCAAGAATACTTAAATGCGGTGGAGTATTCCTTTCTTTGAGCAGTTGCTTTTTCTGTTCCTTCGTCATTTTTTCTTTCACGCAATCACCTTTTTTATTCATATGAAAAATACATAAGAAGATTCCCTGCCTATATAACAATAGATATAAGCAGGTATTTTCCCTTTTTTCCATTCGTCTATATTATAGCACGTTCTTACACACTTGTTCGGTATCACGCGGGATAGAAATTATTCTAATTCTCCTGAAAAGCTGTCAACATAACATTCATATGAATAACGGTATAGCTTTTCATTCATCTGTGGCTGGAAGAATTTTCATCATTAAAAAAAACTGTTATCTTTATTTTTTTCTACTGTGAGTTCGTTTTAAATGAATATATCCAATAAGCCCGACAGAAGCGAACAGAAATCCCATCCATATAGCCAGATTGTTATTATCTCCTGTTTTTGGATACTCACCTACACTTTCCGGTTTTTCTATCTTAGTTGTATCCTGCTTTATTACAGCTGATTTTACTGTGAGTAGCCCATTTTTATATTCTTTAATCTCATAATTTTTACCCGCTGTATCATTTAAAACTGCTTCTCTGCTAAAAGTAATATCAAAATTTCCTAATGTATTTCCATTCGTCCTACATTCTGCAACAGCAATGCTGTCCAAAGCTGCATTATTCTCATTATCATTATTTATAAAGCCCTCATAGTTTACAGTAAATTCCGGAAGCTTATTATTGACTGTCATAATCTGATTATCAGCTTTCACCGTCACAGTTTTCTTTGCAATAACAAATTTCAGTCGTGTAGTCCCTGTATACTGAAGACTTTTATCTGATGCAGATATAGTTAATATATAACTACCTGCATCTTTGGGAGCTTTTTCAGATGAATAGACGCCATCTTCACTCTCATATAAGAACGTAAGCTGCACATCATTCATAACATTATGACTACTGTTTTTCACAACCGGATTTCCAGTATAAGAATATGGTTTTCCATTATAGACACCACCATACATACTGATTCCTTCTATGGTTAACGGCTTTACAGGAATGACTTCTAAAGTTAATACAGCATCAATAATAGTATAATGATCACTCTGAAATGAGATTGTAATATCTTGTGAGCCTCCCGATGATACTGCCTTCACCGGGCACAACAGGTTTTCTCCTTCCACCTTTGCTTCACCACTTAACACATTTCCAGCAGTGCCTCCTGTTTTAATTGTATATTCTATATTCCCAAATGTTTGGCCTGCAGGTATTTTAGGCAGCATGCCTGATAAGTTGAAAGTGTACAAATGTTCTTTCATTTCAGCGATATGAAATCGCATTGGCTCTGCATAGGATAATGTTTTTCCTTCATCTACAGTATAAACATTTTGATTTCTTCCGATAATTTCTACTTTGCTGTCAGATAGATTTGTAAATATCGCATCATCATCAACTGTTATAGAGGTGATACTTTTATGGTTCGGTATCAGAATTCCATTAATTTTACCAGCAGATTCGTAATCGAATTGTTGCAGAACTTTTAATATGACATCATTTAAGTTGCTGCAATCTAAGAATGCATTATTGCCTATCGCCTTAATATGATCTGTCAGCTCTATCTTTTTCAGATCTGCACAGGAGCTAAATGCCTTATCCTTTATCAAAGTAACACTCCCTGGGATAATGATTTCAGTTAGTGCAGTATCTGCGAAGCTCTCTGACCCTATTTCCCGAAGACCGTTTCCCAAATCTATACTTGTCAACCTGTTGCATCCCATAAAGGCCGCATCGCCTATGGTTGTGACACTGTCCGGTATTGATACTCGCAAAATTTCAGAATTATTTCTGAACGCATCTGGTTTTATAGAAGTTACCGTGTATTCTGTATTTGAAAAGTCATAAACCCTTTCCGGAATGTCCACTTCCCCTTTTAAGGATCTCCCACTATAAACCATGACCTCACTCGATTCATTTCTAACATAATATGTTATACCATCAGTATTGAATTGTTCACCTGGCAATAGTTGTTTAGTCTGTCCCTGGTGATTATACACTATTTGTTTTCCCTGTACCGCCTGGCTGTTGAAACCCATCAGAAGCACACAAACACCTATTGCAATACTATATGTCAACAAATTCTTCCTTGCCACTCTCACATTACTTCTAGATTTCATGATATTCATATCCTTTCCATACACATATTTTCCTTTATGTTTAATTCGTCAATATTATTTCAATAATACAATGTAAAGCAACCATCTTATCTTACAGAGTAAGTTAAATAAGAACAATAGCATGTTAGTAAAGCCAGAGTTTGCTTTATGCACCATTAACATATAATCTAAATTTCTAGTTTACTATAACACTTATGCGAGCTCGTTCATTTATCAGAATCATTCAAATACCAGCCCAGCACAAGATTCTATCATGCCTTATACATGTAAGTAATTCCTATAAGGTTGCTTAACAGTTATCCCCTCTATTCGGCCGAGATATACAGCACTACTGAGGCTGTAAAAGTATCATCTGTATACGTGAATTCCGCTAGACCGCCGTATTTCTCCGCAACCGCTCTGATACTGCGAATGCCGACGCCTTCTCTATCTATTCTTCCCTTTTTTGTAGAATAAAATTTATCTTCTTCAAAATGAATTTCTCCGACGTAGCCATTTTGCATGCGTATGAGTACCTTGTCCTTCTGTGTTTGTATCCACAAGCAGATAAAACGTTTTGCATCCGTACAGTCCAAGGCAGCAGTGATTGCATTTTCCCACAAATTCCCCAGTATGATAGCGATATCGCTGCCGGCAATGCCTGTATTCTGTGGAAACGCCACTGTAATTTCCAAGTGAATATCTGACTGCTCAGCCAGTGCAGCATACCTTCTGCACAAGGTATCTGCGACAAAATTCTCACAAAGTGATGGTTTAATAGCTTCTGCCATACTCTGCTCATAATCCGCAAGATATTCGAGCGCCTTCTGAATATCTTCATGCTCAAGCAATCCCCGCAATACCTGTACATGCTGGCGGCGGTCATGGCGAATATGCCGGATTTCCTCGGCATGGCTTTCCAGCTCTGAAATACGTGTATTCTCAATATTCAGCTGATAGGAGAGCTGCTTATGAAACTCTGCTTCCTGTACCGCCTTAGCAGCATTGATCACCGCCTGAATCATTTGGGAATATGTCATAAAAGCACAAAGAATTACGATAACTTTCATAAATAGTACAAACACATATTCATCAACCGGATACAGATTTATCTGAAATGCAGCTAAAAAATAGAAAAACAATGGAACGAGATATAGATGGTTACTTGATGTATGAATAAACCTCAGTTTCTGATAATAGCGACTTGTAATGTACGCACATCCGGATGTAATGAAGATATTGGGAATCCCGTAACCGGCGATATCCATCCATGTGTATTCACCCTGCAGGAGTTCAGGAGAAATAACATGATAAATCAGCAGCGTCGTGCTTCTGCTTAGCAGCAATACATTCATGGATAAAAAGAGAAGGAACAGTACCCGATCTCGCGGTTCCTCTGTTGCGTAAGATATGGCAGCATATGCAATCAACAGCCATACCATACCTGTCAGAGTTGTATAATCAAACGGGAGAAGATAACTGATCGTATTGGAAAAAGCCGTATCAAGGATACTTATCATCGATACAATAACAGCCGCCCCAAGCATGGTATTACTTCTGCCTGTTTTCAAATGATCCTGCAACACATATAGAACAAATCCTGCAGTCATGGAAACCTCAATGAAGGTTACGATTAACTCCCATACAACGTGCACACTCACTTCACCTCCACTTTATCAAATACATAGGACAGATAATGCGTTCTGATTTCTCTGCGATTGTCTCTTGAAATCGGTATCAGTTGTTTATTTGTCATAAGAAATCCCTGATCATTTAAACGTAAAACATGATCCATATTGATAATATAATAACGATAACATCTTAAAAACGGATCTCCACCCAGACGTTCCTCTATAAGAGACAGTGATTCACGATTGACGATATTGTGACGGGTGGTATGCAGGATCGTTTTCCTTCCTGAAACTTCTATAAAACAAATCGTATCCAATGGCACATCTAAGAACATGGCTCCATTGCTTACCCGAATCGTTTTCACATCCCTGCCTGCATGCTTTCTCACTCTGTGAATTGCTTCTAAAAAGTTTTCCCATGTCACCGGTTTATTCAGATAATGCAGTGCTTCCACCTCATACCCCTGTGCATAATGCTCCTGGCTTGTCGTAGTGAACACAATTGCTCCGTCAAATCCCTTATTCCTTAATATATGCGCGGCATCCATACCACTGGCACCTTCCATATAAATATCAAGAAAAATAAGATCTGATGCTCTGGCCTGCTGACTCTGCAGCAGTTCACCGGCATTCGCAAACTGCAGAATATCCATTGGCATTTTATATTCATCTTTATATCGTTTACAATAGCTTACCAGCACGTCACGATCAGCCTGCAGATCATCACAGACAGCTACAATCATATCGTTTCTCCTCCCAAAAGAAAGATTCTTCTTCCTTCAAATTATAGCACGTATTTTACCTGCTTTCTTCCGGCTTATGCATGGATTTTACGGCTCATGCACATTTTATAGTATTATGATGAAGTTTTTGAAATAATGAAGCTGTAAAACATCGGATAATACATAAACATAAAGGGAGGAAGCCGTGATGTATAAAAAAATTCGAATTGTTCTAATTCTTATCTTCATTTCCATATGGACATGTCCGGCCGGTATGCATACTGTTATTGTGAGAGCTGCGACTGTACGGACACAGAAACTTGATTTGTCAAAGGCAGCGGATTCCGCTCAAAATGCCACAGAAGGCTGGCAGTGGATAAAAAATTCAGATGGCTCCTATACGCTTATTTTGCAGGATTTCACATTGGATACCACAGATACTAACGGTATCATACTGCCTAGAGATAAGGATGTATCCATCATCCTGAAGGGCCGTAATACCATCACCTGTACCCAAACAGGCTTGGCAGAGAATTGGGTGATTCTTTTTCCCGGAGAGTACAAAACAAAAACAGTCGAAGGCGATGGAAGTCTTGAATTAAACGCCCCCTGCGGTTTAAATCTGGATAATCTGATTTTGAACAGTGGGTCCCTTGTCATTGATTCTGAAAACGCTTTTCTGGGAGGGCTTGTTACCAATGAGTCTTATATACAAAATGGTGGTGCCGTATCCGTTACTGTGACAGGGTCGGAAGGCCTGTATCTGATAGGTGAATTTCAGCTGCACGGCGGTACCCTGGATATTAACGCACCGGATGGTATCGGTATTTTTACAGATGACGGCAGTGCTGTATATAATGCAATCACCATTGACGGGGGCGCCTTGTCCATTCAGGCAGACCGCGGCCTGTATCGAAACCGCAGAGAACAGGTGGATGCGGATATCACGATGTCTAATGCTGATATCTCAATACACTCAACAAGGACAGCAATATCCAATATACTGGGGAATATCATCATACATGATCTTACCTCATGGGATGTAAAGGCTCCCCAGCTATACGGAGGAAACGTAACTTTGCAGGTGCAGCCGGCTGATTACATAAGACTGCATGCATTACTGAAACAGGTAAACGATCTGAATGAAGCACTCTATATGTCCAATGGATGGAACGCCCTGCAGGAGAGTATGAAGGCTGTTAAGATGGATAAACACTTTTACGAGCAGGACGAAGTAGATGCTATGTATACGGATATTAAAGCAAAAATAGATGCACTGGTTTATCTTTCTGCGGATTATACGGGAATACACGATGCTCTGCAGAAAGTACCGGCACAGATAGAGTGCTATACAGATGCGTCCAGACAGAAGCTGTATGATCTCATACTGAATATTCCATGGGATAAAAATATCACAGAGCAAAAGATACTGGATACCTATGCAAAATCGCTGGTAGATGCAATCAATCAGCTGGAATTAAAGCCGCAGCCAGCACCCGTCATTCCTGCATTAATCGTACAGGGTGCCAATCAGAGTATACGGCAAGGGGAACAGGCTTCATTTACAGCCAATACCGCTTATGAGGAATTCATTGCACTGGAAATAGACGAAAATATCATTTCACCAAATCAATACACGGTTAAGGAAGGCAGTACCGTAATCACTCTGTTACCGGATTGCACGAAGCAGCTGCAGCCGGGTATGCACACCCTACGAATCATTTCTTCAACCGGTATTGCGGAATGCAGCTTCACAATAATTACGGCAGCTGAGAAAGATCAGGAGCAGCCGGTTTCCCCTTCAAGTGATGCTAAGGAAATCAAGAAAGAAAAATCTAAAGCTCCGTTTACTGGGAATACGACATACATAGAGTTATGGTATCTGTTGTCCACGGTCACACTGACAGGTATGGGATGTCTGCTCTTAAGAAGAAAAAATCAAAAAGATAAAATGTAACAGATAGCTCTAAACAAATAGAAAAGTCAATGACTGTATGCAGAGGTTCTTACTCGATTGTGGGTAAATAAAAACAGGGAGAAATCAACACTATCGTAACTATCAATAGAAGTTGATTTCTCCCTGTTTGCAAACACCCTAATGTAAGAAAGAACCTATGCTGAGCATTGACTTTTTTCATATAAAAGCAAGGTACTGCCTGTTTGCGATAAATGAATATGTGAAATCATATGCTATCAGACACCATTATATAAATATTCATATGCACCTCTTTTTCTTTTAAAAAATACTGTCTGCCGGTGTACCTTCATACAAATGGAAAACCCTTTGTACCCCACATGATATATGAGACATTCTAGTTCAGCCGCAAGTGAAAAGCCGCTGTTTCAGATTCATGCCATCGCGGTTACTTCGTATGAAATCAACTGAAGTACAAGCGGCATGACTTCAAATAAGCTGCCTGATCAGCTGCAGAAGTTCTCCGTCATTCTGTACGATATAATCTGCCAAACCGCTTTTATCCGGCAGTCCGTACTTATTCAGCCAGATAACATCCCATCCGGCCCCTTTCGCCCCGATGATGTCATTTTCATAGGAATCTCCAACATACAGAGCGCTTTGATCCACCATATGAAAGATGCGTGAATCCGGCTTTGAAATACCAACTGCAGATGAAATAAGGATATCCTTTTCCTCAATCCAGCTTTGCAGACCCAGACTCTTTATTTTTCTTCGCTGGTGTTCTTCCGGCCCGTTGGTGATCATACTGATTTTCACACCTTTGCTGCTTACATATGCAAGCAGCTGTACAGTGTCTTTGCTTAATGAAATCGCATACTGTCCCTGCTGATAATTCAATTGAAAGCATTCTGCTTCCTTATCACTTATCGAAATACCATAATCTGCCATTGCTAGCTGTATCCGTTTTATATGCATGGTCTGAAAGGAAATTTCCTTTCTCTGATGCAGGAAAAACAGTTCATTGCTGTGCATGCGAAAGCTTGCATAGATTTCCCGCAGCAACTCCTCTTGCACAGGCTTTACCGAAAGCAGAGCCTGTTTAAAGGGCGTGATCTGTTCATACAATGTATCATCCAGATCGAAGCATATATGTGTTATCTGTTTTGTCATCGTCTTACCTCCTGCAGGCTTTCTGCACATACATTTTCTTTCACAGAGATTGTATCCAACAATCATACAGCAGTCAAGCGTGATTTATGCAGATATGCCATATTTATAAAAATCTGTTCTCTAACAGCAGGATCGGATTTTCTCCTTCTATTTTCTGTCGGCTGTTCGCCAGCCAATTACATAGACCAGGTTTTTCCAAGATCGATCCTGTTAAACCCTATGCGTAGTCTATCATATCCGCTTTACAAGTGACGTACTCTCACCACTTATGCTAAGACTAGCATAGAAGTGGGAGCTTCTTGTTCGATAGAACCAATGTCCTAAGCATAAGCAAGCTATCCCCGCTCGTCCAGCGGTTCTTTATATCTTTTATTTCCTAACTCATATGGAATCGTATGCCTTCATCACGTATATTCTTTGCTGCATTGATATCACGATTCTCTATATAACCACATTTCGGACATTGATAGGTTCTTTCATTTAACCCTATCTTATTCTTTGCTCCGCAGTGATTACATAGCTGACTGCTTGCATACCATTTATCGATCTTTATAAATCGTTTCCCTCCATCTTCTAACTTGTATTTTAAATAATTTCTCAAGATCCCAAAGCCATTATCCATAAGATTCTTTCCTAGCTTCAATGCCTGACTCATTGCCTTCATATCGATATCTTCTACAACAACCATATCCCAGGAATTGGCTATCTTCCTGCTTTCTTTATGTAGAAAATCTTTTCTTTGCTGTGCTACATGGGCATGCAGCTTGGCTACCTTGTTTCTTTGCTTCTTATAGTTATTACTTCCTTTGACCATCTTGGAAAGTTTGCGTTGTTCTCTTGCTAATCGCTTCTCACTCGCACAGTAAAAATGGGGATAGTCACATACCTGACCTTCACTATCTACATATAAATGTTTTTGCGAATAATCAAGACCTAACACATGTACTACTTCTTTACTTTCTACTTTATTTTCATATTCAAACAGACATGTCGCAATATAACGATCCTGCTGTTTGCTTATCGTCACTGCTTTTAATATCCCCTGTGGTATGCGATGCATATGGATCCTTACATCACCTGCCTTTGGTAAACGTAGATAGGTCGTTTGGTTTTGTATCGTACTAAACAATCGGATATTTCCGTTGACCATATTTGTCGTGTAACTTTGTTTCGCCTGATGCTTTGATTTCCATTTGGGAAAACCGATATCTGTTTCTTTGAAGAACTTTTTGAAAGCAGCTTCTAAATGTAGTTGAGCGTTTGCTAATGCCAAAGAATCTACTTCCTTGAGAAATGGATGATCCTTCTTATAGGATGCAGGTGTCGTTTGCTTCATTTTCTTAGTTTCTTCATAATATTTGATTTTGTCATCTAACATATGATTATACAGAAAACGGACACAACCAAATGTTTTGGTAAAGAAAATCTCTTGCTTCTTGTTTGGATAGATTCTAAACTGATACCCTTTTCTTGACACCATTCTTCTCACCTTGACTTTCGATATAAGCTTTGATGATGTCGGTGGTGACACCTCCTGTACTGATCAAACAGAAGCTCTGACTCCAAAATGCTTCTTTCCAAAGCTTTTCACGAATTTCAGGAAACTCCTTCTTCAATAAACGTGAACTGGCACTCTTATACGCATTGATGAATTTCGTAAGACAAGAGTTAGGGTGAGCAGAGAACAGGATATGAATATGATCGACATCATGGTTCCATTCTTGAAGAGAGATGTTATAGGATCTGGCAATATGAAGAAAGATCTCTTTTGCACGACCACTAATGACATCATTGAACACACGACGCCGATATTTCGTTGTCATAATCAAATGATAATGGAGAGCAAACACCGAATGAGCATTACTGTCTAAATCAAGCATAAATACACCTCATTTTGCTATATCGACCGAAATCGTTTTCATACTCATATTATACCACAAAACGGCCTGATTTGCCATGCTTGTAAAGGGAAAGCCAAAGGTAATATGGCTGCATTCACGCCCGTAGGGTGTACAGAGTATGCCTGTAAGGTACACAGAGTGCGCCCATAGGGTATACAGAGTATCCCTCCATCTACTTATCGTCGTAGAGATGGGGGACTTCTGCCTGTTGTTTGTTAAAACAGAAGCCAGACCTTCCTTTCTGACTTCTGTATCATACTATTCTTTCATTGTCTTACGGATGCGGGTTGTGACACCCTTTAGATGATAGCATTCCGCATACTGCTGCAGCGGACGCTTGATATGATCAACAACAAACCGCTGTCCGTCAATGTGATGCTTCGCCAGATTTTCATACAGCACATTGAGCTCTTCAATGACATCTGCATCATGAAAAGCATAGTGGCCTGCGATATCCAGAATATCCAGTGACAGTGCTTTGTCCTGTAAGATATCCTCTACCTGCAGATTGCGCTGTTCGCCCATCATCCATTTTCTCCAGCGCTCTGTTTTGATTGCCTTAACCAGCAGAGTATTTCTCAAATCAGAGGTTTTTTCTATCAGACCCTCCTTTTTCAAAATATCCTCCACATCACACAGCTTCAAATATGCTCTTGTTTCCTCTGTACCATATTGCGGAGCGACATTGCTTGCGGTCACATTTGCAGGAATATGCTCCAGTAACGTCACATCATCTAGATAATCCGCATTATGCTCCTTCAATCCAACACCGTATTTCTTAGCCATAGCAGCAAGGTCATACGCATTGTGGAAATGATAGGTGCCCACCTGCTCGGTTTTTCTGGTCAGTGTTCCTGTCTGTCCAACGATAAAGGTCGGCATCGGCAGACCGTTTGCCTGCAGCTCCTTCTCCAGCTTTTCAATAAAATCATGATATTTTTCAGTGGATGTCAATCCGCCGTTAGTTTCCTCTGTACCTACCTCATAACCGATTTCCGGCAGTCCAAGACGTTTACGCTCTGCTTCACAGTAAGCAATCAGTGCAACCGTTCTCTGTAAAACCACATCCAGCGGAATCACCTTTCCGATTTCAAACGGATCCTTTGTCGGATCAATCATCAGAAGATCAAACCCGTTTTTTATATCCGCAAGATAGGACTGACGTGCCAGCTTCATAGCTTCTTCTTCACATAGATGGGCATTACGTTCATTATCTCTCTGCCATGGACCTCCATGATCTCGGCAGAGGTAGTAAAGACCGTCAAAGCCTACCTGATCCGCAATCTTACGGATATCCTCGCGAAAGCGCTTCTGATTCCAGCCATTGACATAGCCGCCCCCCAGCTCATCTGCATCAACCTGATTTCTGCTTGCGATAAACATGAGCGGAAAATCATAATCTCTTGCAATTTCAAAGCTTGCCTGTAACAGATTCGGTGACATCGGCCCAATGCCAAGAAGCGTTGCACTTTCCCCTGTATCCTGCAGTTTTAATAGTCCTTCTACGACTTTTTTTATTGGTAATTTATTCATATCGATCCTATCTTCCTTTCCCGCCTGCCGGCTATTTATTAAAATGACGCCAATCCTTTTCTTGTGACCATCCGGTAATACCAGAAAGCTGCTGACGGACACAAATGCTGTACGACTTTATTTAGAAAACACTGTACGGCTTGTTCTGCTTCCTTTTCATATAAAATCTGCAGCGGCTGTCCAAAATTCGTCTGAGCGCGCATGCTGAACACAGCTGTAAGATAGTCTGCATACAGCTTTATCTGATCTGTGTCATTCACCAGCATTACCTCATCCGCATAGACAAGTGCATGACAGTCCTGCGGCTCCATTTTCCTGAGCAGATATACGCTCGATTCCCTATAAATATCGCTGCTATCTTCCTTCCGCCTGTATTTATTCTCTGCATTCTCATCCCCGATGAAGGTGAACTGCCTGTGGGATTCCATGTTACGGGTTTCATACAATACAGCCCTTTTATAATCCATACCCAACACGACTGTGTGCAGCATACCGGCTATTTCACAGGCATACTGCCCTGATCAGCGGCTGTTCCAACCTTCTTTTTTTCCTTATCCTCAAGATTCGGTTTGAGAATCATGAGCAGGAGTGCAGTCACAATGACACCAATTGCCATATCCAGCGTATACAGCAGCGGCTTATTCGTCGCAGCAGCAACAATCATTCCGCCGTGAGGTACATAGCACTCAATGGCGTGCATCATTGCAAGACCTGCACCCACGGCACTGCCTCCCATAATTGCGGGAAGCACATGCTTGATATCCTTTACGGCAAATGGTATCGCTCCCTCAGTGATTCCGATCAATCCCATAAAGGCGCTGGTAACTCCCAGCTGTTTTTCAGCATTATCATATTTTCTACGTGAAATAAAGGTGGATAATGCCAATCCGAGCGGTGGGATTGCCACGGCAACACGGAATGCGCCGTTTGGTCCATACAGCCCCTCAGCCATAAGTGCCATTGTGAATGCTGATGCCGTCTTGTTAATGGGACCACCCATATCAAATGCTGTCATCAATCCGATTACAATTCCAAGCAGGATTGCGCTGCCCCCCTGCATACCGCTGAGCATCTCTGTCAAAGCCTTCATCAACGCCCCCAGAGGTCCAACCAGAATATATAGATACGCCAGAGCGCAAATCAACGCGGATATGATTGGAATAATCAGAACCGGCATAATGGACTTGATCGTCGGTCCCACCTTCCAGCTTTTGATCCATTTGCACACATAGCCAACCAGAATCCCCATAATCATCGCCCCCAGAAATCCTGTAGAAACATTGTTATCTCCAGCCGGATTGTTTGCGATATAACCGATAATCATACCGGGTGCCAGTGCAGGCTTTCCAGCCAGGGAGTATGCGATATACCCTGCCAGCATCGGAATCATCATCGCCATACCTGCAGAACCGATGGTATTGATATTCTGCATAAAGGAATTTGTTATCTTCATGCCGTCGCTGCCTGCCTCACCGGTTGCCAGCGCAAATGCAAGGAACACACCGCCGATGACAACAGCCGGAAGGAAATAGGATACTCCGGTATTAAACGCCTTAACTAAATCTTTTCCTATAGTTTTAAACATAAGCTCTCCTCACTTTATTTAATGTTATAATTTCTCTGCCCGATCGATGATTTCTGCCGGATCTCTGATCACTACGGACGGATCGATTTTAATGATTTTTCCGGCTTCCTCTTTTTCCTCAAAACGTTCTTCTCCCTCAATACCGATGGCAATGGCAAGGATGACAGCATCTGCCTCCGCTATTTCATCCTCATCCAATTCATTTTCAATTCCCATACCGCCCTGTGTTTCCACTTTACATGCATATCCGCGTTTTTTACATTCCTGTTCAATGGCCTCCTGTGCCATGTAAGTGTGTGCAATACCGATGGTACATGCAGCTACTGCAACGATTTTCATAACCGCTTCCTCCTTATCTTTCGTTTTCTAAAAATTTAATCCTTTCATAAAATTCATCATCCGTTTTCGCTTCACGCAATTCTCTGCGGAAGTCTTCCTTCATTAAGTGACGGCTCAGCATTGCAAGAATACGAAGGTGCTCTTTGTTTCTGCTCGACAGCGGCACTCCGATCATAAATACAAGATCGACCTCATCATGATCCCACACAACGGGATGCTTCAGCTGAACACACGCAACAAAGGTTTGCGTGACGGCATCTGATTCCCCATGTGGTATCGCGATTTTGAACCCCACCGCAGTTGATGCAGTTTCCTCACGCTGCAGCACTGCTGTGATATAGCGGTCCATATCATCGATTTTTCCTGCAGCTGCAGCGAGCTGTGATAAGTAGGCTATGATTTCTTTCTTTGTCCGGAATTTTCTTTCGGACACCTTCACAATCGACTGTTCAAACATTTGACCACTCCTTTCTACGCCCTCATTGTATCTGTGTGGGTCTTTTTTTGAAATACCAACTCTATTCCACAAGTTGTGGAAAGAAAAACACACGGCAGATATATCCGTGCGATATTCATCTTTTGCTGGTTTTAACTGCACCCCCACTTCTGCCTCACGCACAGGTGTATTTTATTTTCCACTTTGAACAGAAGCAAGTTGCTATTTCAATTTCTATGAATTCGTTTTATGATGTAGATAGGAAGTTTCTGTCTTAATGAAGCAGGAGGAGAAATCATATGAAAGCATCTGCTCTTACAAAGTTTCTGAATCTCTTACTTGAAGAAAGCGATTATCGTAAAACCGGATATTTCGCAGAGAAGCTCATGGTATCAAATAAAACAATTTCCAATTATATAACAGAGCTGCGCTGGTATATGAGAGAATACGGATTGGATATCACGGCAAAGCACGGGGTGGGTATCCGTATGGAGGGTGATAGAAACGCTCTTGTAAAGCTGCAAAAATCCATGCAACAGGAGATGCAGGAAACCTTTACAAGTGAAAGCAGAAGAAAGAAAATCATGGAGAAGCTCTTAATGTTTGACGAAAGCATTTCCGTACGAAGGCTGTCGGATGAATTCCGTGTCAGCTCCACATCCATCGTTAAGGATTTGGAAAGGGTGGAGGCAGAGCTGGGACAGCTGGATATTCTGCTGAGCCGCAGTAAAAGCGGCACGAGGATCACCGCAAAGGAGCAGCGTATACGCAGTGCAAAGCGCAAGTTTATATTTGAGGAGCTTAGCTCTCTGACGCAACAGGATCAAATCATGGATTTCAGCCTCTGTCGTAAGATCTTATCCAGATATGTCGATGAGGACACACAGTCAATCGCAAAGAAAATGATTGATATAGCGCAGGAAAAGCTTGGTTTCCATCTGGATACCAATTATTACGCACAGATTTTCATATCGTATTCCATTTTTATTCAAAGAATCAGAAAGGGCTGTGAGCTGACAGAAGCTCCTGTCAGACCGGTGGTTACAGAGCTTCACGTTTTAAAAACCTATCCAATCACAGAAGAAATGATACAATGGCTCGTGCATACCCAAAGCATTACCATCAATGACCTTGACACCCGATGGGTCAATGCCCGTCTATCTGGTGTATATCATGAGGAGCAAAGCGCAAAAGCCGGGTATTCCCCTATCATTCAGGAAACCGTCGATGAGCTGATATCCTCAATCGGCGATATATTCAATGCAGATTTCTCATCCGATGATATATTAAAGACAGGACTGTCGAAGCACTTCATTCCGATGATCGCCCGATTAAAAAACAATATCAAGATTACACATCCCTTTATTCTGCAAATCAAACAGCAGTATACCGCCATGTTCTCGGTCGTTTCTCTTGCCTCCAGTATTCTGGAGAAAAAGCTTGGTTTCACATTATCCGATGATGAGATAGGATTTATTCTCATTCACTTTCAGGCTGCTTTGGAGCGTCATAACCTCTCGAAAAAAATAGCTATTGTTTATAACTGCGGACAGGCGAATGCGATGCTGATAGAAAATCAAATAAAAATCAATCTGCCGACCTTTGACGTAATTGAGCTTATCAGCATCCACGATTTAAAAACAGAGTACCTCCGCCATTTTGATTTCATCATATCCACCATGGATCTGGATATCAGCGATATCCCCTCTGTTGTGATTTCTCCTGTTGCGGACAGGTTGGATATACAGAGAATCTCGCAAGCCTATGAAAGGCTTATTCGGGATGTCAGAGAATCCCGCTTCCATTATCTGCTGCAGGCAATCAGTACCGATGCGATTCTGGTTCATCAAAAATGCAAAACGAAAGAGGAGATTCTGGAGAAGGCAAACAGTATATTGCTACAAAAGGGTTATGTGGAGCATGGCTTTTTCGACAGCGTAAAGAACAGAGAAAAGGTTTCCTCTACGGAAATCGGAAATGGTATCGCAATACCGCACGGATCTGATAAGTATGTCAACCGGACCGCCATCGTGCTGGTTACGCTGGATGATCCGATTCTTTGGCGTGACGGTATGGTGAGCGTGGTATTATTCATAGCTGTTTCCTTTGAACAAAAGGATACTATGAGAAAGCTTTTGAAGGATCTATATCACCTCATCAGCTCTGAGGATTTCATCGGGAATATCCAGAAAGCATCTACAGCTGAGGAAATCATCGGTGTGCTGTATGGAAAAAGCATGAAGCAGGAGCACTGTCAATAAAACTCTGACCATAATGAAAAAAGCAATGCTTTCTTTCTATAAAATTGGCCGTCCTATGGTTTTTAATCCAACAGATATAGGAAGCAAAACGAGAGGCCTAAAAAACAGACGATCTTTGTATCGTCTGTTTTTATGACCGTATTTACTAAAGCTGAAAGTTAAACAAAGCGTTTTTATTTTCATGAAGCAGTTATCTTTATAAAATTAGAATTCGCCTATACATTTTCATCAGCCACCATAAAGCGCTTTTGTCCTAATATGTTATCGCCTCTTCAAATACACTGCTATCAAATGTATCAAAGGTTTCATAGGAAGCGGTATACTTTACTTCTTTTTTCACATCATTGATCTGCCATGTCGTTGAAGCTTCAACCAAGCTCAGATAACCGTCTGTATTTACATGATATACGAGCTTCTGATCAATGATTTCATTTGTATCCAGTGTACAATTATCAATACGCATTGCATCCTCTCCCCGCTCCTGCGCATCCTGTTTATACCGCTGATTTGTCTGATCCTTATCCGACATTGTCAGCGTATAGACAATTTCCTTATCGTTTTCTTCCTTTTCGATATGAAAATAGTCCTTATCAACATCCCGGACAATCATGGCAAAATCATTTTCCGTATATGGAAATGCTTCCTTACGTTTATTTCTACGGTTTTCTGCCTTTTGAAAGGTTCGTTTTCCCTGTACTTCCGCAAAGCTCAGTTCTACATAATAGCCGTTGATGTAGCTGCAGGCCATACCGATTTTATCTTCCACCTGCGGGTCGGCATCTTCAAGCGCATAGAAATAGGATATGCTTCGCTGGTGCTTAAAATCATATAATGTTATGTTTCTTGACGGCCCCACATTGATTTCCTCCAGCTCTTTGCCATCGCATTTCAAATCCTGTTGTCCTGCATACTGCCAGTCGATCTGCAGATTACCGCGTTCAACGCACTTTTCCGCCGCACGGTTCAGTTCATTAAACAGGGTTTCCTGTTGTTCCTTTGCCGCTGTGCTGTTACCTGAATTGTTGCAGCCGCTCACCAGCAGACACAGCATACCTGTCATAAATACCCTCGTAATTTTCTCCATTGCTTCCCTTTCCTTTCTCTTCCTATAGTATACCATTGTCAGCTTCAATATTTAAGAAGTCTATTTCATAAAGAGGAGATTACAGAATAGTTTTTTGCATCTCATTATATGGGAATCATGAATTACGAAATACGTGATGCTCATCAAGGTATGTGCATCCCTTTTTTTCCTGGGAAGCATGCGGAAGGTGGGCAGAACGTGAAAGTTATTGATTTCCATGCAGCTTCTGTGAAATCACTTTGAGATGATTTGCACCATTTCCCTTTTCCCGTCCTTCATCATTTGCGATACTGTCGGAAAGCTTTAGTGACAGCTTAGCGCATGCGGGACCGATCATCTCATACAGGACTGCACTCGATAGAATAATGAGCGAAAGCATTGTTCCTTCCGCAGATGGAAGAAGTCTTTGTCCGAGAATAGCCAAGCCGATGGAAACGCCTGCCTGCGGTATCAACGCAAGACCCAGATATTGCCGTACTGATGTGCTGGCATGTGACAGACTTGCCCCTGTCCATGCACCGACTGCCTTTCCAAGAATACGTGCAAAGAAATAAACGATGCCAATCAGACCACAGGATACAAGAGCGCGTAAATCCAGACGCATACCGGATAACACAAAGAACAGCAGGGTGATGGGCGGAGTAAAGCCGTTTACCTGACGAAACAGGTCTTTGTTTCCGGATAAATTGATATAAACAGCACCCAGCACCATGCAGGATAACAGTGGTGATATAGCAAAGCAGCTACAGATTCCTGTCAGAGAAAGAATGATAGCAATTACCAAAACAAGACGATGATCACTGGAGCGCTTTTCACTGATGATATGGTTCAGCACCCATGCCAGTAAAACAGCAAGTCCCACAGCAAGAACATTCCACAAAATCGGAAGCAGGATCAGCGACCATTCCAGCACCTGATCCGAATGCATGAATTCCACAAGTGCTGTGCAGACACTGAACGCAATCAGAGCAACCGCATCATCCAGCGCAGTGACCTGCAGAATAGTATCCACAAAGTTGCCTTTTGCATGATACTGGCGTATCGTCATTATGGTTGATGCAGGTGCTGTCGCACACCCGATGGCACCGAGCAGAAGCGAAAAGGACCAGGGCAGATGAAAGAACGTCACCATGGCAATGGTGATACAGGCACCGGCAGTCAGTGCTTCAAATATCGTTATCGTTAGAATCTTTCCTCCCTGCTTCAGCAGAGCATCCTTTCTGAAATACTTACCTACGCCAAAGGCGATAAAGGCCAGAGCGATATCCGTCATGAAATCCATCCCCTGAACAATCTCAAAGGGTATCAGATGCAATACACAGGGACCGATCAGTATCCCCGAAATTATATAACCGCTCACATTGGGGAAGTGCAGCTTTCTTGTAACCCTGGAACAAAGAAAGCCAGCGAGCAGAATAATGGCTATAGAGAGAATGATTCCTGCATTCCCTTGTTTCTGTAAAACCTCAGCTATCATCATAACCGCCTCCTCACACCATTGATTATATGAGAAAACGATGATAAAATCTAATTATAATAATTTAGCTTATTATCAATATAATTTATTATAAGGAGGATATCCTATGCTTGATACAAAAATTGTGTCGCTACTGACGCTGATCACCTGCAAGAGCTATACAAAAGCAGCAAAGCAATTACATCTCACACAGCCTGCCATCAGTCATCAGATTAAACAACTGGAAGAAGAATTCCAAATCAAAATCTTTCACAAGAGCAGAAAACATCTGATTTTGACGCCGGAAGGTGAGATACTGGTGAAATATGCCCACCGCATGATGGCAGTATACAACAATACACACCAGGCATTGGAGGACGCAAAAAACAATCTGCATCGTTTTAATATCGCTACAACACCGACCGCCGGTGAGTATTACATTCCTCAGCTGCTTGCGGCATACTGTCGTGAACACAGCGATGTGCATATAAATTTGATTACAGATTCCATAAATAATATTTATAATAAACTGAAATTATATGAAGCAGATTTTGCGATAATCGACGGACGGCTGACATCAGATAAATATCAATCCATTCTTCTGGATACCGATTACCTCTGTCTGATCGTATCACCGCAGCATGCGCTGGCAAATCGCAGTAGTGTGAATATGAATGAGCTGCTTGAAGAAAGCTTTATTCTACGTTCCAAAGAAGCAGGAACCAGAGAGATTTTCGAGAATTATTTGGAATCACAGCGTGACTCTATCCGCAATTATCGGATTCTGATTGAAACGGATTCACTCGCCACCATAAAGGAACTTGTCATGAGCAACATGGGTGTATCCATCATGTCACACAATGCCTGCAAGGAGGATGAACAGAAGGGACGGCTCAAAACCATCCCCATCACCAATTCCACAATGATACGGGAGATCAATCTGGTATATCCGAAGGATTTTCAGCATGTGGATGTGCTGCTTGAGCTGAAAAAGACCTATAGCAAGCTACAGTAAAGCATTTCTATCCGATACTGCTTCCGCGCCTTCATATGAAAAAGAGTGGACTTCATATTCGGATGCTTTCTCAAGAGTATTATAAAAAAATAAAGAAGCTTCCCGTATGCCTGTATACATCAAGCATTTGAGAGGCTTCTTTTCCTCTATATCCTGGCATAAGATGAGAGGCTGGACGGTATTATGTGTAATTACGGTTATGGCTGGGAGTGCATTTAGATCCTCCAGCCTCAAGAGATGTTTGACCTCTTGTCTGATTTTTTGGTGCAGCTGGCAGATTTTTTAGATCCACCAGTTTCAAGAATTCTAAACCACTCCTATAGCATCGTTACAATTATCCTTCATTTGGCAGTGGAAACTGAACAGTAAGTGCACGCACTTCGTTTCGTACTTCGTCACGCACCTTTTCATCCTCTGCATTTTTCAATACACGGCTGATCCATAAAGCAACCTGACGGAATTCATTTTCTTTGAAGCCTCTTGTTGTCATAGCCGCAGTCCCCAGACGGATACCACTCGTTACAAACGGTTTTTCCGTTTCAAATGGGATTGTATTCTTATTGCAGGTGATACCGGCCTCATCCAACAGCTTTTCTGCCAGCTTTCCACTCATATCCAGAGAGGATTTCACATCGACGAGAATCAGGTGATTATCCGTTCCTCCACTCACAATGCGGAAGCCTTCTTCCTTTAGCGTATTGCTCAACACTGCACAATTCGCGATAACCTGTTTCGCATAAGCCTTAAACTCCGGCTGCATCGCTTCCTGCAGACAAACTGCCTTTGCCGCTATGATATGCATCAGCGGTCCGCCCTGCATTCCGGGGAACACCTTTTTATCCAGCAGTGCCGCATGCTCCTTTTTACAGAGAATCAATCCACCGCGGGGTCCGCGCAGTGTTTTGTGTGTCGTCGTTGTCACAAAATCCGCATAAGGTACCGGGCTTGGATGTTCTCCTGCCGCTACAAGTCCTGCGATATGTGCCATATCCACCATGAAATATGCACCGACTTCATCCGCAATCTCACGGAATTTTTCAAAATCAATCACTCTTGGATACGCGCTCGCACCGGCAACAATCAGCTTCGGCTGTTCCTTTAATGCGACTCTGCGCACCTCCTCATAATCGATTGTTTCACTGTCCTTTGTTACACCGTAATCCACAAACCGGTACAACGTTCCGGAAAAGTTTAAAGGATGTCCGTGTGTCAGATGACCTCCTGCCGTCAGATTCATACCCAGTACGGTATCACCTGGCTGTAAAACAGATAAATATACGCCCATATTTGCCTGAGAACCGCTGTGCGGCTGCACATTGGCATGCTCAGCGTTAAACAGCTGCTTTGCCCGCTCTCTTGCGATTTCTTCTATCTCATCAACATGTACACAGCCTCCGTAATAACGCTTGCTCGGATAGCCTTCTGCATATTTATTTGTCAGTATGCTTCCGGCAGCCTCCAGTACATCCCTTGATACATAATTTTCTGATGCAATCAATTCGATATTATACAGCTGGCGCTCTGCTTCTCTTTCAATGGCTTCCTGAATTTTCTTATCGTTCATACGCTACCTCCGTTTAATGCCTCTATTTTACCACAGATTTTTATATTGTCATTTCTTTTGTTCTGCGTTCATCAGGAAATATTTCTTTACAACAAAAATCAGTGCCACTGCCAGCACTCCTACCAGATTTTCCATGGCGCTTTCATGCGATATAATGATCTGACGGGCAACCGCATACAGCAGTACCTCGATCACTGATTCCGGTGTATGCAGAATCAGCATCTTTACAAATTCCACCCCGACAACCAGAGTCAGTGCCTTTTCCAGTATGGCATCCAGCTGAAAGCTCTGATTCATAAGAGACTCCGCCCCAAAGCATACCGTTGCCAGCGTTGATATTGCGATGGCGATCATTAACAACACGGCAATCACAAGCTCAACGGCCTTCATCATTTTAACAAGTCTTGTGTTGATTTTGTGCATGTCTTCCTCCTTAGCATTATAAGATGATTTCCGGATTCAGGTTGATATCCGCTTTTTTTGCCTGCAAATGCTGCTGCCTGCGCGGTATGCGGTAATGAATATTGTCCTTCACAAAATTTGCACCGGTCTGCTTAAACCAGAAGGATATGCCCTTTTCCTCACACTGCTTGCGCAAATCGAGAATCCACTCATACCGGCAGACCCTTGCCTGTGGTCCGCTTTCTCCTCCGACGATCAGCTCTTCAATGCTATCATCCAGCCAGGGCCTCAGGTTTAAGGGCTCCAGCAGCGGTTCACATACCACATACTTATGACGCAGAGGTGCTGCCTGATAAATGGGAAGACGATACGCTGCGCGCTCCATCGTTTCCACCGTACAGGCGATTCCCACATGATCCCATCCCGTTCCCCAGTCATACGGAATGCATTTCATCAGCCTGTCAATTCGCTTTGTAATCATAAAGAAAAATAAATCCCTGCGCTGTCGCATGATATTCCATGCTTCATCTCTCCATGCATCTGCATCCTCTACAAAAAAATCGCTGGTAAAACAGGTATAGACGATTTCATCGGATGCTATCTTGTATTCACCTTTGCGATTTTTGTGCAAAACCTTATCAAAGTCCTTCAGACGGGTAACAACACCGGTTTCTTTGCCATGTCTTTCGTCCATCCGGTATACATAGCAATGCTCACATCCGGCGCTGATCTTATGACAGCCATGCCAGGGGTTCCAGTTTGCCATAGACTTCATCCTCACCTGTATGTATGCAGGACACTGCCATCCGCAGAAAGCTGCTGAAGACTCTGCGCTGCATATCGAAAGCAGAGAATACCGCCGTGCCTGCGCAGTCTGACATGAAATTTCCAGATATCCTGTTCCATCTCATCACAGCTGCTGATATAACCGAATACCTTTCTCTGCCCTTTCTGAATAGAAACGACACCGGAAAGACGTATTTGTATGATTTCTTCATCTCCATGCCAAACCTTATAAAAGGGACAGGCAGCCTGACGCTGCTTCAAACGGTATCCGTATACATACAGAACGGCCAAGGACAGCAGCATTTCTGCAGTTTTCCTCATATTATTTTTCCAGAGCCATTACCTTATTAATTCTTCTCTGGTGGCGCTCATCATGGGAAAACTCGGTATTTACCCAAACACGTACAATTTCCTTCATCAGCTCCACACCGATGATTCTTTGTCCCATCGCCAGCACATTGGAGTTATTGTGCTCTCTTGTCAGTTTGGCACTAACCGGATCACTGCAAAGCGCACAACGGATTCCCTTAATCTTGTTGGCGGCAATGCTGACACCGATTCCTGTCCCGCAGATAACGATTCCCTTATCGTTTTTACCATCTGCGACACTCTGTGCAGCCGGTCCTGCGTAGTCCGGATAATCCACAGACTCACATCCATGACATCCGAAGTCTTCGACCTCATGTCCCATTTCCGTTAACATTTCCTTCACGATTTCCTTATACTCAAAAGCACCGTGATCACAAGCTACCGCTATTTTCATATACATTCTACACTCCTTTTCTTTTTAACATCTATATTATAGCAAGAAAACACTCTAAGTCATATGAAAATATTCATATATGAATTCTTTATAAAAAAGCCGTTTTAACTTAACGACTTTTTCTTTATACTCATCATATCTCCAAGTACCCAGAGCATCAAACCAAGGGCGAGTATAATCACACAGACAGAAATGCCCGCAGCAGAATTCAATCTTAATGCCAAATATCCCAGTAAAGGAACCGTAAGTGCAACTTTTCCCTTAATTTGTTTATAGGCTACTGGTTGTATGTCATTGGCATTATTCGCATCACCTTTTGTTATCAGCTCCTCTTTTTGAACATCATTTTTTACTACACGGTGAGTGATTACCAGATTACCTTTTTGAAATGTGACAATATCCTTTTCCTGCAGACTTTCAGGGTTAACGGACTTTACATATACCAGAGAACCTGTAGGACATGCTGGGTCCATACTTCCTGTAAGGATTCCATATATTTCAATTCCAAATATTCTAGGCAGTGTGAAAGGAAAAGCAGCAAGTATTACCAGAACGACACAAATAGTTCCAGCGATACTCATCAGTTTATACTTCTTCATTCTCATTCAATGTTGAATCTATCAGCTTAATCATTTCAAGTGCACTTCGGAAGCATTCTTTTTTATTCGTATCTGTCCAAGTGATGCATCCTTGCCAGGATTGATTTTCTGTACCTTTTATTTCAATGATAAATGTTTGATTCTTCCTTCGTATTTGCTCCATGGCTATGCCTCCGCTTATCTTTGATTTTCGTAAATTTCCCATATACGACTGGCAGTATCCATATTGATCGTACCATCAGCATTTTTTGCATCTAAATACTCCTCATTGTTACTGATCTTGTACTGAATGGATTCCTGTGTAATTGATACATCAAAATCCTCTGTCAGCTGATTTTTATCTTTAATGAAAATCCCATTTATTACACTACTCGTTGTTTCTCCTGGTTCCAGCACCTTATTATAATAATAGTAATCATCACGCTTAATCCATTCGCCGGTATTTACATCCAGTTCCAATGCTCCTTGCTTAAATAGCCTTTCAGGGCTGGCGTTAAGTCGCACTCTTACCATACAACCGGTGTCTCCATTATTTCTGATACTTGGTCTTTTGATAATGTAGGTCGGCTGCAGTTCTGGCTGCGGCTCTTCAATTTCTGTATCTATATTTGCAAAAGTGTATTCTGTTTTTGCTGTATCTCTTGCTGTAAAATATGCATAGGAGGAAGGTACCACAAGCATCGCAAGCAATGCTACAGCAAATACCGCTATCAGTATGCGTACTTTATTCGTTCTATTTTTATTCATTCTGACACCTCCAGTTCTATTTTAAATAATCTTGTGTTACAGTGCTTACTTCTCCATTTTCCACTCGAAATCTGTTGACAACGGTATCACTATCAGACAGATACGTATCGTTTACTCTAACATTAGAGAATGTAATATCCGCTGCAGCCTCTTCTTTATCTGCTACTGCTGCATTCAGATCAACCGTCACGGATTGACCGTCTATTACAGCACAATTTTCTCTGCTTGTAACGCTGACATTACCAAAATCATAGCGGATGCCCATCATTTCGCTTATACGATATGTACCGATGGGAAGATTATGAAAGCTTACACTTTGTGTAGCAGCACTATTCTCATGAAAGCGAACCAATTTGTAATAGGTATCTTTTGTATTTATGTTTTCAGCTTTCAATATAAAGATTGGATCACCCTGTGCAAAATCAACAGCTTCCTTATTGATAGTTTTATTTACTTGTATATTACCAACAGGTTCTTCTGCCTCCTCCAAGGTGATGGTATTGTACCATGCAAATTGATAGCTCATATATGCATTCCCCATATGCGGTCCATCTAAAGCAAATGCTGAATGAAGAACCATTTTTGATCCATCGTCACTTCCAAGTATCTGATCCGCTTTTAAGCTATCATTAGTATTTAAAACAGCATTGTCTCTCATGTATTTATTTACACTATCTTTAATTCCATTTGTATTTGCCATATAATTTCCAATTGCAGTGTTATTACCTGTCCATTTGGGACTTTTTGATAAAAAGTCTTTTACAGTAGATTCACCACCATAAGCAACATGCAACAATTCTCTATAGAAAAATGTATAACCGGTTGCTGAAAGCTGAGGCTCCATTTCTTTTAACTGAACTGATACATTTTTTGATGAAACGTTTTTTACAGCAAGATACTTATCTATGATTTCACCATACTCCGATTCCAATGAATTCAATTCTGTTGTCGTGATCGTAACCCATGTTGAGTTTGCAATTCCATATCCACCTTGAATATCAACAATGGCATCTGTTGGAAGTTCATATAATTCTTTTGCAGCACTTCCATATTTATTATTGTAGAAGTCAAGATAGAAGCGTGATAATGCTTCAGAACCTGTGTATGTTTTTCCATAATATCCATCGGTTTCCAATTTTTTATAAACACCAAGTAGATGTCTTAAACTAAGCTGTGCTGTCCCTGAAACACCATAGAGTTTCACCAATGCATCATTGTATGCTCTGGCAGCAAGAAATTTAATCGGCAGCTCCTGACCGTCGAAGCCAATAACTTGATAGTTTGGATCAGGTTTTACACCATAGCCCTCTGCATTTGGCGTTGTCACAATAAATGAGTTATCTTTATACTTATAAGATTTACCCGAATGATTTTCAATAACAACTGAATAGCTTGCACTGTCCCCAGGTGAATAAATTTCTTTATCGAAAAGTTCAACAGCTTTTGTACCTAAATCAATAATTTGATCGCCAACGGCTCCTTCCTGTATTGTTACATACAAAGTATATACAGTCTTCCCATTTTCAGTTTTCTTACGGATTTCAGAGGATACGGTATCTGACTGATCCTGAAAAACCAGGTTGCCTGAATGACTAGAACTCATAGCAGCACGGAACCTATTTATATTCGCTGCCTTTTCTTCCTGCTTGTCCGCTTTATCCTGCTGCTCACCTGTATTGCCTTCCAATGTGCTTCCTACTGTACTATCCTGCATCTTTTCCGTCAGTGCAGTATCTTTCTCCTCAATGCTGCTCTCTGTTTTTCCTACAGGTTCAAGTGATTCCTGCTTTTCATCCTCTTCTTCTGTAGCTGCAGACGTTGACTGATTTTCTGAAACAGGTGTCTGTTGTTGTTCCTCCGTTGTATCTGAAACAGTCTGTTTTTCCTGCTCACCTGCAGCAGTCTTCTCTTCTGCAGACTGGTCCTGACTGGGTGTGAATACTGTTTCATCATCTTCTGCATGCATTACCCCTGTTGACATCAGGCACAGTACCAATGATAGAATTGCAACGCTGGTAATACCTTTTCTTATATTTTTCCCTTTCATAAGAACCCTCCTCTTACTGATTTTTTTCTATGCACAGGTTCTTACTCCTGTTCATTTAATTTCTTTTTCTTTATAAGCCAGAATGCTGCAAACAGCACTGACAGGATACCGATACCACCTGCCGCATAGGGCAGAACATCCTTTAATTCGGTTGTTCCACCGGCTTTTGGTGTTTCATTATTTTCCACATCCGTTCCATTATCTTTATTATTTTCTTTACCATTTGTTAACGGAGTATCTTGATTATTCTCAGTGGTTGTATTATTTTCATTTGACGTATTATTCTCATTCGATGCATTATTTTGATTTACTTCAGACAATGGATTATTAACAGTTACAGGTGCAGCTTCTGGTTGTGAATTTATCATATCTATAATTGGTGTTTCTGCATTTGTTATTATTTCTTCTGTCCGTGTCGATTCCTCCACCCGTACTACTGCCTCTGTGGTAGATGTATAATGGAATATAATTTCCGTTTTGTCTTTGTCGATTCTCATCGTTTTACTTTCAGCATCTGTCTGATATCCCTCGATTATTTTCGCATAAGCTGTTTCTTCCATTCCTTTTTCCGTAGTTCGAATGATTGGTGTTGTTAAATCATTTCCAGATTCATCAACATAACGAATCAAATATTCCAGACCATTTATAAGCCTACTGTATTTTGCAACAACGACCGTTCTTTCTTCTACCGTCTCAGAAGGTGCACGATAGAAATCAGATTTCAGACGATATCCGCTTTCCACACTGACCTCCGGTGCTTTTGGGAATAATGCTCCTGCGTTTATCAAGCATACAGCTTTTTTACTATTTTCTAATTCGCATCTGCTATCGAGTGATTTTTGATTAAATGTACCATGGAGCGCTGCTTTAAATACCACTTCATACTGTTTTTGTGCTGCATGCAAAGATCCACTCGAAATCACCATTCCGATCATGACAAAGGCTGCTGTTACTGCACGTCTTATCTGTTTATTTTTCATGCTGCTTAACACCCTTTCTTTTTATTATCAATATCCCTGCTGCTCCACTGATAAATACGATTACTGCCAGCAGCCCTACTGCTGTTGTATCTCCTGTACTTATTCTTTCTAAAATTGTTTTATCTTTTTTCTTTTCTGTTGTTTTTTTAACCGGTTTTTCTACATAAATCACATTCTCTTTTTTTATTACTACATCATCCGGTGTAGCAACTTCCCCTTGCTCTACATTAAACTCCAGCCGCAGCTGACCAACTGTATTTTGATAATCGTTATTCATTGACTCTCCGTCGATTCCTATTTTCATTGTTATTCTGCTGCTTTCACCTTTTTTCAGAGATGCAATCAGTTGATTCTGACTGATATTTCCACTATTCAGATCTTTGAGAGTTCCTTCTACCCCGCCAATTATACCACGATAAAATTCTTCTCCATCTCGTAGCAAAGTAATCGTATACACAGCACCACTTGCTGATATATTGTCATTCGTAAGATCCGAAAGCACGGAAGCATTAATATAAAATCTCAATTCCCTATCATCTTGATTAGAAAGAGTAAACTCCTCACTTCTTGTTTCTCCTGGTATCATTCCAGTAAATTTATTAGAAAACTCATTCTTATCTACATTGAAGCTGAAATAATTTTGAGAATCACCGGTGAATACAATTCCCGGATTTTCTTCTTCTACAGCTTTTAAAATAGTGGTACCGCCTATCAGCATAGCAGCCATGATTACTGCGGCCAATTGTCTTCTATGTTTCATACTACTGCCTCCTATTCATTCTCAATGCTCAATATACCATCATCACTGATATTCACATCAAGACCCCATTCAGCCATCATTGCGTTTTTTACATCGATATTCTGTATGGCATCAACGGTACAATCCACATTTAATTTTAAAGTGCGATCCTTAACCGATACGTTCTCTGAGACTGCAACCTGACTAATAAATTCTGAACTCGTTTTATTAGGTTCAATCGGCTTTCTACTATAAAAATATACAACCTCTTTATTATTCGTATCGGTTTCATCATCTATAATCCAATCATCCCCGTTTTTATTGAGTAGTGTAATCAAACTAGAATTACCGTTATAATATTTTTTATTGTCTTCACTCCAGTATTTTTTTACCGTTATTTTTGCATAGAGTGGATAATCACCTGTATTCTTCACTTTCACCGGATAATCAATTCGCTCACCAGGTACCACCTTTGCAGCTTGTTTTTCTGACTCTATCAGTTTTACATTTAGATTACCTGCGCTTACCTTATGCTCTGCATCTGTATTAGCAACCATATAAGAAATTGTTCCACTGACGGCAAATGTGCCCAGTAATAGAACAGCGGAAATCATTAATACCATTTTCTTATTCATATCATTCACTCCTCATCTTAATTCCTATCTTATGTTTACATTATATATATAAGAGGTCTCAATATGGTCACAACTATATAAATCATAGCCACTAATCGAACTAATGGATTGTGTAATCCCTATAAGGGTTTGTTACCAGCGGCGTTATTCACGCTCTGAAGGCCTACCAAATATACTATCTTTAATGGCTGGCTCTAAAGTGCCTTTTACCTGCCTTCTTTTACGACTTTTCCACCCGTAAACGGGTCAACTAATTCTTTCTTACTCATTTGATTTACAAGTTTGTCTACCGCCAATTGTTGTTGTATATATTCTTGTATCATTTTCGTGTTTTCCATACTGTATCTGCGAAAAATCCTCCTGCCCTAAAATGACCGATTTGCATTTTTATTTTAAATTTGCAAATCGGTCATCTATCATAAGATTCCTTTTAGTTCACCCATGAACGCTGATCCGCTATTTTGGTGGTATTTCCACTAGCATATGGATATGAACCGGACATAATTCTGCCTCTATTATCGTTACTCCCTTTCTTTCGCATATCGTTCTTAAAATCTTTCCTATTTCTTTTTATAATTTCCGCATATCATCAATCTTATATATTAGGGTGCAAATACAATGTGATATGTACATCTCCATTTGCTGTATGATGAACTATGTATGTCCGTTTTGGGCCCCCTTATTATTTAAAAATGGTTTGGTAGACCTTCTTCTATTATGATAAGGAGTTTTATTTTTTTAATTACTTTTTAAATCTTAAGTTTTTTGTCCCACCAGTATAACCGATGGTTTACTTTTTCAAAAAAAAATCTGATTCTACAAGGAATCAAATCTTTTCAATCTGCTTCATATCAATATATACATTAATTCCAAAATACTTTTAAATTCTCCTAAAATCTTATTTCTGCATTTCACGATACCTTGCCAGTCACTTTTTTGTCTTGTTGTGATAATAATATCATAGGTACCTGCTTTTCCTGATTGTTCATATATATAAGAGCAATCCTCATGAATCATTAGTTGATCAATACATAAATGTCGTTTCTTTGTGTTAAAAGATCTTCTTTCCTGAAAGGACTGCGGTGTGCCTAAATAATCAAGAATTTCATCTGTTAGCATAATAAAAGAAGTAAAATTTGAAAAAGCAAAACCCTCTTTCCTGACACAGCTGTATAAGATGCCGTCAAAATGCTCTTGTTTTTGATTAGCAAGACACAATCGTATTGCGTTTTTGGGATAGAATATATTCTTTTGCATTCATTTCACCCTCTCAGTGTATCATTATCAAATACTTGCAGTTCATCATATGTATAACTTAAATCTATTAAATGATGCTTATTCAAAGAAGCATACGTATTCAAAATACGTTCAATTACACGTTTAGCATTCTCTGCATTGCAGCTGTGCAACATAAAAATGAATTGTGACCCGCTGTATTTTGATACGACATCTCCATTGCGCAAACATTTGCATAAAACAATTCTCAAAGCTTCCATTTCTTTTGATAACAGATGTAAGCCTTCTTTTGAATTCGCATCTATAAATTTTTTTGGTTTTAATGTCATCAACACAACATATTCAGAAAATCCTTCTCGAACCATTCTTCTTAATTCAAGATGATATATTTCTTTAAAGACACCAAACTCACAGTAAAAAGCCTGTTCCATTTTTTTCTCAGCGATACTGTCCTGGATAGCATCCAGATTTACATTCACTTGGTTGTTATTTTTTATCAGTTCCATATATACTTTTTGAAGAAACTGTGACTGTTTGATTCCAAGTCGCTCATAGAGAAGACTACACGCCCTATGATACTGCTCCTTTGCGACATCATAATGTTTAAGTCGTATAAGAGAAATAATAAATAAATATTGCATTTCATCATCAAGGGGATCCTGTACAAGTGCATCCTTGCAAACCGAATTCATCTTTTCATATTCATCCAGGTCTTCATATTTTATTGCAAGTGCCTTGGCACAGCGTAAATATAACGAGTGATAATAGGTAGATAGAGATACCACCCATCTTTTGTCACTAATACAAGGAAGAAATTTTCCTTTATAAAGCTTTAAAATTGAATTTAACTTATCAACATCTTTGCAGGTAGAAAAGTGTTCTTTTTTTAATAGTTTATCCAGCTCTTCAAAACTGTCTGTATCCAAGTGCACCTTTATTTGCGGATTCCAGTAATAAGAGCCTTTTCCTGTAATAATCATATCAGCTGTTTTAAATTCTTTTTTTAAAAGACTGCGAAGCCTGTACATTAGATTTTTTAAAGCACTCAGCGGATTACTGATATTAGAATCATCCTCCCAAAGTATATCATTTAATTCCGTTGTAGATATCTTGCGGTCATTATATATCAGAAAATATGATAAGAGTGCCGCCATCTTACTTGAGTGGATACCCTGCTCATCCAGACATATTCCATGATAAGTAATCTGAAAACTTCCAAACAGAGATACATCCATATTATCCATTTTCTATTTCCCCTTTTTCACAAAATCAAAACAATTTATCACCATTATCTTCAATTTATATGCTTATACTCATACATTAGCTTTGTTTCCGGTATCGTCTTCTTTTGTTGGAATCTGTCCAGAATACGACTAATTGCCTTATCACAACCCTCCATCGAGGTTGTCGCAATAATCAGGGAATACTGAAACGGACTGCATTTCGTAAACACATCGTTTTTTCTCAGCTCTATCGTTATAACATCGCGCAGAATATCCGACTCTCTCTGCTGAGCATCTTCCTTAACACCCTCCGGCTGCCGCATGGTCAACAGCACCAGATAACGGGAACGGGAGGATCGTCTCGCAGAACGCAGATTCATCTGATAAATATTTTTAAATACATCAAAGTCGCAATAGAAGGTTCCTTCATTTCGGACATGCTCCTTCAGCTGCTGCTCCAGCTCATCCACATCAACCGGATTGCCGGCAATACACTGTACAACCTCAGCATAAATTTCTCTGCAGAGCGGTGTTACCTCGATCCCCAGTCTTCCGTAATACATATCGGCCACCTTGTGGTAATACGAAATCGCCAGCGAATACTGATGGGTCTGTCGATATGCCTCCAGCTTGTATTCATGAATATGGTTATTCGCATAATGCTTAAAGCCCAGAATATCACACAGCTTGATTACTTCATCATAATATTCTTTATCCATCAACAGCTTGCAGCTGCGGTTGGTTGCCCGCATTAGATTGTTGTCATAATAGGTTTTCTGCAGCTCCACCCAGTCCTGCGTATGAAATTCAAACATGAAGTCTTCCATATAATTGCTGAGCAGCTCTTTGCAATACTGATAAGAGGCTTCCGGTGCTTCCTCCTCTTCGATTTTTTTGCACAGCTCATCCATCTGCACGATGTCAATCTCACATGGTATTTCAGAATTCCATGCATACGTATTGCCTTTTGACAGAATAAAGGAAAGCTCGGGATTATCCGGATAAAATTTCTGCAATTCCTTTCTTGCACGATACACAAGATTGCGCAAGGCACCCTCCGGCTTATCCGATTCATCTTCCTTCCACAATATTTTAATCAGCTTTTCCTTGGATACCACCGTATGCCGATACATCATCAGATAGGCGATCAAAAGGATCAGCTGTGTACTCTTCTTTGTTTCCTGCGGAAACCGGTAATTCTTGTTTTCCATATAAAATTCACCCAGCAGATGAATTTTCAATATATTTTTCTTTCTCATAGGATATCCTCGCTGCTTTCTATGATTTCATTTTATCACAAATCCATCTCATGAAAAGAGGGCTGAAAAAAATCAGAAATCATGAAAAAACAAAGCCATTAACGGACAGTGATTTTCAATTTTTCTGATTTTCCTGTATTTATCTTGACAATATAACTATATGAAATTCAGCAGAAGCTATCCCTTATGCGTTATGTAACACCCTTTTGATATCATCCGCAGAGATTGGGCCTTCACGGACAATGCGCGGTTCTTCTTCGCTCATATCTACGATCGTGCTCGCCAGCTTGCCTTTTGCTTCTCCTAAAACAATCGCATCAATTCTGCCGTCCAGCTGTTCCAGCACCTGCTCATCCCGAACACCAGTTTCCTCTCCGGAACGGTTTGCACTCGTTACCAGAAGCGGCTTTCCGCATTCCTTAATCAGACGCAATACAAATGGATCATCCGGCATCCGGATTCCCACGGTAGGAAATCCGTTCGTCACATAATCCGGCAGCGTCTCCTGTTTTTTCAAGATCATAGTGAATGCTCCCGGCATAAAGGCATCCGCCAGTGCCACAGCTTCTGCAGGCATTTGTGCGATACACTTCATCTGCTCCACATCCGCAACCATGGTGGGAATCGGCTTATTCTCCGGACGTCCCTTGCTTTCCTTCAGTTTGCGCAAGGCTTCCTCATTTTCATAAATGACCCCCAGACCAAACACCGTATCTGTAGGAAATGCCACAACCTTCCCGTTTTTCAACAGCTCTGCGACTTCCTTTACATCTTTTTTATCAAACCGTCTGGTTTCCATGTTCATCATTTCCTTTCTGTTTATCAGCATTGTAGCACAGAATTTCCACAAAACATACAGTGGATAGAAAATGATGGAAAGTTAATGGAGAATCATAAACAAAATCTGGAAATTGTAGTATATTTTGCGAACAAAATGTTGAAAAATCATGGAGTTTATGAACTACCTATGGTATGATAGCTAGGCTCGACATTTATATTCTAAGGAGGGTAAAAATGGAAAGTTCAAAGAAAATAGTCTGGTATAACCTTGCGTTTATGGCATTTTCTACCGTTTGGGGTTTTGGAAATGTATTAAACGGCTTCGTATACTTCAATGGTATTCAGGTTATATTCAGCTGGATTCTGATGTTTGCTCTGTACTTTGTGCCGTATGCGCTCATGGTCGGAGAACTGGGATCCGCATTCAAAGACTCCGGTGGTGGAGTCAGCTCATGGATCAATGAAACAATTGGTCCGAAATTCGCCTACTATGCCGGGTGGACCTACTGGGCATGTCACATTACATACATCGCAAGTAAAGGCAGCGGTGGACTAAAAGCACTTAGCTGGGCTGTGTTTCGCAATGCGGAAACGTATGACACATTTCCAACCGTTTATGTACAGCTGGGTACGCTGGCAGTCTTCCTGTTCTTCTGCTGGGTCGCAAGCCGCGGTTTAAATCCGCTGAAGAAGCTGGCGACGATTGCCGGAAGCAGTATGTTCATCATGTCCATACTGTACATTCTTATGATGTTTGCCGCACCGCTCATCAATCCAAACGGCGGCTTTGTCACTCCGGATTTCAGCTGGGACAATATCTTCCCGCAGTTTAATCTGCAGTATTTTACATCGCTGTCCATTCTGGTGTTTGCCGTGGGTGGCTGTGAAAAGATCTCCCCTTATGTTAATAAGGTGGAAAATCCAAGCAAGGGCTTCCCGAAGGGTATGATTACACTGGCAATCATGGTTGTTGTATGTGCCATTCTGGGTACGATTGCAATGGGTATGATGTTTGATCCTGCCGTAATTAACGGAACACAGGAATCCTTTAATTCCTATGTATCCAACGGCTCCTACTGGGCATTCCAGAAGCTGGGCGGCTACTATCACATGGGAGATGCACTGCTGATTATTTATGCATTGTGCAACATGATCGGTCAGTTCTCAACTCTGGTATTAAGTATTGATGCTCCGCTGCGTATGCTGCTGGACAACGAGGAAGCCAGAGAGTTTATTCCATCCGGACTGCTTAAGAAAAACAAATATGGTGCTTATATCAACGGAATCTGGATGGTTGTCATTTTGTCCGGAAGCATTATTCTGATTCAGTCCTTCGTGCCTGGTGCTGCCAGCGTGCTTGCACAGCTGAACAAGCTGAATTCTGTCACTATGCCTATGCGGTATCTATGGGTATTTGCCGCCTATATCGCACTGCGTTCGGCACGAAACAAATTTCAGCCGGAATACCGGTTTGTTAAGAATCAGGGAGTCGCTATGACCTTTGGTATCTGGTGCTTTATTCTGACTGCTGCATGCTGTATCATGGGTATGTATACACCGGGAGACATGTTCACCACAGCACTGAATGTCATCACACCAGTCGTACTGACAGCGCTTGGTGTGATCCTGCCGGTTATCAAAAGGAACGAAAAGGCATAAACCTTAAGACAAGATCAGCCGGTCTTGTCTTTCTTACTATTGGCTCATCCTATGCATTATACCTTTTCCCCTTACTGCTCACCCTTCATGCAGGAGGAATGTGGTAAATCGTCTGAGAGGTTAGCATAGACTCCAAAAAATATTTATAGAAAATGCTGTGCACAGGGTATGATTTCCTTGCAGGAAATCCCCCTTCCGCTGATCTGGTATATCATTGGGCATGTTTACCCCGTAAGCATACCATGCTATACTGTACGTGTAGATTACAGGAGGATAAATCAATTATGTATAAAGATATTGCGAACGAATTACTAAGCTTCATTCAGAAAAGTCCAAGCTGTTTTCATGCAGTGAACACTATGAAAGATATGCTGCTAGAAGACGGCTATACGGAATTACGGGAATGTGAAGCCTGGACGCTGGAAAAGGGCGGAAAATACTTCACTACAAGAAACGGCTCCAGTCTGATCGCCTTCCACATTGGAAGCAGTCTGGAGGATTACCACTTTCAGGTTACTTCATCCCATTCAGATTCACCAACCTTTAAGGTTAAGGAAGAAGCAGTGCTGAAGGGAAAGGGCGGCTATCTGCAGCTGAATACGGAAGGCTATGGCGGTATGCTGTGCGCAACATGGATGGATCGCCCACTGTCTTTAGCAGGACGTGTTCTTGTGAAAGAAGGAAACACCTTTACAAGCAGGCTGGTAAGCTTTGACCGTGATCTGCTTCTGATTCCCAATGTTGCCATTCATATGAACCGTGATGTAAATAACGGTATGAAATATAACAATCAGATAGATATGCTGCCGCTGTTCTCAGCCGGAGAATGCAATGAGGGTGATTATGCCCAGCTGCTTGCCGATGAACTGGGCTGTGCAAAAGAGGACATCTTCGGGACAGACCTGTATCTGGTGAACCGCATGACCCCAAGCATTTGGGGAGTGAAGGAGGAATTCATCTCATCACCGAAGCTGGACGATCTGCAATGTGCATTCACATCCCTGAAAGCTTTACTGCACGGGACAAATGAACAAGCAGTCAATGTGTTTGCCTGCTTTGACAATGAAGAGGTCGGTTCCGGAACCAAGCAGGGTGCATGCTCAACCTTCCTGTATGATGTTCTGCAGAGAATCAACGACAACCTTGGTTACACAAAAGAGGATTACTACCGTGCTGTTGCGAAAAGCTTCATGGTATCCTGTGACAATGCACATGCAGTACACCCGAATCATCCGGAAAAGACAGATGATACAAACTGCACCTATATGAATAAGGGAATCGTTGTGAAATTCAGTGCGAATCAGAAATATACAACCGATGCAGTCAGCTCGGCAGTCTTTGCGGGAATCTGTGAAAAAGCAGAGGTTCCTGTTCAGCATTTTGCTAACAGAAGTGATGCAGCAGGAGGCAGCACACTTGGAAATCTCTCCAGCCAGAAGGTATCCATGCATACTGTGGATATCGGACTGGCTCAGCTTGCCATGCATTCCTCCTATGAAACCGCAGGTATCAAAGACAGTGAGTATATGATTCGTGCATTGACAACCTTCTATAACACCAATCTTCATATTACCGACAGCGAAACGATTGAGGTCGCATAGGTCTCCATGAAAAATCAAAGCAGTCAGAAAAAAATTCATATTGACAATCTCTACCTGATGAAAAAGCTGGATGAGGATTATCATAAAGAATTTATGCGTTTCTATGACTATGTACTGCACAGCAATACATCCGATGCGGATATCAATATCATTGTTAATACCGCCCTTGAACAATGTCTCGAGGGCATGAAAAACAGAAAGAAAGCAACGCTGGTAATTCCCAGGGATCTGAAAGAATATACGACAAAGCTATCCCGTGGCAATGTATATAAGGATATGAAACGAAAAATACGCAATCAGGATTATGAGAAAATGCAAATCAGCAGTATCTGGTATGTATTCTCACTCTGTATCGTGCTGTTCTTCTTTAAAAATCTGATGGACCAGAAATTTATTGTGAATTATCTGGTAGATGTCATCGTTGCCTGTATCGCTGGTGGAATTGCAATGAAAAATTTCCTGATACGCAAAAGAATCGTGAAACGCTACCAGTTCGGCAGCTTCTATATGCGTATGGATATCATTGCAATTGTCGCATGTGTATTTATAAAAATCGTGACACCTGCCGCATATGCTAATTTTGATATTACCTATCTTCTGCTGGTGATTTCCTTTTTCATTATGAAACGAAAAATCAAGCCGCAATTTGAAGCAGTGATATAGCAGACATGAAAAGCCCTCAGCAAATCATTGTAATTACGCTGAGAGCTTTTTTATCGCAGCCGTTAAATAAATAGGCTGCAAGGTATGTATGGATTTGTAAAAATTTTCGTATTGCATCTGTTGATTCCTTTATTATAAATATGCTGTTCATGACTTCTTTCGGTTAGACACATAAATAACCATTACTTTGTACAGACATAGGTATAAAGGTGCTGTTGATGAAGTATTCTTATATGGTGTTGCGTCTATTTAATTGTTTTTTGACTGACTCTAAGGTATCACATTCCAAAAGTAAATTGGATACGATATGCAGTTGGTCCTCGGTTAATGACTGTAGCCATGCTGTACAGTCTTCCTGAAATTTGGCTTCCATGAGCCTATGTAAGAGTTGTCTCTCTCCTTCAAGCTTGCCTTCAATCATACCTTCCGCCTTACCTTCTGCTTTACCTCTTATGATACCTTCCTTCATCCCCTCCTCAAAGCTGTCCTCCAAGCCGTAGCGATAACGTGCCTCCCCCATCTGAATCGCCATTGCGGTTGACCACAGCTCGTCATCCTTCTGCATTTCCTCGTACTTGTTCACGAATACCTTCACCAGCCTTTCCTTTGATTCCAGTATATCATTTTTCGCATTGTTTTCAAACAGGAAGCACTGCTGTTCAAAGTCATCCATCTGCTGAATGGCCTTTTTCTTAGCGATTTCATTGATAACGGGCAGATGGACGTAGGTTCTTCTAATCAGTGGGTGTTTACTCTCATCTTCCCCCTGCTCATTGCGCATCTGATAGTGATTGATCAGATTTTTATTATTCCATGCGCATTTTTCAATGAAAATAATCTGATATACCGGCTTTAAATCCCTGTACTTTTCACTGCTATCCAGTTGATTGTTCAATGCTCTGGCTCCATAAAATTCAAAGCGCATCATTTCCGCTACTCCTGCATAGGTCGTCTGCATTTCCAGGTTAAAAAAACGACCTTTCTCATCCTTCACATGGACATCCAGAATGATGCGCTTCTTTCCGATGATGCCCGGATCCAGATTCGGATTGAGGACGGTGCTTTCCTTTACCCTGATTCCGGTAACACGTTCAATAATGGTGTTGCGGGCGTACACAGAGCCTTCATCCTCACGGGAAAGGGCGTACTTGAAGAATACATCATTGCAGTAATCCAATACAGTATTTGCTTTCGTATTTTCCATGACGAAAACCTCCTTCTGTAAGCTCATCATCACTTACATACTTCTATACGTTAAGAAGGTATGAAATTCCTAAAAAATCCACATATTCTTGATTTTTTTAGGTTCTGATTTTTTATTGCAGTGAAATGAAATATATACTATCTCTGCCTCGTATAGATAATGAAAGGAGAACGTATCTGTATGAAACGAACCTACAGCAGTATCCTTATTCTGTTAACTAGTATCATTGTTTTTCTATTTGCATACATTATGCGCACAGCGTGCACGCAGATACCGGTTTACGGAACGATTTCCACCGGCCTATCTGCACAGCATTTTGACAGGAATGACGCTTTTGCAGCTGCTGACAGACAAAAGGAAGGTTCTCTTATGGAAAGTGATACGGAGAACATGCCTGAGAAACGTGAACAGAGCGAAACGGATGATGAACATATACAGAATAAGCTTCCTATTGTTCAGAGTATGCAGGAAACTTCATATTACTGTGTACCGGCTTGTTTACAGATGGCACTTCGCTATCACGCTATAGAAAGCACCCAGCAGCACCTGGCACAGCAGCTTCATACAGATCCTGTAACCGGAACGGAATATGTGGATATGGCAAGAGTCTTAAACAGCTACCTGTTTCCCGGCACTAGCATACCCTCAGCTGATGAGCCAGGCTATCATGTACAGACACTGTCGCCAGATGACCACACGCAGGATGCTTCAGAAACATTTTCACGCCGCTGTATACAAAATATAGATGACGGATATCCAGTTTTTGCCGCAGTTGATTTAAATGCTTTATATCCTGCACTTGCACATGCAAACCATATGGTGATAGTGATCGGTTATGAAAAAAATAAGGATCAGATTACGTCCTACTACATCATAGATCCATATCCGCCTGTTCAGGATGAGGTACACAGGGGGTTGAAGCAGTTTACTGCTCAGGAGCTGGTACGTGCCATCCTGGTAAATGAAGAACCTGCCTATATATGGTGATTTCTTAGAAGGCCTGCAGGAAAAGATTCTTGAACTATACTACTTTAAAACTATACAGCACGGATAATCTGTTGACGATTGCGTTCACTCCTGATAGTATAATAACGGAATAAAAACACAGTCTGGTTGGTAGTCCAGACGCAATGAGAATTGTCAGTAACCTGCCTCCTTGGTTGTCCGTTTCCTTATGAAGTATATAAGGAGGAAGCATTATGAATCAGACTTCGCTAAGCTTTACTGTCTTCTTTGAAGACCCTTTCTGGATTGGCTTGTTCGAATACCGTGAACAGCAGCTGCTGTATTTGAAGCGAATCGTATTTGGAAGTGAACCCAGTGAACAGGTGGTATATGAATGGCTGAAAGGCTGCTGGTATTCCATCAGTTTTCAGGCTCCTGTGGAAACCGTGCGCTCAAAGGCAAGCCATCGAAATCCCAAACGCATGCAGCGTGAAGCCCGCAAGGCACAGGATACAGGGCTTTCCCTTACAAAATCACAGCTTGCAGTAAAACAGCAGCAGGAGGAACGCGCAGAGCTGAAAGCTGAAAGACGAAAGGAGAACAGAGAAGGACAGAAGGAAGCGTTTCGTCTGCGGCAGATGAAGAAAAAGGCAAAGCATAAGGGCCGTTGACCCTTTACGTTACCAACTAACAAAAGGTATGCGCGTGCATACCTTTTTATCTGATACATACAATGCTTTAATGAAATCTTATTCCCGTATCGTTTTAATGCGAAAGAGGAAATAGTAATACTTAAAGAGCATGAGTGCAAGCAAAAACAGACGCAGCCACAGGTTACTCATAAAATACATGGCAAATAACAGCATAGTACTGGCAAATGCCAGTAGGGAAAACTTGGTTCTCCATGTCATGGAGCGGTGCTGTACAAAGGAATCCAGATGATTTTTATAAAGTGCTGTTGAGATAAACCAGCAGTGAAAGCGCCGGGAGCTTTTCGCAAAGCACCAGGCGGAAAGAAGCAGAAACGGTGTCGTAGGCAGAACAGGAAGCACAACACCGACGGCTCCCAGCAGCATAGATACGATACCGATGATAAAATAAACAGGTTTCATGTATGTCTCTCCTTTCGTGACAGCCACATATGCTGAATGACCATGAGCGGTCTGTGCAGAAGCATCCTTGGTCCGCTGAAGCGCATCACCCTGCGGATTTGTTCACGCCGTTCCTTTTGATAGCAATGCACGCTGCAGTTGCTGCAGAAGGTCTTGCTTTCCATAAACGGACAGCAGTCTATGCGCTGATGTGCATACCTGCAAAGCGTTTGACATTCCTTACAGAGGCTTTGTCCATGATGCTGTTTCCGGCAGTACAGGGATATCATTTCCTGTATGACCTGCTTTTCCTTTTCGCGCTTGGCTGCGGCTTCCATCAGCTGACTCTCCCGGATTCCACAGAAAGCACCGTATCCGCAATGCGCATGGTAGTTGGTCTGTGCGATACCAGAAGAATCGTTTTATCCTTCTGTGCCTGAATGCTTTTCAGAATAACTGCTTCGTTCAACGCATCCAGATTACTGGTTGGTTCATCCAAAAGGATACAGTCACAATCATGTAGAAATGCTCTGGCCAAGCCAATCCTTTGACGCTCTCCTCCGGAAAGAGAATCACCAAGCTCTGCTACCGGTGTCGCATAATCCTTTGGCAGTGACATGATAAACTCATGAATTCCCGCTTTGCGGCAGGCTTCTTCAATCTCATCGACAGAGGCATCCAGCTTTGCAATTCGAATATTATTGAAAATAGTATCATGAAACAGAACCGTTTCCTGTGTTACCAGGCTCTGCATATTACGCAGATCCGAGGTATTGATATCCTTTAAATCAACGCCGTGCACAGAAATACTGCCCTGTGATACATTCCAGAATCGCATGATCAGCTTCAGCAGTGTTGATTTCCCGGAACCGCTTTTTCCGTGAATTCCGGTAATCTTTCCCTTTTTGAAGGTTGCCTGCACATTGCGCAGCACCTCTTCCTCTTCATAGGAAAAGCTCAGATTCTCCACTTTAATATCCCCGCTGACTGCCTGTTTTTTTCCGCTGATTTCTTCAACCTCTTCTTTTTCATCCAGCAGCTGCAACACACGTCTCGCACTTGCCATGGTAATGAGTAGATTATTGGAAAGACTGGCAAGCGCCAGAACCGGCCCAAAGCTTGATACCATCAGCACGGTACTCATCAACACCGTTGTAAAGCTTACCGTCCCCTGCAGATACAGCAGACAGCCGCCCAGCAGCATAAGAAGGGTAAATAACGTAACAACTGCATTTCCGAGTATCGAAGAGGTCCCTTCGTGCAGCTTCAGACGCTTTGCTGTATCGTGCAGCTCTTCACTTTTTCTCTGCATTTCCTCCATACGTTGACTTCCGATACGATATTGCAGCACATCCTGCATTCCGCGCAGAGATTCCAGTACATAGCTGCTCAATCTTCCAAACCCCTCCCGGGATTGACAGCCCTCCTGCGTTCCCAGCTTTGTTATGATAAGAGGCAGCAGGACGCCACAGAACAGATATCCGAGCAATGCTATCATAAAGAACAGGATGTGCATTTTCGCAAACTGTATCAGCAGTATGCCGGATGTGACAACTGCAATCAGCACAGGAGAAATCGTATGTGCATAAAACACCTCCAGTGCTTCAATATCACTGGTGATCAGATAAATCAGATTTCCCTTGTCCTGCCCCTCCAGCCGCGCCGGAGCAAGGCGACGCAGAACGGTGAATACCCTATCCCGCAGAATGGCAAGCAGCTTAAATGCAATATAGTGGTTGCAGGCCTGTTCCCCATAATGTAAAATACCGCGAAGAAATGCCAGCACCAGCATAATGACAAAGAACACGCCAATTGGGAAATCCGCTGCCTGTATGGCAATATGGCTGATGAGAAGTGCACTGAAATACGGAATGTAAATCGCACACAGAAAACCGGCTACACCAAGAAACACAGCCAGCAGCATATGGGGGGCAAGCGGTTTTACAAGCAGACTCATACGTGCCATCAATCGAATATTTCCTGTTTTATGCATACTGTTCAGCTCCTTCCATAGCTTCCAGCTCCTGCTGTTTTTCATACATCCTTGCATAGGTTCCCCGCAAACGCAGCAGTTCCTCATGTCTTCCGTGTTCCTGACAGGTACCTTGGTCAATCACATAGATCTGATCACAGCCTTTTATGCTTTTTAACCGATGCGTAATCATGATTACCATTTTTGTTTCTGCCAGCTTATAAATAACGGAAACAATAGCGTCCTCACTCTCTGCATCGATATTGCTTGCGGCCTCATCAAAGATATAAACATCCCGCTGTGCCAGCAATGCCCTTGCAATGGATAAACGCTGTTTCTGTCCGCCCGATAAATTATTACCCTGTTCCTGCAGTTCCATATCCAATCCGCCCTGTTCCATGACGAAATCAAGCAATGCCACCTTACGTAGTGCCTCCAGCATTGCTTCCTCACTTAGAGAGTCCTTTGCAATTGCCAGATTTTCACGAACACTGCCCTTGAAGATAAACGGCTGATGACTGACATACAGAAAGGATTGATAAAAGGCATCATCATCAATGTCTCTTCGCTGTGTATCCGCAATCAGCAGCTGCCCGTGGTAATCCTTGACAATGCCCGCTATCAGCTTGGCGATCGTACTCTTACCTGAACCGCTTTCTCCAACGATAGCAGTAAACTGACCAGGCTTAAGCTGCATATAGACATGCTTCAGGATAGTGCGCTGTTCATCATAGGAAAAGCTCAAATCACGCAGCTGAATATCCACTGTCTCTGCTTTCCATTGCTTTTGTTCTGCCTGCTTCTGCGGTTTGTCCAGAATACGGAATATTTTATCACTGGCCGCTATTCCATTCATTGCAATGTGAAAGAAGGAGCCCAGCAGACGCAGCGGTATAAAGAACTCTGAGGATAGCAATACAATACAAATCACCTGAAATAATGACAGACTGCCGTTTTGAAAACCAAGAATTGCGACAATGCTGCCCAGAGCAGCACCGCCATATGCAATCAGATCCATGACACTGACAGAATTTAACTGCATAGTCAGTACCTTCATCGTAATTTTACGGAAATTTTCCGCTTCCTTATTCATCTCCTGCTGCTTCCATTCATCCGCCTGATATATTTTCAGCGTGGTAAGACCCTGCAGATTTTCCAGAAAGCTGTCTCCCAGCGTCGTATAGCTGCTCCAGTATTTGGATAGCAGCTTCTTTGCGAATTTCTGTACTGCGATAATAGACATTGGAATGAGTGGTACACAGAGTAAGAGTACAAGTGCACTTTTTACATCCATCCATACAAGAATCAGGAATAGTGTAACCGGGGCAAGCATACTGTAGAAAAACTGGGGAAGATATCGGCCGAAGTAAATCTCCAGCTGGTCAATGCCTTCTACGCTCAACTGCACCAGCTCGCTTGTCGGTGCGCTTTCGGTATAGCTGCTTTTCATTTCCAGCAGCTTTTTGAACAGTCGCATGCGAAGCTGCTCACGCACATGACAGGAAGCTTCATGGGAATATAAGCTCGCTTTTCGGACACAGACTGCTCTTAGTGCGATGCACAAAATGACTCCGCACGTTGTCAGAAGCAGAAGCTGTTCATTGACGGTTTTATTAAATATGTGTGAAAGTACATTTGCCAGCAGTGCCACAAAGACAATATTGCATAGCAGAGAGAACCACTGCATCGCTACCTGCTTCATGATATATGGCTTTGTTTCCGGCATCTCTTTTAAAAGTCGTTTGTCAATCATAGTACCTCCTTGTTAGTTTAAGATAACTTATCGGATAAAAGTTTACCACAGTTAACAATCAGTGTCAATGTGAAACAGTTTTTTATGTGATAATTTAACAAAAAATATAATGTGCATGAAAAGTATGTTAAAATTATCAGGATAGAAAGGATGTGGAAGGATGACAAGAAAGAAAATGCTGCTTCTTTACATATGCCTGTGGATTATTGGCTTATGTCTTGTGGTATCTGTTATTTTTCCGCAAAAGACACCGCCGGCAGCTGTTATACCACCGAAATCCAATGATATTGAGGTATTAAAGAACGGCTGGAAGGATGGAGCCGCTCAAGCTGAGGCAAAGACAGATATACGTGATAAAACCTTCAGTAGAAAAAGGACACTGCCACAGATAGCGAAGGATACTATGCTTGTGATCAGAAACAACTACCGCGGTGTACAGATTTGTATCGATAACGAAGTCCGCCTGGATTACGGCTATCATCGCGATGATACTAAATTATTAGGTAATGTATATGTGCGTATGCCGGTTACATCAGAAGACAGTGGCAAAGAGCTGCTTCTGAAATTCAAAAACAATTACTCAAATGTTTCCTCTGATATAGAATATCCAATGCTGGTTTCCGCATCCTCTTTTGCTTTTTATATTTTACAGGAGAATGCCGGAATCATTATCACAGTAATCCTGCTGCTACTGCTTGACATCATTCTTGTTTTTTTGATTATATGGCTGAAGAACCGCAGCTTCTGGTTGTCTAAAACATCGCTATATGCGCTTATGAGCTTCATTTTCCTCACAGCACTGTGGCTGCTTACAGATTCTCCTATATTACAGCTGTATGTGAGCGGCAGTCTGCGTATCGTTTTATTATCCTTCTGCAGCTTTATGCTTATGCCAATCCCGCTTCTGGTCTTTATAAATGACGCATTAAAGCTGCGGTGCCGTTCCCTGACCCTGCTTCAGCTTTTACTGTTGGGAAATACCATTGTCCAGTGTATTCTTTATCAGGCAGGCATCCTGGATTTTGTACAGATGCTGCCATTTACCCATCTGTTGATGATGGTTAGTATTGCCGCCTTGCTGTTTGCATTGATTCGTGAGGTTCGCCTGTATAAGACGGATTATTCCCGCAATATACTGCTTGCCTTCTTTATCCTTGCCCTATTCTCCACAGTGGCACTAACTGCCTTTTACCTGCATCCAATGGATGACTATAATATATTCTTCATTGTCGGATTATTATTGTTTATCGTCATGCTGAGCTGCTTTTCCTTTCATAAGGTTTATCTGCTGTCTCAGGAGCAGGAACAGATTCAGTTTTACCGCCAGCTTGCCTATACGGATACCATGACAAAAGCACGGAATCGCTCTGCATACGAACAGCGCTGTCAGGAAATGGCAAAGCTAAAACCAGATGCTCCTCTGACGGTCTTTATGTTTGATATCAATAATCTAAAGCATACCAATGATACCTACGGACATCATGCCGGAGATACCATTATTCGAAGTGCTGCCGACCTCCTGCATACCGTGTTTACAGATATCGGACAAATATATCGGGTAGGTGGGGATGAATTTGTAGTTCTCAGCGAGAAAAATTATATGTCCGCACAGGCAGTGTTCAGCCTGCTGGATCAAAGACTGAAAGAATATAATCAAACGGCTGAGCTTCCTTTATCAATAGCAAAGGGATTTTCCAGCAATACATCCCGGAATAAGGGAATTCAGAAGCTGTTGGTCATGGCAGATCAAGCTATGTATGAGGATAAAAGGAAATCCCGGAATTTGTAAGGATGCTGGTAATATTTAAAAATCTTTGTTTTCCCATCCTGTGTCAGCATACTTAGATGGTTTAAATAATGTCGCTTTTAGAAATATAGGATAAAACTTTCTTATGGGATAATAAAGCAGGATACCTCCTATTGAGCGATGATTCTGATTCTCCCAAGAAATATTATATTTTACATGATCATCTTTTACCTGAATTTCTATAGGAAACCAATTCATAACCAATATAATGCAGCTACAATATTGCACGAAAACGGTCTCTATCAAGAGACCGCTTTTTCATATGGAAATGGAATATTATCATTAAAAAAATCATACAAGCACATAAGCCAGAATTTATTCCCTATGTATAGCATCTGTAAACCGTCTGTCATCCAAATAAAATTAACGACTTGTAGTGGTTCTCTGTATCAACAACCTCTTTCATTGTTGCAGTATCTGCCATTGCCCTTACATTACGATATCCGCATGAGCTTTACAGGCATCCTCACATTCCATAGCTTCGCCATCAATGATATTTGTATCGGCAAACACACACAGATTCGGATATCTTAGTTTTACATGGTATACAGGTACTAGTCCTTCCTTCGTGATTACCGGTGTTCCAACCTCAAGTATGTCAATAACATCATGGACTGCATCCGCTATGCTGAATACTGTCTCGGTATTTGCAATATCAGTTGCAATTTGCAGCTTCATATCTTTCCTTTCCCTTTGAAATATTCTGATTTGTTTTCTATGCTGTATAGTATCAAAGACTTCATAAAATGCCCATTTGATGTGAGAATCAAATGAGCCGTTATGTTTATTTCTCTCTGTAATATTCCAGTGCATCCTCCTGAATTTCTGCAGCAGTTGCCTCATCTATGATAAATTCAACATCCGGGTGCATACGTAGCCAGGAAACAGGAAATTTAGGATCCAGCCTTTCATTTTCGAACAGCTTATGCAATAGCTTTCCTTTGTGGGTGCCAGAACAAACGACATAATATTTTTTGGCTTTCATATGTTCTTCCATACCGGTTGTAATCGCATATTCCGGAACACCTCCTGCACAGTCAGCAAATGCTTTTGCATTCTGCTGTCTGGTTGCCTCATCCATTTTAACGACATGTGTGCGTGGCAGTAAATACTCTCCCGGTTCATTGAATGCAATATGCCCATCATCACCAATGCTGGTGATTGCGATATCCAGACCGCCCGCATCAATGATTTCCTGCGCATACTGTTTACACTCCGCATCCAGATCTGCTGCATCTGCTTTCGGATAACGTACATTATCCATATTGATATTGACATGATCCAGAAAGTGCTGATGCATAAAATAAATGAAGCTGTGTGAATCGTCCGGAGTCAGCCCTGCATATTCGTCCATATCAAATGTTCTCAGCTGTGAGAAATCAGCCTTTCCCTCTTTGTACATCTGAACAAGATATTTGTACATCCCGATAGGAGAGTTCCCCGCAGGCAGACAGAATACCAAATTAGGTTTTTTACGAATTTGTTCGACCACCTTTTCTGCCATAACTCTACTGACATCATCATAATCCTTACATACGACAATTTTCATGTTTGTAGCCTCCTTTTACAACTATATCATAACGCCATAAATTATTATAGTCAATAATTTTGTAATCAAATTTTTCAATTTTAATAATTATTGTTCTATATCCGTCTATAATATTAAAAAATTTTATTGTTTATATGAATTTCGGCAATCCTAAGACTGCTTTTCATTATGATGAATATATCCTTGCACGTATTTGATATGCATCTATCACCTTTAAAATTGAAAAAGGAATCCGGAAGCAATACGCGCTTACTGTATACAGAAGTAACGTAAAGTCAAAGTCAACAGCCGTTCAATTATACGAACCTCTGATAAACATACAATGTTCAGATTATGCAATGAACGAGGATAAGAGATAAATAGATAAGTAATAGATAAAAAAAGGTTCTTTCTCGATTGTGGGTAAACTTAACATAGGGAGACTTCCATACTATTGTGGTTAACAATAGAAGTTGAAATCTCCCTTTTGCAAACACCCTTAAGTAAGAAAGAACCTAAAAAAATCCCTGTCTGGGATTTTTTATGCAAAATGTATATTTATAAAACAATCTGTGCGGCATAAACAATCAATGGAAGTGTTACAACAGACATCAGTGTTGATAATATTACTATTTCTACTGCATATGTATAATCCTGATGAAATTTCTGAGCAAACATAGCTACATTAGCACCCACAGGTGCAGAAAGTACAATACATATCGCTACTTTCACCTCATAACAATCTAAGGGAATCACAGCAAGTAAGCCAAGAGAGGCCAATGGAATCACGAAAAGGCGACACAGGCTGCAGATATAACTGCTTTCTCTTTGTAACATTCTCATAAAAGAAATCTGCGACATATAAACACCGATTATGATCATCGCCAGCGGTGAATTCATATTTGCTACGGTATTTGCTATATCCTTTATAAAAAGGATATTACCCAAGTCGCATAAATATAGAGTAAAGCCTGTTATAAAGGATAACAGAACAGCATTTTTAGCAATTACCTGAAAAGAAATCATCCTTCGTTCCGCTCCCATAACATAAGCACCATAAATCCATTGGAATATATTCAGAAAGGCTACAAAGCCTGCAATATAAAATACTGCGTGTGGTCCAACAGTTGCTTGTACCAGTGGAATACCAATGAAGCCCGCATTACTGAATGCTGCTGAGAAATTTTCAACTCTTTTTCTTTTCCCATATATAATGTAGGATAACAGCATAGAAACAGCGAAAACTGCAAGACTCAGCAACAGTGAATATAAAAGAAGCTGTGTTTTTTCCGGTGTCTTTTCGACCAGAAAGGAGTTAAGTACAGTCAGTGGTATGACCGCATACAACAGAAGATTTACGAGCTCTTTACAGCCCTCATTGCTAATAAGCTTCAACTTTGCCAGCAAGAATCCAATACCTGACAGTGAAAACATAACAAGCAGCTGCTTCATAATTAGGATAGAAAGCTCCATGTTTATTCGTCTTCCAGTTCCTCTGTACTCACAACCAACTGCAGCTGTGCTCTTGCTGTTTCCACAATACGCAGGAGTTCTTTCTCACTCAGTTTTTTATCCTGCGGATACAATAGTATTTCAAGAGCTGCCGGTATGTTGAAACCTGTCATAAGGAATACATGATCATTACGATAGGGAATACATGCCTGATTTACACTCCCGGTTAACATATCTGTGAGAATTACAATTTCATCCTCTGTTTCAAATTCTTCAAAAACAGATTGTAGCTGGTTCTCCAACGGTATCTGTGTAGTATATGCATTTACAGCATATACGGAGAAACTGCTATTTGTTATGAAATCCAATGTATTTTTTACACCTTCCGCCATACGTTCATGTGATGCGATAACAAGTCGTCTCATAATAGTTCCCCCAGTTTTTTTATCATTTTTTCTGTCTCTCCCTTTGGAATTAAAGTAGCAGTTGCTTCATAACACCTTCCATATTGATCCTGCTCAATAAAATAACCATGATGATCATTGGTACAGGTCATTATACAGGTAAAGGGAGTTTTTGTTTGTTCTTTTATATATTTACCAAACACGGATGTTAGTTCTCCTGGAAAGGTTACCAACAAGAGTTCTGGAAAGCGCAACAGTGACAGCTTCAGTTCCTTATGTACCTTATGAATAAGCAGCTTGCTTTCGAATTTGTCTTTGGATGAAAGAAGCAGCTTTCTTTTTGTTTTATCCGTTTCCGCCTCCAGATTTTTTTGTATTTCTTCCAGTTCCTTCTGATAACCGGAAAACAGCAATGTATTGTCGTAGGAAACGGTATAGGAAAAGGTATCCAGCTTAAGTGTGTGCATATCAATCTCAGTAAAATTTTGTATTTCCAGCAATTGATTGGTGATTCCTTTCGCAGTACGATTAAGCTCTTTAAAATCATCACCCTCGCGGTAATGGCGATTGCTGATATCTGCCGAGGTACCGATACAGAGTAAAGGATATATATTCTCTCTTTTATGCAATTCCTCACGTATCGTACCGATAAGATCATAGGATATCTCCATATTAGTAGGACCAAGTACAGTAGAATGAACATTAAGATTCACAAGCTCAGCAATCAGCTGATCATCGCTTCGAAACTGAAGCCTGTATGCATCTGCATCATAATACCTGTTCCTGTCATTTCGATTATCATAAAAGCCATGAATTTCTGTTTTCCCCATAAATGCACGAGCTTCTTCAGCTTTTGCAAAAACAGGTTTTAATCCTGTACATATTCTGGATATCACATCCTCTCTATATGTAACATTATCCTCATATTCTTTCCCCATAGCATCTGCACTGAATCCACTTGGTCCGGCATGTGTATGAATTGCATGGATGAATATTTCTTCTTTTTTTATGGAATATGCCTGTGTTATACTATCCTTTATTTGCTCAGCTCTGTTTTTCATAATACTAAGGATATCCATTGTCAAAATCAGTAGCTGACTGTTTTCAAGGACAAGACGCAGTGCTATTGCATAAATTGGAGCATGAGCGGTCTGTGTTCTCTGGGCAAGTCTTATGTCATTGATATAACCGCACAGCTTTACGGGACAATGCGGTGTTATATCAATTGCAGTGGTTGATACAAGCATAAATCAAGCCAGAATTCCAAAAGCTGCACAAATCCAGGAAAATACGATGATAATCAGGATAAGCCATGATATTTTTACATTTCTTCCCAACAGCTTATAGGAGATGAATGTGAATATTGCAGGTATCATCGCAGGCATAATGGTGTCCAGAATTGTTTGAACCTCTTGTGTTACCTCGCCCATTTTAAATACAAGAGGTGTTGTCACTTTCACAAGGGATGGTATTAAAGCACCGACAACAGTTAATCCCATTGCTGATATTGAATTCGTAAAAACAGACAACTTTTTGCCAAGCTCATTCACAAGCTTTAGTCCGCCCTTATATCCCCAGGATACAGACTTAATCCTGATAAAACCGATTACGATACCATATATACACCATACAATCATGCCCAAAGGATTTCCATCCTGTGCCATATATGCTGTAATCGAACCCAAAATTGTTGGTATCAGAATAAAGAAGATACTGTCACCAATACCGGAAAGCGGTCCCATCAAAGATACCTTAAGGTCCTGAACAGCATCCTTAGCCTGTATACCCTGATTATCCTCTAATGCTAGAGTAGCCCCCAGAATCAAATTTGTCAGCCAAGGCATACAATTGAAATATTTAAAATGGTTATCCATCGCTTCCGTCAATTCGCTATCATCCTTATAAATTTTACGAAGTGCTGGCATTACAGCAAAAGCATAGGAACCGGCAAGCTGGGTTTCGTAATTGAAAGTTTCAATGGACATGAACCATCTTATTCCTACCTGATTTAAATCCTTGTTTGATAAAATCGCTTTCTTTTCATTATTCGTCATCATACTGTTCACCTCCTGCAGATACCGCCATTTCCAAAGATCGATTCTGATCCTTATACAGCTTGAAACCTAATGCAGCTCCAACAATTGCCACTCCCAAAACAGGAACATTTAAATATGCCGCAAATACAAACCCAATCAGCAGATATTCGATATTCTGTTTAACTGGCATATATTTCAGCAAAACAGCAAATCCTACAACCGGTAATATTTTACCGGCAAGTGATAAACCGGAGGTGAACCAGACCGGCATGGCATCTATAATCGTGGTGACAAGCACATCACCAAATGCTACAGCAAGAAAGGTAGGTAATCCAGTCGTTAATGCGGTTATGATGATACAGATAATATACATCATATTGAAGGAATTCCATTTCCTTTCCGTCGCATATGTCTGAGCCTTGCGCACGAAGATACCATGTGCGATATTCCCAAGTACATCCAACTGTACAGCAAGCATAGCTACAGGAAGACCAACTGCGATTCCTGCCTCAATTCCCTGTCCGGTACTGACTGCTATCGCAATAGAAATGATGGCTCCAATCTGATAATCCGGAACTGATGTTCCACCGATTGCCGCAACTCCCAGCGACATCAGCTGAAAGGTGGCACCAATTGCCATCCCTGTCATGATATCCCCCATAATAGCACCGGCTAAAAACCCCCAGAATACAGTGTTGTAAATAAAAATCTCCGGCCCCTTCTGGTCAACCTTTTTCAAAGCGGCCAGCAATGTAATTAAAATTATTTGTATAGCATTCATATGTATATTTGATCTAAGACTAGATCAATCTCCTTTCCTATTTAACAATAGCTTCAAACGGTGTCGCCTTATCACTCGGCACATACTGTATCTCGACTTTTGCGCCTAGTTTCGTCAATTCCTTATATGCGATGATATCCTTTTCATCTGCCATCGCACGGTTTGACAGCTCAACACCGTTTTCAATTCTCACAGTCCCCCCGATATTAACTTTTTTCAACGGCTCAACAGCTGCGATTTTCAACAGAATGTCCGGATGCTTCGTCACAATAAACACCTTCTGTGTGTCATATTTATGGTTTTTAAAATTTGTAAGAGCTGTCTCCTCATTGATAATGGACAAATTTACGCCACTGGGCCGCCCGAATTTCATGGTTTCCTTTTTCTGCGGATCATCTGCCACTTCATTGTCAATGACCATTAAGCGGGTACAGCCGGTTGACGGTGCCCATTGCGTCGCTACCACACCATGCAGTAGGCGATTATCGATTCTTGTTAAAACGATTGCCATATTTCATTCTCCTTTCCTATTCATCACTATAAACCTCTTTATCATTTCCATTCAGAATGTGCATATAATCATAGATATATGCTATCTCACTGCAGGGAATCTCTATTCCATAATGCTGTGAAAGCTCCTGAAATGCTATTCTCATATGATGTATGAAATCCTTTTGTTCAACCTCGAATTTCTGCAAATCGGGATACGTTTTCACCGGTATGCGTTTTACCATGCGCTCTACAAAGCAGCAGATATGCACGTACAGACCTATCAGAATTTTCGGATCGATTTTCGAAGACTGCTCACGCTCAAGCAGATGTATTGATTTTTCAACGATATCCAGCAAGGCCCTTGGATTTAGAATGGTTAAAGATTCAATGACATTGATCAATGAAAAATTCTTTAGTAGATCATCGTTAAACTGCTGTATTTCATCATCTCCCATATAATTTCTGAATATATCATTGATACGGCGTATTGCACGCAGATTGATAATATCTCCCAAATCGATGAAATCAGATCCCGCAAGCTTTGGATCCATTGTTCCTGCGACAAACAGAATATCATAGGAACCCGATATTTCCTCCTGCGTCTGTTCATTCAGAATCTGATAATAATCATATGATATCAGCTGGATCGGTATCGTTTTGGGAATACTGTCCTGGAACAGAGCTTTTATCTTCTCAGCAGTAGACATTCCGCTTTCGCTTGTAAAGATAATTGCTTTTTTCTTCGCCTTTTTTTGAATAAAGTTATACGTACAAACCGTTTGTTTACTCGCTTCCTGCAGGATTTCCTGAATATTTCTTTTCTGAAGGATACCATATCCGATATGCAGAGCCATAGAGGTCGTCGTATTGTTTATGATACCGATATTGATATCATAACGATTTCTGATTTTATTGCCTATCAGCTCCAGAGATCCCATATCCACCAGAATCAACGCATTATCCAAAAACTGTTTTTCATTCAGATAGGTATCAATTTTCTTTACGATTTCATCCACCTGTACATCCAGAGGCATATCAAATGCCACATAGACCTGCTCTGCCAGCAATGCATTTGCGGCATTCGCAATACTGGAAGCAGTTGAATAACCATGACAGATGATTAAGCCTACTGCATAATCATTGTCAAATGCTGTTTGATCGTACTTTAAATTCAGAATCATAAGCAGCTTCAGGAAGGCATTGGTTTCTATGGAAAATGTCTTATGCAGCAAAAATTCCACTTCGCTGTAAACCTGATATTCCTTTGATTCAACATCATACAGCATTGTGAGCAGTGTTTTGATTCTTTCCTCATACCGCTCCATAAATTCATAGAATATCTGATATTCAATCGACTGGCAATATAAAGAAAATACCATCAGATTCTGCATATTGTTGCTGAAGGAAATATTTGAGCGTGAGTGACAGATATCGGTGACACTTTGGATGATTGCTTTATACTGCTCCAAGCTCTTCTGGAACTTTGGCAGGCGGAAAATAATATGATCATTAAACTTTTCGACCGCCGCATACAGCCTCTTCCCGGATTTTGATGCCGTATCATAATAATATTCCTCGGCATACCGCAGGATATCATAAAACAGCTCCTTTGTGATTCCATGGTATATCAGCTGATATTCCTCCAGAAGATAGGCATGCTCCTTATCATAAACGCTCACCCTGTATTTTAATTCACTTGGAATACAGGATACATCCAGACAGATATGCTCTTCCTTTTTCTCATAAGCATGGAAGAAGGATCGCACAATCGCACTTTGCAGTTGTTCTATGCTGTCTTCAAAATCCTGTGCAATCATCAGCTCCATGAAGTAATCTGTAATCTTCAAGCCCTTTTGAACCTTTTTTGATTCTTCCCGTATGAAATGCAGAATCAGTGATTCCTTTTCATAGATTGTCCGCTCTTTCAGTGATGGTATCGTTACAATCGTCAAAAGGCGTCCCAGCAACTGTTGTGTAAACGTCATTTCAAGCTGCTGATTACAAAGAAAGATCAGCTTTGCCTTCGGCCCATTCAGTGTCGCACCCTCATCTATATAGTCTGCCAGTGCATTCTGAATGTTTTTTCCTGCATTTCGAAAGCTGTTAAATACAATATACTCATACTTTGAATTCTTTAATATCCCTGTTTCATTGCTCTTTTCATCATTCTTTCCAAACAGCAATGTAAAGAGCTCAGGCTCCTCGATGGTATCACAGGATATGTAGGTATATTCTGCATTTTCACTGATCAGCCGTTCTGCCTGACAGTATGCATATATCTGTCTGCTCAGAAACCGTTTTCCAGAACCCGGCTTTCCGCAAAGTACAATTGGAAGTCCGTGTGGTGGATAGTGCAGTGCCTTTTTAATATTTTCGATACTACTTCTTAAGCTGTAATCACTCCCTATCACATTTGTAAATTTTGAAACACCCATATGCAGCAGCTCTTCCAGATCTTCAACGGTATCATATTCACTTCGCAGTGATTTTCCGCGAATGCGGCTACGTAATATATCCTTATGCAAATACAGTACCGGTCTTTCATTTACCTTAATCAATTCCCCTTCTTTGTACAAATCGTTTAAGTAATGACTCGACAGACTCCGGCTGATCATAAACTTATCTGCAATATATGCGGAAGAATAATGATGCCTGTTTTTTCTTTTTAGATATGCAGTTTCATCCATCAGATAGTCCAGAATTAATTTCTTTGTTCCACTATACATATACTGTGTTTCCTCCTCATAAGGTCCTAGGTCTTATGCACCTTTATTTTATTCTCTGAGATGCTTAAAAAATTAAATTTCCAAAAGAATTGCCATACAGAAATTAGAATTATTCAAATACATAATGTTTTACACACTTCTTGCCCGATTTTAAACACTATTCCAATCTATGACAGCTCTACACTTCTCAGAAAATACAATTCTCTCATGCACAAAGTATATCAAAGAAAGCTGATGATAGCCATGCATCGCTTCTTCCATATTTTTCATGGGAGCCAGTTAACCTTAGCGTGTCAATTTACACTTTTAATATAGTAAGTGCATAATTCCGGGAACAGTATGGTAACTTAATCTCTCTTTTTAAAAGAATCCGGAATGCCGGCATATTATACGGATTATGCAGCTTTTTATATCTCTTCATTCATACTGGCTAGCTGGTCAAATTTCGTTGTTATTTAAATAACTTCACCATGAACTTCATACGCTTTGCCAAAGATGCTTCATATATGAATTTATTCCTTGCCTTGACAAATAAAAAAACAGACCTCATGGAAGTCTGCTTATAAATAACTTTCATTATTTCTCAATCGTGACTACCTTTGTATCTGCCAGGTAGTCATGAATCATTCTTCTGGATTTCTTTTTCATTGCGATATAGATAGACAACAAGCAGATGACACCACTTGCTACACCAAGAACCAGCGTCAGATCATATCCCGCTGCCAATGATAACAGCTGACAAACGTAGCTGCCCCCGGGAATCAGACAGCCTTCCAGAATTATACAACCTAAAATTTGCCGTTTACATAATGATTTCAAATCAATATCACTTCCATCCCGCTTAACGATTTTCATGTCCATGAATTTCTTTCCACATGTCTGACCGTTATGACGATAAGGATAAATCACATAATATGCGATGCAGAACAGCAGGCTGAGTATACCTGCCACCCAGCCATAAGGCTGATCAAATGCAAGCAGATTTTGGTTGACCTCCTGTGTTTTAGTTAAAGCCATATAAAATATGACAGTAGGAAATGCAGTAATCAGTGAGCCAGCTATCCAATCAATCCCCCATGCTACTGCACGATTTGTCATGTCCACATTACATGCTTCATTATCTAGTTTTGAAAACAGTCGAAAATACCATTTCAGCTTTACTGTATCTTCCATATGCCCTATCTCCTTTAAACATCACGTTTTCCAGTGGTCTATACCACTCAACAACCATAGTATAACACACATGAAAGCGCATTCCAAGTATTTTTCTATATAAATATCATTCCTTCATTGATGCAACAGCAAAATTTACTGTTGGAAGTTCTGAGTGAATTAAGTGCGGATTATGAAATCTTACATCACATAACGATACAGGCGGTATACAGGGCTCTGCTGTAACGGAGATACAACAAACTCTCCTGGTATCTATGAAAAAACCCTTATTATGAGAATATATTAAAAAAATCAAGAATATGTGGATTTTTTAGGAATTTCATACCTTCTTAACGTATAGAAGTATGTAAGTGATGATGAGCTTACAGAAGGAGGTTTTCGTCATGGAAAATACGAAAGCAAATACTGTATTGGATTACTGCAATGATGTATTCTTCAAGTACGCCCTTTCCCGTGAGGATGAAGGCTCTGTGTACGCCCGCAACACCATTATTGAACGTGTTACCGGAATTAAGGTAAAGGAAAGCATTGTACAGAATCCGAATCTGGATCCCGGAACAATCGGGAAGAAACGCATTATTCTGGATGTTCATGTGAAGGATGAGAAAGGTCGTTTTTTTAACCTGGAAATGCAGACTACCTATGCAGGAGTAGCGGAAATGATGCGCTTTGAATTTTATGGGGCCAGAGCATTGAACAACCAGCTGGATAGCAGTGAAAAGTACAAGGATTTAAAGCCGGTATATCAGATTATTTTCATTGAAAAATGCGCATGGAATAATAAAAATCTGATCAATCACTATCAGATGCGCAATGAGCAGGGGGAAGATGAGAGTAAACACCCACTGATTAGAAGAACCTACGTCCATCTGCCCGTTATCAATGAAATCGCTAAGAAAAAGGCCATTCAGCAGATGGATGACTTTGAACAGCAGTGCTTCCTGTTTGAAAACAATGCGAAAAATGATATACTGGAATCAAAGGAAAGGCTGGTGAAGGTATTCATGGACAAGTACGAGGAAATGCAGAAGGATGATGAGCTGTGGTCAACCGCAATGGCGATTCAGATGGGAGAGGCACGTTATCGCTACGGCTTGGAGGACAGCTTTGAGGAGGGAATGAAAGAAGGTATCATAAAAGGGAAAGCAGAAGGTAAGCTTGAAGGAGAGAGACAACTCTTACATAGGCTCATGGAAGCCAAATTTCAGGAAGACTGTACAGCATGGCTACAGTCATTAACCGAGGATCAACTGCATATCGTATCCAATCTGCTTTTGGAATGTGATACCTTAGAGGAATTGAAGAATCGTATAAAAGCAATACTAAATAATACATCAAAATAAAGGAAACTGTTTACAAAAGCACGATAAAACCATCCTTTGATAAAAAGGGTGGTTTTATCTTTTTCAAAAAAGTCGCACGAATCATAAGGAAGCATATAGATTTGAATTGATGTAAAATTATTTGCATCCCCTTTTTTGCAGGAGTATAATGATATTCATACATTATGAACAAAAAAGGAGTTATGTTTATGCTATATACCTTTGTAATCTGCTTCATTGCCGGCATTGGCGCAGGGCTTGGCACAGGCTTTGCAGGGATGAGTGCCGCAGCTGTCATATCCCCGATGCTAATTACGTTCCTGCATATGGAACCCTATATGGCTGTGGGAATTGCCCTGGCAAGTGATGTGCTGGCCAGCGCTGTTTCCGCTTATACATATGGCAGACACGGAAATCTGGATATCCGCAACGGTCTTATTATGATGATATTCGTACTTATCTTCACACTTGTTGGCAGCTATGTATCGAGTCTGGTTCCGGGAACAGCAATGGGCAGATTCTCCACCTTTATGACACTGCTGCTTGGAATTAAATTCATCGTACGTCCGGTGATGACAACAAAAAGCAGTATGGAGCATACCGATCCGAAAAAAAGACTTATGCAATCCATGGTGTCCGGAGCGATGGTCGGCTTTATCTGCGGATTCATCGGAGCAGGCGGCGGTATGATGATGCTGCTGATTCTGACCAGCGTACTTGGCTATGAATTGAAAACAGCGGTTGGTACCAGCGTATTTATCATGACCTTCACCGCATTTACCGGTGCTGTCAGTCACTTTACCATTGGAGGTATGCCGGATATGACAGCTCTGATTCTCTGCATCGCCTCTACCCTGCTTTGGGCAAGAATTGCAGCTAGATTTGCCAATAAGGCCAGCGCCAAAACACTGAATCGGGCTACCGGAGTTGTGCTTACAGTGCTCGGTATCGCTATTCTGGCAGTTAATTATCTGTAGCCAGGCCTACAGATCAGCCGTATCTCACGCATTTCTTAACGACTAAAAGGGATGAAACTGTGTCTGAACTTATATAGATCTGTTTCTCCCTTTTTACATGCAGCAAGTGTATCGAAATATAGAAATGCTTCTTCGAAACTTAAGCGCTGAATTATTTTTCCATATAATCGACAGTATGCACACGGTATCCCTGCTTTCGGTCAACGACATTCTTCAGTGCCTTGTTTTCCAATAATGCCTGCAGGTTATAAAGTGCAATTTCTGTAAAGCGATAAAAGGATTCCTTCAGCTGGAAGGTGCCGGAAATATGAGGTGTGATGATGACATTCGGCTGCTTCCAGAGCGGATGCTCCTTTGCAAGAGGCTCGCAGTCACATACATCAAGAACAGCACCAGATAGCTGTTTACGCTGTATAGCCTGCAGGAATTCATTTGTATTCAAAGCATCCCCTCTTCCTACATTGGCAAGAATCGCAGTTTTTTTCATACAGGCAAGCTGCTCACTGCCAAAGCATCCGCGAGTCCTTTCTGTACTCGGAAGTGCCAGTACCACCACATCAGCATGCGGAAGCAGATTGCACATTTCTTCCATAGTATGCAGTTCATCAAAATAAGGAACACTCTCCTGTATCCGCCGGCGAATTCCTATGGTATGTGCCCCCATTGCTTTCACTCTTTTCGCAAATTCCTGTCCCAGATCACCGGTTCCTGCTATCAAAACCGTAGATCCGTATATCGACTGTACAGGTCCTTCCATATGCCAGTACGCCTGCTCCTGATTGCGTATATACAGATTCATATTCCGCATCAGCATTAAAATTGTACAAATCAGATATTCACTGATCGCCAGTCCAAAGCTACCGGAGGCATTGCACAGCTGACAATCCTTCGCAAGCAAACCATCTGCTGTATACTGCTCACTGCCAGCACAATCCAGCTGCAGCAGCCGCAGTTTCCGTGCATAGCCTAAAAACTCGACCGGCACTCTGCCAATAATGACATCTGCTTCTTTTACCATAGCAGCACTCACGCTCGTTCTATCAGCACATGTGACAATATAGCTGTCCGGTATGCGGGCGAGCTGTTCTCTTTCAAAGCCGGATAGCTCCAGCAAATGCAGCTTATCCCTACTCATCTTCATGCAGCAGCACTCTTCTTGAAATATCGGAAAGCAGATAAATCTGGTCAAAAACCTCTTCCATTTTTTCATTCAGCTCATCCAGAATTTCTCCGTCTACATTATAATTTAAAAAGGCATTTTCGATTTCCTCCGTCAGCTGCAGTCCCTTGTTGGAAATTTCCAGAAACTTTATGAAATTGGTACTGTTTGCTGCATTTTGGAACTTCTCAACATCATGCTTGATGAAGGACAGCACCTCATATTCATTGGAGAACTTGCCATGTACCATGGAATACGGGCGCATCCTCTGCAGAAAATACTTCCCTTCCCGTGTAATATTGAAGACATAGGATATCCGCATATCCTCCTTCAAATCAAAATTAACCAGATACATCTGTGAGTCCAGCTTCTGAATCTTTGTTGCATTCATTTCCTCCAGCTTTTCCTGAATCAGCTCTTCATTCATATACATAATCAGCCCTCATTTCCATTTGTTCACTTTATCATGATCCTTACCTTCAGTATATCACAAACCAAATGCTTCTCCTTATAAAATCTTGCGTTCCTTTTTTTAAATTTCGATGTATAATAGAAAGCTGAGGGATATATAATGGAAAATTTAATATTTTGTCTGAATGCCACGATTCCGGTATTCATAACAATGATTTTTGGTTACTTCTTTAAAAGAATACACCTGTTTGATGCAGCCTTCCTTTCAAAAATGAATAAATTTGTATTTGTTGCAGCATTGCCAGTCCTGCTGTTTGAGGATATCAGCACCACAGACCTTAGAAAAGCGTGGGATACATCCTTTGTCATCTTCTGCTTTCTGGCAACACTGCTGTCCATACTCTTTTCGATTGCTGTATCCTATCGATTAAAGGATCGAAGTATTCAGGGAGAATTTGTACAGGCAAGCTATCGCAGCAGTGCCGCAATTCTGGGCATCGCCTTTATTCAAAATATTTATGGAAATTCAGGAATGGCTCCGCTTATGATTGTTGCGACTGTTCCTTTATATAATATTATCGCTGTCATTGTGCTGTCGCTCATGAAGCCAAAGCGTGGCATATTGCGAAAAGAGCTTATTTTACAAACAGGTAGAGATATACTTTGCAATCCGATTATTCTGGGAATTGGTGCCGGAATGCTATGGTCCCTGCTCCGAATCCCGCAGCCTGTCATACTGCAGAAGTCACTGCATAATCTGGGAGCCCTTGCGACACCGCTCGGTCTGATGGCGATGGGAGGTTCCTTTGAATTTCACGATCTCTATGCCAAACGAAAGCCTGCCCTGATCTGTAGCTTCATGAAGCTGATTCTATTTGTTGCGATTTTTCTACCGATTGCAGTTTCTTTAGGTTTTATAAATGATAAGCTGGTGGCAATTCTTGTCATGCTTGGTTCTGCCACGACGGTAAGCTGTTATATCATGGCGCGAAATATGGGTCATGAGGGAACGCTGTCCAGCAGTGTTGTCATGATGACGACGCTTGGAAGTGCATTTACATTGACGATGTGGCTGTATATATTAAAAAGCCTGGGAACCCTATAGGAGGAAACGATATGCAACTGATTAAACATGTACATATATTTGCGCCACAGGATCTGGGGATACAGGATATTCTCATTTCAGAAGGACACATTGCCCATATAGCACCTCACATAGAAACGGCTCCCTATATGGAAATCACTGACGGCAGTGGAAAACAACTGACACCGGGACTGATTGACCGTCATGTTCATGTAAGCGGAGGAGGGGGAGAAGGCGGCTTTGCGACAAGGACGCCGGAAATCCAGTTATCCGCTCTCATACAGGCAGGTATCACCACGGTGGTTGGTTTACTTGGGACTGACGGTGTGACGCGCAGTGTTGAGGATTTGATTGCCAAGGTCAAAGCTCTTAACAGTGAAGGTATCTCCGCCTACGCCATGACAGGCTCCTATGCTTATCCGAGTACGACAATTACAGGCTCAGTAAAAAAAGATATCCTGTTTATAGACGAAATCCTTGGTGTCAAGCTTGCATTAAGTGATCATAGAAGCTCACATATATCATTTGAGGAATTTCTCAGACTGGCCAGTGAAGTCAGGACAGCCGGTATGCTCTCAGGAAAGCCGGGTTGTATGACACTGCATATGGGTGATGAAGCTGACGACCTTGCCTATGTCATGAAAGCCGTGAAAAACACAGGACTTCCCTGCACCATGTTTCACCCGACCCATGTCACAAGAAATGAACAGCTGTTTCAAAAAGCCCTGCAGCTTTTATATATGGGTGGTACCATAGATATAACCTGTGAGGAGCATGAGGGATGTGCTTCCTGGATCAAGCAGGCGAACCCAAAGGATTATGGAAGAATCACCTTAAGCTCTGACGGACAGGGGAGCTGGTCAGACTATGATGAATATGGTAACCTTACCGCAATCGGTGTCTCCGATGTTTCTGTCCTCCTGCAAAATGTACAGGAAATGCTGCGGAATCAGGATTTTTCAATTACCGAGTGCATATCCTTCTCAACAGCGAATCCGGCCCGTGTATTGGGACTATATCCTGCAAAGGGCTGCATCTCTGTCGGAAGTAATGCTGATCTCTTGTTGTTTGATGATGACTGGCAGCTTCATGATGTAATGGCAAACGGACGCTGGTTCATGAAAAATCAAAAGCTTTTGAAGAAAGGAACCTTTGAGTAAACAGGCTGTTATTACTGTTAGAAAACAAACTGAGATATCCTAACAGGTCACGATCCTACGTTCCTATCACTGCTCACTTGCCAGGATTAAACAGATAAAGATAAGAAGAAATCAATATGTATTCCTATAGCTTTTTAAACATCATCTTACAAGCTTTTTATGAAACTGAATATAACAAAATTAGAAATATATACCTAATAACAGCCCATTAGAATAGCATCTTCATACAATCCCCATCCCTTTGTATACCCAGCATATGGCTTGCTTAGCATTCAGGGGTTTCTTATGGAACGCCGACAACATACAAAAAGCGTTGTGGCAAGTTCTATATACTAAGAAAAGGTATCCGCAAGGACAAAACGGTATGCTTCCTACCGTATGTCTTTCGATACCTTTTTTATATACAATTATTCCTTTGAAGCTCTTCTAAGGAAACTGTCAGCTTTTAATACTTCAAATCCTTTATCTTCTCCCAGCTGAATTCTTCTCTGCCGAAATGTCCATAGCAGGATGTTGCCTTGTAAATCGGACGGCAAAGCTTGAGTTCCTCAATGATATCCTTTACCTCAAAGCTGAAATTGCTGCGTATGATATCAAGAATCTCCTCATCACATTTGTTTCCTGTTCCAAAGGTATCTACCATAATGGATACCGGCTTCACCTTACCGATAGCATATGCAACCTGTACCTCACATTTACTTGCCAGCTGATGTGCCACAATATTCTTTGCGACATAACGGCAGTAATATGCTGCACTGCGGTCAACCTTGGATGGATCTTTACTGGAGAAGCAGCCACCGCCGATTCTTCCCATACCGCCATAGCTGTCCACAACGATTTTTCTTCCTGTTGTACCGCTGTCACCAAAGGAACCTCCCATGACAAAGCTTCCGCTTGGGTTGATCAGATAAATGGTATCCTCATCCAGCAGCTCATCCGGAATGACAGGCGTTATGACATCCTTCATAACGATATCGGCAATCTGCTGCTGTGATGCCTCTGCCACATGCTGTGTGGAAACGACAATCGTATCAATCCTCTTGATTTTATCATTTTCATATTCAACACTTACCTGTGTCTTGCCGTCCGGCAGCAGCAATGCATTTCCACGGCGGACATCGCTCAGACGTTTTGCCAGCTTATGTGCATATTCAATAGCGGCAGGCATGTAATTGTCTGTATCATCGCATGCATATCCGAACATAATTCCCTGATCTCCCGCACCGATCTCGCCATCATCCTGTACAACTGCGTGGTTGATTTCCGAAGACTGCTCGCGTACCTTCACAAGCACCTCATACTCCTCCGTATACCCGATTTCCCGAATAACCTCTTTTGCGATTTCCTCATACTCCAGCTTTGCCTTGGTATTAGCCTCACCGTAAATAAGTACGAAATCATCCTTAATCGTTGCCTCCACAGCCATTTTGCTGGCAGGGTCCTGACGCAGAGCCTCATCCAGAATACTGTCCGCAATGCGGTCACAAATTTTATCAGGATGTCCCTCAGTAATACTTTCTGATGTAAAAATGTAATTTTTCATTTCTCAAATCTCCTTTGCTTCTTATTAGAAAAATGCCTTCCCTAGCGTGAGAGAAGGCAAATCGTTATGTGATTGTTTCTCTTATCGCTGTTAGCAGTACCACCTTATATGATGCGTCATACAGGTTGGCGTGGGATCAAGCGAGCTAACTCTCTACCCCAACTCTTGATAAAAAGGCATCTATATTAAACCATAATATAAAACGCATTGCAATAGTAAAAAGAGATTCCGCATTGGAAATCTCTACATAAGATTGATGGAATAAATCTGTATGATTTTTTTATATACTTCCTGAAGACCAATTTGCCGGATCCAGTTATCCAGTTCAAATATATTCTCAGGTTCATTCTGTATATCCATGATATCAACAATTATACGATAAATTTCGTTATCTGTTACAGTCATGCCCACCCTCCCATTGAATATTGAGCAACTCCCCATGATAGCTCTCCTATATCATAACACAAAATTGATAATTACACCAATTTTTCGTTAATTTGATATGAAAAATTGTTACCTTACCAACAAGATAGCTAAAAAACCGAAGCAATATAGTAAAAAAATGATAATTACTTATATAAAAAGGAAAGACCTCTGTGGGAAAGGCAGAGATCTTCGTGAAAGAGAAAGGGCAACAGCTATTATGAAAAAGCTATTTATCAGGATGAGGAAACAAAACTGTCGCCGTTTAAGCAAACAGACATATCTTTGTCTGTACCTGTATCTTACACCTTTTATGTGAATACCTCGTGAAGCTGTCATGAAGGGTGTGTAAAGCTTTAAGCATGAGGCCTCTGCGGCTAGTATGATAACAGGAATTCTCATGTATGAATTTGTGTAAGTATATGAAAATCCTTTCATTTTTACATTGACTTTCCCAATCTCAGCTTATAAAATGTACAGGAAAGGTGTGTAGAAAGTATATGAAATCAAGAGAAAAGCTATCATCCAGACTGGGATTTATTCTGATATCCGCTGGATGTGCAGTCGGTCTTGGCAATGTATGGCGGTTTCCATATATTACAGGCCAATATGGAGGAGCAGCCTTTGTACTGCTCTATCTGGTTTTCCTGATACTGCTGGGATTACCGATTATGGTGATGGAATTCTCCGTGGGACGTGCCTCCCAGCGCTCCGCAGCGAAGTCCTTCGATTTGCTGGAGCCGGAAGGAACCAAGTGGCATCTTATAAAGTATGTCTGTATGGGAGGCAACTATCTGCTGATGATGTTTTATACAACAGTCGGTGGATGGATGATCAATTACTGTTTGAAAATGGCAAGTGGTACCTTTGAGGGTCTGCGAACAGAGCAGGTGGGTGAAACTTTCTCCAATATGCTTGCCAGTCCGGGACAAAATCTGTTCTGGATGATTGCAATTACGGTTATCGGCTTCTTTATTTGCAGCAGAGGTCTTCAAAACGGTGTGGAAAAGATGTCCAAATATATGATGTCCTGTCTGTTTATTGTCATGCTCGTTCTTGTGATTCGGGCAGTTACCCTGCCAAACGCTGTTGAAGGCTTAAAATTCTATCTGATTCCAGATTTTCAGAAAATGATGGCAAACGGCTTATGGGACGCCATATTCGCAGCTATGGGACAGGCGTTTTTCACTCTGAGTCTTGGAATCGGTGCTCTGGCAATCTTTGGAAGCTATATCGGAAAAGACCGCTCTTTGCTGGGTGAGAGTCTTAATGTCTGTATTCTGGATACCTGTGTGGCCTTTATAGCAGGTCTGATTATATTTCCTTCCTGCTTCTCCTTCAACGTTGCAGCAGACAGCGGTCCCGGTCTGGTGTTTGTTACACTGCCGAATGTATTTAATGCCATGTCTGGTGGAAGGTTATGGGGCTTTCTGTTCTTCCTGTTCATGTCTTTTGCAGCTGTCACGACCATTATTGCGGTATTTGAAAATATTGTGGCCTTCGCAATGGACAGCGGCTGGTCCAGGAAAAAAGCTGTTCGTGTAAACTTTATCCTGATTCTGCTTTTATCACTTCCCTGTGCATTCGGCTTCAATCTTCTTTCCTTTATAGAGCCGCTTGGGGATGGAAGTACCATACAGGATTTGGAGGATTTCATTGTATCCAATAATATGCTGCCGCTTGGATCCCTCATGTATCTGCTGTTTTGTACCTTCCGCTATGGTTGGGGTTGGAAAAATTTCACGGATGAGGCAAACAGCGGTGTAGGCTTTCAATTCCCTATGTGGGCGAGATTTTATGTTTCCTACATACTGCCTGTTGTTGTGATCTATATTTTCTTTCAGGGCTATATTGAGAAATTCGCAAAGCCGTGGAATATATTGATTCCATCGGTACTGCTTCTTCTGATGATCTATGTTCCTTTACAGGCATGGAGAAAGAAAAGAGCTAATAATAAGAATACATAAGCCTGCTCACAGAAGCAACGTGAGTAAGATATGAAAGGGGGTTCCTTAAAATTTAAAGGAACCTTTTTTACGGTTATTAAACTATTACCACCAGGAACGGATTTAATTTTCCTTCCTTAGCATATAGGATTGAATCGCTTCACCTACAGAATCCACCAGGTGATCGGCTGCTTCTTTTACCTTCTTAGGAGAAGCATGAAAGGTAAAGGATACATCTGCATCCTGCAGCATGGGGATATCATTGTAGGAATCTCCAATGCCATAGCAGCTGTCCAGATTCATAAGCTTTTTCAGCTTCAAAAGCGCCTTTCCCTTGGAACAGCCGTAAGGTACCACATCAACGAAATTCTGATTCTGGAATGCGGCACAGGTGTCCGGAAATTGCTTTTCAAGAGAACTGCATAACTGTTCTGCGGCTGCCTCGTCTGTCATGCGAAAGGATAATCCGTGTATTTGCTGCCCCTTTATTTCTTCTATATCGTGAATGACTGGAATATCTGTAAATGCTCTTGCTTTCTTATATGCATAGATGTTCCCGCCAGCCTGAATAGCGGTGCTTTCCACATCTTTCGTAAGCATACTGAGCCGCTTTGCAGTTTCAGGTAAAAGACAGCTTTCAAACAATATCCTTTGATTTCTGTCCAGTATCATTGCTCCGCTGCTTACGATATAAAAATCAGGATGCAGTCGCTTAGAAAGAAATGCTGTAATACCCCATAAAGGACGCCCGGTACAAAGACCGAACAGACAGCCCTGCTTCTGCAGCTGCCCGATTCCTGCTATATCCCCTTCACGATAGCTTTCTGCTGCATCATGCAGATACAGCGTTCCATCAAAATCACTCGCCAATGCCTTCATAATCTCACAACCCTTCATCTGCTTCATTGTAAGAGGAAAGTGTTTAACTGTCAACAAAGAAATAGGTTACTCTTCGCTCATACTGATAGAAGAAGAAAGCTGCTATATCTTAGGTTCTTTCTCGATTGTGAGTAAATATAAAACAGAGAGACTTCAACACTATTGTATTGTATTTATCAATAGAAGCTGAAGTCTCCCTTTTGCAAACAACCTAAAGAATGAAAGAAGCTGTTTTAAATATCATAGCTGAAATCGTGTATGCATGGCTGCGATAGTAAACAAAGCTCCCTTTCTTAACAAAAAAATGCTGAATATCAGCATTCCTTCTGTATTTCATATGCCTACAGCAAAAGGAATTCAATATCTATGGATGAACACCAATAGTTTGAATTCCTCTTTTCTT